>Ga0209587_1000916_pt1 | contig 14325 bp, 17 predicted proteins | sample NGEPerD_2_FD_184512 | JGI IMG/M metagenome (GOLD analysis project Ga0209587, IMG submission 184512) | Arctic peat soil microbial communities from the Barrow Environmental Observatory site, Barrow, Alaska, USA - NGEE PermafrostL1-D... | ecosystem: Environmental > Terrestrial > Soil > Wetlands >... | reverse complement strand
GACCGGCCCCGCCCGCCGTACACCCCGCAGAACACCCAACTTTGCACGGGGTGTGGACGCTCGACAAGCGGTATGCCGCTTGCAAACCGTCCATACCTCTGCCAAACAAACCAGCCCCCAAGCGTCGGCGTGGAAACATGGGTGCGACCGGAAGCACCCGGTCCTCCCAGCTGAGTCCGGCATGGTGCTGCGCATCCACTGCCTCCTCGGGTGCCGGTGCGGAGACTCGATACTGCCGCCGGACCCCGGCTGCGTCTAGGGTTCGTCCGTGACCAACACCTCCGACGCGGATCTGGTCGCGCTCGCGCGCGGCTGCTGGGCGTCCATCGAACCGATCCATGTCGTCGGCTACTTCGCGCCGGAGCCGACCGAGGCGTACGTCGCCCTCGGCCTGCACCCACGGCTGTCCTACTTCGCCGCCCGATCGGCGGCCTTCGGACCCGTCGCTCCCGCGGTCACCGTGGCGACCTTCTACGTCTTCGCCCCGTGGCTGGTCAACAAGGCACTGCCGGCCGCGTGGGACCTCGCCACGCCCGAGCAGGTCCAGGGCGCCCGACGCGAAGGTGTCTCCGTGGCGCTGCGTCGCGTACTGGGTGAGCCAGACGTCTCCGAGGCGGTCGCGATCGCGCGCCGGGTCTGCGACGGCCTCACCGCACCCGGCCGCCCGTTGTACGCCGCACACAGCGCACTGCCCTGGCCTGACGACGACCTGCTCGCACTGTGGCACGCGGCAACCCTGGTGCGGGAGCACCGCGGTGACGGGCATGTGGCCGCTCTGCAGACAGCGGGCCTGGGCCCGGTCGAGTGCCTGGTGCTCGGCGGGCTGTTCGCCGACAACACCGCCTTCGTCAGGAAGACCCGCGGGTGGAGTGACGAGGAATGGGCGGCCGGAGCCGAGCGCCTGCGCGAGCGTGGCTTGCTCACCCCCGACGGCGTCGAGCTGAGCGACGAGGGCCGAACAATCCGTCAGCGGATCGAGGACCAGACCGACCAGCTCGCGGTGGAGGGATGGGCTCACGTCGGCGCGGACGCCTGCCGCCGCTTCCAGGAGCTCACCAAGGCGCTGCGGACGCAGGTGCTGGCCAGCGGCGATCTCCCGGACTGGATGAGCTCTCGCAGCTGAGGACCACGCGGTGCCACTAAGAGCTCGACGGTGAATACCAGGACGCTGATATTGGTCCACACCTTTGTCGCGCTGTCGGTGGCTACCTGGCGGCAACCTGGCGCCCATCTCGAACGGTACGATGTGAACCACCAGTGACATAAGGCGAGGGCCCTCGGCCCGAACTGAGGTCCGGATCGAGGCCCGCTGCTTGCCTAGCCAAGGTTCAGGGTCGCCTTCGCGCTCAAGTCGGGCCGGGCGAGCACTGTAGGTCGTGCACCGACGGTCGGGGGTCATCCGTAGCGATGCCGGCACGATCGACCCGGGCAGACACGCATTTCAGACCGAAGGGCACCCGTGATCGCAGGCAGGTACTCGCTCGAGCGTGAGATCGGACGGGGCGGCATGGGCGCGGTGTGGCTGGGCCGCGACGAGGTGCTCGGACGGCAGGTGGCCCTCAAGCAGATCGGTCTGCTGCCGGGAGCGGACAGCACAGGCCTCGCGCGCGCCGAGCGCGAGGCGCGCCTGAGCGCGCGGCTCAACCACCCGCACGTGGTCGCGGTCTTCAACTTCGTCGTCGACGCCGATACCGACGCCCGGTGGCTGGTGATGGAGTACGTCGACGGCCCCACGATGGCCCAGCTCGTCCGGGAGGAGGGCAAGCTCTCACCCGACGACGCGGCGCCGTTGCTGTGGCAGGCGGCCGACGCGCTCGTCGCGGCTCACTCAGCGGGCATCGTGCACCGAGACGTGAAGCCGTCGAACATCCTGGTCGACCGGACCCGGCGGGTGAAGCTGACCGACTTCGGCATCGCCCGGATCGCGGCGGACCCCTCGCTGACCCAGACCGGCCTGGTCACTGGGTCGCCGGCCTACCTGGCCCCGGAGGTCGCAACCGGACAACGGGGCGACGAGGCCGCCGACGTGTGGTCGCTGGGGGCCACCATGTTCCACGTCCTATCCGGCCGGGCGCCGTACGAGACCGGCGACCACGTGCTCAGCACGCTCTACCGCATCGTCAACGAGGAACCACCGCGGCTGACCGATGCCGGCTGGATGACCCCGTTGCTCGATGCGACCATGGTCAAGGACCCGTCCCAACGATGGTCGATGGTCCACGTCCGCGACTTCCTCGCCGGACCGCCCGACCCGGTGACGCCGGCGCCGGCGCCGGTGTCGCCGGTGTCGGTGTCGCGGAGGCTCTCGCGGCCACCGAAGAAAGGGTTGCTGCTCGCCGGCCTAGCCTTATCGCTCGTGCTGGCCCTGCTGCTGTACGCCGCCCTGCCCGACGACCCTGAGCCAACAGCCGACCCGGCCACGGACACCCCCTCGGCGAGCCCAACGGACACCGCGCCCAGCCAAGACCCCACACCAAGCCAGGATGCCGTGGCGGCCGAGCCCACCGCGCGCGGGATGGAGTCCTTCATCCGCGACTACGTTGCCGCCTTGTCGTCGGATCCCGACGTCGCCTGGCAGATGCTGACCCCAAAATTCCAGCGAGACAGTGGCGGCCTCGACACCTACCGGGAGTTCTGGAGCGGCGTACGCAGAGGCCGGGTCCTCAACATCTCCGCCGACCCCCGCAACCTCGTCGTCAGCTACCAAGTCCGCTTCGACAACTTTGAGAACGGACCCGGGCCGACCGTGCTCGACCTCGTGTTCGACCGCGGCCGCTACCTCATCGACGGCGAGCGCACCCAGGGGCTCGTGCCAGCCAGTTGACCAAACCCAGGCCACGCCAGCGCGCCGGGAACTCATCAACACCGTTCACCCAAGCAGATTCTTGCCGCCTGGCGACTCTTGCCGCGTCGCGATGAGTTTCCGCTCCGACCGCGGTCAGAGTCGATGACACCACACCTCTGCGCACGATCAAGGAGTAGTCCGATGCGGAAAATCACCGCTGGCCTGTTCATCTCGCTCGACGGCGTCGTCGAGGACCCGGGGGACTGGCACTTCCCGTACTTCAACGACGAGATGGGCGCGGCCGTCGCCGGCCAGCTCGGTGCCGCAGACACGCTGTTGCTCGGGCGCAGGACCTACGACAGCTTCGCCGGTGCGTGGCCGGACCGCGAGACCGGGGGCGGCGAGGACGCCGATTTCGCCAAGGCGCTGGGCGATGCGCGCAAGATCGTCGTGTCGAACCAGAGTCTCCAGTTCACCTGGCGCAACACCCAACAGCTGAAGGGCGACCTCGTCGAGACCGTCACCGCGCTGAAGAACGAGCCGGTTGACACAGATATAGCGATGAGCGGATCCGTCTCCGTCGTTCGTCAGCTGCTGGTCGCCGGCCTCCTCGACGAACTGCACCTGCTGGTCCACCCGATCGCCGTCCGCAATGGCATGCGCCTGTTCGATGAGGGCACCCCGATCCCGCTGCGGCTGGTCTCCTCCCAGGCGTTCACCACCGGCGTCTTGCACCTCATCTACACCCCGCCCGAATCGACTCCCACGGGCACGTACGCCGAGGCGAAGGTGCACCTACCCCGCACTGAGAACCCCTGATAGTCCACCCCCCGCGGTACGTCGAGCCGTGCTACCGCGACGAGCGGTCTGATCGGGCACGCGGTCGACAGCGGTATGAGCATACGGCTCACTGTCGGCTCGGCTCAGAACACGCTGCCTTGCACGGGGTGTGGACGCTCTACCAGCGGTATGCCGCTTGCAAACCGTCCATACCTCTGGCAAAGAAGCAGAGGAGCCTTGCCACTCAAGGCTAGCGCTGCGCTCAGTCTATCGGTGACATGCCGAGGCTGCTTTTGGTGCGAGTGCGGGTCATGTGTTCACCTGGAGTCACGTAGCGACCGCACGCACAACGTGGGCAACGGACCGTGGAGGTGCATCGGATGTCTGAGCGCACCCTGATCCTGCTGCGGCATGCGAAGTCGGACTGGTCGAGCGACGAGGCCGACATCGTCCGGCCTCTGGCCAGGCGCGGCCGTCGTCAGGCACCGGATGCCGGACGATGGCTGGCCGCAAGCATCGACGGAATCGATTCGGCTGTCGTTTCACCTGCCAGCCGCGCTCGCAGCACCTGGGACCTCGTCTCGGCAGAACTGGAATCGCCTCCGCCGATGCGGATCGAGGATCGCGTGTACGCCGCCTCGGCCAGTGAGCTCCTCGGTGTCGTGCGCGACCTGTCGGACGAGGTCGACACCGTGGTCCTGGTCGGCCATAACCCCGGGATCGAGGACCTGGTCTCGCTGCTCACGGGTGAGGCGGTTCCGATGCCCACCTCGGCCCTCGCGGTGATCGCGATGTCGGGCTCGTGGGCCACCGTAGGTCAATCCACGGCCGCACTGAAGGCGTGCGGCAGGCCACCTGCAACGTGATCGTCCTACCCTCGGAGTCTGTGGCCTCAAAGCCGGGTCTGCGGCGGGATGTGCTGGTTGAGCCGGAACACGTCGTCCGGGTCCCAGGTCTCTTTGAGCGCCACGAGACGGGGTACGCCGCGCCGTACGCCTCCCGCACCCGCTGCTCGCCCTCGTCGCCGAGGTGGTTGACGTAGGTGCCGGTCGCCCAAGGCCGCATCGCTGCCCAGAGCGCGCGCGCCCAGGTGAGGTGTGGCTCCGGCGCCTCGGTGGGGTCTACCCAGATCGCGGCGACGGTCAGCATCCACTCCGCGTCGCGGTTGGCGAACGCGGTGGCGTCGGCGGGCACACGTGCGATCGCGCCGCCCATCTGATGCAGCAGGATCTGGCAGTACGGCGATGTCACGCCGGCATGATGCTCGGCCAGGATCTCGAGGGCACGGTCGTCGAGCCGCCCGAGGAAGTCGGACTTCACATAGGCCATGCGGCCCGGCGGGATCATCTTGTCGACGGACCGCTGGAGTTCGACGTAGGACTGCTCGCGCATCGTGTCGACGGCGGGCGGGCCGAACTCGCGCAGCGGCGCCAGCACCCGCTCCCCCTCCTCGACGGGACCGCAGTGTGCCGCGGCCAACACGCACACTGGCTTGCCCTGCGCCTCTGGCGGCACGAACGGAGCGTGCGGCGCGGTCACCATGGCCGCCATCAGGCGCACCTCGCCCGGCATATCCGGCGCTAGGTCGACCATCGTCCGCAGCGCTTCGAAGTCGCGGAACCCGGGATGGATCAGTTCGCCGCCGTACAGCTCCCCGACAGGGTGCAGGTCGTACTCCAAAGAGGTGACGATGCCGAAGTTGGCGCCCGCGCCGCGGATGCCCCAGAACAGCTCGGCGTTCTCCTCCGCGCTCGCGGTCACCCCCTCGCCCGTCGCAGTCACCGTCTTGACAGCTCGCAGGTTGTCACAGGTCGGCCCGTACTTGCGGCTCAGCCAGCCGATGCCCCGCCAAGCGTGAGCCCGGCGATGCCGGTGTCGGAGACCTCGCCGCCACCCGTCTGCACGTCACGCAGCAGACCCTGAGCGCCCATCGGCGACAGCTCGAGGAGCGGGTAGGCGCCTCCCTGTTCGACCGGACAACCCGCACCGTCGCCATGACCGACGCCGGACGCACACTCCTCGAGCACGTGCCGACGATCCTCGCCGCGGTCGACCGGGCGGTGGCCGAGACACGCGAGACGGCCGCCGGGGAGCGCGGCACGCTCACCGTCGGCCTGGCTGGCGTCGCCGGGCTGGACCTGACCCCGCGAGTGCTTCGCGCGTTTGCCTGCACCCGGCGGGCGGGTTGGCAGGTTGACCTACGCCGGTGGCCTCGCCGCCATCGCGGGCGGGCTCTGTTGGGTGCAAAGCGTTGGCCATTCTTGCCACCGGGCGGCAACCGGCACTTCTGTTCGGCCTCGCTCCGCTGCTCATGGCCCTCGCCGTCTCGGCGAACCTGCACTTCCCACGACGAACTCGGGTGGGGAAGTGCAGGGTGGACACGGGAAGTGACCCCCGACGCGGGCTCCGGAGCCGTGACCCCCGAAGCAGGCCCCAGACCCGCGGCCTCAGACCCAGGCCTGAGCGAGCAGGTCGCGGGTGTCGGACATCAACTGGGGCATGGTGCGCGTGCGAGCGATGACCGGCATGAAGTTCTGATCGCCACCCCAGCGAGGTACGACGTGCTGGTGCAGGTGCGCGGCGATACCCGCCCCCGCCACGGAACCCTGGTTCATGCCGATGTTGAAACCCTGCGCGGCGCTCACCGATCGGATGGTCCGCATCGCCCGCTTGGTCAGGTCGGCGACCTCCACCGACTCGTCGACGGTGACGTCGGTGTAGTCGGCGACGTGACGGTAGGGGCACACCATCAGGTGCCCAGCGCTGTACGGATAGAGGTTGAGTACGGCGAAGCTCAGGTCGCCACGGTGCACGACGAGGCCCTCGCGGTCGTCGAGGGTGGGGATCCGGCAGAACGGGCACCGGTGGCCGGCTTCGGAGTCGTCCGGCTTGTTCTCCCCCCGGATGTAGGCCATCCGGTGAGGTGTCCACAGTCGCTCCAGGTCGTCGGGAACACCGACACCGTCCTGGTTCATACCTGGATCCTGCGCTCCACCGCGTCGACGATCCGAGCGACCGTGTCGTCGACCGAGACACCGTTGTCCTGCTGGCCGTTGCGGTGCCGGATCGAGATGGCGGCGTCAGCGACGTCGTTGTCGCCGGCGATCAGCATGAACGGTACCTTCTGCAGCTGAGCGTTCCTGATCTTCTTCTGCATCCGTTCATCGGTGTCGTCGACCTCGACCCGGACACCGCTGGCTCGAAGCCGCCGCGCCACCTCTCGCAGGTAGTCGATGTGTCGCTCGGCGATCGGGATCGCAGTCACCTGCACCGGCGCCAGCCAGGGCGGGAACGCGCCGGCGTAGTGCTCGGTGAGCACACCCACGAACCGCTCGATAGAGCCGAACAGCGCGCGGTGGATCATCACCGGCCGTTGTCGCGAACCGTCGCTCGCGGTGTACTCGAGCTCGAAGCGCTCGGGCATGTTGAAGTCGAGCTGGATCGTGGACATCTGCCAGGTGCGCCCGATCGCGTCGCGGGCCTGAACGGAGATCTTCGGGCCGTAGAACGCCGCACCGCCCAGATCCGGCGCGAGCTCGAGCCCCGAGTCGGCGGCGACCTGCTCCAGGGTTCTGGTCGCCTCGTCCCAGATCGCGTCGTCGCCGACGTACTTCTCCTCGTCCTTGGTCGACAGTTCGAGATAGAAGTCGTCGAGGCCGTAGTCGGTGAGAAGCTGCAGCACGAAGCCGAGCGTCTCGGTCAGCTCGCTGTGCAGCTGGTCGCGGGTGGCGTAGATGTGCGCGTCGTCCTGCGTCATCCCCCGGACCCGGGTCAAGCCGTGGATCACGCCCGACTTCTCGTAGCGGTAGACCGAGCCGAACTCGAACAACCGCAGAGGCAGCTCGCGGTAGGACCGTCCTCGCGAGCCGAAGATCAGGCAGTGGAACGGACAGTTCATCGGTTTGAGGTAGTAGTCCTGCCCCGGTTTGACCACCTTGCCTTCGGAGTCGGTGGTCTCATCGAGGTGCATCGGCGGGTACATGCCGTCGGCGAACCACTGGAGATGGCCGGAGGTCTCGAACAGGTTCGACTTGGTGATGTGCGGGCTGTAGACGAACTCGTAGCCCGCCTCCACGTGGCGCTGGCGCGAGTAGTCTTCCATCTCCTTGCGCAGCACCCCGCCCTTCGGATGGAACACCGCCAGACCCGAGCCGATCTCGTCGGGAAAGCTGAACAGGTCCAGCTCGGCGCCGATCCGCCTGTGGTCACGACGCTGCGCCTCCTCCAGGCGGTGCAGGTGCTCGTCGAGCGCCTCCTTGCTCTCCCAAGCGGTCCCGTAGATGCGCTGCAGCTGGGTGTTCGCCTCGTTTCCTCGCCAGTACGCCGCGGCGCTCCGCATCAACTTGAAAGCGGGGATCCGCTTCGTGGTGGGCAGATGCGGCCCCCGGCACAGGTCCTTCCAGGCCAGCGTGCCGTCCCGCTTGAGATTGTCGTAGATCGTGAGCTCACCGGCGCCGACCTCGACGCCCGCGCCGTCGGCGGCCTCCGACGCGCCCTCCGGGGCGCCCTTGAGACCGATCAGCTCGATCTTGTAGGGCTCCTCCGAGAGCTCGACCCGGGCATCGTCGTCGGAGACCGCACGCCGGGAGAACTTCTGGCCCTCCTTGATGATCTTGCGCATCCGGGTCTCGATCTTGTCGAGGTCGCCCGGGACGAACGGTTCTGCGACGTCGAAGTCGTAGTAGAACCCGTCGGTGATCGGCGGTCCGATGCCCAGCCTGGCGTCGGGGTAGACATCCTGGACCGCCTGAGCCATCACGTGAGCCGCGGAATGGCGCAGGATGTCGCGACCGTCCGCGGAGTCGATGGCCACGCCCTCGACCACGTCGGAGGCGGTGAGCTCGTAGGACAGGTCCCTGAGCTCGGAGCCGACGCGCGTGGCGATCACCGAGGCGTTTTCGGTGAACAGCTCCCACGCCTTGGTTCCCGCGGTCACGACACGTTCGGAGCGCGCGCCTGCGCTGACAACGGTGACCTTGATCTCGGAGATCTCGGACACGGAACTGCTCCTTGTGGTTGGCTGTCTCGCCGTGGAAGTTACCGTGGTCCACGGTCGCTCGATCGTATCTGCCGACGAACCCGCTGCCGCATCACCATCTTCCGCGCCCGTCCGGCCCGGTTGGGTGTTTCGACCTCAGGAGAAACTGTGCGCATCATCGTGGGTTGGCTCGTGTTGATCTGGCTTCTGGTCGGCGCGTTCGCCGGGTTCCAGCGCGGCCACTTCTCGGGGAACAACTCCAACTGCTCGAAGGTCGGCACCATCGCCGTCACCGTCGTCGCCGGGCCACTCAACTACTTCGGAGTGAACCCGAAGGTCAACGACTGTCCGAAGCCGCCCAAACCTTCCCGGTAGCTCAGGGATGGGCTCAAAGTGCCGCCCTGCGGACCGAATAGGTTTCGAGCGCCTGGGTATCTTCTCAGGGACACATTTTACCGTGCGCTTCGTAGCCGACTCCTTAGTTCGGGGCGACACTTGCAGTGCAGGGGCACCGCGGGGGCGGTCAACACAGCAACGTTGGGGGATTATGAACGAGCATCCATGGCACGGAAGCCGGGTGGTCACGCCTGCAGAGGCCGCCCAGATTCTCGGGGTGGATCAGAACACGGTGACTCAGTGGGCAAAGGTCGGCGTCATCAAGTGGGTCCGCGTAGTAGGCGATGAGCAGCGATACCTGGAATCCGAAGTACGCGCGCTCCTGACGGACATCCCACAGCAACGCCAGCCGCCCACGCCGGAGTGACGCCCACCCAGGAATGAGCTGGGTGACGCGCGGTGGTCAGCGGACTCCGTTGTGCAAGGATCTGGGACAGGCATCAGGCCAGGCATCAACAAGGAGGCGCCATGAGCGTGTACAAGGTCGTTGAGCTCGTCGGGACGAGCACCACGTCGTGGGAGGATGCCGCGGTCACCGCGGTGCAGACGGCCAAGCAGACCATCCGGGAACTGCGAGTTGCCGAGGTAGTCGAACAGGATCTTGACCTCAGCGGCGACGAGGTGCTCTTTCGCACGAAGCTCAACATCTCGTTCAAGTACGAGTCCGACTAGCTGGGCTCGTCGGTGGACTAGTTGGTGGGGTAGCTGGGCTAGTCGGGGGCTAGTCGGTGGCGGGACAGACGGTTCTGTGCGAAGGATCGTTCCGCCCGCGCGAAAGCGTGCTTTTGGCAAAGAACTATCTCCCGGCCAGCGGATTCGAAGGCCGCACCGCGCAGAACCCGGACGAATCGTCTCACCAGCCCGAGACGGGCCGTCGGCCTCGGGCTGAACAGGACGCCGAGCCGCAGGTCCAGGGTGGGCGATACTGGGTTCGAACCAGTGACCTCTTCGGTGTGAACGAAGCGCGCTACCACTGCGCCAATCGCCCGCTTGCGCGTGCGCCGGAAAGGCTAGCATTCCGTCGGAGCGCTCACGTCACTGGCGAAACCCTTGCATGGTGCTGACCCCGATTCCTTGATCGTCGCCGCACGACCTCTGGTGTGTATACATGGGGTGGGTGTAGATTGATGTGTACGCATTGGCGTCTGGGTGACTCCGCGTCTTCCCGTGAGGTTCAGTTCTCCACTCACGTCACCCGCTCATCGGACAGCAGGTGGCAACCCGACCGAAGTCAATCTCCTCGGTCAGCCACTTGGGTGAGGAAATCTGATAAATCCGGACACCGGACTCTTCTTGCACCATACTAAAGAAAATCTTCATTTCGAGGTGCTTTCCTCGTCATACAGCGACACATAGAACGTCTAGTCATTGAACAACTTCTGGGAGGAAGGGCGTTCACAAAATGGACTACTCCATGGACACAGCCGCTCCGCTGACCGTCTCACAGCCGGTCATGCTGGATCTGATCGACGCGAACGGAGACTCAACCCCGATCGGTGCCGACATGCGCTACGACTCTGCCGACCCCTACGCCGTGACGGTGGTCTTCAAGACGCCGAACAGCGAGGTCCGTTGGACGTTCGGACGTGATCTGCTCGCTGAGGGCCTTTTCGAACCTGCAGGCGACGGTGACGTGCACGTGTGGCCCTGTCTCGATGCTGACGGCCACGCCGTGGTGATCGTTGAGCTGTGCTCACCGGACGGCGAGGCGCTGGTCCAGGCCAAGACCGGGGACCTCAGCCAGTTCGTGGAGCGGATGAACAGCGTCGTCGCTCGGGGTAGCGAGTCGGTGCACATCGACGTCGATGCCACCATCTTCGCGCTGCTCAACGCCCCAGCCGCCTGAGCACCCTTCGATAGACTGTCGTCCTGATCCGACGAAGTTGTCGACGCGAGGGGCCCGCCCGTGCTGTTCAGCCACGACCACGAGCTTTCGCTCGCGTGTGCCGTGGACCTGGTCAACTCAGCGCCTTCCGAGGTGTGCCAAGAGGCCCTGGGCGACCTCGACGCGCTGAGCGACTTCGTATCCCGGAACCAGATCAGCGAGGTCACCCGGTTGACCCGTGCGGACCTGCACACCGTGCATCGGTTGCGCGAACAGATCCGGCCGCTCTTCGAACCGCTCGGTGCCGCGGACGCAGCCCGCATCGTGAACGCGCTCGTGTCCCAGGCGCCAGTGACCCCCCGACTCTCCGACCACGACGGCTACGAGTGGCACATGCACTACGTCTCACCCGGAGCGGCACTCGCTGACCATCTGGCTGTCGACTGCGGAATGGCAATCGGGCAGGTCATCTCGCTCGGGGAGCTGGAGAGGCTGCGCCGTTGCCAGGCCCCGGAGTGCGATCACGTCCTGGTGGACCTTTCCCGCAACCGCTCCAAGCGCTACTGCGACGCCCGCACCTGTGGGAACCGGCTGCATGTGGCCGCCTACCGCGAGCGCCGGCGCGCCGAGGTCGCAGGCTGATCTATTGCCGAGTTTGAGGATCTCCCCGGCGGGGAGATCACCTCACCATGTACCCCTCGATGCATGCGGCACCGCTCACGGTCACCCAGCCGGTCACTCTCGAGGCGATCGAGTCCAGTGGTGCCGCCGCCACGATCCAGGCTGAGCTGCGCTACGACGCCGCCCACCCCTACGCCGTGACGACCGTCTTCATGACCTCCCGCGGCCGGGTGCGTTGGACCTTCAGTCGCGACCTGCTGAGCGAGGGTCTCATCGCCCCGTGCGGTGAAGGCGACGTGCACATGTGGTCGTGCCTCGATGCTGACCGCCGCCCCGTGATGATCATTGGACTGCGCTCACCCGAGGGCGAGGCGTTCGTCCAGGCGAAGAGAGCGGACATCACCCGGTTCCTCGGGCGCACCCACGCGATCGTTGCGATCGGTTGCGAGTTGCAGCACCTCAACATCGACACGGCGATCGGCGCACTGCTGGGGGCGCCGCTGCGTGAGGATCCCTTCGGGACCGCTCCGTTCTGACCAGTTCTGTCCAGTTCTGTCCAGGCGAGCAGATGATGTACGACCCCGCCCGCTGCGGTGACCGGCTCACCCTAACCACGGCCTACGGGTCGAAGTTTGCCGGCTCGCGTTCGGCCCACACCTTCATCGCCTCGCGGGTGGTCGGGCCCGGGGCGGCCAGCTCACGACCGTCACACCCGGCGACGGGTTGGACGTCGCGGGTGGTGGAGACGAGGAAGATCTCGCTCGCCTCGCTCAGCACGGCGATCGGCTCGTCCACCTCGCGCGCGCCGTACCACTCGAGCAGCAGCGCGCGGCTGATCCCCGCCAGGCACCCCGATGCGAGCGTCGGGGTGCGCAGCTCACCCTCGACGACGTAGAAGATGTTGGACCCCGTTCCCTCGCAGAGGTTGCCCGCCAGGTTCGCGAAGACAGCCTCGCTGGCGCCGCGCTCGGCCGCGTAGGCGAGCGCGACGACGTTCTCGGCGTACGACGTCGTCTTCAGACCCGCCAGGGCACCTCGCTCGTTGCGGGGCCACGGGACTGTGACCACCGAGGTCGGCTCGCCCGACTGCTCGAGCACGTCGGCGGCCACGACCAGCGTGGCCGGGTTGTCACCGCGCCCGGAGCCCAGTGGCGAGACTCCCCCGGTGTAGGTGATGCGCACCCGCCCCAGCGGCAGCGGCTCCCCGTCCAGGACAGCGGCCACACCACGGCGTACCTCCGCGACGTCGAAGGCCGGAAGACCCAGCCCGCGGGTCGAGGTGGCCAGCCGGTCAAGGTGGCGGGTCAACGCGAACGGTCGACCGTGCACCACCTTGATCGCCTCGAAAACCCCGTCCCCGACGGTGAAACCGTGGTCCGTGACGGTGATCGCGGGGTGGTGGGGGTCGTCGAGGATTTGTCCGTTCATCCAGGCACGCATGGCTCGAGCCTAGAGGGTCCAGAACGCGACCCACGCGGGCCAGGGTCGAGTTTGTGATGGCAGAGACTTCGGCTAAAGTGCTCACGCACGTTCGAATGGGCACGAACATTCCCACCCGATCGTCGCGTGCGGACGTAGCTCAGCTGGTAGAGCGCAACCTTGCCAAGGTTGAGGTCGCGAGTTCGAACCTCGTCGTCCGCTCGGAGAAGGGTCGCAGGTCCCCTCCTTGGTGGAGTGGCCGAGAGGCGAGGCAACGGACTGCAAATCCGTCTACACGGGTTCAAATCCCGTCTCCACCTCGATTGCCCAGGTCTCACTGGTGTGGGAGTTTGGGTCATCACGGGCGATTGGCGCAGCGGTAGCGCGCTTCCTTGACACGGAAGAGGTCACTGGTTCAAACCCAGTATCGCCCACCAGCAAAGATGCAGGTCAGAGGCCAGTTTCAGGAAACTGAACCGGCCTCGTGCCATGTACTTCCTTGACACGGAAGAGGTCACTGGTTCAAACCCAGTATCGCCCACCAGTAGGAAAAGGCCTCTGACCAGCGGAAACGCAGATCAGAGGCCGTTGCTGATTTCGGACTTGCATCGGATATGCATCGGATCGTCTCGTTGAGATTTTGCCGTTTCGAGCCTGGTACTCGCCTGTCGGGAGTGCGAGTCGGTCGAGAACGGTGGTGCACACGCCCTCCGCCTGTCGTGGGAGGTACTCGTCGGCGCAGTGGTCGCAGTGTGGCAGGCTTCTCGCATGGGGTTGATCGGCAACCGGCTGGCGCTGACGGATGTGATGGTCCAGCTCGCGTCCGTGAGGCCCGTCTTCCACTCCGAGGCCGACTTCCAGTTCGCGTTCGCGCAGACCGTGGGGGCTATGGACCCGAGGATGGGTCTCAGACTGGAGGTGCCTACTCGGGATTCGGAGACGCGGCGGGCTGAGTACATCGACCTGGTTTGCATCGGCGACGACGTCACTCGGATCGAGTTCAAGTACGCAACTCGGAAGTGGGAAGGCACCGACGGGGTCACGGACGAACGGTTCATGCTTCGTGACCACGCGGCAATGGACTTGGCCCGTCACGGCTTCATCCACGACGTGTTCAGGCTCGAGCGCATCACGACCGAGCCGGGCGCCAAGGGTCTCGCGATCATGCTTACGAACAGCCCGAGTCTCTGGAACCCGTGACCGTGACATCGCGTGACGCTGCATTCCGAATCCACCAAGGTAGAACACTCACCGGCGACCTGGCCTGGGGAACCGTTGATCGCCCGTACCCGCAGAACGACCGAAGGCTTCGCGGGCGGTACACCGCCCACTGGCACGAGTTCAGCGAACCCGAGGGATGCCAGTTCCGATGGCTCGGCTGGACGATCGACCCTCCGGAACCACCATCGGTCCCGAGGTCCGTGGCCGATCCATCGGACCCCGGCGATTGAGTGCCCGACGCCAACCCGTCATGGCGGGGCCGCGCTAGGGACGCGATGCCCCGTCGCTTCCAGGTCGGAG
>Ga0209587_1000915_pt1 | contig 14327 bp, 18 predicted proteins | sample NGEPerD_2_FD_184512 | JGI IMG/M metagenome (GOLD analysis project Ga0209587, IMG submission 184512) | Arctic peat soil microbial communities from the Barrow Environmental Observatory site, Barrow, Alaska, USA - NGEE PermafrostL1-D... | ecosystem: Environmental > Terrestrial > Soil > Wetlands >... | reverse complement strand
CTTTACGATTCGATCTGCGGCCCCGCGAGCCGTTGACCTGCGGTGATACAACCCGACTCGGCGAGAGCGACGGGGTCTGCGGCCTGTTCCGATTGCGTGAATGATCTCACCATGTCCAGAGTTCTGGGTACCGCTGCGCCACGTGCGGTAACCACGTATCCAGCCAGGAAGGCGAACTCTATGGCCGGGCCGAGGACGGTCGACAAGAGCGCCGCCGCGAACCCCGATGAACACCACTATCTGACGATCGGACTTTCCAACCACGGCAAATTCCGTGGTGTTTGAGGCGCCTTCGCCGTCCCAAGCACAATCTCACGCGCTGGGGGGGTGTCCGTGGCCATGAGAAAGGGAGGAGGGTCCTCGTCCCCCGTTGCGAGGTTCGTCAAACCGGTGCGGCGGTCAAGTTCCAGATCCCGCAGGGTCATGGCCCGCTCTGCGTCAACCAAAGCGTGTGTGCCGGCTTGCCTTGATCCGATGATCCCAGAGCGATGCCCTTCGGTATCGGCCGTCGGCTTCTCAAACAGAGCCAGTCGAGCCCTCACGTCGGCGCCCCGTTGCGGCCCGATTCTCCGAACACCGTCGGTGCGGATCAAGGGCGCCCAGCCTTCTCAGTCCCACGGGAGTTGATCTAGCCCGCGACGATGACGGTTCGCAGGCCGAGGTCTTGTGTTGTGCCGTCGTTGATCTGGCTGGCTTGGACCAAAGACTTGGTGAACCACCCGGACATGCAGCGATCCGCGCCGGTGCAGGGGTAGCCCAAGGTGACCGGAGAAATTTGTCTGTCGCCGGACAGGTTGAAGCCACTCAGGTAGAACGATGCGAAGCCAACGACGTGGTACCACAGGTTGCTTCCGTTGCCGGTCTGGCAGTTGGTTGATGCGGTGGGTGGGCCGGGTGGCGCTGAGCTGGCGTTGGTCATGCAGTCGAAGACCGGCAGGTAGATCGGCTTCTTCCAGTTCGAGTCCAGGTTGCATACGGTGTTGTTTCCGGTGTCGGTTTGCACCCAGGTGTTGTTCCCGACGCTGACGTTGCAGCCCGAGGTGCCGGTGCTGGGATCCTTGATCCAGCTGAAACCTCCGGGTGCCTGGTGCCCGTTGAAAGACGGGCATGTGGTCGCTGCCGACGTGTTTTGCAGGAAGACCACCCGTTCCTGTGCCGCCGAAGGCCACACGGCTTGTCCCACGCCGCCGTACCCGGGAGCCGAGCCGGTGGGCGCGGGGTAGTACGTGCCGGTGCCCCCGGCGGTGCCGCCGGTGTTGGCCTCCCATTCGCACAGCGAGATCGCGATGGGTACCACCGCCGAGGAGATCGACGCGGGTCCCCAGGCGGCCCGTGCGCAGGCGCGAACTGTCTCCCCCTGGTAGTGACCTCCGGCGAGGTACTGGGCGAAGTACGGGGGAAGGATGCTGGGGCGTGAGGCGTCGCTGGTCCGGGTCTGGGTGCGCACCTCGACCCAGCGTGCCGCCGCAGGCAGGCTGGGAACCGCAGGGCAGTCGGTCAGTGCTGGGGTGGTGGGCTCGACGCAGGTCGGCATGGTCGTCACGTTCGCGCTGGCGCACATCGGGGCGGTGGCATCCAGATCGGTGAGCCCATCGGCGGCGTTCTGCCCGGCCAGGGATGTCAGCGACGAGGAGGTGCTCGGGTCGTTGGTGCACTTGGCAGAGTTGTTGGCACATTGCTGAGCCAGGGCCAGCACATCTGCGTCGGCCCCGTTTTGCAGGGTACGACGTTCCAGGGCCAGGGCACCTACGTCGATGGTCAGCGCCGCGAGCCCGAGAAACACTCCGGTGCCAAACAGGAGCGCGACAAGCATGGCCACTGCGCCCCGCTCCCCACCCCCGGGGTTGCTACCTAGATTGAGCTTCCGATCACCCAACCGACCAAGGCGGTTCATGGGTCGGAACTTCACTTGGACCCAGGCCACGCGCTTCGCCCAGACCGCAGCCGACTTCAACAAAGTGGCAAGGCCGGTGACCGCGAGGGCGCCAAGGAGTTTGGCGGATTTGCGCATGAGGGGTTTCCCTGTTCGGTAGCCCGGCTGACCGCGTGGGTCCCGTGGCTTTGCGTCCCCGGTTCGCACCGGGTTTGCCCTTATCGACCAGCGGGTCCGCTGGCGGACCTCATGATCCACGATCTGGGGTGGGTCCAACATCCCCCGTTCGGCCGGATGGCTCAAACGTTCGGCCGGCCCAAGGCCCGTTCAACGATACGACCACCAGACCTCCCGGACGACATGAAGGTCAGATCACACCGAAACACGAAACTTGAGGGACGGACCGGCGAGGACGAAGGCGGCGGGGGCCACAGACCCTTTTCGACTTGGTGCAAGCGACAGACAGCGCCAGAGCGAGGCAAGGCGTATTTAATCCAGGCCCTCGGCATCAATCAATTCAGGACCACACGGCCCATCCAGCTCGGTCTGGAAGATGGAATGGACCACATGCAGGATCGCGAACTTCCACTCCCGATCATTGGAGTCAGCAAGCCGAACTTTTTCGAGCGACTCGTTCAGAGAGTCCACGCTGTTCTCAACCAAGGTCATGCTCAGCACTGAAGGTTCGGACACCGCAACAAGCATGACATCCCGCCAGGCCCAAACCTCCCGAGCCTGTGGCCAGGTTCGCCGACGAGCGGGACCTCGCAAATCAGCGTCGCCGTGGTTCCGTACAGTCTCGTGCACTCCGTGTGCAACAAGCGCGGATCAAGACAGGTCATTCACCGCGACGTCAGATCCGGCCACAGGAGCATGGATCGCGGGTCCGCGTCGGATTCAGGGTTCGAGTCTCTGACGGCGCATGTTGCGGCCGAGATGCCCATCGCGCCCTCAAGGTCGCCCCACTGTCGCCGAGGACTGAGTGACAACCGGCTCGCATCATGGTGGATTCACAGGGACGCACCCGGAGCCTTTAAGCACGTCAAGCGAGAAATGCGTGCGCGAATCCGACCATCCACGAGGCTTCGGGACGAAGAGGCCTGTACCCCAAAGAAGTACAGCAACGACCCCAGCGCCAACCGAGCCTGCGTCCCACCAACTTCGTCGCGCAGATCCCCTGCGATACCAAACACCGATTCAGCCGGGAGTTTGCAAAAGGGCAGTCAGCGGCCGCGGTCGACGGCGTGCGGCTCGGCTGGTCTGGCCGGCGCTGGATCGAGGTCGACGGCTGGTCCTGATGCGAGACGCCGCGCGGCGAAGTTGGTACTCAGTCCTTCCCTGGCTATTTCCACTGCTGTACGGGTCACGAACTGGCTGCGGTCGAGATCCCCGAGCCGGTCATGCCCCAACAGTCGCCTCTGCGCATCACCGCCGGCGACCGAGGCCTCGACGACCATCGCGTGCACGGTGGTCGGTGCCACGTCGAGCCGCTGCGCAATGTGGGCGATGTGCTCTTCCCACTTGTCCTGCCCAAGTGGTGCGAGGACTTGCGCGGCGTGCCGCGCCGCAGAGACCCGTTCTTCAACGAAATCGACGCACCCTCGCTCTGCGAGGCGATGGTCGATCACGGCCCGAGCCAGGTCTGGACCGTCCTCGACGGCTTCGACGACCGCGAGCTCACCGTGGTCGGTGAGTAGCTGGGCTGGGTCGACGCCGTCGGGCAGGGCGGCCGCCTTGGGATTCTGGCCGCGGGCGGCGAGGGCGAAGTAGGCCCGCTCGGCGGCGGCGCGCCCGGCCCGGTCGGGGTCGGTGGCCACCGTGATCTGTTGCCCGGATCGGGCGTAGAGCTCAGTGAGCCGATCGGCCTGGACGTCGGTCAGCGCCGTGCCCAGACTTGCCACACCAACAGCTCGGCCGCCAGTGCCAGCAGTGATGGCCACCGCGTCGAGCGGACCCTCAACGAGTACGGCTCGGGCACCCCGGTCGAGCCCGACAAGGCCCGGCCCGGCGATCCCGAACAGATGCTCACCCTTGGAGAACAGCGGGCTTCCGGCGCCATTGAGGTACTTGGGTGCCCGCTCGTCATCGTTGGTGGGGTTCTTGCGACCGACGAAGGACACGACCTGCCCGTCCCGGTCGTGGACCGGGAGGGTGAGGCGGTCGCGGAAACGGTCGACCAGTGTGCCCCTACGCGTGCGCAGACAAACCCCGGATGCCTCCAGCGCTTCGTCGCCGTAGCCCAGCCCTCGCAGGTGGTCGCTCAGTGCGGTCCATCCGCTGGGGGCCCGGCCGAATCCCCAAGAAGCGTCAGCGGCCACGGCCAGGCCGAAGCGGCTCTCGACGTACAGGGCACCCCATGTCTCCGGGTACTGCCCGGCGTAGAAGGCCTGCGCGTCGGTCAGGAGTGAGCGCAGCTCGTCCAGCTGGGCATCGCTGGCCGTGCCGGTCTCGGCAAAAGCTGTTTCGCGCAGTGCTGCGGCTCGTTCGGCACCGACCTGTGCGCGTTCCCTGATCCGCGCCAGGTCGCTCGAGGTGGCGCCCATGTCTGTGCTGTTGACGCCGTCGAGAATGGTGTGCGCTGTGGCGAGCACACGGCGGCCGGTGACCTGCAGGACCTCGGTGGGGTCGCGCTGCCCAATCCAGCCGGCGATATACGGGAACGAATAGTCGTCGGTACTCATGCCCTGCGCGGCCGCGCAGAGGTAGGCCACCGACTCCGCCTCGACCTCCGCGTCTCCTCGACAGGCCGCGGTGGTGGGGTCGTCCTTGAAGAACGACGGATCGTGGAGCAAGGCGTGCGAGAGCTCGTGCAGCAGTGTTTTAGTGGCCTGGAGGTCGTCGACGTCGCCGCGGACGGTGACTGTTCGGGTCTGGAAGTTGGTGATCCCGTTGGCTGACCCGCAAGGCCCGCGCTCGAGCTCGTAACCCGCGGCGCGGACCTGAGTCGCCAGCTGGTCCCACAACCCCTCAGGAGCTTGGCCCTGTAAGAGGGTGGGCCTCGGCGGTTCAGGCCAAGGCTCCCCCTGGGTCTGGGAGATGTCGAACACGTACGCCTGGGTGAAGGCCACGATCCTGGCTCGCCCCTCGGCCTGTGTGGACGTGTCCTGCTCCGTCACGTCGACCTCGACCTTGCGCACCACCGGCGCGAGGATCGCGATGCCCTTCTCACCCTTGCAGACCTGCCTTCCCACGGCCTTCCAGGTGTTGTACCCCCCGACCCTGGTCGCGTCCGGGGCCTGCATCGCGATCAAGACCGTGTTGCGAAAACTGTACGAATGGAACTTGGCGGCCGCGCCCAACCAGGCAGCCCACGCAGGTCCGTCGGTGATCGCGCGGACGTGTTCGGTGAGGCGGCCCTGCAACGCGGTGAGCTGTTCTTCGCGCGCCTGGGCCGCGGCAGCCTTTTCGGCGGGCGTCTTGGCCCGCCGGTACTTACCGGCCATCGTCGTTCACTCCGGCAGACCGGCGTGGGCGCGGACCTCGCGCAGTTTGCGGTCCTGTTCCTCCACTGTGGCGCTCAGGTCGTCGAGCTGGTCCTGCATCTGGCTGAGGATGACCACCAGGTCGCCGTTGGTCACAGGTGTTCCCTCGATCGGCCGCTCACTCATGGTGTCGTCTTCCTTCATCATTATCTGCGGTTGCTGAGAGTGGAGGTCAGGACCTCACCGGTCACGACGTCATTAGCCGGCGTCACAGTCGGGCTCATTGCGCGGGTCGGCGGCGCGGTCGAGGTGGCCTCCTGGGCGAGATCCACGGGGTTGGTGCGTCCGGCGTCGTCGACGCGGCGGCCACGCTCATCGACTCGTCCCGATGCCGGCGTCGGCTCTGGGTCGACGAGCTGGTGGGCGATCGTGCCCATGGCCGCTACCCGGTCCCAGCCCTGGTCGCGCAGCTTGTGGTACCGGGCCATGGGTTCGGGCGCGCGTTCGGTGAGCTCTGTCTCAACACGGCGCGCGGCGCGGTCGGCGGCGGGGTCGGTATCGGCCCATGCCGCGGCCGAAGCCCATGCCTGCCCGAGGTCATTCACTTGCGCGCCGGACACCCACTTCTCGGCGTCGGTGCGCGACCAGGTGACCCGGTCTGCGGCGTGTCGGGTTGTGCGCTCTGCCCGCAATCCGGCCGCCTCCTGCCCGGTGGCGGTTGCGAGCTTGTCCTCGCGTTGTTGGCGCATCCTGATGATCGTTTCTGCCAGCTGCGCGGCCACAGCCAGGTGCGCTGCAAGTTTTGCCGAAGCCTCTGCCTCGGGTGCCTCGTGAAGACTCATGACGATCTGCCTCTCCCCTGCGTTGGCCCGGGACGTCTCTGCGTCCCTTCGTCGGTGGCTGCCTTTGCGTCGCCGCCAAGTCGTGTCTTGGTCCTTCGGAACGTCGTGTCCGGCCTGTCTCCGCGGCCGGCGGGACGTACCGCGTCGCGCCGCCTCGGCGGCGCCACGGTCGACAGCCGCGCCGCGCCAAGCCGCGCGGCTTGGGCCTGAGCGGTGCGATGCTGCGCCTCGCGAAGGTCGGCCAGTGCCCGGGCCAGTGCGGTCATGGACGCGGTGAGTGCCGCGACCTGGACGGCCGCTGACGCCGGGTTGCTACGGGCGGCCTGCGCCAACGCCCGAGCGACCAGTCGCAGGTTGGAGCCGCTCTGCGAGCGGACCGGGATCCGGCCGTAGGTTTCGCGGCCAGCGCGGGCGAAGGCGTCGGCCGCGTCGGTCAGCGGCCCGCCGCCATGTCCCTCCACGACGGCCGCCGCAGAGCGCATGAGGTCCGAGGCGGCCCATGCGGTGTCGCTGGCTGCCTCGGGGTCGGTGGCCCCAACCGTGCCGATCCGATCTGCAGCGTCTCGGACGGTCTTCTCTGCCGCGCTCCAGATGGCCTCGTCGTCGGGGCCCAGCTGTGCGCGGCCCTGATCCGACGATGGGTCGGACGTCCAACGCGCGGCGAGTTTGGTCCAGGCCAGGTCCGGCGCGAGTTTGGACCCGGAGTAGCGGATCAGCTGGTCGTTCTTGTCCCGTTTGCCGCCGGCAGCCTCGTCCAGGGAGAAACTCACCCCGGTAACCTGGTCGGGGTGCTTCTCCGACATCCGGTTGTGCATGGTGACCCCATCGGCTGCGAGCAGCTCTCGAAACTCCCCCACGTCGTTACTGCCGGCGACCGCGACCTGGACGCGCGCCCGCAGGACGTCGCGCACCGTTGGCCCCCGCTCCCCGCGCGGCGGTGTGACCCGAACCTCCGGGCGGGTGGTACGGATCCGCGCGCTGGTCTCCTTCGGCCCCGGCGCGTAGTCCGCGGTCTTGTCCGCCGCCGCGGTGCTGCGCAGCTCGAACCGCTCCTCGATGCGGTGACACGCAGCACGCAGCTTGCGGTAGTCGTTGAACAGGTCAACCCGGCCGCCGTCCTGGCGCGCCAAGGTGACCACGACGTGAATGTGGTCCTCGCCGTGGCGCATCGCGAACCACCGGCACGCGCCGTCATCACCTGGGCGAGCAAGGCCCGTCTCGGCCAGACACTCGCGGGCCGCCTCCGACCACTCCGCGTCCGACAGGACGCGGTCCTCCGGAGCTGTCCGCAACGACAGGTGGTAGACGAACTTCTCCGGCGCGAACGGGTCAGCGTCCACCGGCTGCCGCATCAGCGAGCCGAGGCGACCAACGGCATGCTTGCCCGTCGGTAGCAGCTCGGGCTCAAGCTCGGACAGGTGCTCGTCCCACGCGGCAACCAGGTGAGGGTCGTCGTGCTCGTTGCGGCGCCCCTGCCCCCACAGGTATGCCGAGAGCCCGTTAACACTGTCACCCTTCGTTACCCGGGCGATCATGAGATCCGCCCCTGAACTGCCGCGGCCGCCTCATCTACCCGCGCCACCGTCCGCCTCGTCGCCGCGATTGCCCGCGAGATCTGGTCAAGGTCCGGCTCGCCCCCGGCGTTGATCCCCCGTGCGATCTGGTTGACCAAACCGCCCACCACGTTCACCGCGGTCCGCGCAGCCATCAGCTCACGCAACGCTTCGCGCACCGGCGACCCAGGGGGCTCTGTGCCAACCGCGGCCGCCACAGCAGACGTGGCCACGTACCCCGTGGGCGTTAGGCCCGCACGGGTTGCGGCCGCGACAATCGCCTCCCACTCGGCGGCATCGAACCGGGCGTTCGCCCTTGCGCCACCGCCCAAGCCACGCGGCGACTCCCGCCGCATGCGCCGCCGAACCGGGCGAACCGGCCGACCACTCCCCCGCTCTTCACCAGCTTGTCTTTCCCCGCCCGCGCCCGGGCCAGACATGGACGTTTCCGCGCCAAGGCCCGCGCTCGGGCCGACTGCGGGGACGTCCATGACTCCCATCCTCTACCGCTGGACCACAAAGGTCCAGCGGTAGAGGCACCTTATCTATATCTCGCTCCCGTCCGAGTGTTTGATCCGTCAGCGCTGGGTTCATCGGTGGCTGCGTTCCGCCTCCCGTCGGGTCGGCCAAAGACTGCAAGGAAGGGAGAGGGCGCAACTCGTGCTCCCGACCGGGTCACCGAGCGAGTTTGGGCAGCACTGTGAAAAGGTCTGCGCACGGCTGTGGCTGCCCGAGGTGCCACGGTTTCCGTCCACGCCCGTGTGGCTCACGACGTCCCATGGGGTGTTACCTCAGGGGATGCGCAGGTTCCTCACCACGTCTGGATGAGACGAAGACGCCCCCTCCAGATCCAAAGATCGGAGGGGACATCAGGAGAGCTGTGGGCTTCCCCTCGAGATGCCTCCAGGGTCTCGAAGCGGCCTCACCTGGTACTACCGACGCTGCCCAGAATGGCGGGGGTTGGTCTCGGGCTCTGGTGGGTGAGTGCCTGCGTCGGCGGGTGGCGAGGTCCGTCTCAACGTCGTGGATAGCCCTTGGCGTGCAAGGTCGGCGGCAGTCCTAGCGGCCGCCTCTGTTCCCTGGTACGCGGCTTCTCTGCCACCCTCCAGGAGGGTGCGCGTCACTTCAACAGCACTCATTGCTCGCGTGATGTGGGGGTCGCTGTCATCGAGCACGGCCTCAACCTGGCGGGCTTCTCGTCTCTCTTCACTGACGACGAAGCTGGGCCTGGCCGCGAGTTCGCTGATAGCCCGTTCGGCGGCCTGCAGGTGATTGATGGCACGTTCCGCGCCCTCGGTGGCCGACTGGATGATCCGGCTGAGATGGTCAACGCGGCGCGGTAGAGCTTCCAGCTCTGGCGAGCTCACCCCGGCCGACGCGGCGCGGGACGCCGACTCTGAGATGGTTTCGCGCGCGAACCGCAGATCCTTTCGTGCCATATCGAGGTACACGAGCAGCTCGTCACCGACGTCGACACTGGTCTGCAAGCCGCGTCGGGTCAGGGCCGCCAGGTCGACGGCATTGTGTAGGTAGGGACGTGGTTCCTCTGTATAGCGAATCTTCTGGGCCTGCATCCTGATCTCCGCGAGGTCAGTCTCGCGGCGGCGCAGGCTTGTGGCGAGATCGTCGGCCAGACCCGCAGCCATCGTGAGTCGTCTCTCGACAGACACGAGAGCACCGACCGTCTGCTGCGTTGCGGCGTCAATGCCAGAGCTCGGTGTCACTGCTCAAGCCCTTGGTCTTTGAGTCCTGCAGTGAGCAGTTGTGCGAGCTGCCCCAGTTCGTCGGCAGCTGCGGCGATGTGGTCTTGGGCTGCGACGGCCAACTGCTCGTCATCGAGTGGGGCGGTCACGTCTGGGTCCCTTGGTAGTTGTTCGTGCGACACCGCTTGGAACTGCGGTCGGCGAGGCCGTGCGCTTACGGATCGCGGTGTCGAGACTTTCACGGGCGAGAGTTGCCGGCGGCCTGACCCTTGCCCGCAACAGCTCGAGCGCGGTTTCGTCTCGCGCTAGTTCTGCGGCCGGTCCCGTGAGCCCGGCCATGCGACCGTCTGGCAGGTTCTCGGAGGCTGCGACGACGATGTCGACGAGATGGATCTGCTCCGCAGCTGGCTCGACCAAGGCTGGTAGATGTTCGGGTCGCAGGGGTATCAGCTTGTTGACGAGAGTGTCGGTCAGGGCCTGCCCGGCGAGGTTGCCCGGCGAGTCGGCCAAGGTGGCACTCAGGGTGCGGGAGGACCCGTGCAGTGCGCCGTCCGCAATGAGACGTTCCGGTAGTGCGGTCAGTTGCTCAGCCACTGCTCGCGACCCGCGCATCGCGCTCCGTAAGTCGGCCAGGACGACCGGCAGGTCAACCCTCTCGGCGACGGCATCGGGCTGGGCCCATTGGATCCCGTCTCGGGTTGCCGTATCCAATGCCACCCGCAGGTTCTTACTCTCGTCGGCCAAGTCTGGATTCGATGACCGTGGCACGACCAGGTGGTCCGGCCACGCCGCGGCGAGCCGTTCCCACCCCCGTCGGGCCCCGACCAAACTCGTGCTGAGCATGCCGGCCTCGGCATCGGTGATGACCCCAGCACTCTGTGCGGCTGCGTCGAAGGCCGCGGCGTAAGCGGTCAGCCGTGCCTCGGTCTGCGCCACATATCTGATGTCGTCGCGGGTGGGTGAGCCTTCAAGCGTTGCCGTCGCGGTCACCCGCCAGCGGATCAGAGCCTCCCCCACGCGCGAGGTCACATCGTCCGTCGGCAGGTCTGCGCGCATACGGCCAAGCCCGGCCAGGGTGTTCTCATCGGACAGGACTGCCTCAAGGTCCCGAAACTGGCGACAAAGTGTCGGCATGGCTCCATGAGGTACGTACGGAAGTCGTCGTTTCGTCTCGGCTGCGATATGCCCACTGAGGGTCACGGTCGCAGTGTGGGCCGCTGTGGACAGCCCCAAGAGGACACTGGCCCGCGCCACCTTGGTTCCTTCGATGTCGCTGCGGCCGGTCGGTGCATAGGCGTCAAGAAGGTCCGCGGCGCGGTCCAGCAGGCGTGCAGCGTCCACGAACGCCGGAGTTGGTGCCACAGTCTGTGCCAAGGTGACCGGATTGAAATCCAAGACGTCTATCCAGGTCCGACCAGGAACCGGCAAAAGGTCGAGCACGCGCCGGCTGGCCTGCGCCAGACCCGGCCATGCGGCAAGCACGCCACGGGCGTTGATAGCGCCAATGTCCCACGTCAAACTACGGATTGACCGGTTCGCTTCAATCAGCAACTCCCCCACCGAAAGATCGTTCATCCGGCCGCGGCCCTCTCAACAGCGCGGAAGGCGTCTGCCACATGGACCACCGCTAAGGACCACAACGGCGGCTCCAGCTCCAACGGGATCCCCTCGTACCGACGTGCGACCTCACGCGTGAGGTCAACGCACGACCGCTCCGCCCACTCATCCATCACCGGTGACCACACAGGTACCACCCGCGCCCGCGCAGACACAACGATCCCGGCGGCCAGCAGAGCATCGGCGGCATCGACCCACGCCTCGTTGTACTCGCCGTGCTCATCAACCGTGAGATGTCGGCCAGCCTCTTCAGCCTTCAAGAGCAGCCGCCAGCACTCGATGATCTCTTGGTCGACATCACCAGGGGTTGTCAATTGTGGTGTTGTCATAACGCACCTCCTGTTTTACGGGTCTTGCGGAATCCCATTACCGCAGCCCACTGCCGGCACCGCACTCTCTCAGCACCCCTTGTGGAGAAGAAGCGCCAAACCGCACCCTATGTGGATGGACCGCCATGGCCGCAACGTTGCTGCGAGCCCACTACGGATGCGCGCTGATCTTCACCGGTCAACTGCCACATCTGTTCTGGCGCCTCATGGACGGGCCTCGTAGTGCCGCGATGAGGGGTGCCCGCAAGGAGTCACGCGGGTCAACATGACGAGTTGCTCGAGCCCCGGTAGCGATCTGCGTATGGGGATCGGCTACCGGCACGCTCCGCGTGCCCATCGCGTTCTGGTCAAGCTCCGCGTGAGGATTGAACCGCCTGGCGAGTCTCGGGACTGTTCAGCCCACGGACCCCGCTCGTCCGGGGAAGAGTCGCCGGTTGTGTCCTTCAAGTCCGGTCCCAACTGATGTCGTCGGCGTCGTGCAGGAAGAAGAAGGCTCCCGTGGGCGTGCCCCGCGGCTGCTCCATCAACTCGCTCTGGATCGTGACACCCTCGGAGTCCTTGATGAACGAGATGCGGCACTTCGCGTCTCCGAGTTCGGCCACCGCCTCAACGACTTGTGTGGTCTCGCCGTTGCTGTTCGTCACAGCGTGAAGCCTGATTGGGACGTCCGCCTCGGTGACTCGCACTTCTGCGATCGCCTTGAAACTCAGTAGGGGAAACGGGCCTTCAGATGTCTTAATCGCCACGGTCGGGACCTCTGCCGTGGACATCACCACCGCGACGGATGTCCAGTCGCTGAACCGAGGAAACCCCTCGTTGTCGCGGTATGCCTGAAGACCGAGCTCATGGATCTCGTACGCAGGAACCCAAAGAGGGTCCTCGGGAGGCGGCACGTTGCGCGCATCCCACAGGGTGAAGATGGGTTGGTCAAGAGGTACATCCACTGCCTCGGGGGCCTCGGTACTCGGCGTGGATAGCTCTATCGGCGGCGTGTCCGCGAATAGCGTAGCTTCAATGTTGTGTGACCGTGCTTCGAAGAGCTCGACCCGGAGGCTCGTGAGCTTGCACCAAGAGACGACGTCTTCAACGGTGATCTCATCAACCGTCCGGAGGTCAATGCGCCGCGCGGCGGCGGCTCTCTTGGCTCCCTCAGAGAAGCCGCCACCTGCTGCAACTGCGACCGCCACGTCGGCGCCGATGTCATCGAGCTTGCCGGCAATCTCGTCGATCCAGCGGACGTCGTTCGTGCTCGTCCGGTCTCGGCACTCGAACATCACAAGCACTGTTGTGCTGCCCACCGTCGAGCGAACTGTGACGTCCACCTCTCGCTTGACTCCGCTCTCCCGACCGATGAAGAACTCCGGCGACTTAACTTCCGCCTGGCCGCCGGATGCCGCCGCCTCCAGGCGCGCAATCAGTTCTTCCAGGGCGCGGCCCTTTCCTGAAGGTGGCCGCGACTTATTCTGCTTGTTCGTCTTGGTGCGGCGCTTCCTGCTCTCCGGGGCCATGTCGCGAGCATATGGACGGGTGGCGACGATCCGAGGTTGCCGCTCTGCTGCGTCGCCAGGTTCGGCTCGTTGAGGGTCTCGCCAGAGTGGGTGGTGTCCAGCGGGCCTCGACACTTTGGCCCGAAGGCCCCACAAGCCGAACCGCAGAGGGTACCGAGAGCCAATTCGGGCGCCGGGGGCGCAGCGTGACCAATGCGGGATCGCTAAGCGATACCCAAACCTCGCTGGCGGCCGACGCGTGCGCACAATCGCCCGCCATGGACAGCCTCCGGGCCCTGCCGCGAGGTGCTCGGCGCAGGGCCTTCAGACATCGTGACGGCACTGGCGGCGGAAAGACGCAGGCTTAGGAGTGGTGCTGGCGGTCATCAGTCTGCGTCGGATGTGCCTCCGAGTTCAGCCAAACGACGCGCGACAACAGCGATGACTAGCCAACTGAGCAACGCCGCTGATGCGGGGTGTCCATCGATTTCACGATTAATGGTCGGCTGCAGAACAGGCCTGTGCGGGTTGGGTGGGCACCAACGAATCGCGAGCTCCCCCAGCCGAGCGCCGCGAGCACCCAAAGCGGGGTGGGATTGTGACGAGTTCGAAACAGCCTCAGGTGGTCGTTCGTCGATCAAGGCAAGTGCAGGCAGGGCGATAAACGCTCCCGTCACCGTGATGACGGCCTTCGCGTACAGGTCCGTGGGCGACCCACTAGTCAGGTCTGCGGAACTGAGTATGAAGCCCATCTCATCGGCGGAGAACTCCTCGGCGTGGGCAGTGCTGAGGTGGACTGGATGCGGTGAGAGTCCGATGCGTGTCGTTTCCGCTTCGAGGAAGGTCGGGCCGGGTCGCTCGGGTCCAAGCGGAGCGGTGTGACCCAGCAAGTGGTGCGCAACTTCATGCGCCACCACGAAGCGCAACGTTGAGTCAATCAGGGCGTGTGTGAGGGCAGTGGGCGGTTCCCCGGACGTGATGGCCCTGAACGCCGAACGAAGCCCTTCCGGGTCATTGTGGCTCTCAACCATGAGTTGTACTAGCTCAGTCGCTCGGCCGGTGGTGCTCCAGTCGTGCTGAATCTCACCTGCCAATAAACTCATCAGTTCTAGAGCCGTGTCTGGTTCCACTACTGCCTTCGGCCGCCCCTTCAACACGTCAGCAGCACTTTCGCGAATCGGGGCTTGCAACTCCTCGAACAGCGCAACGCCCGTCATGATCAACCACATGAGTCCCTGAGCCACGGTGATCACCCGTGCCTTTGCGGCGGGCGCAGTGGCGAAAGCCTCAACCTCGATCCACCGGTGAATCTTGGTCTCGGTAGCTGGTCATGACACACGAATACCCTTCTGAGCAGGGAGAATACGACTTATTAAGGGTCGGGTTCATCCGCAAAGAAGGGCATCCGCTGAATGCGAGTTTCTCATAGTTTCCCAGCCATCTCCACGGTCTTCGACGACGCCAATTTGGTCTCGTGCGCCGGGTTGGCCCCGACGATGGC
>Ga0209587_1000914_pt1 | contig 14339 bp, 9 predicted proteins | sample NGEPerD_2_FD_184512 | JGI IMG/M metagenome (GOLD analysis project Ga0209587, IMG submission 184512) | Arctic peat soil microbial communities from the Barrow Environmental Observatory site, Barrow, Alaska, USA - NGEE PermafrostL1-D... | ecosystem: Environmental > Terrestrial > Soil > Wetlands >... | reverse complement strand
CATCGCCCGGAGCCGGGCGCTCAAGCAGGGTCATCTGGTTCGACCAACTTTGCGGACCGCCCTGGGACCGGTCGTGCTGGTCTCGCTGGTCGCGGCGCTCGCCATGTTCCTGCTGGCGCCCGTGGCAGGGGAGGCGCTCGGAGCGGATTCACCGCAGCCGGTGCTGTTCCTTCGGATCCTGGCCCTGTTTTTGCCGTTCGCGGTGGTCTACGACGTGCTGATCGCGGCTACGCAGGGATTCCACACCATGACGCCCACTGTGCTTCTGGAGAAGGTGGGTCGGCCGGTCCTCCAGCTGCTGCTGCTCGTACTCGCGCTCACCGTCGGGGCCGCATGGCTGTTGCCGGTTGCCTGGATGGGGCCCTATCTCCTGGGGCTGCTGGGCGTCGCGTTCGCCCTCCGTCGACTACTGCGTCGCAACGACCGCGATTCGCCGAAGCAGCTCGCAGGCGCGGAGGCTCCGGCCGGCATCGACCGACGCGCCTTCTGGGCCTTCACGGCTCCACGCGGACTCGCGGCGGTCGCGCAGCTCAGCCTCCAACGCCTCGACATAGTCCTGGTCGCCATCTATCTCGGGGCCGGGCCCGCCGCTGTGTACACCGCCGCCACCCGGTTCGTCGTGCTCGGACAGCTGGGCAGTCAGGCCGTGGCGCTCGCGGTCCAGCCGAAGCTCTCGGAGCTGATGGCCCGCGAGGAGATTGCGGCGACGCGCCGGGTCTACAAGACGTCCACCGCGTGGGTGGTTGCGGTGACCTGGCCCGTCCACCTGATCGTGGCGATGTTGTCGCCCTTGTTGATGCAGCTCTTCGGCCGAGGCTACGGAGACGGGCAACCAGTCATCGTTCTCCTGGCCGGCGCGATGCTCGTCGCCACCAGCTGTGGCATGGTCACGATGCTGCTGCTGATGTCCGGCCGATCGCGCGAAAACCTCCTCAACGTGCTCGTGGCGCTCGTCACGAACCTGTCGTTGAACGTGGTGCTCATCCCACGGATGGGCATCATGGGTGCCGCGATCGCCTGGGCCGTCGCCATCGTGCTGAGCAACCTTCTGCCCCTGGTGCAGGTGCACAGGGCGTTCGACCTCGACCCTTTCGGCACCGGCACCGTTCGCGTGGGCGCGCTGGCCCTCGCCTGCTTCACCCTCCTTCCGGGTGCGGCATGGCTCGCCTCCGGCGAGGCACCGATGGTCATCGGCGCGGTCGCGGTCGGGTGCATTGCCTATGGCCTGGGCCTCTTCGCGTTGCGGCGCGTGCTCGAGCTCGATGACCTGGTGCAGTCGATCAGGCGGAAGGCATCGTCGGGGTGACGCGGGCACGCAGCGTGTGGGGGATGCTCGCGGTGATGGTCGTCGTGCTGGTCGTGGTGCTGAGCTGTCTGCGGAGCTCAGTGCAGAACGGGCCGCTCGAGAGGCTTGACGTGCCGTTCCGGTTCGGCGCATACGTCGATCCGCCCGTCTACACCGACGACAGCCGGATCGAGTCCTTTGAGGCTTTCGAGGCGAAGTTGGGCCGGAAGCTTGACCTCTACCACTCCTACCACCCGTGGCTGCAGGAGTTTCCCTCGACCGCTGATCGCTACTTCGCCGACCGCGGCACCACACTGCTGCTGTCGTGGGCAGGAACAGACACCCTCGACATCGTCTCGGGTCGCTACGACGAGATGATCAGGTCCCGCGCCCGGGGGCTGCACGAGCTGGGTACGCCGGTGATCCTGCAATGGCGCTGGGAGATGAACCGTCGCAATCTCGCTTCGGAGATCCACAGTCCCGGGGACTACGTGGCCGCCTGGCGACACCTGCACGACGTGTTCGAGCAGGAGGGCGTCGACAACGTCGAGTGGGCGTGGTGCCCGTTGTCGGATGCTGTAGCTGACCTCGACTACTCGGCCTACTACCCGGGGGACGACTGGGTGGACTGGATCGGGGCCAACGGCTATGCGCGCAGCCCGACGCAGACCTTCGCGCAGGTCTTCGACTCCTTCTTCACCTGGGCCGAGGCCGTCGACAAGCCGATCCTCATCGGCGAGTTCGCCCGGCCCACGGACATGGGGTCGGCGGACTCTTTGAGGAGGTGGCTGGAGGGGGCGAGACGGACGATCGCCGAGCACCCCAGCATCAAAGCGGTGGCCTACTTCGAGTCGGCACGTGGCTCGACCGGGAAGTACGACCTCATCGACGTTCCGGGAGCCCTGGGAGCGCTGCGTGACTGGGAGAGTGCGTCCTGAGGGCCGAGATGACAGATCCGGGGGATTGCCCCGATGACCCCCGTGTCTCCTAAAGTACGGCCATGTCCCGAATTACCTCGCGCAGCGCGATCTTCTACGCCCTGACCGGTTTGGTCGTGATCATTCTGGTCACCAAGGCGCAACAACACGTCCTGCCCGGAGGAGTGGCGACTCAGGTGGGCCACAACAGTGAGGCGTTCCTCTTCGCCCTCCTGGTTTCGGCTCAGATCCAGATTCTCCGGCGAGTGCCACGGGGATCGTTCCGGCTGGCGGGCATCGGGCTCGGGGCTGTCCTGCTGTTCGTCCTGGGGACGCTGCTGCTCCACTCCGACCTCGCACCCACCCTGGTGACCCTGAACGAACCGCTGATCGGGGCCGGCTTCGTTCTCCTCTACCTGGGACTTCCTCGGTCGCACGGGACTGCCGTGTCGGTGACCGTCGCTGTCGTGCTCTTCGTCACGATCTTCTTCGACACCGGCTTCGTGCTTGACCAGGCCGAGAGCCTGGTGCCGCTGGCCCTGGCCGGACCGGCGCTGGACGTCTTCGACCGCACCATCCTCCAGCCGGAGTTGGAGGATGCTCCGGGGCTACGGCTGCTGTGGATGGCGCTCCTGCTGGCGGCGGCCATCGGTCTGATCTTCGCGTCACACTGGGCTCGTCAGGACCTGCATGGCGGCCTGCGCCTGGGCATCGACTACCTGCAACGTGCCGCCGAGGCCTACTGGGGCTGGCTCCTCGTGCATGCTTTCTTCTCCTACTGGCTCGGGTCCATGTGGCGCAGTCCAGCCGCGGATCCGGCTCGTGAGCTGCGACAGCCGGCCAGGGGCTAGCCACACATGGAAGAGACGACGCTCCTCTACGTCGGGGGGCTTGGGCGAAGTGGGTCGACCCTGCTCGAGCGGGCCCTGGCCCAGCTGCCGGACGTCTGCGGGCTCGGCGAGGTCGTCTACCTGTGGGAACGCGGCATCCGCAACGACGAACGGTGCGGTTGCGGCGAGCCGTTCTCCACGTGCCCCTTCTGGCACGAGGTCGGCCAGCGAGCCTTCGGTGGGTGGGACCAGGTCGATGCCGAGCGCGTCGCTGCGCTCGGTGCCCGAGTCGACGACGTCAAGTTCGTTCCGAGGCTGATGTTGCCCGACCGGTTCGGGGGCCTGCGTGAGCTCCTGACCGAGTACCTCGGCTACTACGAACGGCTCTACGTGGCTGCCCAAGAGGTATCGGGATGCCGGGTGGTGGTCGACTCGAGCAAGATCACCTCGCTGGCCTACGTCCTGAGTCACTCGCCGCGCATCGACCTCAGGCTCGTGCACATCCTGCGTGACCCACGAGCGGTCGCCTACTCGTGGACCAAGGTGGTGCGTCGCCACGACGTGGAACACACTGAGGCGTTCATGGCGCGCTACTCCCCGTCGTACATGGCCATGCTCTATGCAGGGCACCACGTGCTCCTCGAAGCGCTGCGGCTGCGGGGTGTCCGAAGCGTCCGGGTTCGGTACGAGGACTTTGCTGACGACCCGCTCCGTGAGATAAGGCGTGTGGCTGCGCTCGGCGACCTCGACATCGACCCGGAAGCCGTGTCGGGGCAGGTCAAGCACACACTTCGGCTGGGAGCGGTGCACACGGTGAGCGGGAACCCGTCGCGTTTCCGGACCGGGGACATTGCCGTGACACGCGACGAGAAGTGGCGCACAGAGATGCCACGTCGTCAGCGTGGGCTGGTCACGGTCCTCACCGCGCCCGTGATGCTGGCCTACCGGTATCCGGCTGCGTTGCCCCAGCGTCGAGAGCAGAACCTGGCGGACGTGGAGTCCTGGCCGTCGGTCGCAGCCGTGCTGCCGACCCACGACCGACCCGTCCTGATGCGCCGGGCACTCGAGTCGATCCGCGCGCAGGACTATGCCGGTCCGCTCGAGACGGTGATCGTCTTCGACAAGGCGGAGCCCGATCGGTCCCTGGTCAGCGACGACCCTCGTCGTCCGGTGCGCGTGGTGCGCAACAACAGGACGCCGGGGCTGGCAGGTGCCCGCAACACGGGCATCCTCACTTCGGACAGCGACCTGGTTGCCTTCCTGGACGACGACGACCACTGGAAGGTGTCGAAGCTGAGCCGTCAGGTGATGGCCCTCTTGGCGGAGCCGGACGCGGAGTTCGCCACCACGGCGATGACCATCGAATACGAGGACCGCTCGATCGACCGGCTCGCGGACAAAGATCGGGTCAGCCACCGAGACCTGCTGCGATCCCGGATGGCGATGTTGCACTCGTCCTCGTTCCTGGCTCGTCGTGAGTCGTTGCTCGACGGGGTCGGGCTGGTCGACGAGACGATCCCGCGCAGCATGGCCGAGGACTGGGACCTGCTGCTGCGGGCCGCGAAGAGACGGCCCATCGCGCACCTCGACGAGCCACTGATCCGCGTCCAGTGGGGGCCGACGTCGTACTTCGCCGACCAGTGGCAGACACGCAACGAGGCCCGGTTGTGGATGCTCGAGCACCATCCCGAGCTGGCGACCGACCGCCGAGCTGCTGGTCTGTCCTACGGCAAGCTCGCGTTCGGGTCCGCCATGCTGGGACGACGTCGCGAAACCTTGCACTGGTCGCGAAAGGCGCTCCGCGCGGACTGGCGTCAGCCGCGCACCGTTCTGGCGCTGCTGGTCGCTTGTCGTGTGGTTCGAGGGCAGTGGGTCGTCGACCAGCTGAACAAGCGCGGCCACGGCATCTGACTTATCCCGGTATAGTCCGCGTCGCAGGATTTTGCTCGCATCGCGGACGTTACCCATATCAAGGCGACATCTGGGCAAGCACGGGCTTTCATGTGCAAGTGTCCGATCTGGGACACCACACACGGGGGTTCTTCATGTCATCGGTTCGTGCCCGCTCGACCCATGCCCGTCGCTCCTCGCTGGCTCTGATCGCGCTGATTTCTCTGGCCCTGTGCCTGGGCTTCGCGCCTCCGGCGCTCTCGGCCCCGGCGGTCAGCCACGACCGCGTGGTCTCCGCCACCCCGGGTCAGACGCCCGCGGTCAACAACGGTGCGGTGAACGCCATCGCCCAGGTGGGCGACAAAATGGTCGTGGGTGGCACCTTCACCTCAGTCACTTCCCTGGGAGGAGCGGCGACGACCCGGAACTACGTGTTCGCCTTCGCCGTCAGCACCGGGAAACTGATCACCACGTTCGCCCCGGCGCTCAACGGCGCGGTCAGCGAGGTCATCCCCGGGCCGACGGCCGGCACGGTCTACCTCGGCGGGTCCTTCACCACCCTCGGCGGGGCCAACACCAGTCACGTGACGCTGCTCAACACGACCACTGGCGCTGTGTCCGGCGGCTTCAAGGCCGGCACGACGAATGGCTTGGTCAGCAGCATGGTCCAGCGCGGCAACCGCCTCTACCTGGGCGGCAACTTCACGACCGCTGGTGGCGCCGCCCACAACGGCCTCGCCTCGCTGAACGCCACGACGGGTGGGCTCGACACCTTCGTCGGCAACCAGGTCTCGCAACGGCACAACGACACCGGATCGGGCGCGCAGGGTGCCGTGGGAGTGCGGGACCTGGACGTGACTGCTGACGGCTCTCGCCTCGTGGCCATCGGCAACTTCAAGAAGGTCGACGGGCTCTCCCGTGACCAGGTCGTGCTGCTCTCCCTCGATGGCATCTCCTCGATGGTCACGGCCAACTGGCAGACCAACCGCTACTCGCCGTACTGCTTCAACTTCGCCTTCGACACCTACGTGCGCGGCGTCAGCTTCTCCCCCGACGGCTCCTACTTCGTCGTCGCCTCCACCGGTGGCTACGTGGCCGACACCCTGTGCGACGCGGCGTCCCGCTTCGAAACCTCTACGACCGGTGAGGACATCCAGCCGACATGGGTGAACTACAGCGGTGGCGACACGTTGTGGGGCGTCACGGTCACCGAGCACGCGGTGTACGTCGGCGGTCACCAGCGCTGGCTGAACAACGGCCTGGCCAGCGACACGGCGGGTCCCGGCGCGGTTCCCCGACCGGGCATCGCGGCCCTGAGCACCACCTCGGGTGTACCGCTGAAGTGGAACCCGGGACGCAACCCGCGCGGCGCCGCGGTCTACGCGCTCTACGCCACCTCCCAGGGGCTGTGGATGGGAAGCGACACCGAGTACGTCGGCAACCGCTACCAGTACAAGCGGCCAAGGCTTGCCTTCTTCCCGCTGGCCTCCGGCAGCCCGGAGGCCTCCGATGCGACCGCAGGTCTGCCCGGCACTGCCTACCTCGGGGCCAACCCGAATGCCAACAACGGCAACATCCTCTACCGCGTCAATGCTGGTGGTGCCACGGTCGGCGCCGTCGACAACGGGCCCGACTGGACCGCGGACAGCTCCGACCCCAGCCCCTACCGCAACAGCGGCACCAACCCCGCCGGGTATGCCAGCGGCGCCACCGTGGACGGGACCGTGCCGTCGACGGCGCCCACCGCCGTCTTCGACAGCGAGCGGTGGTCGCCCTCGGACAACCCCGCGATGAAGTGGGCCTTTCCCGCGCCGAGCGGTGCACCCCTCCAGGTCCGCCTCTACTTCGCGAACCGCTGTGGCTGCACGAGTGCGTCCGGGCAGCGGTCCTTCGACGTGAGCGTCGAGGGGAACAAGTTCCTGCCCAACTTCGACATCGTTCAGCAGACGGGCGACCAGCGCGGGACCATGCGCTCCTTCGACATTGCGAGCAGCGACGGCACCGTCAACGTAGACTTCGCCCACGTGACGGAGAACCCGCTGGTCAACGCCATCGAGATCGTGCGCACCGACCAGGCCCCGCCGGCGGTCGCCACCAACGACCTGCGCACGGTGCCGGTCACGACCAGCGGTGCCCAACCGGGCTCCTCGGTAGGCACCGCAGGCGTCGACTGGACGACCGTCCGCGGGTCGTTCGTGGCCGGCGGCAAGCTCTACTACGGCACGAGCGACGGCACGTTCGGCTCGCGCACCTACTCCAACGGGAACTTCGGACCCGAGGTCAAGATCGACCCCTACAACGACCCCGACTGGGCCGGAATCAGCACCGGGAGCGGGAACAACTACGACGGCAGGCCCAACGCGCTGTACGGCCAGCTGTCCAGTGTCAACGGGATGGCCTACGCGGGCGGCAAGCTGTACTACACCCGTACCAACGACTCCAACCTGTACTGGCGCTGGTTCAACGCCGACAGCGGAGTCATCGGCTCGGATCAGTTCACCTCGAACGGGAGCCGGGACTGGACCGGGACGATGGGGATGTTCGCCGCCAGTGGCAAGCTGTACTTCGTGACGAAGGCGGACGGAAACCTCAACTCGATCGACCTGACGTCCACCGGCCCCAGCGGACCCTCGACCGTGGTCGACGGTCCTCTGGTCCCGACTGGCGGGAACGACTGGCGTGCACGTGCCCTGTTCTTCGTGGCCGGCAACCAGGCTCCGGCGAACACGGCCCCCACGGCGTCGTACACCTCGCAATGTGTCGACCTGGTGTGCACGTTCAACGGCAGTGGTTCGAGCGACGCCGAAGGACCGATCTCCAACTACGCCTGGGACTTCGGTGACCCCCCGGGTGGCTCGGGACGGGTCGCCTCGCACACCTTCCCGACGGCGGGGACCTACCCCGTCAAGCTGACCGTCACCGACCCAGGTGCCAACGGCGGTCTCACCGGCTCGAAGACCACCGATGTGGTGGTGACGGTCACGCAGGCAAGCCCGATCACCTACATCGGGAGTGGTACGAAGTCGGCGAACATCAAGGCTCCGGCCGTGATTGTGCCTAGCACGGTCCGGCTCGGCGACACGCTGGTCCTGACGGCCAGCATGAGCAACGCCACCGCGGCGACGAGCGCGCCTGTCGGCTGGTCCGTGGTTGGTGACCAGACGTCGACGGCTTCACTGAGGAGCAAGGTGTGGGTCAAGTCCGCCACAGCCGGCGATGCGGGTAGCTCGGTGCCGGTCACGATGGATGCCGTCCACAAGGCGGCTCTGACGGTCAGTGCCTACCGAGATGTCAACGCCGCGGCGGTGTCAGCCACGGCTTCCACCGACACCAACACCACCAACCACGCGACGCCGACGACCACGGTTCCTGCTGGTTCGTGGGTCGTCTCTGTGTGGGCCGAGAAGACTGCCGCGTCCAACACGTGGACGACACCGAGCACCGTCAGCAAGCGGGCAGACATCCACTCATCGGCCCCCTCGGCGGTTTCCGAAGCGGTGGCTGACACGAACGGCCCACGTACAGGCTCCGTGACCGGATCGACAGCCACCACCGGCGTGGCGAACGCTCGCGGGGTCAACTGGTCCATCGTTCTGGCACCGCGGTAGTCCTGGAAGCGAAGTAGACAAGAATAGTCGAGACAAGGAGGAGGACGAGGATGCGTACTCGAAGACTGGTGATCCCGCTCGTACTGATCTGCCTCGCATCGGGGTGCGGAGGTCAGGACGATGACAAGGTCAGTTCGTCGTCATCCTCGTCCTCGTCCCGGTCCCCGTCCCCGTCCCCGTCCTCGTCCGTTGGCAAGGGCGCGAACGCGGACAAGTCCCCGGACGGGCGCTCGGGGGAGACCTCGAGTCCCGCTGATGGTGGGATCGACCGGATGAACGACGACCGTGGCGCACCAGGTGATCCTGATGCCAAGGGCCGCCAGACTGTCCTGTTCGGCCGGGTGCCCGGCAACGCCTCGGCTGCCTGTGTGGTTGTGGGTGGTCGACGCGACGTGAAGTCCGGTGGCTTCGTCGGGGGTCCCTTCGACGACGCGCGCAGGTCCTACGGCACGATGCGCCCGGGTCTGGAGCGCAAGCAGGTGCGGCTCTACTGGGTGCCGCAGCACGCCAAGCCCATGGGCGGTGTCACCGTGACGGCCACGTCGGCGGGCAAGAGGGTCCGGGTGACCCAGCGCAGCGTGGCCGATGCCGAGCAGTGGAAGTTCTACGACACGGTGATCACGTTGCCGCGGGGTGGCAGCTGGCGCTTCCAGGTGTCCTCGGGCGCCGACCGTGGCTGCTTCGTGGCCTCGTTCTGAGCCGCGGGCTCCCAAGGGGAGCCCGGTTCCGCGGTGGAGAGCATGCGCTGCCGGCCTTGTGCGCGCGGCATTTCAGGCGCCCGCCCTGGTGGAGGCGACAACGCGCGACAACCTGCGGATACCCCGGGGTTTCATGCGCGAGTGCCCTATCGTGGACACCCTGCCAAGGGGATCAAATGTTACCTTTTCATGCGCACCCGACCGGCGCCCTTCGATCGGCGTCGGCTCTGCTCGTCCTGGCCTGCCTGGCCGCCTGCCTGAGCTTCGCGGCTCCAGCCCTGTCGGCCCCGAAGGTCAACCATGACCGGGTGGTCTCGGCCGTTCCTGGTCCGAGGACGCCGGCGGTGAACAACGGTGCGGTCAACGCCATCGTCCAGGTGGGCGGCACGGTGGTCGTGGGGGGCACGTTCACCAGCGAGACCGGGGTCGGTGAAGCGACGACCACCCGCAGCTACATCTTCGCGTTCAACGTCAGCACCGGGAAACTGGTCTCGACCTTCAACCCGGTGCTCAACGGAGCGGTCAACGAGCTCATTCCCGGGCCGACCAGCAACTCGGTGTACGTCGGTGGGGCCTTCAACAGGGTCAACGGGGCCCCTGCCAGTCACGTGAGTTTGCTCAACACCACTACGGGAGCAGTGGTCGGTGGCTTCAGGGCGGCCGCCACCAACGGGGTGGTCTACGCCATGGTCAAGCAGGGCACCACCCGACTCATCCTGGGCGGGAGCTTCACCACCGCAGGCGGGGTGGCACACAACGGACTGGCCTCCCTGAGCCCCAGGACGGGTGGTCTCCACCCCTACATCACCAGCAAGGTGTCGGGCCACCACAACGACTCGGGAACCGGCGCCCAGGGCGCTGTCGGCGTCAGGGACCTCGACATCAATGCCGCCGGGACACGCCTCGTGGCCATCGGCAACTTCAAGCGGGTCGACGGGCTGCTGCGCGACCAGGTCGTGATGCTGACGCTGGGCGCCACCGAGGTGGTGACCCCGAACTGGCAGACGAACCGGTACTCGCCGTACTGCTTCAACTGGGCCTACGACAGCTACATGCGCGGGGTCAGCTTCTCCCCCGACGGCTCCTACTTCGTCGTGGCCACCACCGGCGGCTACAACGCCGGCACGCTGTGTGACACCGCGGCCCGTTTCCAGACGGCGGCGACGGGCTCCGCCATCCAGCCGACCTGGGTGGACTACACGGGCGGCGACACCTTGTGGGCCGTGACGGTGACCGAGAAGGCGGTCTACGTCGGCGGCCACCAGCGGTGGTTCAACAACAGCTGGGCCAGCGACAAGGCGGGTCCCGGGGCAGTCCCCCGGCCGGGCCTCGCAGCGTTGGACACCGCGACGGGGATGCCGCTGAAGTGGAACCCGGGACGCAACCCGCGTGGCGCTGCTGTCTATGCCCTCTACGCCACGACCCAGGGACTGTGGCTGGGAAGCAACACCGAGTACATCGGCAACCGCCAGTACAGGAGGCCCAGGCTTGCCTTCTTCCCACTGGCCTCGGGGAGCCCGGAGGCCTCCGACGCGACCGCAGGTCTGCCCGGCACGGCCTACCTGGGAGCCGACCAGTCGCCGCCGACGGCGACCACCAACGACCTGCGCAGGGTGCCGATGACGACCAGCGGCGCGGGCCGGAGTTCCTCGGTCGCCAACAGCGGCGTCGACTGGAGGACCGTCCGGGGGTCCTTCGTGGCGGGGGGCAAGCTCTACTACGGCAAGAGCAACGGCACGTTCAACTCCCGACTCTTCTCCAACGGGACCTTCGGACCCGAGGTCAGGATCGACCCCTACAACGACCCAGCCTGGGCCGACGTCGACACGGGCAGCAACACCACCTACCGCGGCCTGCCGCCCTTGCTCTACGGGACGCAGATGGGCACCGTGACCGGGATGGCCTACGCGAACGGGCGGCTGTACTACACCCGGAGCAACGACGCCAACCTGTACTGGCGCTGGTTCAACGCCGACAGCGGCATCATCGGCTCGACCCAGTTCACCGCGAACGCCTCGCGTAACTGGAGCGGCACGAGGGGGAAGTTCGCCACCGACGGGAAGCTGTACTTCGTCACGGCAGCGAGCGGAAACCTCTACTCGATCGCGCTGACGACCGCTGGACCGAGCGGTCCCACGCGCCCGGTCAACGGTCCGGCCACGGGTGGCCTCGACTGGCGAACGCGGGCGCTCTTCCTCGTGGGCCCCAACTAGACGGTATGGAGTGACCGCACGATTTTGTGTCGTGGGGCCTCGATTCCCTCGGATGGCCATGATCAACCCGACGGGTGGGTCGGTGTCAACGTCGTTCATGCTCGCTGCGCTGCGCGTGCTCCACGTTGACTCCGTCCGACCCGTCGGGTTGGTGGGGGCATCTATCGAGGGAACCGCGAAGCGGAGCTCTTGAGCTTTGGGTTGCGGGCCGGGCCTCGCTCACACAAATTCGTGGGTTACCGAGCAGGAAACCGCCTGCTCGGCCTATCCGACATGTGTGGGAGGCCCCGATGTTCTCTGAGCGTACGAGTGTTGGGCTCGACGTGCACGCCCGATCTGTTGCTGCGGCGGCGATCGATGGCGTCACGGGCGAGCTGAGGCAGGCCAGGTTGACCCCTGGTCATGACGATGTCCGTAGCTGGGTTCAGGGGTTGCCGGGTCCGGTCGCGGTCACCTATGAGGCCGGTCCGACCGGGTTCGGGCTGGCGAGGTCGTTGAGCGAGCACGGGATCCGGTGCGTGGTCGCGGCACCCTCCAAGCTGCAGCGACCCGCCGGGGACCGGGTCAAGACCGACGCCAAAGACGCGATCCACCTCGCGCGGCTGCTGCGCCTCGATGAGGTCACCGCGGTCTCGGTGCCCAGCCGTTCCCAGGAAGCGGCCCGCGACCTGGTCCGGGCCCGCGAAGACGCCCGCGGTGACCTGATGCGGGCCCGGCACCGGGCCTCCAAACTGCTGTTGCGCCACGGCGTGGTCTACTCCGGCGGGGCGGCGTGGACCGGCACTCATGACGCCTGGCTGCGCAGCCAACGCTTCGACCAGCCCGCGACCGCGCTGGCCTTCGAGTCCGACTACGACACGATCAGGCTGACCCTGGCCCGCCGGGACCGGCTCGATACCGCGATCGAGGCGATGGCCGCCGAGTCCGAGTTCACCCCGGTGGTGCGGCGGCTGGGCTGTCTGCGTGGTGTCTCGGCCCTGACCGGGTTCGCGCTCGCGGTCGAGATCGGCGACTGGGAACGGTTCAGCGGTGCCAGCATCGGCTCCTTCATCGGGCTGGTCCCCAGCGAGTACTCCTCAGGCAGCTCCCGGGTCCAGGGCTCGATCACCAAGACCGGGAACCGGCACCTGCGCCGGCTACTGGTCGAGGCCGCCTGGCACCACCGCCGCCGCTACCGCCCCAGCCGCACCCTGGCCAAGCGCTGGGCGCTGGCACCCGCAGCCGCGGTGGCCCGTGGCGAGGCAGCCAACCAGCGCCTGCACCACCGGTGGGCCCGTTTCGACGCCCGGGAGAAGAAACCCGTACTCGCCAACGTCGCCATCGCCCGCGAGCTGGCCGGCTGGTGCTGGTCCCTGGCCGTGATGGCAGACCAATGAACAACTAACCCCCCCACAATCTGGCTCGTCGGCCACGCTGGTGGTAGCAGCGCCCGGAGCAACCCGCGACGGCACTATGAGCAGCACCCCCCCTCCGGGGTGCCACGCTCGATACTAGACACGCGGTCTGCTCCGCACCGTAACGCCGTCCTGCGGTAGCCAACCCGCGCATATCAGCCTGACCGCGCGTCGAAAGACACGCTCACCAACAGGGCCGCCGACGAGTCCACTGAGGCGCCGTCCAGCAACCCAGCCGGGCGGCGCCTCACCCTGCCCCCTTGACAACACCCCCCTCCATATCAGTACCGCGGCTGCCAACGTTCGCCTTCTTGGGTGACGCGCCGGTGAAGGTCCGCTGATCTGGTCTGAGTCCTCGGCACGCTCGTGTTGTCCGTTCCTGTCGTCCCCCAGGAGCATGCGATGGCTGAACGAGTGCGTGTCCGAGAGATCGACAACGACGAAGGAACCGGCTGCTGCGGATGGTGCGCCGCAGCTCTGGTTCGGTGGTGACCTGGCGTCGAGCGCAGATGGTGCTGCTCTCCGCCCAGGGCATGGATGTGGCTGCGATTGCTGAGGTGACGTTCACCAGCCCCGACCGGGTCCGCGACGTGCTGCACAACTTCAACACCGATGGGTTCGACTCCCTGCGACCCAAATACGCCGGTGGCCGGCCGCCGAAGTTCAGTGTCGAGCACCGAGCCGAGATCAAGAAGGTCGCCCTGGGTCGTCCGGTCGATCATGGTCTGCCGTTCTCGACCTGGAGCCTGTCCAAACTGGCCGACTACCTGGTCGCAATTCGCAAAGGGGGTGGTCGACGACATTTCTCACGAGGGGCTGCGGGTGCTGCTGCGCGATGCGGGCGTCTCGTTTCCAGGCCGTAAAAACCTGGAAGACCAGCACTGACCCGGACTACGAGGCGAAGAAGAACCGGGTCCTGGAGGTCTACGCGATCGCGGACGGCAAACGCGAGCCGGGCGAGAGCGACCCCTCGGTGGTGATCTGCATGGACGAGTTCGGCCCACTGAACCTGCAACCCCATCCGGGCCGCCAGTGGGCACCGGCAGCGGTCGGCCGCGGTGACCAGCTCGCGCCTCGACGCCGACGACGCCGCGCGACCTACAAACGCCCCCACGGAGTGCGCCACCTCATGGCCGGCTACGACCTGTCCACCGACCGGCTCTACGGCCACGTGGTCCCTCGCAAGTCCAGGACTGAGTTCCTCGCCTTCCTCCGCTACCTGCACGCACCCGAGGTGCGGATCGCGATCGTGCTGGACTAATCCTCGATCCGTGGAGCGACCGGGTGACAGGCATGGATGTGGCCCGTGCTGTGCTGTCGGTGTGCTCGGGTGTGACGTGAGCAGGCTTGATCTGCTGGTCTGCCCAGCCTTTCCACCTGTGGGTCTCCGGTCGTGCCTGCGCGGCGATGAATGGGTCACGCGGGCTGTGGCGGAGCGTTTGCGTGGCCGAAGACTCCATTCCAGATCGCCAGCCACCGCTCAGCCCAAGGCCAGTGCTCGGGC
>Ga0209587_1000913_pt1 | contig 14348 bp, 16 predicted proteins | sample NGEPerD_2_FD_184512 | JGI IMG/M metagenome (GOLD analysis project Ga0209587, IMG submission 184512) | Arctic peat soil microbial communities from the Barrow Environmental Observatory site, Barrow, Alaska, USA - NGEE PermafrostL1-D... | ecosystem: Environmental > Terrestrial > Soil > Wetlands >... | reverse complement strand
GGGGCACGTCGCTCATGCGCGTGGGCTGCCCGACCCCTCCGAGCCGCGTCTCCTGGGGCAGCGAGACATTGATCCTGATCTCGCTCAGGCCGACCTTGACCGCGCCCCGTATCGAGATCGTCACGGGCTCGTAGATCCGCCGCCCGTCGACGAAGGTGCCGTTGGTCGAGCCGAGGTCCTCGACCTCCACTCCGCCGTCGACCGGCCGCAGAGCCACGTGGCGGCGAGACATCTCCTCGTCGCCGATCACCAGGTCCGCGCCGTCGCGTCCGACCACGAGTTCGGACTCGAGCTCCAGCTCCTGGCCCTCGGCCGGGCCGGCGGAGATACGTAGCGTGCGCATGCTCGCCGCCACCCTAGTCGCGCCCGGCGACCGGCGTCAACTGCGCGCGCGGTCATGCGTACTCGATGAGCGCGGCGGCGGTGAAGCCGGCCAGCGCGAAGAAGGCGGACACGGTGCGCAGGGTGTGGGCGTTGCCCCAGATGCGGCGCAGCTCGACCCAGTTCGTCGCGATCGTGTTCATGTTCCACTTTTCGATCCGGCGCCAGATCGGCCGGTTGGTGCCCTCCGAAACCAGCGCCACGCCGACCATGCCCATGGTCGCGATCGCGGCCGCGATCTCGGCTCCGGTCTCCTCGAGCTCGATGGTCAGGTAGACGCCCAGCCCCAGGACCACGATTCCGCCCGAGAGGGCGATCTTGTGGAACAAGTGCATGTTGATGCCCTGACAGCTGTCGAGGTAGGCCTGGTCGCCGCGGGAGTTCAGCAGCGGCAGGATCGAGGTCTGCATGATCCAGAGCGTCCCGAACTGCTGCCCGGCCCACGCCAGCGCGACGAACAGGATGACTGCCGTCAACTCCATGACCATCCCCTTTCCCCGCCGAACCGAGGGCGAGACCGTTTGCACCGCCTTCTCTACCGCCGGGGACGACACTAGTCAAGTCCGAGATCGCGAAGTCGGTTCGTTGCCCGCGGCCGAGAGTCTGGGTTAGGATCGACCAGAGCGTGAACGACCCCCGACATCCCGATCCGGGCGCAGCCGGCGGAGCTCTCCATGGGAGCCGGGTCGAGCAGATTCTCGGCCGCACGAGGCTCTTTCGCGGCGTCTCGCGCAGTGTGATCGAGCGCGTGGCGGCGGCGCTGCGCACACTCGACGTGGCCGCCGGCGACACGATTGTGAACGAGGGTGACCCGGCCGATCGCTTCTACATCGTGGGCGCGGGCACCGTCGTGGCCTCGGGCGTCTTCTCCGGGCAGGAGCGGGAGCTGGGTCGTCTCGGCCCCGGCGGATTCTTCGGGGAGATCGCGCTCATGCAGGGGGGGAGCAGTGCGGCGACAATGCGCGCCGAGACTCCCGCCCAACTGCTCACGCTGACCTCGGACGAGTTCAGCGCCCTCATGGAACAGGTCCCCGCGCTCGCCTCGGCGGTCCGCGAATCGGCTCAGGCCCGCAAGGCGGAGCGCCTGGCCGGCCACCTGGAGGTGGAGCACCACAACATCGCCAAGCTGCTCGAGAAGAACGGGCAGATCCAGATCGGCCGTGCCGAGGACAACGACCTCGTGTTCGCGGCACCCTCGGTCTCACGCCATCACGCCGTGATCCGCCTCGACAACGGCAGCTGCCGGCTCACGGACCTCAACAGCACGGCGGGCACGTTCGTGAACGGCGCCGAGGTGCGCGGCACGGTGGACGTCAAGGACGGCGACGAGATCTCGCTGGCCGATCACCGCTTCGTCTTCGACCGTGAGCGCGTCGCCCAGATGGTCGAGGCCGAGGGCGTCCAGGTGGATGTGGTGCGTGCTCGGAGGGAGGTGGGGGAGGGGCGGGTGCTGCTGCACGACGTGTCCCTGTCGGTGCTGCCGGGCGAGCTCGTGGCGATCGTGGGTGGAAGCGGCGCGGGCAAAACCACGCTGATGGACGCGATGTCCGGCGTGCACCCGGCGACCTCGGGGCAGGTGCGCTACGACGGGCGCGACTACTACGCGGAGATTGCCCAGTACCGCCACGCGCTCGGCTACGTGCCCCAGGACGACATCATCCACCGGGAGATGCCGCTCCGGCTCACGCTGGAGTACGCCGCACGGCTGCGACTGCCGCGCGACACCCCCCGCGACGCGATCGAGCAGGCCGTCGACGAGGCCCTGGACGAGCTCGGGCTCACCTCACGGGCCGACGTGCGGGTGGGCACCCTGAGCGGCGGCCAGCGCAAGCGGGCGAGCATCGGGATCGAGCTGCTGACCCAGCCGCGGATCTTCTACCTGGACGAGCCCACGTCCGGGCTGGACCCCGGTACCGACCGCCAGATGATGAACCTGCTGCGCAAGATCGCGGACGACGGGCGGACCGTCGTGCTGACCACCCACGCCACGGCGAACGTGAAGCTCTGCGACAAGATCGTCGTGCTGGCGAGGGACGGCCACCTCGCCTTCTTCGGCACGCCCGACGAGACCTTGCGCTACTTCGGTGTTACCGGGTTCGACGAGATCTACGATCGCCTCGCCGACGACCTGAGCCCCGAGGAGTGGGGGGAGCGCTTCCGCGACACCCCGGCCTACGGGGCGATCGAAGCCGGCCAGACGGCCCCGCGGGCCGCCGCCGACGGGCAGCCCTCCGGCGCTGGCGGTCGCCGCCGCTCGCGCGGGCTGGCGCACTCGCTGCACCAGTTCCGCGTCCTCAGCCGCCGTAACTTCGACCTCTACGCCCGCTTTCCGAGCAGCTTCATCCCGCTCGTGATGCAGCCGGTCATCTTCACGCTGCTCCTGCTGGCCCTGTTCAGCACCGACCTGTTCTCCGTCGACGCGGAAAACCCGAACGCCGCGCTCCAGCTCGTCTACATCTTCGCCTTCATGGTCTTCCTGTTCGGCCTGCTCTTCGGCGTGCAGGAGATCGTCAAGGAGCGCGCGATCTTCTTCCGAGAACGCATGGTCAACGTGGGGGTCGTCCCCTACCTGCTGTCCAAGACCAGCTTCCTCGCGCCGCTGCTGGTCGTCTGCGTCATCGGGATGACCCTGCTGCTGCGGATCACCGACCGCCTGCCCGACCGCAGCCTCACTGACGTCTACATCCCGCTGGTCATCACCCTCTCGCTGACCGCCTTCGCGGGCCTGGCGCTGTCCCTGCTCATTTCCGCGGCGGTGAACACGTCTCAGCTCGCCACCGACCTCCTCACGCCCTGGATCGCGCCCCAGGTGCTGTTCGCCGGCGCGCTGTTCGCGGTCCCGTCCATGAACACAATCGGCAAGGTGATCGCCGCGGTCACGGCGGTCCGGTGGTCGTTCGAGGGAAGCGTGTCCATCACCGAGCTCAAGGACCTCTTCGAACAAAGCCCATCCCCGATCGGCGAGTCGCTGGCGATCCAGTATCAGGACAGCTTCAACTGGGCGCCCGGGGAGTACTGGCTCGTGCTCGGCGCGTTCGTGCTGCTCCCGCTCGCGGCGGCTGGCGTGATCCTCGCCAAGAAGACCCAGACGCGTTAAGGAGGTAGCGATGTCGCAGTGGTTCGCGCTGCTCTACAAGCTGAAGCCGGGGACCGAGGGGGCGGTGACCGAGCTGTTCCAGCAGAGTGGCCGGCCCGACCACGAGGTCAAGGACGACGACGGCAACGTCGTGGGAACGCTGCTGCGCACGATGATCTTCATGGGAACCGAGGCCTGCACCCGGGTGATCGAGGTGGACGGCGACCTGCCCGTGGTCGCCCGCCACATGGGTCGCCAAGAGTCGGTGCGCAAGTTCGAGGAGGGCATCGAGCCGCACCTGGCCGAGGCGCGCGACATGCGCTCGCCCGAGGGGGCGCAGGAGTTCTTCCGGCGCTCCGGCATGCGGCTGGTGCTCGACCGCAAGCTCGATGACTGACGGCGACCGTGGACCGGTCCTCGTGACCGGGGCCACGGGCAACCAGGGCGGGGCGGTGGCGCGCGAACTGCTGAAGCGGGGCTGGACCGTGCGGGCCATGTGCCGCGACCCCGGCAAGGACTCCGCCCGGGCGCTCGAGTCCGAAGGGGCGCAGCTCGTGCAGGGCGACCTGGACGAAAGGGCCTCGCTCGACAGCGCACTCGACGGCGCCGAGGCGGTCTTCGCCGTGCAGAACTTCTGGGAGGCGGGAGCCGAGGGCGAGGTCCGGCAAGGCAAGGCGATCGCGGACGCCGCTCAGGCGGCGGGGACAGGCCATCTCGTCTACTCCTCGGTGGGCGGCGCCGACCGCTCCAGCGGCGTGTCGCACTTCGAGACCAAGTGGCAGATAGAGGAACACATCCGCTCGCTCGGCCTGCGGGCCACGGTGCTGCGGCCCGTGTTCCTGATGGAGAACTTCAACGGCCCCCTGTACCGCGGGGCCCTCGGCAACGGCGTGCTGCCGCTGGCCCTCAGCTCCGACCGGCAGTTCCAGGTCATCGCCTGCGCCGACGTGGGCGTGTTCGCCGCCACCGCGCTGGAGCGGCCGGACGAGTTCGCGGGGGAGGGCCTCGAGATCGCGGGCGAAGAGCTGACGCCGAGCGAGGTGGCGGCCGGGTTCGCCGCGCACCTGGGCCGCGACATCGGGCACGTGAAGCCCCCGATGGAGAAGCTGAGGGAGATGAACCCCGAGGTGGCGGAGATGTTCGACTGGTACGAGAACGAGGGCTACGAGGCCGACCTCCAGGCGCTCGCCAAGATCCACCCGAAGCCCATCGGCCTGTCGGAATGGATCGGCTCGAGCTGGACCGGCCCCGCGTCCTAGCGGGACTCCATCATCTTCACCAGGTTGGCGTAGCTCGCCTTGAGGTCCTTCTCGATCATGCGCTTGATCATCGGTGCGCCCGCCTTCGCGCCGCCCTCGGGCACCCAGGTCATGTGCATGTGAACCTGGGTGGAGCTGTCGGACAGAGGCGTGAATTCGATCACGGCGCTCGGCCGCACGCTGCCGGCGATCGTCTCGAAGGCCACTCGCTCGTTCGGCTTGAACTCCGTGTACCTGAGGTCCGCGTCGAGCCCCTTGCCCATCGGCCCCTTCACGACCTGGCGGTACTCGGTGCCGACGCCCTTCTCGCCTTCCGTGACCTGCCTGATCTCCTTGACGTTGGTGCGCCACTTGGCGTCGTTCTCCGCGTTCGACATGAACGCGAAGACCTCGTCGACTGGCCGCTGGATCGTCACCGTCTCCTCAAACTCCATCTTCTACCTCCAGCTCTTCGGGCCCGAGGGCCGATTGTCAGGAACTAGCCATCACTCCGCCGTCGACAAGGATGATCTCCCCGCTCACGAAGCTCGCCGCCGGCCCGGCGAGGAAGATCGCCACGCTCGCGACCTCGAGCGGGCTCGAGAACCGGCCGAGCGGTATCCGGTTGCGCATCATCTGCATGAAGGGGGCGTCGCCCGCCGCCTGCTCCATCATCGGAGTGGGCACGAACCCGGGAGCGATCCCGTTCACCGTGATCCCGTGCTGACCCCACTCGGTGGCCAGCTGCTTCACCAGCAGGTTCACGCCGGCCTTCGACGCTCCGTACGGGGTGAAGCCCCGGCGGCCTCCGACCATGCCGCGCGTCGACGAGAAGTGGATGATCCGGCCACCCTCACCCCCGTCGATCATCACCCTTCCGGCGGCCTGTGACAGCCAGAATGCACCGCTGAGGTTGGTGTCGATCACCTCTTCCCAGACCTCGGGCGTCACGTCCTCGGCCGGGCCGTGGCGTTCGATCCCGGCTGCGTTGACGAGCACGTCGAGACCACCCAGCCGCTCGGCCGCCGCCTTCACGCCCTCCTCTGCCTGCCCGCGGTCGGCCACGTCGATCCCCAGGCCGGTAGCACCCTCGCCGATCTCGGAAGCAGCCTCGTCTGCCTTCTCCGGCGAGCGCCCGGCAACCACCACGGTGGCCCCGGCCGAGGCCAGGAGCTCGGAGGTCAGCCGCCCGATTCCGCCGTAGCCCCCGACCACGAGCACCCGCTTCCCGTCGAGGCGGAACAGTGCGGCGGTGTCTGGGGACTGGGCTCCGGCCAAGCGCACGCGACGCTAACAGTTTCGCTCGCCGCCGGTGCAACGAACGGCTGATTGACAGTGATGGCGGAGGTTGAGTAGGTTCACGCTCCGCGGGCCGCACGAGGAAAGGAACGGGCATGTCGACGCAGGAAACGGAAAACCCAGAGCCGTGAGGAGATCCGCGGTCACCGGCGTGGGCGTCGTGGCCCCTGGTGGGGCGACACGCGACGCCTTCTGGGAGAACATCACCGCGGGCCGCACCGCCACCCGCAAGATCACCTTCTTCGACCCTGAGGGCTTCCGCTCCCAGATCGCAGCTGAATGCGACTTCGATCCGGTGGCGGCGGGCCTGACCGAGCACGACCGCAGGCGGATGGACCGTTACATCCAGTTCGCGGCTGCCTCGGCGATCGAGGCGATCGAGGACAGCGGGCTGCAGCTGGAGGAGCTCGACGCCGACCGCAGCCAGAGCGGCGTCCAGCTGCAGGCTGTGGACCGGGATCGCATGGCGGTCACCCTCGGCTCCGCCGTAGGCGGCACGATGGCCCTTGAGGACGGCTACGTGGCGGTCTCGAACCGCGGCAAGGACTGGCTCGTGAATCCCGAGTACTCGCCGCCCTTCCTCTACAACGGCCTCGTGCCCAGCAGCCTCGCCAGCGAGGTCTCGCTCATGTTCGGCGCCCACGGTCCATCGGTGGTCATCTCGACCGGGTGCACGTCCGGGATCGACGCGATCGGCTACGGCCACCAGCTGATCCAGGACGGCGAGGCCGACGTGGTTATCTCCGGGGCGGCCGAGTCGGGCATCTCACCGATCTCCATGGCTTGCTTCGATCCGATCAAGGCCACCTCGCGCCGCAACGACGACCCCGAGCACGCGTCGCGGCCCTTCGACCGCGACAGGGACGGCTTCGTGATGGGCGAGGGGGGAGCGGTGCTCATCCTCGAGGAGATGGAGTCGGCCAAGGACCGCGGCGCCCACATCTACTGCGAGGTGGCGGGCTTCGCCAGCCGCGGCAACGCCTACCACATGACCGGCCTGCGACCGGACGCGCTCGAGATGAGCGAGGCGATCCTCGACGCCATGCGCCAGGGCGACATCAACCCCGAGGACGTGGACTACATCAACGCCCATGGCTCGGGCACGAAGCAGAACGACCGGCACGAGACGGGCGCCTACAAGAACACCCTTGGCGAGCACGCTTACAAGGTGCCGATCAGCTCGATCAAGTCGATGGTGGGCCACTCCCTCGGCGGGATCGGCGCGATCGAGATGGCGGCCTGCGCCCTGGCCATCGAAAACGGGGTCGTGCCGCCCACCGCCAACTACGAGAACCCCGACTCCGATTGCGACCTGGACTACACGCCGATCACTGCCCGCCGCAAGCAGATCCAGTGCGCGCTGTCCACGGCCAGCGGCTTCGGCGGCTTCCAGTCGGCCATGATCTTCGCCGTTCCGCCCGAGCTGAAAGAGGTGTCGGCGTGACCACCTCCCTGCCGGATCCGCAGCGTCGCTCGGTGATCACGGGAATCGGAGCGGTAGCTCCCAACGGCATCGGCACCGACGCCTTCTGGAAGGCCACCAAGGCCGGCAAGAGCGGTATCGGTCGCATCCAGCGCTTCGATCCCTCGATCTACGACACCCAGCTCGCGGGCGAGGTGGACGGCTTCTCGGCCGGCGACTACATCGACAAGCGCCTCATGGTGCAGACCGACCACTGGACGCACATGGCCTTGGCCGGCGCCCAGATGGCCCTCGACGACGCCAAGTTCGACCCCGAGGAGCACGACGACTACTCGATGAGCGTCATCACGGCCAGCTCTTCGGGGGGCAACGAGTTCGGCCAGAACGAGATCCAGAACCTGTGGGGCAAGGGGCCCGTGTTCGTTGGCGCCTACCAGTCGATCGCCTGGTTCTACGCGGCCACCACGGGGCAGATCTCGATCAAGCATCAGATGAAGGGCCCATGCGGGGTGGTCGTGGCCGAAGGCGCCGGCGGGCTGGAGTCCCTCCAGCACGCGCGCCGTTCGATCCGCCGGGGCGTGGAGACGGTGGTCGGGGGCGGCTTCGAGGCCCCGATCGGGCCCTATGCGATCACCTGCCAGCAGGGCACCGGGCTGATGAGCACCGCGTCCTCGCCGGAGGATGCCTATCGGCCGTTCGACGCCAAGGCCAACGGCCACGTGCCGGGGGAGGGCGGCGCGATCCTCCTGGTCGAGAGCCTCCAGCAGGCCGAGGAGCGCGGCGCCGACCAGATCTACGGTGAGATCGCCGGCTACGGCGCCACGAACGACGCCTACCACTGGGGCAAGCCGGCGCCGGACGGAGTCCAACTGGCGCGCGCGATTCGTCTAGCGATCGACGATGCGGGCGTCAAGCCCGAAGGGATCGACGTGATCTTCGCCGACGCCGCGGGCACGCCCGAGGCCGACGCGATCGAGGCAAAGGCCATCAAGCACGGTCTGGGCCACCACGCTACCGAGATCCCGGTGACCGCGCCCAAGTCGATGATCGGCCGGCTGTACGCGGGCGGAGCCCCGCTTGACGTCGCGGCCGCGTTGCTGGCCATGCGCGACGGCGCCATACCGCCGACGGTCAACCTCGACAAGCCCGCCGAGGGCTGCGATCTCAACTTCGTGACGGGCAAGGCCAAGGAGGGAAAGCTCGGGACCGCGCTTGTCGTGGCCCGTGGCTACGGGGGCTTCAACGCCGCCCTGGTCCTGCGTCGCGAGGTCTGACCCCGGGCTGGCTGACCGTGGCGCGCGCGGCCGATACGGAAGGGCCCGGAGAGATGGCGGTCACGCTGCGGGACATGTCGTCCATGTCCATCGGGAGGGGCGTGGCCCCGTTCGCCGCCCTCCAGCGAGCGCCTCTGTTCGAGGGGCTCGCGCACGACGAGCTGACCAGCGTGGCGATGCTCATGCGCCCGCGCAGCTTCGCCGCCGGCGACGAGCTGTGTCGGGCCGGCGAGCCCGCCGATGGGCTCGCGGTGATCGTGAACGGCCTCGCGCATGCGGTGGAAGCCGCGAGCGAGCAGGCCGGCCGTCACGTGATCGCCAAGCAGCGGCGCGGCGATGCCGTGGGGGTGGCCTCGCTCGTGGGGGGCGATCCCCATCCGGCCACCGTCGTCGCCGGGATGCCGACGGACGTGCTCGAGCTCGACTCGGCCTCGTTCGAGAGCCTGGTCGAGCGCTTCCCGGTGGTGCTGCGCAACGTCACGCGGATCGTGAGCCGCCGCCTGGCCTCCAACGTCCGCCAGGCGAGCGCCCAGGAGCGGGGGGAGGCGGTGGCCCTGATACTGGACCGCTCGCTGATGGGGGTCTTGCCCGAGCTCGTAGCCGCGGCCCGGGCCGCCTCAGCGCAAGGTGTCTCCATGCTCGATACGCGGACGGGCTTCGACTCGGCGATGGCGCGCCTCGACGACGAGCTCGCGGAGAGCTCCACCGTGCTCGTGGCCGCCCGCGCCGAGGGGCGCTCGGCCCCTCTGCTGCTCGACCACGTCGATCGCGCCGTGATCCTGGTGGAAGACGAGCGCGAGGCTTCTCGCTTCCCCGCGCGATCCGGGCTCGAGGTACGGCCCATCGTCCGCGAGCAGGGGCAGATCCCGCCCGCGGAGCTGGCCTGGCTGGGCCGCCACCTGTCGGGCACGAAGCTGGGGCTTGCCCTGGGAGCGGGGGGCGCCAAGGGCTTCGCCCACGTCGGTGCGCTGCAGGTGCTCGAGGAGGCCGGCTACATGGTCGACTACGTGTCCGGGTCGAGCATCGGCGCCATTGTGGGCGCCTACCTCGCGCTCGGCATGGACGCCGGCGAGATAGACCGCACGCTGCGGGAGAGCTTCACCCCGGAGGTCGTGGCGGAGGTCTTCAAGCTGTCGCTGGGTGGGGGTTCCTCCGGGCTTCAGGTGATGGAGCGCCTCATGCGCGAGACGACAGCCGAGCGGAGCTTCGCCGAGACGCTCATCCCCCTGGCGATCATGAGCGTGGACCTGACCTCGCGCGAGCCGGCGCCGGTCCGCGACGGGAGCCTGTGGGAGGCGCTGATGGCGGCGACCGCACTGGCCGGGATGTTCCCCCCCTACGAGCGCGACGGCCACCGCCTGGTCGACGGGCTCGCGCTCGTGCCGGTGCCCACCGGCGCCGTGATCGAGGACGGCGCGGACGTGACGGTCTCCATCAACATCATGGGGAGGGAGACGCTGCCCGCCTGGCCGGGACAGGAGGCGGTGCCGCCCGCACCCAAGAAGACCCGCGGCACGCGGACGCTCGAGACGCTGCTGGAGGTCATGGACCTGATGCAGCTGGACACGGGCATCCGCCACACCGAGCTCGCGGACGTGCCGGTCACCCCGCGTTTCGGCCCTGGCAGCTGGCGCGACTTCCACCTTGCCGATCAGTTCCTCGCCGCCGGCCGTGCGGCTGCCGAAGAGCGGTTGCCCGCGTTGCGGGCGATCGCCAGACCACAACTCATGGAAGCTCTCACCTAAGGAGGTGGCTATGCCGCAGACGTTCACGTTCGACGACCTCAAGACGATCCTGGTGGACCGCATCGGGGTGCCCGAGGACGACATCAAGGAGGACCCCGGGACGACGTTCGAGGACATGGGGCTCGATTCGCTTGCGCTCGTCGACGTCCAACTCGCGGTCCAGCAGGACTACGACTTCGCGATTCCCGACGAGGACGCGGAGAAGATCGGGACGGTGGGCGACGCGATCGAGTACGTGAACGGTCGCCTGGCCGAGAAGGAGGGCTGATGGCGGCTCACACCGACAACGAGGTGGTGATCGATGCGCCGCTCCAGTACGTCTGGGACCGCATGATGGACATCGAGGACTGGCCGGATCTGTTCAGCGAGTACGCGAAGGCCGAGGTGGTGGAGGAGGAGGGCGACACCGTCCGCTTCCGCCTGACCACCCACCCGGATCCCGACTACGACGGGCAAGTGTGGAGCTGGATGTCCGAGCGCGTGGCCGATCCGGAGAGCCACACCTCCAAGTCCAAGCGCATCGAGACCGGTCCCTTCGAGTACATGAACATCGAGTGGCACTTCGAGGAGGCCGACGGCGGTACCAAGATGCGGTGGGTGCAGGACTTCTCGATGAAGCCCGAGGCGCCGGCCGACGACGCCGGCGCCGAGGAGTACATGAACAAGAACACCAAGGTCCAGATGGGGGTAATCAAGGAGCGGCTCGAGAAGGCGGCGGCGGAGCAATGAGCCAGAAAGGCCGAGTCGTCTTCCTGATCAAGGTCAAGCCGGGGACCGAGGAGCAGTTCCTCGAGGCGTACGAGGGGGTGCGACACCTTGTCGCCCAGGGGGTTCCCGGCCATCTGGTCGACCAGGTCTGTCAGGACCCCAACGACTCCGAGAGCTTCTGCATCACCAGCGAATGGGAGTCGCTCGAGAACTTCGTCGAGTGGGAGAGCAAGCAGGAGCACCGGGACCTGGTGAAGCCAATGAGCGAGTGCTTCGGCGAGGCGCGCTCACTCAAGTTCGAGGTGGTGCGCGAGACGGGGCACTAGCCGACCGAGAACACCCGTAACCGCGTTGCCGCGGGTGGAGTATCTAACCCGGCTGGACAGCGGGGGCAAGGCGGAACAGGTCCGCCGCGGTGGCACCCAGCACCGCGTCGCGCTCGGGTTCGGAGAGCTGAAGCTCGCGCACGTCCTGAAGCGAGACCTCGAGCGGCTTGCTGGCCGGGGGCGAGTCGGTGCCCAACATCATGCGCCCGGCCCCGAGCACGTCGAGGTCGGCTTCTAGCGCGTGCCGGCTCGAGGTGGCGGTGTCGACGTAGATCCGGCGCAGCTGCTCGGAGGGAGGGGGTGACGCGCCCGCTTCGGGCGGCGGGCCCCCGCCGCCGGGCGGACCACTCCCCGGCGGGCCCCCGCGCATCCGCATCCGGTCGGCCGTGTCGAGCCGCTCGCCGAGCAGCCCGATCGCGCCGCCCGCCATCGCCGCGAGGAGCCGAAGGCGCGGGTGGCGCTCGAGGCGCCCGGAGAACACCAGGGTGGCCAGGCAGGCGGTGACGTCGCAGAACCGGGCGACCTGCTCGACCAGGCCGAACGCCGCGTAGCTCGCGGTCCCCACCGGCTCCGCCGGCGGGTGGAGGAAGACCGGCACGTCCAGCTCCTCAGCCATCGCGAAGAACGCGTCCGCGCCCGGTGAGTCGAGGTACTCGCCGCGGACGCTCGTGTTCACGATCAGGCCCACGAAGGGACCGTCGCGCACCGTCTGCGCCGTCTGAGCGAGCATCGCCTCGTCGCCGAACGGGTTTGTGTAGGCGTAGGCGCTCAGGTGGGGCGCGTGGTCGGACACCGTCTCGGCCAGCCAGTCGTGAAACGACTCCAGACGGTCGAGCGGCTGGTCGAAGTTGTCCATGCCCTCGACGGGCACCATCGTCCCGAACCCCACGGGGCTGCCGACGATCGTCACGTCGATGCCCGCCTTGGCCTTCTGCTCAAGCATCCCCCCGATGTCGGCCAGCGCCGGGGGCATCGGGAGCAGCTTGAAGAGCTCGGGGTGAGTTATGTGGCCGTGGACGTCGACTACCACGCTAACCGGCGTCCTCCACCGGCCACGGGTAGTCGTCCATACCGGCCAGCCGCTCCTGAAACGCCAGGATTGCGGCCACGTCGAGGTCGCCGAGCCCCTGCTGCTTGGCCGCCGTGAGCATCGAGTACGCGCTCTCTGCCACCGGCATGGGCACGCCGAGCTCCTGGCTCTCCTGGAGCACCAGCATCATGTCCTTGCGCATCAGCGAGAGCTTGAAGGCCGCGTTCTCGAACCGCCGTCCCTCCATCATCGCGCAGCGGAAATTCATCACCGGCGAGCTGTAGCCGCTGCCGTTGATCATCTGCAGGATTGCCTCGCGGGGCAGCCCGGCGCGCTCGCCGAACACCACCGCCTCGGCGAGAGCGGGCATCTGCACGCCCATCAGCATGTTCACGACGAGCTTCATCGTCGCTCCCATCCCGTTCGGGCCGAGGTAGGCGAGCTGTTTGCCGAGCGGCTCGATCACCCCTTCGATCGCCTTGTAGTCCTCCTCCTCACCGCCGACCATCACGCGCAGCTCCCCTGTGCGGGCGTGCATGGGCGCGCCGTAGACGCACGCGTCGAGGGCGTGGTAGCCCGCCTCCGTCGCCCTGCCGGCCAGCTCGCGCGCGAAGGCGGGGGGGACCGTGCTCATGTCCACGATGTAGCCGCCGTCGCGGAGGCTGCCGAACACTCCGTTCTCGCCGGTGAGCATGTTCTCGACCACGCTCTGGTCGGCCAGACTGAGCATCACGATGTCGGCGTTCGAGGCCGCGTCGGCGGGGGAGTCCGCGATGCGCGCGCCGAGCTCTCCCACCTCCTCGGCCTTGGCGCGGGTGCGGTTGTAGACGGCCATCTCGAAGCCCGACTCCGCCAGGCGACAGGCCATGCCCAGGCCCATGTTGCCGAGCCCTATGTAGGCGATGCGCTGTTTGTCGCTCACGGCCCTGGGCTACTCGCCCTCGTCGTCGTGCCGGCGAGCGAGAACGCAGCGCATCGAGGTCTTCATGAAGAAGTCGCGGGCACCCTCCGGCGTCGTCATGTCACGCGACTCGAGCAGATGCTCGTCGAGCTGCTTCTCGAGGTCGGCCACCTCCTGCTGCTCGCGCATGTGCACAGCGACGTCCATGAACTCGCCCTCGAACTCGATGACCCTCACCACGGTGTTCTCCTTCATGAGCACGTAGGTGCCGAGCAGCAGGCCCTTCTGCTCGCCGTCCTTGTCGCGGATCACATGCTCGGGTCGGCCGGAGTTCTTGAAGATGGCCTCCACGGCGTCCTCGCTACCCGGCTTGATGTCCCACATCAACGCCCAAACTTGTGCCACGGTTTCTCGCTCCTCGGTCTCGTTGTGGAAGGCCGCGAACCCAAACGGCGGGGCGGGCGCGACCGTAACACGTTCACAGCGGCTTCGCGATCCCCGACGAGGACGCCGAGAAGATCGGGACGGTGGGCGACGCGATCGACTACGTGCACGGTCGCCTGGCCGAGAAGGTGAGCGAGTGCTTCGCCGAGGCGCGCTCGCTCAAGTTCGAGGTCGTGCGCGGGACGGGACACTAGCTTGCGTACACAGTCCGGGCGGTTTAGGCTCGGCCCGCGATGACCCCGGGTGGCCGTGACGAGCCCAAGAGCCCGTCTGAGGTGGGAAAGAATCACTGATGCCAGAGGGGACCCTACGCGTCACGAGCGGTCCGGCCGCGGGTACCACGATCGACCTGCACGGGGACTTCACGTTCGGTCGCGACATGAGCGGGGCCGGCGCGCTCGGCGGCGATCCGGAGATGTCTCGCAAGCACGCGCGGATCACCACGGCATCCAGCGGCGAGCTCGTGGTCGAAGACCTCGGGTCCACGAACGGAACGTTCGTCA
>Ga0209587_1000912_pt1 | contig 14351 bp, 13 predicted proteins | sample NGEPerD_2_FD_184512 | JGI IMG/M metagenome (GOLD analysis project Ga0209587, IMG submission 184512) | Arctic peat soil microbial communities from the Barrow Environmental Observatory site, Barrow, Alaska, USA - NGEE PermafrostL1-D... | ecosystem: Environmental > Terrestrial > Soil > Wetlands >... | reverse complement strand
AGGGTGACCGTCGGGGTCGGGCTGGCTTGACGGTGTAGTTCCACTCTCCATGGAATGTGTCGGGCTTGAGTTGCGGTGCGATCGCGGCCATCTGGGCGTCGCTGATCTTGATCCCTTTGGGGTAGCTGTTGTTATCTGCCTCGGCGTGGACGGTGAGGCCGGTGCGGGTGGTGGTGGCGCCGATGAGGTCGACGACGACCTGGTAGCTGGTCAGGGGTCGTCCTCGCCAGTTGCTGGTGATCGCGGAGAACAGTCTGTGTTCGATTTTGTTCCACTTCGAGGTGCCGGGTGGGTAGTGGCAGACCGTGATGGCCAGGGCGGTGTCGGTGGCGAGTTGGGCGAGTTCGGTCTTCCACAGCCGAACTCGGTAGCCGTTGCTGCCGCCGGCGTCGGCGCTGATCATGAGTCGCTTCGCGTGCGGGTAGGCGACCTGTCCGACCTGGGTCCACCAGCGTCGCAGAGCGGCGACGGCGAACGCCGCGGTGTCGCCGTCGTTTCCCACGCTCACCCAACCGGTGTTGGCCGACAGGTCGTAGATGCCGTAGGGGACGGCCTTGGGCATGTCCTTGTCGGGGAAGTCGTGGACCCCGACCTTCACGGGGTTCCCGTGGGGTTGCCATCCACGGCCGTTGTTCTTGTAGCCAGGGGCTTCGCCGAGGAGTTCCTTCTTCTTCGAATCAACGGAGATGACCGGATCCCCGGCCTTGAGGTAACGCTTCGCGAGGCTGTTGATGTGCCCGAACTGGGCGTCCCGGTCGGGGTGCTGCTTGCCTTCCACGGACTTGGAGTTGCCCTGCAGGCTGTAGCCCTGAGCGTGCAGCAACTCACCCACCCCGACGTGACTGACCCGGTGTCCAGCAGCGGTCAACGCCTCGGCCAGGTTCCGCGTCGACTTCGTCGTCCATCGCAGCGGCGACATCGGATCACCGCGCGTGAGCGGATCAACCAGACCATCCAGGGCGGCCAGGATCTCGGGGTCAGTCTCGGTCAGCGGCTTGCGACCACCACCGGGCTTACGGATCCGGCCCTGGACCGCCGGGCCGGCGGCGCCGCCCTTCGCCTCCGCGACCCCCCGGGTCACAGTCGGTCGCGACACCCCAGCCGCGGCCGCCACCGCCGTGATCCCGCCACGACCCAAGGCGATGGCCTCGGCACCAAGAAGCAACCGACGCTGCCGCTCATCGAGCTGCGGCAACAACACCGCGAACTTCGCCACCAGCACCTCATCAGAACCCGGCTGCGGCATACCTCAAATCTAGGCCCGGCACGTCGCCGCGGCGCGGCGCGGCGCGGCGCGAAACCACAACGGTGTGGTTCGTTACGCAAATATTATTTACCTCCAGTTCCTTAGTCGTTCCGTACGTGGCCCTCACCCCACCGGCCGAACCCGCGTGAGGACTCCGATCTTGTCGATCCGGTGCTCAGGGTTGCCGAACTCGTCGGCCCAGAAGTTCCCGGCCGCGTGGTCCTCGGGCGTCGAGCAGGTGGACAACGTCAGCATCGGTCGCACCGCTGCCGCGCCCGGCCGGCCCGGGATCTCCGCACGCTGTCGCGCCAGTGACGCGGCCGACCGGAACGAGGTCGAGCGGGTACCGGTGATCCGGTAGACCAGCTCGCGCTTTCCCGAGCGCACGACCACGCGATCCCCCGGCCCGAGGTCTGGGAGGTCGGCCAGCGGCGCGTTGTGGGAGGTCCGGTGGCCGGTGACGATGAAGTTGCCTACGACGCCCGGACCGACCCCGCCGCTCGGACCGCGTGGCGAGGCCATCACCCCGCCGTTCTGCAGGCGCGTGCCATGGTCGTCGTCCGAGCTGCCCCGGTAGCGGACGACGGGGAAGTCCCGCAGTCCGAGGTCGGGGATGCTCATGAACGACCGGCGCGGCTCGGGAGCCAGCGACTCGGGAGCCATCGGGTCGGGCACCGGCGGGTCGGGTGCATGTGTCCGGGAGGCCTGAGCGGAGGGAGTCGGCGTAGTTGCCCTCGGCGTCGGGGTGGTCTCCGAGCCTGCGGTGGCCGTCTCCCGCTGGACGCAGCCAGCAACGACGACCAGCAACGTGGCCGCGAGCAGGGCCGGAGCAACAGCGATGCCACCAAGGTAGGTCGGCGCCGGAAACGGGCCAGCTCAGTCCAGGTCGAGCTCGGTGTAGCTGGCCACGGAGAGCGCACCGGTCGTCTTCACGGTGACCGGCTGGATGCCGACCGGGCGGCCGTTGCGGTAGGTCACGAAGGTGAACTCCGCGTCGCGGCGCAGCTTGCTCCCGATCGCGATGGCGTACGCCGCCCCGCCGGTCGTCCCGTTGGTGTAGGTGTAGCCGACCTTGCCGTTCTCGCCGACCACCCTGTTCGGTCCGATCTGCTCGTGGACGTGTCCGGCGAGAACGAGGTCAGTGCACCCCCGCGCGAGAGCGATGCCGCCCAGGTTGGCGTCGTGCACCAACAGCGTGGCGATTCGGTCTCCGTCCTCGTCGAGCTGGCACACGTCCTCGGCGATCCGGACCTTGACCTCGGCGAACGTCAGGCCCTTCTCGTCGCGCCAGTTGCCCAGCCCGCTCGACCGGGGGTCGTCGACACCGGTGACCCGCACACCCGCGAACGGCTCGACCGCCTTCCCGTCCAAGTGTGTCCAACCGAGCGATTCCAGGTGGCGGTTCACGAACGTCCCGTTGTCGTGGTTGCCCGAGATGGCCACCCGTGCGTCGTACCCCTCGAAGGCGGAGTCGAGGGAGTCCAGGCTGAACTCCTCCCAGGTCTCACCGGTCGAGGTGTCGTCACCGGCATCGAGTACGACCGTGGCACCGGCCTCGTCCGCCACCGCGCGCACCACCTGGTCCATGCCGATGTTGTCGTGCCGATCGCTCACGAGCACCGCCACCGTCTCGTCGTCCTCGGGCTGATGCAGCCGGCCCGCGATGCCGTCGACCCGGTCGATCACGCCTGCGTAGAAGACCTTGCTGCGGTCGTAGGTGTCGAACAGGCTGGAGAGCAGCCGGCGGGTGCCCTGGGTGACCAGACCACCCTGGACCTGCCAGCCGCCGAGACCTTCCGGCACCGAGATGTCTGTGACGGCGTCCTGCAGCGGCAGCCACGTATCGGGCTGCACCCGTTCGACCTCCGGATCCCGCTGGTCTGCCAGGAGCAGGAGGACGAGCGCTAGGGACGCACCGAAGACCAGACGCCCTCGCCAGCCGCGCACTGGTTGCCAGCTACGGCGCCACACCTGAGCCCTCCGACGCGGACCCACCAGCACCCACAGGGCGATCGGCGCCAGCCCGATGGCCGTCGCTCCCAAGGCCGCGCCGACCGCCAGGCCTCTGACTGCGCGCTCCACCCGTCGTACCTCGGCCCCCGGCCGGGCGGCGATGGCGGCGTACCGCTGGGCCAGTTCGGGCGTCGTGGTGGCGATCGTCTTGCCCATCTCGACGGCCACGCCGATCCGGCCACCCGAGGAGGTCCGCAGGTCCGGCAGGTACGGCCCCATGTCGAGGCGGACATGGCCGTCGAACGTCGGTCTCACCACCGCGTCATGGCTGGCGAACACCATCTCGGTGCTGGAGTGGGTGAACAGGAACGCCCAGGACGGAACAGCGACCACCAGCCAGGCCAGCACGAATCCGGCGACCCGGACTGTACGCCGACGCCCACCGGGCGAACTCGTCGAGACCCTTGGGTTGAGGAGCCGAGGCACGAGGCGTCTCGAAACCACTACTTGCGGGTGGTCCGTTCCCGGGCCACGGCGTAGAGGGTGATGCCGGCGGCGACGCCCGCGTTGAGGGACTCCAGCGAGCTTGCCATGGGGATCGAGACGAGCTGGTCGCAGGTGTCGGCCACGAGCCGGGAGAGGCCCTTGCCCTCGGAGCCGACCACGATCACCAGCGGCCCGTCAGCGAGGTCGAGGTCGGTCAGGGAGACCTCACCGTCGGCGGCGAGGCCGATCACCATGCATCCGGCCTGCTGGTAGGCCTTCAGCTGGCGGGTCAGGTTGACCACCTGGGCCACGGGGACGCGTGCGGCGGCGCCGGCTGAGGTCTTCCATGCGCTGGCGGTCATGCCGGCGGCCCGGCGCTCCGGGACCACTACGCCGTGGGCCCCGAAGCCTGCTGCAGAACGCACGACCGCACCGAGGTTGCGCGGGTCGGTCACCGAGTCGAGCGCGACGATCAACGGCGTCTCACCGTTCGCGGCGGCAAGGTCGAGAAAGTCGTTGGGGTCGGCGTACTCGTAGGCCGGGATGCGGGCCGCGAGCCCCTGGTGAACGGCACCCGCGGTCATCCGGTCGAGCTCGACCCGCGGTACCTCGAGCAGCGAGATGCCCTTGTCGGCCGCGATCGAGAACACCTCGCGCAGCCGGCTGTCGCGCTCGGCACCCTCCGCGACGTACACCGAGTTGACGGGCACCCCGGCGCGCAGCGCCTCGACGACCGAGTTGCGGCCGGCGATCCACTCGTGGTCGCCGCATCCCTTCTTGAGCGGGCGACGCGGCCGACCGGTGGAGGACTTCTCCTCCTTCGCCTTCTTGTGGGCCTTGTGGTACGGCCGGTCCTTGGCCTTGGGCGTGGGGCCCTTGCCCTCCAGACCGCGACGCACGCGGCCTCCTGAACCCGCGGTGGGGTTGCCCTTGCCGGTCTTCTTGATGGCGCCTCGGCGCGCCGAATTACCGGGCACGTCAGTGTCCTTTTCGGTGATTGAGGAGCGAGCGACTCGAAATCCTTGGCACGTCACACGCTCCAGCGAGGTCCGTCGGGGGTGTCCTCGATCTCGATACCAGCGTCTTTGATCCGGTCCCGGATCGCGTCGGCGGTGGCGAAGTCCTTGTTGGCGCGGGCCTCCGCGCGCTGTTCGAGAAGGCCCTTGACCAAGGCATCGACCACGCCGGTCAGGTCGCTCGAGCCTCCGGTCGCCCAGTGCTCGTCTGCAGGATCGAGCCCGAGTACGCCGAGCATCGCCCGTACGGATGCGGCGTTGCCACGCAGCGCTGTCGTGCTGCCGTCACCGAGCAGCTTGTTGCCCTCGCGCATCGTGTCGAAGATCGCGGCCATGGCTGCAGGGGTTCCCAGGTCGTCGTCCAACGCCTCGATGAAGTCGGCGCACAGGATGCCGTCAGCCGGGATCTCGTCCAGGACCTGCGAGGCGCGCTCCAGAAACCCCTCGATCCGCCGGAACCCGGCCGCCGCCTCTTCGAGCGCCTCGAAGCTGAACTCGACGTGCGAGCGGTAGTGCGCGGCCACCATGTAGAACCGCAGCTCGATCCCGCGCACCCGCTCGAGCACGCTCGGCACCAGCAGCGAGTTACCGAGCGACTTGCTCATCTTCTCGCCGCTCGTGGTGATCCACGCGTTGTGCATCCAGTACGACGCGAAGGCGTGGCCGGCCGCCCGGGACTGCGCCTGCTCGTTCTCGTGGTGGGGGAAGCGGAGGTCCACGCCGCCACCGTGGATGTCGAACGCCCGGCCGAGGTACTTGCCTGCCATCGCGGAGCACTCGATGTGCCAGCCGGGACGCCCACGTCCCCACGGTGCGGGCCACGACGCCGTGACGGGCTCGGAGTCCTTGCGGCCCTTCCACAGGGCGAAATCGCGCGGGTCTCGCTTGCCGCGCGGATCGGCGTCCGTGGCGGCCTCCATGTCATCGACCTTCTGCCGGGTGAGCTCGCCGTACGACGGCCAGGACTTTACGTCGAAGTAGACGTCACCCGACCCGTCCTCGGCGGCGTAGGCGTGGCCGCGGTCGATCAGCGCGGCGATCAGTTCGAGCATCTCGGGCACGTGCCCGGTGGCGGCCGGCTCGTAGGTCGGCGGCAACACGTGCAGCGCGTCGTAGGCCCGGTCGAGCTGGCGCTTCATGTCGTAGGCGAGGTTGTACCAGGGACGCTCCTGCTCGGCCGCCTTGATCAGGATCTTGTCGTCGATGTCGGTGATGTTGCGGATGAAGGTGACGTCGTACCCGCTCGCCAGCAGCCAGCGCCGCAGCACGTCGAAGTTGACCGCCGAGCGGACATGGCCGACATGAGGTTCCGACTGCACCGTCAGCCCGCACACGTAGATGCCAGCCCTGCCCTTCTCGAGGGGGACGAAGTCGCGGACCGCGCGGGCAGCGGTGTCGTAGAGCCGGAGAGTCACGCGGCAATCCTAGGGGCGAGCGAGCGAGCAGGTGGAGGAGGGCACCAGGTCCGTCGCGAACCCCTGTGAGCCATCAGAGCCACCTCAACCAGCCCCGCAAATGGGGCGAACCCCTACTTGTGTGGCGAATGGCGTCTACCGTTGTCCCGTGCTTCCCCACACCTGGTCCCCGCTGCGCCTCCAGATGCTGGGCGTGAGCTTCCTCGTCCTGGTCACGACCGGAGCGCTGCTGACCAGCCCGCCATCGCCTGAGAGCACGCGGCTGGCCGCCTCCTCGACCGCAGGCCGGCACACGTTCCGGCAGCTCACCACGAATGCTGCGTTCCGGGCCGGGGTCGGCGAAGGCGTTCGCATCGCCAGGGGCTCCCTGACCATCAGCCGGCCCGAGGGCCGCATGGCGTACGCCGGTCGGCGCTGGGCATGGTCGCGATGGACCTCCTCGTGGGTCCGTGCGGGGCAGTCCTTCACCGAGCTGGTGCCCACGTGGAACGCCGTCACCCCCAAGGGCACCGCGGTGCAGGTGCAGGCGCGCGTCCGGACCAGCGCCGGCAAGTTCAGCCGCTTCAAGGTGATGGGCAGCTGGGCAACCCGCGATGCCGGATTCCGTCGTACGAGCAGTGCCAGCCAGCAGGACTCGGTCGCGCGGGTCAGCACCGACACCTTGATGGCCGCCGGCGGGGTCGCGCTCACCAGCTACCAGCTCCGTGTCCTCACCCTTCGACGTCCCTCCAACACCGCCACTCCAACGGTGCGCTCCCTCCAGGCGGTGGCGAGCCGGCCCGCCAGCGCCCTCCCGGCGACGAGCCGGCGGCTACTTCGCGCAAAGACCCTCAGAGTGCCGCGCTACTCGCAGATGACCCACCGCGGCCAGTACCCGAACTACGGCGGCGGTGGCGAGGCCTGGTGCTCCCCCACGTCACTCTCGATGCTGCTCGGCTACTACCGCGCGCTGCCGTCGGCCTCGAGCTATGCCTGGGTGAACAAGAGGTACGCCGATCCCTGGGTCGACCACGTCGCCCGGGTCGTCTACGACTACGGCTACCAAGGCACCGGCAACTGGGCCTTCAACACGGCCTACGCCTCGAACCTGACCTCCGACGCGTTCGTCACCCGCCTGAACAACCTGCGCGACGCCGAGCGGTTCATCGCGGCCGGCATCCCGCTCGCCGCCTCCATCTCCTTCTCGAGGGGCCAGCTGAACGGCGCCCCCATCAGCGCCACCGCAGGACACCTCGTGGTGATCGCAGGCTTCACCCGCGCCGGGAAAGTGGTCGTCAACGACCCGGCCGCCCCCAGCAACGCCACGGTGCGACGCGTCTACGACCGCGGCCAGTTCGAGCGCGCCTGGCTGCGCAAGTCGAGCGGCACCGTCTACGTGGTCCGCAACGCCGCATACCCGCTCCCCGCCCGGGGCGGCAACCACAACTGGTGAGCCGGGGCCGCAGTTTTTCTGGTTAACCGGTTAACCAGTGAAAACTGCCACTTCCCCCACGTTGCAACGTTGGGAAGTGATGGTTTTTTCTGGTTAACCAGAAAACCCGCCAGCCTTCACGCGCCATAGCCCCGTCCACATCCAGCTTCTGCCCGCTGATGAACCCCGCGCGGTAGGAGGCGAGGAAGCAGGCCGCCTCGGCGATGTCGTGGGCGATCCCGAACCGGCGCAGCGGGATGTTGGCACGGTGATCTCGAGCGCATGCTCGTCGAGCTCGCCGCTCTCGATCAGCCGCTGCGGAATCCCGTCGGTGAGCATGCCCGGACCGACGCAGTTCGCGCGCGCCGTACCTCCCCTCCTCGACCGCGAGCGCTCGCACGAGCGCCTCGACGGCGGCCTTGGGCGCCGAGGACAGCCCGTCGCGCACCGGGAACCGGGAGGTGGCCGCGGTGGTGACGGCGACGATGCTGCCTCCGGACTGGCGCAGTGCTGGCAGCGCCGGACGTACGACGTTGAAGAACGCCCCCGCGTCCACTCGGAGCTGCTCGACCATCGCCGCAGGCTCGACGTTGCTCAGATGGGTCATCGGTACGTCTGGTCCCGCCGCATGGACCAGTGTGTGCAGTCCACCGTGTCGCTCGACGACCTCACCGACCACTCGTGCGCACTCCTCGGGATCGGTCGCGTCGAACTGGTGCGCGCTGACCCCAACCGCATAGGTCGCGACCTCGTTCGCCAGCCGGTCGACCGCGGGCTTGCGCGAGTGCCAGGTGAGGGCGACGTCGCTGCCGCGCTGCGCCAGAAGTCGTACGACGGCCCGCCCGATCCCGCCGCTTCCCCCGACGACCAGCGCGACACCTGACAGATCAGCGAAGTCGTCCATGGGCACACAGGCTAGTCAGAATGAGACACCCTCGGCGCCGAAGTACCAGCGCGCCCCGGTCCACCAGAGCACCACGATCGCCGTGAACAGCGTCCCCCCGGCGAGCGGCAACGCCCACCCGGGCAGCCCGCGCGTGTGCACGAAGAGCACCTTGGCAGCAAACGCGCCGTAGAAGGTGCACCCGGCGATCGAGTGCACCAGCGCACTCGTCTTGAACGGATCGGGTGAGAAGCCGAGCCCGTAGAGACAGTAGAACGCAACCGGCAGCGACAAGACGAACAGCAGCGCGCCGCTCGATCTGTGCGCAGTGCCCAACCACGAGGGCGGTGGACCCGCCCCGGGCAGCCGCCCGTAGAGCCAGAGCGCGCCCACCACCTGCCCGATTGCCAGCACCAGCAAGACGGTCGCAGCCCAGGACTTGAAGACACCCGGTCCCGAGAAGCCGAAGGACGGCAGTCCGTCGAAGCCTGCGGCGGTGTGCACGCGGCCGTAGACGCCGAACGCCACTGTTACTCCCGCACCGAGGAGCAGTGCCCCGAAGAGCACGCCTAGGCGAGAGGGTGCGGGTTCGACCAACTGGCGATCGCTCATGCTGCACCTCCTTGTGCGGACCGGGGCACCGGCCGTCGCCATACCAGCCTGCTCCGACCGGCACCACGAGCACCAGCCTGGACCTCATATCCCCCGACCGGTCCATGCCGGTCCGCGTGGTGAGTGCCAGCACGCATGACAAGGACCGCCGATGGTCAGATGATGGAGGGTGGTTGGCAGCTGGCAGTGACGTGCGCGTGTGCGGTCCCCGAGCTCGGCACCGGCCACGTAGGGGTCGTTCTCGGGCTGCTGCTCGTCGCGCGTCGGCAGAGAGTCGTCGGAGTGCTGCTACTCGCCCTCGGGCTGATGCCGCTCCTTCTTCTCTCGCCCGAGTCCCCGAGTCCCCGTGCGGGGGAGACCGGTCTGCACGGCACCACTCTCGTGCTGGCTGTGCTGTAGTCCACGGCGTGGATCTGGTTCTATCTGCCGCCGGCTCTGCTGGCGGCGTACTTCCCGGACGGGAAGCTCCCCTCAAGCCGCTGGCAAGGGCTCCCGGTCGGCTGGGTTGTCTTCGGGGTGACCTTCCACGTCGCGGTGGCGCTCGATCCAGGCAGCTACGGCACCCGGCAGGAGCAGATACCGGGGCAACCGCCGCTGACCGTCCCCTCCTGGCTGAACACGGTGCTCGGAGTCCTGGTCCTCGCCCTGCGCTTGAGCGCCATCCCGATCGCGACCAGATGATGCTGTGCGCCGTCGTGGAGATCGCTCCAGCTGTCGCCGTTCCGCGTCACCCGCGTGCAGCAGTCTGGTGCGACGCCTCGGCCTCGTCCACTGCGTGCCGCAGCTCGATCCTCAACCTGGTGAGCTCGAGCGGCAGATGCGCCTCCCTGAGCACGTCGCGCAAGAGCCGTGGTCGCGAGTGCTGGGCCGTGAACGCGACGGACCCTTGGGGTCGGGATTGGTGTCCATGGTGATCCTCCTCGGGGCAGCTGTCTGCTGATACCTCGAGGTTGCCTCCAGGGCCCCTGCGGTCGTCAGCGTCAGCACGACAGCTCAACTGCGTGCCTGCACGTAGGTCCAGAACGCGGACCGGGCAGCTCGGACGGGCAGCTGGGGCCGGGCAGCTCGGATCGTCTCAGCTCGCGTCGAAGGAGACTGAGTCCCACCCGCTGGCCCCGTCGGGAACCACGTCGGTCTTCACCGGGGTCTGCGTGTAGCCGGACCTGTCGGTCGCACGCACCACCACTTTGTGCTCGCCGGTATCGACGTCGACGCTGGCCGACCACTGCACCCAGGTGTCCGCGCCGGGGACGCGCCCCAGCTCGGCAGTCTTCCAGTCGGCGCCGTCGAGCTGGTACTCCACCCTCTCGATCCCCGTGTGCTGGGCCCACGCGCTCCCTCCGATGCGCACCGAACCGGCTTTGACGTCGGCGCCGTCGCGCGGCACGTCGATCCGCGAATGGGTCTTGATCGGGCCCTTCTCCGACCAGCCACGTTCGGTCCAGTATGCCGAGAACTTGTCGAACGTCGTGACCTCGAGGTCGACCACCCACTTGGTCGCGGAGACGTACCCGTAGAGGCCCGGCACGACCATGCGCACAGGGAAGCCGTGCTGCACCGGCAGCGGCTTGCCGTTCATCGCCACGGCGAGCATCGCGTTGCGGTTGTCGTTGAGTGCGGCGAGCGGCGTCCCGCAGTTCCAGCCGTCCCGCGAGGTCTGGAGCACCGCGTCGGCTCCGGACTGCACCCCGGCCTCGGCCAGCAGCTCCCGGACGAGTACGCCGGACCACCATGCGTTGCCGATGAGGTCACCACCGACCTCGTTGGAGACGCAGCACAGCGTCACCCAGGCCTCGGTCAGCTTGCGATCGATGAGGTCCTGGTAGCCGATGGTCAGCTCCTTGTCGACCATGCCGTGGATGCGCAGCTGCCAGTCCGGCGGCGAGATCGTCGGCGGGGCTAGCGCGGTGTGGATGATGTAGAAGCGGTTGTTCGGCGTACGCCACGGTTTGATCCCGGACACCCCGAGAGAGGCACCCGCGGGCACCTCGCCGCGCCGGACCGGGAGACGCAGCAGCTTGCGTGCCTGTTCGACGTTGCGGCGGCCGCTGCCGGCCATCCGACCCAGGATAGTCACGACCAGGACACCACCTACGACCCCGGCGGACCTGCGGAGGAAGTCGCGACGCCGGAGGTCGGCAGCCGCGTCGCCGGGAGTTTCCCCGAGCAGGGGCGCGGTGAGCAGGCGCAGCGTGATGATCCAGGTGACGAACCCGATCATCAGGGCCAGCGACGATCCGATGCCGGGGTTCGGCTGTTGCAGCACCGCGACAAGTCCAACGGCCGCCAGCGCGACGAAGACGAGATCGGGCACCAGCGGGTACCGGCGGACCCACGAGGCGGCGTACCCGCAGATGGCGAGCACGACGAACGCGGTGCCACCGAGCAGCAGCGGCTTGTCGAACGATCCCACGAGGTGGATCAAGAAGAGAGCGACCGGTCCCGGCGTCAGGTCGCGTACGGCGGCAGCCACTGCTTCGACCGGACCGGACTCGGCTCGCAGCGCTGTCGCAGCCGCCTGGCTCAGCGCGATGCCCGCAGCGCCGGCGATCATGCCCGCGAGCGCGAGCATCCAGTGGGACACGTCCTCCCCGACTTCCGCCGGAGGCGTTGGCTCCAGTGGCTCGCGCGGCATCTGTCCCATGGGGCTCCCGGACGTCTGGTCCGGCCTGCTGATCTCCGGGCTCACCTGTCCATCGTCGTGCATGGGGTCAACTTCTGGGGCATCCCTGCGGTCGATCCGGGGCATGATCGTGCGCGTGAACCAGCGCATCGGCATCGGCACCGACGTCCACCGTCTCGTACCAGGTCATTCGATGCGGGTGGCCGGACTGGATTGGCCCGAGGAGGAGCAGGGTCTCGAGGGCCACTCCGACGGCGACGTCGTGCTGCATGCGATCTGCGACGCCTTGTTCTCGGCCGCGGCTCTCGGGGACCTGGGCAGCAACTTCGGTACGTCGGACCCCCGGTGGGCCGGCGCCCCCAGCGACGACCTGCTCGCCGAGACGCTGCGCCGCGTTCGGGCCGCGGGCTGGGAGGTCGGCAACGTTGCCTGCCAGCTGATCGGCAACCGCCCCCGCTTCGCCGCCCGCCGCGAGGAGGCCGAGCGTGGCGTCGCCGAGCGGCACGGCATCAGCGTCTCGATCAGCGCCACCACCACTGACGGCCTCGGTCTCACCGGTCGCGGCGAAGGCGTTGCTGCCATCGCCACCGCCATGCTCACCAGCGAGGGGATCAGCTGACTGGCGTGCAGGTGCCACGATGGTGCCCATGCACCCGGAAGCTGGTTCCCTGATCATCGCCTCCGCGACGCTGGTTGACCCCAACTTCGCGCGGAGCGTACTCCTGATCCTCCACTCCGACCCGGACGGAAGTCTGGGCGTGATCCTCAACCGGCCCTCGGAGATCCCGGTCGGCCAGGTGCTGGCGCCGTGGCAGGACATGACCAGCGAACCGGGGGTCCTGTTCAAGGGCGGCCCGGTCGAGCTCGACGCTGCCCTCGCCATCGGCTCACTGAGAACCGGTGCCGTGGACCCCGCGGACGCACCCGCCGGCTGGCAGCCGTTGACAGGACCGATCGGCATCGTCGACCTCGACGGCTCCCCGGACGACTTCCTGGGCCTGCTGAGCGCACTGCGCGTCTACGCCGGCTACGCGGGTTGGGGAGCCGAACAGCTCGACGGCGAGATCGCCGAGGGCATCTGGCACGTGGTTGCCGCAGCGGAGGCCGACCTCTTCACCCGCTCACCGGAGCGCCTGTGGGGCGACGTACTCCGGCGACAGCCGCCGCCCTTGTCCATGCTGGCCACGCTGCCGGAGGACGCCAACCTCAACTGAGGGCGCCCCGATCCCACAAATGTTGGCTGGCGACGTCGGATCACTGCAGTTGGACGCCCCCAGCCAACATTTGTGGACTTCGCTGCGGCAGACTCGGGCGATCCCGACACGAGAGGCTGCGGAAGGCAGATGCGGACCCACGACGTACTCCACCTGAGTCTCACGACCTATGGACCCGGCGAACACCCGGACCCCATGAAGAGCCGGACCCCATGACACAGCCAGGCTCGGTGAACACCCGAGCCGCCGCCGTCGTGGTCGCCGCTGGCGCCGGCACCCGGGTGGGCTCGCCGGTCAACAAGGTACTGCTGCCCCTCGGCGGGATCCCGATGCTCGCCAGGTCGGTACGCACGGTCCTCGAGGTCGTGGGCGTGCACCGGATCGTGCTCGTCGTACGTCCTGAGGACCGCGAGGCGGTTCACGAGGCCGTCGCCCCTCACCTCGGCGCCCACGACCTGTGGGTCGTCGACGGCGGCGCCGCACGGCACGACTCGGAATGGCAGGCACTGCGCACCCTGGCATCCGACATCGAGGACGGCGAGATCGACGTCGTGGCCATCCACGACGCGGCCCGGCCGCTGGCGCCGGAGTCCCTTTGGCGGGCCGTCATCGACGCCGCTGCAGAGTACGGCGGCGCGATCCCGGTGCAGCCGATACCCCGACTCTCCCACCGCGACGGCTCCGTCGCGCCCAGCGGTCTGGTCGGGGTGCAGACACCGCAGGCGTTCCGGGCCCGTGACCTGCTCGACGCCTACCGCCGTGCGGCTGCCGAGGGGTACGTCGGCACCGACACCGCGGGCTGTCTTGAGCGCTATTCCGAGATTGAGGTGTACGGCGTGCCGAGCACCGCGGCGAACCTGAAGGTGACCTTCCCCGAGGATCTCGCACTGGCCGAGAAGGTGCTCAGTCGGTCGAGCTGAGGGCGCTCAGCACGTCGAGGTCGGCCTCGTCCACGATCCGCCGGCCCAGTGGTGGCGCGTGGAGGTGGCGCACCGGGAAGCGCTGGGTCAGGCCGGCCACGAGTTCGGCCAGGTCGTCGGTGACCAGTTCGTCCAGCGATGCCACGACGGCGGCGGGCAGGACGACCGGCGACGTCACGCAGATCAGCTCGTCGCGGTCCAGGGTGGCTCCTAGTCGGCCCGCCTGCCCCGAGCCTGCCGCAGCGTCGTACTCCTTGACGGTGTCGGTGACCGGCCGTACGCCGACCACGACCGCTCCGGTCCGCACGGACTCCGCGATCGCCTCCTCGATGAACGAGGCGGGCGTCAGTGGGCACAGGGGGTCGTGGATGACGAGCATCTGGCCGGCGTCCTGGACGGTGGCGAAGGAGACGGCGTAGTCGAAGAGCGTTGCCCCGGCCGTGGTCAGCGCCCACGACGCGGCGGCGACCAGCGACTCGCCGTGCACCAGCGCGAACGGCAACGAGCCACGCCCGTCGAGCGGCACGGTGCCGAGGGGCCCGGGGCTCTCGTCCATCTGGTCACCCTAGGGC
>Ga0209587_1000908_pt1 | contig 14388 bp, 12 predicted proteins | sample NGEPerD_2_FD_184512 | JGI IMG/M metagenome (GOLD analysis project Ga0209587, IMG submission 184512) | Arctic peat soil microbial communities from the Barrow Environmental Observatory site, Barrow, Alaska, USA - NGEE PermafrostL1-D... | ecosystem: Environmental > Terrestrial > Soil > Wetlands >... | reverse complement strand
ACCCACCAGCACCCCGCTATCCAGGAAAGTCGGGCTAGGCCCGGGGCCGGGGGGGGGAGGCCGCTGCACCCGGATGGGTTCAGCCGCCGACCGGACCATCCAACACGGCAGCGATGCGCGCGCGCACCGCGGGAACCGTCGACGGGGACACGCGGGTGCGACCCTCGTCGCCGGGCTCGAGCAGCCACAGCCCGGCGCGTCCCGCGTCCAGCACCTCCATCCAGCGCCCTTCCCAGTGCTCCCCGGCGTGCTCCCCGCCGTAACCCCCGCCGTGCCCTGCGCCGGTTGCCCATGAGCGCAGCCGCCAGCGCAACGCGGCGCCGCGGACGGCGTCCGTAAGCGCCTGCGCCCAGGTGGGCTCGGCCCTGCCGAGCGCGGCGGTGACATCGGCCAGCGTGGCTGCGGTTCCCCTGGCCAGCACCGCGGCCAGGGCGTCGGCATCCGCGAGCTGGTCGCCGGACACGGCCGGCTCCGGGGCCGTGCCCAGACCCACCAGGTCGGCCAGCAGCGATGGGACCATCGCCGGGACGTCGGCCATGAGCTCGTGGTCGTCGGTACCGGCGACCTGCTCCGCGACGACGCCGAGCGCCTGCCCCAGCCAACCGCGGTAACGGCGCAGCTCGTCGTGGTCGTCGACCTCGATCGTGAAGGTGCTGGACGCACCGCCGACCGCCTCCGCGAGCGGCGCGACCGGCGGATCAATGCCCCGTTCCGTGAGGATGCGCAGGGTCCGCAGCTCCGCGACCAGCGGCGCGACGTCGTGATCGCGCAGCGAGGGATCCGTCGGATCGACGGCCAGGCGCGCGAGCACCGACAGCGCCGCATGGCGCAGCCGCAGGATCCCCGCATCGGGGTCATAGGCCGATCCCATCGATCCCCCTCCCGCCTCCCATGCCTACGATGGGTTGACGATGCGCAACCCAGCCCTCGAGTTCCGTCCGGATCCGGGCACCATCCCCACGGATCCGGGCTGCTACCTGTGGCGGGACCGCCACGGGCGGGTCATCTACGTCGGCAAGGCCAAGAGCCTGCGTGCGCGCCTGGCCAACTACTTCGGCGCCTGGCAGGGCATCCACCACCGCACCAGGGCGATGCTCGAGGCGGCCCGCAGCGTCGAGTGGATCATCTGTGCCAGCGATGTGGAGGCGTTGCACCTCGAGTACAACCTCATCAAGCAGCACCTCCCGCGCTACAACATCCGCTACACCGACGACAAGAGCTACCCCTACCTGGCGCTCACCGTGCAGGACGAGGTGCCCAGGGCGATGGTGCGGCGCAACCCGCGCAAGGACGGCACGCGCTACTTCGGACCCTACGCCCACGCGTACGCCATCCGGGAGACCCTGGACCTGCTGCTGCGGGTCTTCCCCGTGCGCACGTGCTCCCAAGGCGTGTTCGACCGCTGCGCGCGCACAGGCAAGCCATGCCTGCTGTTCCACATCGGCCGCTGCTCAGCACCCTGCACCGGGATGGTCAGCGCCGCCCACCACCGGGAGCTGATCGAGGACCTCATCGCCTTCCTCGAAGGCGATACCACCGAGACCATCGACGAGCTCGAGGCCCGGATGCACGAGGAGGCGGCGAAGCTCAACTTCGAGGCGGCCGCGCGCATTCGTGACCAGCTCGGCGCGGTCCGCAAGGCCCTGGAGCGCCAGGTCATGGTGACGGGGCGGCCCGAGGACTTCGACGCCGTGCACTACCAGGCCGATGAGCTGGAGGCCGCGTTCCAGGCCTTCTTCGTGCGCGGGGGGCGCGTCGTGGGACGCAAGGGCTGGACCGTCGACCGCGTGGAGGCACTCGACGACGCCGAGCTGCTCGGGCGCTTCCTGCTCGAGCTCGCCATGGAGCGAGGCGAGGACCTGCCCCGCGAGGTCCTCGTCCCGCTTGAACCGGAGGACTGCACCACCCTGGAGGAGCTGCTCACGGAGGTGCGCCTGGCCGACGTCACCGGATCCCGGGAGGGCCGGCGCGGTGCGCCGCTGAGCGGCCGGGTCAGCATCCGGGTGCCGCAGCGGGGGGAGAAGCGCGCCTTCCTCGACACCGTGCGCGAGAACGCCGTCGAGGCCTTCCATCAGCACAAGCTGAAGCGCGCCAAGGACTTCAACGCGCGCAGCCAGGCGCTGCAGGAGCTGCAGGAGGCGCTCGGGCTCGACGAGGCCCCGCTGCGCATCGAGTGCTACGACATCTCCACCCTGCAGGGCACCAACTCGGTGGCGTCGATGGTGGTCATGGAGGACGCCCTGCCGCGCAAGTCGGAGTACCGGCGCTTCAAGATCTCCGGTGTGGAGGGCCAGGACGACTTCGCGATGATGCACGAGGTCATCACGCGCCGCTTCCGGCGCCTCCTCGACGAGCAGCGGGCGCCGCTGTCCGAGCGCTCCGAACGGCGCTTCTCCTACCCGCCCAACCTGGTGATCATCGACGGCGGCAAGGGACAGCTGAACGCCGCCGGGCGGGCCCTGGAGGAGCTCGGTATCGAGGGCGTGGCGTTGTGCTCGCTGGCCAAGCGCCTCGAGGAGGTGTTCCTGCCGGGACGCGCGGAGTCGGTGTTGCTGCCGCGCGGCAGCGAGGCGCTGTACCTGGTGCAGCGCATCCGTGACGAGGCGCACCGCTTCGCGATCACCTACCACCGCAGCCTGCGCGGCAAGGAGATGACGGCATCGGCCTTCGACGCCATCCCCGGTATCGGGCCGTCCCGTCGCCGTGCGCTGCTGGTGCACTTCGGCTCGCTCAAGCGCGTCCGGCAGGCCAGCGCGGAGGAGCTGGCGGAGGTGGACGGCATCTCCGGCGCGCTCGCCCAGGTTGTCTACGATCACCTGCACGGCATGCCGCGCCCCGTGGTTGGCGCGGCTGGGGTGGGCGCGCCGGCGGGCCCGTCACGAACCGCGAACGAGGAGGTGCCGGGTGGGCGGCCGCAGCAGCGCTGAGGAGGCAGCCGCGAAGGATGACCCCAGGGAGCGCCGGCCGCAGGTGGCGATCATCACGGGGCTGTCCGGCGCCGGACGCACCACCGCGGCGAAGGTCCTGGAGGATCTGGGCTACTTCGTCATCGACAACCTGCCGCCGGCCCTGCTGGAGCGGGTCGTGGAGCTTGCGACCGCGCCAGGGTCGACGGTCGACCGCCTGGCCCTGGTCGTCGACGTGCGCGGACGGGTGGCGTTTCCCGCCACCGACGGCTCCCCCGGACCGGACCTGCAGGGCATCCTGGCCGACCTCGACCGCCGCGGCATCGACGCGCGTGTCCTCTTCCTGGACGCCAGCGACGACTCCCTGGTGCGGCGCTACGAGACCGCTCGCCGCGTGCACCCGCTCGCCGGCACGGACCGCGTCATCGATGGCATCGCCCGTGAGCGAGACCTGCTGGCGGACCTCTACTCCGAGGCCGACCTGGTCGTCAACACCACCGACCTGAACGTCCACGAGCTGCGGGACCGGCTGGTGGACGCCTTCGGCGAGAACGGTCGGCACGGGCTCGTCGTGAACGTCGTGTCGTTCGGTTTCAAGCACGGCACGCCGCGTGACGCCGACATGCTGTTCGACGTGCGCTTCCTTCCCAACCCGCACTGGGTGGATGAGCTGCGGCCCTTCAACGGTCTCGACCAGCCGGTGCGGGACTACGTGCTGGGCCAGGATGCCACAGGGGCGTTCCTGGACCGACTGGGTGCGCTGCTGGAGGTGATGGTCCCGGCCTTTGTCTCGGAAGGCAAGCACTACCTCACCATCGGTGTGGGCTGCACCGGCGGCAAGCACCGCTCGGTGGTGCTCACCGAGGAGATCGCCCAGCGCATCCGGGACCTGGGCGTGGCCGTTCGCACCGACCACCGCGACCGGGGGAAGGAGTGACCGGGGTGTCGCGGGTCGCGGCGATCGGCGGCGGGCACGGGCTCGCCCGGGCGCTGGGCGCGCTGCGCCTGCTGGGCGTCGCGCCCACCGCCATCGTGACCGTCGCAGACGACGGCGGCTCGAGCGGTCGCCTGCGGCGCGACCTCGGCATCATCGCCCCCGGCGACCTGCGCATGGCCCTGCTCGAGCTGGCACGCCAGCGGGATCTGGCACGGGTCCTCGCCCACCGCTTCGACCGCGGCGAGCTGGAGGGTCACGCGTTGGGCAATCTGCTGCTGGTCGCCCTGGCCGAGCAGGACGGAGGCGACTGGGTCGCCGCGCTCGATCGGGCGGCGGGCCTCCTTGACTGCGCGGGCCGCGTCCTTCCCTCCACCAGCCAACCGGTGGCCCTGCTGGCGAGCACGGCCGAGGGCGTGCTCCAGGGACAGGTGCGCGTCACGACCACCGAACGGGCCCTGCAGCGGGTGTGGCTGGAGCCCCCGGACGCCGTCGCCTGCCCCGCCGCGGTGCAGGCGCTGCTGTCCTGCGACGTGGTGGTCCTGGCGCCGGGGTCGCTGTTCACCAGCATCCTGCCGAACCTGCTGGTCCACGGCATCGCACGGGCGGTCGTCGACGGCGGTGCCCGGGTGGTGTACGTGGCCAACCTGGCCACGCAGCGGGGCGAGACCAGCGGCCTGGACACAGAGGGACACATCCGCGCGCTGCTGGACCACGTGCCGGGACTGGTGCTCCACACCGTGGTGCTGCACGACGGCCCACGGGTGGTCGGGCTGGGTGAGCCACTCGGGACCCGCATCGACGCGACCCTGGCGGGCGCTGTGGCGACCGCCGACCTCGCCGCCCGCGACCGTCGCGGACAGCCCATCGCGGCCCACGACCCCCGGCGGCTGGCCGACACCCTCGCCGGCGTCCTGGCGAGCGCCGGAGTCGCCGGTGCGGTGACGACGAACCTGTGACCTTCGCCGCGGAGGTGCGCGAGGAGCTCGCCCACGTGCGGGATGAGGGCGAGGCGGCACAACTGGCCGAGGTCGTCACCGGCCTGCGCATCGGCGGCGCGCTGCACATCGGCCACGGTGCTGCGGGTCTCAGCATCACCACGGGCAGCGGCGCCGTCGCCCGTCGGCTGCGAGCCCGGGTCGCGGCACTGACCGGGGCACGATCCGACATCGAGGTGCACGCCGCACAGGGCCTGGCCACGGGAGCGCGCTACCGGCTGGTGTGGCATCCAAAGGACGCCGGCGCGCTCGTGCGGCTGGGCCTGCTCGATGACCACGGTCGGCCGCTCGAGGGGCTGCCGGCCGGTCCCGTCGCCGCCGCGCCGGCAGCGGCCCTGCGCGGCGCCCTCATGGTCGCCGGCAGCGTGTCAGATCCGGCCAAGCCGCCGCACCTCGAGATCGCCGCACCGGGCCGCAGGAGCGCTGAGGACGTGGCAGCGCTGCTGCGGGCCGTGGGCGCGGTCGGCGCTCGTGCGCGGGTGCATGGCGACGGCTGGCGGGTGGTCGTGAAGTCCGGGTCTGGCATCGCCACCGTGTTGGCCCGCGCCGGCGCCCACACCGCCTTCCTGCGCTACGACCAGGGGCGGCTGCGCCGCGAGCTGCGCGCGCAGGCCAACCGCGCGGCCAACGCCGATGGAGCCAACCTGCAGCGCTCGATGGCCGCGGCCAGCAGGCAGGTCGAGGCCGTCGAGGCGGCATTGCGACGCAGCAGCCTGGAGGATCTGTCACCGGAGCTCGCGTCGGTGGCGCTGGCGCGCATCGCCAACCCGCAGGCCAGCCTGACCGAGCTGGGAGCCCTGCTGGACCCTCCGGCGGGCAAGGCCACCGTGCACCGTCGGCTCGGGCGCCTGGAGGCGCTGGCCCGGGAGTCGGATGCCGCACCGGGATAGACTCCGGCCGCCAGATCACCAGCTGAAGCGAGGACAACCATGACCATCCGCGTTGGCATCAACGGCTTCGGCCGCATCGGCCGGAACTTCCTGCGCGCCCTCCACGACAACGGCGCCGACATCGAGGTCGTCGGCCTCAACGACCTCACCGACAACGCCACCCTGGCCCACCTGCTGAAGTACGACAGCGTGCATGGCCGCTTCCCCGGCAGCGTCGCGCTGACGGACGATGGGATCGAGGTCGACGGGCGTGCGATCACCATCACCTCGGAGCGCAACCCCGCGGACCTGCCGTGGAAGGACCTGGGTGCCGACATCGTGATCGAGTCCACGGGGCTGTTCACCAAGCGCGAGAAGGCCGAGCTGCACCTGGAAGCGGGCGCTCGGAAGGTGATCATCTCCGCGCCGGCCAGCGACGAGGACGTCACCGTCGTCATGGGCGTCAACGAGGGGGATTACGACCCGGCCAGCCACGACATCATCTCCAACGCCTCCTGCACCACCAACTGCGTGGTGCCCATGGCGAAGGTCCTCGACGAGACCTTCGGCATCGAGCAGGGCTTCATGACCACGGTGCACGCCTACACCAACGACCAGGGCAGCCAGGACCAGCCGCACAAGGACCTGCGCCGCGCACGGGCGGCCGCCGTCTCCATCATCCCCACGTCGACGGGCGCGGCCAAGGCCGCGGCCCTGTCGCTGCCGCAGCTCGCGGGGCGCCTGGACGGGCTGGCCCTGCGGGTGCCCATCCCCGACGGCTCGATCACCGACCTGGTCGTCAACGTCGGTCGCGAGACCACCGCCGAGGAGGTCAACGAGGCCTTTCGCAGTGCCGCCCAGGGCGGGCTCAAGGGCATCATCGAGTACTGCACGGATCCGATCGTGTCGGCCGACATCGTCGGCAACCCCTCCAGCTGCGTGTTCGACAGCCTCTGCACGATGGCCAGCGGCACGATGGTGAAGGTGCTCGGCTGGTACGACAACGAGTGGGGCTACTCCAACCGCCTGGCCGACGTCACCACGTACGTCGGGGAGCGGCTGTAGTGACAGTCGGTGATGCGGCGCTTGCTGGGACCAGCCTCGGCGGTGCCGACGCCGAGTTCGGTCCCGGCCGGCTACCCGGGCTCGACGACCTGGGTGCCGTCGAAGGCCGGCATGTGCTGGTGCGGGTGGACTTCAACGTGCCGCTCGACCAGGGGCGGGTTGCCGACGACCTGCGCATCGAGGAGTCGCTCGCGACCATCCGTCGCCTGCGCCACGCCGGTGCGCGCATGGTGCTGATGAGCCACCTCGGCCGGCCGGAGGGGGCGGTGGTGGAGAGCCTGCGGCTTGCTCCGGTGGCACAGCGGCTGTCCGAGCTGCTCGGTGACGAGGTCGCGGTCGCCACCGACGTCGTCGGCGACAGCGCCCGCCGGATGGTCGAGGGGCTGGGTGACGGCCATCTGGGCCTGTTGGAGAACCTGCGCTTCGAGGCGGGGGAGGAGGCCAACGACGACACCTTCGCCGATGCGCTGGCCGGTCTCGGGCAGGCCTACGTCAACGACGCCTTCGGCGCCGCCCACCGGGCGCACGCCAGCGTGGTCGGTGTGCCGGCGCGCCTGCGTCCGGCCGTGGCCGGCGAGCTGCTCCGCGCCGAGGTGGAGGTCCTGTCCCGCCTGCTCGCCTCCCCTGAGCGGCCGTTCGTCGCCATCCTCGGCGGCGCGAAGGTCTCCGACAAGCTCGGTGTCATCTCTAACCTGCTGGAGCGCGTGGACCGTCTGATCGTGGGCGGTGCCATGGCCTTCACCTTCCTGGCCGCGCGCGGCTACGACGTCGGGACCAGCCGCGTGGAGGAGGACCGCCTCGACGACGTGCGGGATCTGCTCGCGCGCGCGGAGGACGCCGGTGTGGAGGTGCACCTGCCCATCGACGTGGCCGTCGCGGATCACTTCGCGGAGGACGCCGACCGCCGCGAGGTCCCCGCCGACGCCATGCCGGATGGCTGGATGGGCCTGGACATCGGTCCCGACACCATCAGCCGCTACGCCGCCGCCATCGGCGATGCCGGGACGGTGCTGTGGAATGGCCCCATGGGCGTGTTCGAGTGGGATGCCTTCTCTGCGGGCACCAACGGCGTTGCACGCGCCGTCGCGGCCTGCGACGGCTTCACCGTCATCGGCGGGGGTGACAGCGCCGCGGCCGTGCGCAAAGCCGGCCTCGCAGCGCAGGTATCGCACGTGTCGACCGGCGGCGGGGCGTCGCTGGAGTTTCTCGAGGGCGTCGACCTGCCGGGCGTCGCCGCGCTGGCACAGCAGGACTGATGGGGCCTCGGTGGCGGGTACAACGGGTACAAGCAGTCGACAAGGAGCAGCAACGTGAGCGAGCGCAGGCCGTTGATCGCGGGCAACTGGAAGATGCACCTGGATCACCTGGAGGCCATCCAGCTTGTGCAGCAGCTCGTCTACCACCTCGAGCCTGAGGACTATGCCGCCTCTGAGATCGCGGTCATCCCCGCCTTCACCGCGATCCGCAGCATCCAGACCCTCATCGAGGGCGATCGCCTGCCGCTGGCGCTGGGCGCCCAGGACTGCCACTGGGAGACGGATGGCGCCTACACCGGTGCGGTCAGTCCGCGCATGCTCGCGAAGCTCAAGGTGCGCTATGTGCTGTGCGGGCACTCGGAGCGGCGCAGCCTGTTCGGTGAGACCGACGAGATCGTCAACCGCAAGGTCAAAGCGGTGCTGGCCACCGACATGACGCCGATCCTGTGCGTCGGCGAGACCCTGGAGCAGCGGGATGCCGGGGAAGCCGCGGATGTGGTGCAGCGCCAGCTGCGCTCGGGGCTGGCGGAGGTCGGCGCCGCGCAGGCGGCCGCGATGGTCGTCGCCTACGAACCAATCTGGGCGATCGGCACCGGGCGCACCGCGACGTCGGAGGACGCCGGCGCCATGTGCGGGCTGATCCGCAAGGAGGTCGCCGCCATGCACGACTCCGCCACCGCCGGCGCGCTGCGCGTCCAATACGGAGGCTCGGTCAAGCCGGGCAACGTCGCCGAGCTGATGCGCCGCCCGGAGATCGACGGCGCGCTGGTGGGCGGCGCGAGCCTCGATCCCGACGATTTTGCCGTGATTTGCCGACACCACCGCCTGTAGACTCGCGAGCGCCCCGGCCATGCCCGGTCCGGAGCCGAACACGGAGGTCAAGATGGCCAAGAGCAGCAAGCGGCGCAGCCAGATCGACGGGCTTCTCGGGCCTCTCGAGACCGAAGTCATGGAGACCGTCTGGTCCCTGGGCGACACCACGGTCCGCGACGTGCATGCGGCGCTGGTGCCGCGGCGCGACCTCGCCTACACCACGATCATGACGACCATGGCGCGGCTGGCGGCCAAGGGCCTGCTCGAGCGGGACACCACCGGCCTGGCGCACCGCTACCGACCCACGGTGACCCGTGATGAGTACGCCCGTTCCACGGTCACCTCGGTGGTCAACTGGTTGGTCGACTCCTTCCCTGAGCCGGCGATGAGCTACTTCGTCGAGGTCGTCAACGACGGCGCCGACCGCGACACCATGGCGTCGCTGCGGTCCCGGGTCGACCGGATCCGTGAGCGGGAGTCCTAGTCTCACCCTGGAGGGCAGCGGGCGGGGGCCGCGCTCGATAGGGATGCAAACGGGAGGGTTGTGAGCACCAGGATCGTGATCATCGAACCCCCCAGCCCAACGTGCCGACGCCGGTTGTGCGGTCGCCCGCTGTGCCCTGATCTCACCTGCAAGGCCCTGATCTGCAAGGCCCCGATCTGCGGGGGGTCAGCGCGCGGAGAGCTGACTCGTAAGGGGTCGGCGTGCAGGCCCTGAGTGCCGTCGGCGCCTCGGCCGGCACCTCCGCCGGCGGGACGGTGGGCTTCCTGCTGTCCCTGCTGACGGAGTCCTTCGCGGTGCGCGCCCTGGTTGGCTCGCTGGCGGCCGCGGCGCTGGCCGCCGTCGCCGTCCGGCTCGGGCTCGTGGTGAGCCGCCGGGCACGCCGGCTGCTGATCCTGGCCCCCGTCCTGACTGCGGCCGCGGCGGGGGTGGCGTCCCTGCGCGATGCCTTCCTCCCGCAGCTGTGGATGGCTTCCTTCGGTGAGCAGGCGGGCACCCAGCTGCTCGACCTGCCGGGACAGCTGGCGCTGGTGTCGCTGCACCGCGAGGTCGACCTGCTGGCGTTGGCGTATGCCGCCGTGGCGTCGGTGCTGCTGTGCCGCCGGATGGCTGGGGAGCTGGTGGTCCGGCGAACCCTGCGCGAGGCGGCTGCGCATCCGGTGCCGGAGGTCGTGTGCGCAACCGTCGCCCGGGCCGCGGAGCGCATGGGCCTGTCCGATCCCCGCGCCGCCCGGCGCCTGGCGCGCACGCGGGCGCGGGCGCTGCCCGACTGTCCCGGGGGCGCGTTCACCGTGGGCCTGCACCGCCCCGTCGTGGTCGTCGATCCCGACTTGGTGGCACGCTTGGACGAGCGCGAGCTCGAAGGCCTGCTCGCCCACGAGCTCGCCCACGTCGCCCGCGGCGATTCCGCGCTCGGGTTCGTCGTCGGGGTCTTCCGCGACCTCACCTTCTTCCTCCCGCCCGTGCACGTCGCCCGACGTTGGCTGCAGCGCGAGCAGGAGGAGAGCGCCGACGAGCTCGCTGCGGTCTGCACGGGTCGTCCTGCAGCGCTGGCCTCGGGGATCCTCAAGGTGTGGGACCGCACCCGCCTGCGGGATGCCTTGCCGGGGGCGGCCTGCGCGGCGGTGTCGAGCCCCCGGCTCGCGCTTGCGGGCGTCGGTGTGGGTCGCAGCAGCGCGGCACAGGCGATCACCAACCGGGTCGAGCGACTGATCAGCAGCCGGCCCGACGTCTCGCGCGGACGGCTCCTGGCCGAGCTGGTGCTGGCGATCACGGTGCTCAGCGCCGCCACCAGCGCCGGGATCCTGGTGCCCAGCTGGATCGCCTCCAGCCCGGACCGGGATGCGCTGGCCTTCGCCTACCTCGCGGGGGTTGCCGAGGCTCCCGTGGAGAGCCCCGCCATCCGGACCTTCCGAGCGCTCGCTTCGGCCGGCCCGCAGGCGGCGTCGGCGACGGGCGAGCAGCGGACCGGGTCTGCGGCCGCCGCCGCCGAGCCGAGAACCGGGGCGGTCGGGATGGCCGGGGGCCTCCCCGATGATGAGCCGGTGGGCTCCTGCCCGTGCGTCGAGACCCAGGGTCAGCTGCATCGCGGCGTCGGCGCCGCCGGCTCCGAGCAGGAGGCGCGCATGCTGTGGCGGCGGGACGGCCACGATGCCTGGATGGTCGAGTCGGGCGATGGTCCCGGAGTCGCACCCGCCCGCCCGCTGTGGACCGCCAGCGACGGCGACGCACGCTTCGGCTTCTTCCTGGTCGGCAGCCCGACGTAGCTGCGCGCCGGGGTACGCGAGGCATCGGAGTCCGGCTCGGCGCGATAGCATGAGCCCGTCCGCCCCGGACGTCGGAGGTCTCTCTCGTGCTCACTGGCATCGTCGTGGCCGTACACATCTTCGTGTCGGCCCTGCTCATCATGTTCATCTTGCTGAAGTCAGGGCGAGGCGGCGGGCTGTCGGACATGTTCGGTGGCGGGTCGGGTGGCGGCATGACCGGATCCACGGTCGTCGAGAAGAACCTCGACCGCCTGACGGTCGTCACGGGTGTCGTGTTCACCGTCACCACCGTCGTCCTGGCGTTGCGCCTGGCCTGAGCGGCCATCCGTGAGCCGCGCGCCGCGGGTCTCGGGGGTCGCCAGACTGACGGTGCTGCTGCGGCTTGTCGCGCTGGTCGCGCTGGTCGCGCTGGTCGCGCTCGCGGCAGCGTGTCAGCCCGCGGCCCGGCCGGCTCCGACCGATCCGCGCGCCACCGCCCCGCTGCCGACGCCTTCGGCGGTCGGCGCGGCATCCGGGTCGGACGGAGCGAGCGGGGCGGCCGGGTCGACGGGCGGGACGCTGCGCTGGGCCATCACCGAGCCCATGGGCATCACCCCGGCGACCGCGACCTCCCCCGACGCGCTGCTGATCGTCGACGCGCTGTTCGACTCCCTCACGCGCGTCGACCAGCAGGGCCACGCACAGCCCGCAGCCGCTTGGGGTTGGCGGGCGGAGCCGGACGCCGCCACATGGATCTTCCGTCTGCGCTCCGGGGCGCAGTGGCACGACGGCACGCCCGTCACCGCCCAGGACTTCGTCGACGGATGGTCGCTGGCCGTGCGCAAGGGCCTGACCGCGTTCCACCTGGCCGACGTCGACGGCTACGTCGATGTGCGCAGCGGCGCGACGTCGCGGCTGGCCGGTGTGACGGCCTTGGACGCCCACACCTTGCAGGTGCGGCTGGTGCGTCCGCGCGCCGACTTCCCGGTGGTCGTCGGTCACCCCTCCCTTGGCCCCGTGCACCCCGCCGCGGTCGCCGCCGCGGACTCCGCCGCTGCTGAGCACGACGCCGCTGAGCGGGGTGATCCCGGCGCCACAGCGACCACGGGCCCCGGCGAGGTGGACGCCGACCGGCACCCCCTCGGCAACGGCCCCTTCCGCATGGCCGAGGCGTGGGTGCGCGAGCAGTTCGTTCGGGTCGTGCCGGCCGAGGGCTGGCGCAACCAGCGCACCGGTCCGCACGTGGCCGAGGTGCTGTTTCGCAGTCTGGACCCGGATGCCGCCTACGTGGCCTTCCAGCAGGGTCGCGTGGACATCGCCGACGTGCCGCCCGGCGCGCTCCAGCAGGCCCTGGAGACCTACGGCGAGGCCGCCGAGGGCTACGCCGGGCCGGGGGTCCTCCGCGGTGACGCGCCGGTGCTGTACCACCTCGCCTTCGACGTGTCGCAGCCGCCCTTCGACGATCCCGAGGTCAGGCGCGCGGTGAGCCTGGCGATCGACCGCACGGCGTTGTCCCGTGCGGTGCTGCAGGGCAACGTGCGTCCGGCGCGGGGCATCATCCCGCCCGCCATCCCGGGAAGTCGCCGGCTGGCCTGCAGCGCGTGCCGTCATGCGCCGGATGAGGCGCGGGAGATCTTCTCCGCGCGTGGCATCACCCAGCTGACCCTGTGGTTCAACCCCGACGGCGGTCACGGGCAGGTGGCCCGGGAGGTGCGCTCGCAGCTGGCCGAGGCGGGCGTCGCGGTCGGCTTCGAGGCGCCGGACAGCACCACCTTCGCCGCCGCGGTCCGCAACGGCAGCGCGGGCTGGTTCCGGGCGGGCTGGGCGGCGGAGCACCTGACTCCGGAGGACGCGATGGTCCCACTGCTGCGGACCGGGGGCGTCGGCAACCTCGGGGGCTATAGCGCGCCAGATGTCGATGCGCTGTTCGATGCGGCCGCGGCGGAGCTCGACGAGGAGCGGCGCATCGCCCTGCTCCAGCAGGCCGAGGATCTCGTGCTCGACCGCGATCAGGCCATCGTGCCGCTGTTCACCTACCGCCTCGACCTGGTGGTCAGCGAGCGCCTCGAGAACTTCCGCGTCGACCCCTTGGGGCGCGTCGACCTGTCGACGGTCCGGCTTCACCCGACGCCGCCCCAGACCGGGCCGTAGCAATTCGGCCCCGAGACACGCGGGCGCTGGCCGACTCAGCGCCGCCGGCCGTCCAGGATCTCCATCGGTTCGGCGTAGAAGCAGGCGCTGGGATGCCCCAGCCCCTTATCGTCGACCAGCGGCGGCTCCTCCTGGGCGCAGCGCGGCTGGGCCTTGAAGCAGCGGGTGCGGAAGTTGCAGCCCGAGGGAGGGTGCACCGGGGAGGGCACGTCGCCCTCCAGCACGATGCGCTGGCGCTTGCCGCGCAGTGCGGGATCCGGGATCGGCACCGCGGACAGCAGCGCCTGGGTGTAGGGGTGGGTCGGGCTGCCGTAGATCTCTGACTTGGTCCCGATCTCGACGATCTTGCCCAGGTACATGACGGCGACGCGGTCGGAGATGTGGCGCACGACGGACAGGTCGTGAGCGATGAAGATGTAGGCCAGCCCCAGCCGCTCCTGGAGGTCGCGCAACAGGTTGATGACCTGGGCCTGGATGGAGACGTCCAGGGCGGACACCGGTTCGTCCAGGATCAGGACCTGGGGGTTGAGGGCCAGCGCGCGCGCGATCCCGATGCGCTGTCGCTGGCCGCCGGAGAACTCGTGGGGGAAGCGGTTGCCGTGCTCGGGGGAGAGGCCGACCAGCCTCAGCAGCTCGGCCACGCGCTGCTTGCCTCCCTCAGGGCGGCCCCCGGACTTACGGCGCCCGGACTTGCGGCGCCCGGACCTGTACAGCCCGGGCCTGTACAGCCCGGACCTGTACAACCCGTGGATGCGCAGCGGCTCGGAGATGATGTCGCGCACCGTCATGCGCGGGTTGAGTGATGCGTAGGGGTCCTGGAAGACGATCTGCAGCTCACGCCTGACCTCCCGCATCTGGTGGCGGCTGTAGCCGGTGATGTCGGTGCCCTTGAAGATCAACGTCCCGCTGGTCGGTTCCAGCAGCTTGATCAGCGTGCGCCCCGTGGTCGACTTGCCGCAGCCCGACTCACCGACGAGCCCCAGCGTCTCGCCGGCCTTGAGGCTGAAGCTCACGCCGTCGACCGCGTGCACGCGCCCGATCTCCCTGCCCGTCAGCCCGCCGCGCACGGGGAAGTGCTTGACCAGGTTCTCCACCCGCAGGATCTCCTGGCCTCGGGGGGTGCGGGCGTGCAGATCCTCAGCCGGGGCC
>Ga0209587_1000907_pt1 | contig 14398 bp, 12 predicted proteins | sample NGEPerD_2_FD_184512 | JGI IMG/M metagenome (GOLD analysis project Ga0209587, IMG submission 184512) | Arctic peat soil microbial communities from the Barrow Environmental Observatory site, Barrow, Alaska, USA - NGEE PermafrostL1-D... | ecosystem: Environmental > Terrestrial > Soil > Wetlands >... | reverse complement strand
CGACTTGGCCCGCGCTCTTCACCTTGAAGGCCGGCGTCTGTCCCGTGTTGCGGAACGTGACCTTGACCTTGACGATGCCTTCGGACTCCGGCGTCTCGATGAACTCGATCTTGTCCACGTCCACATAGGCGCGAACCTCGTCCTCGCGGTCCGTATTGGCCGCATAGTCGGGCGTGCCGGCGTTTGCTGCCCGGCGCGCGGCCAAGGCCGCCATCGTCAGCGGGATAAACGCCAAAAGCAGAAGGAGCGTGGCTAGGGCGCCGAGCAGCATCAAAAGGCGCGTCAGGCCTAAGCCGCGCTCGGAAGCGGCAGCGGCCTTCTCGGCGGCCTCTGCCGTGCGCCATTGCTGGCAGAGATCGGCCTCGTAGGGATGTTGAGTGTTCTCGCAGGGCTGCGAGAGAGTCCACGGCTTGTTCTCTTCAGGGACAGCGTCTTCCGGCGCGGCTTCCGCCGGCGTTGCGTCCTCGGGCGCTTCCTCAGGCTCGGCCTCGGCCGGCTCAGGTTCCGCCGGTGCGGCGTCCTCTGGCGCTTGCTCCGGTGGCGCGTCCTGCGGTGCGGCGTCCTGCTCGGTGACGTCGTCGGCCGGCGCGTCCTGGCTCCAAGCGAGCGGCGGCGCGCAGACAGAGACCGTCAGCGACAAGACAAAGATGCAAACAAGAACCCGCAAGCATCCGAACGGATGGATCAGAAAGTGATGAGACATGGCGATGCGCAGCAGTCGTTTCCCTCAAGTCGCCCGATCCTATTCATCCAAATGCCGGTTGTCTCGCCTTCTGCGTCACCTTGCGCGAAGTTCTCGCCGATCCGTACCCAAATGGGACATTTTCGGACGCACCCAACAAAAACGGCCCCGGGGAGAACCCCGAGGCCGCTTGCATGTCGGCTTAAACTAGGCGTGGCGGCTATTTGGCCGCCTGCTTCATGCTCTTCACCTCGGCCGAGACATTGGCCACGGCTTGCGTCGACGCCTCCATGTTGATCGTGCGCATCTCACCCTTGGCCGCTTTGATGGCCTCCTTGAGATCGACCATGCGGATCGACTGATCCTGATGGGTCCGGAAGTACCAGCGCAGATTCTTGAGGTCGGAGACGGTCGTCCACTCCGTGATCTCGGCGGCGGGCTTGCCGACCGAACCGTTGATCACCGACCCCTTGGGAATGTCGAACTGGTTCAAGATGTGGAAGGCCGCGAACACCGCGTCTTCGGCGTTGGCGTTCGGCACGGCCGCCTGACTGAACATGCTGGCGCGGACGAAGCGCGAGGGCGGCGTGAAATCGCCGGGAAGACCGAGCATGCCGGAGCCCGAACCGGTGGCGCTCAGCGTCACCGCACCAAGCTTCTCGGATGTGATGTCCTTGGCCGAGAGGTTGATGTAGTTGTCGAGATTGGTCATGTGCCAGTCATAGGTCGGCGCGTTGGTCATGACGCCGAGCGGCGCGTCGGTGACCTGCAGCTTGCCGCCGATGGGCTCGACAGCGATCGACTTGCCGCTCTTGTCCTTCACGAAGAAATGCACATCGGCGACGATGCCCTCGGCGCTGCCAAGGCCGGGGAGCTTCGTCGGCACCATGGCGATGTCCTGTACCGCCTTCTTCACCTCGTCGACCGTGGCGAAATTTCCAAGCACCCACATGCCGAAGTCCTGCGGCGCCATCGCGCGCGAGACGTTCTCCTTGGTCAAGGGCGCGTATTGGGCGTAGCCCGGAAAATAGAACAGGCCGATAGACAGGCCCTGGTCGTTGATCCCATCGACGATCATGACCTTGTTGACGGCGTTGGCGCCGACGATGTCGTAGCGTGTCTTGTAGGTGAGCCCTTTGCCGCCGTCAGGCAGCGCACCGCTGAACTCCTTACCCGCCGGAACGACGAGAATGTTGGACTGAAGCGGAAAGCCGAATTCGAGCGTGCGGCCGCGAATGGCGGTGCCGTCGGTGGCCTTGAGGCTGATGCCGGTGCAGGCAAAGGCCGGCGTCGTGGCCAGAGCAAAGGCGGTAATGAGCGAGTAGATCGCTGTGCGGCGGAGCATGGTGGGGGTCCTCCTCAAGAAAAGCTGCCGCACCATAGGAGCGCTGTCCTAAGGCGTTGTTAAGAACGCGGGAAGCCTCGCCTTAGGCTAAAGAACGGGTGCCGGAGATCTTGCGAATTTTCGGCAAATGCCGGGACCTAGACAGTGGCGTCGAACAGCGAGCCGATGAAATAGGTCGCCGCGGCAGCGGCCGAACCGATGGCCAGCATGCGCGCGCCGCCGATGAAGGCGTTCCGCCCGGAGAACAGGCTCAACGCCGCACCGACGCCGAACAGCGCCGTGCCCGAGATCACCGAGGCGATGAGAATGCCGTGGCTGGCATAACCGAACACGTAAGGGATCAGCGGCAGGCACGCGCCGGAGCAGAACATCAGAAATGAAGAGATGGCCGCGCCGATGGGCGAGCCGAGGTCGTCGGGATTGAGACCGAGCTCCTCGCGGGTCAACGCATCGAGGGCCTTCTCCGGATTGGCGATGAGATGGCTGGCGAGATGGCGGGCCTCTTTGAGCGGAATGCCGCGCGCCTGATAGATCAGCGCCAGTTCCTCGGCCTCCTCCTTGGGATAGCGCTCCAGCTCGTCTTTCTCTTGCGCGATCTGGTACTGAAACATCTCCTTCTGCGACAGCATGGAGATGAACTCACCCGCGCCCATGGAGAAGGCGCCGGCAAGGAGGCCGGCGACGCCGGTCAAGAGGATCACGTTTGGGCTCGTGCCCGCTCCGGCGACACCCATGACCAGGCAGGTGTTGGAGACGAGGCCGTCATTGACGCCGAACACACCGGCGCGGAGCGTGCCGCTGCCATAGGTCTTGTGTTGTCGCCCGACGTCCTCGACCGAGGTCGGCATCGGGTGGCCTGGCGCGCTTTCCGCTGGCGAAGGCGTGACCTCGCCGCGATAGACCGACACGCCGCGGACCTTCGAGGCCGACAGCACGTGGCGCATGGCGCGGGGCCCGATCACATGCAACAGCACAACCGTGATGCGCGCCCGCAAAGCCGGCGTGAAGTCCGGAACAGTCTTCAGATCCTTGGCGAGGATGCCGGCTTGCTGCTCGGCGGAGGCGGCCATGTCGCGGAACAGCTTGGCGCGGGTCAAATCCGGCTCGGCCGCGGCAACGGCGCCCGACAGATAGGCGGCGGTCTTCTCCGACCGCCAGCGCTCAAGAGTATCCTCCATGCTCCGCCTCTTCCGCTCAGACCATTTCGATTTTGCCGGTGTCGAGCTGGTAGACGCCGCCTTGGATGCCCACTTTGCCGGACTTGATGGCGTCACCGATGACATCCGACCGCTTTTTCAATTCTCTCATGCCGAGGCGGACATTCTCCTCGATGGTGGCGGCGAGGAGATCGCTCGGATGCTTGCCGTGGGCGGCATCCACCGCGGGCTGGATCGCCTTAACCAGCTCAGGCAGATGGCCCGGCAGTTTCTTGCGCTCGCGCGCCGACTGCATCGCCGCAGCAACAGCGCCGCAGCTCGAATGGCCAAGCACCACGATGAGCGGCACGTTGAGGACCGCGACGGCGAACTCCAAACTGGCGAGGCCGTAATTGCTGACCACATTGCCGGCGTCACGCACCACGAAAACCTCACCGGGCCCTTGGTCGAAGATGATCTCCGGCGGGACGCGGCTGTCGGCGCAGGCGAGCACCGCGACGATCGGATACTGGGCTGACGCCCGCGCTGCGCGGCCAAACGAGAAATCCCGCTCGTTCATCTCGCCGGCGACATAGCGGGCATTGCCCTGCTTGAGCCGATCCAGCGCCTTGGCAGGCGAAATGGCGTTCGCCGCCGGTTCGGCGGCGCGGCCACGGCTTACGGGAAGTGTGGTCGCTGCCAGAAGCGCACCCGCTCCGGCCATGAGATGTCGCCGCGATAAGGCCTTAGCGTCGCAAATACCGCACATGACTGTTTCTCCCTGGGCTGTGGGTCCACGAGGACTCGTTGCCTCAGTCATGCGTCAGCCGGTCTTAAAGAGGCCTTTAAGCGTCCTTGGGCTTTGACAGGATCATCCGGTAGCAGTCGAGATGGCGGGCGAGGAATTCGTAAGTGGCGCCCCACAGATAGAGCCGGAAGCGCCGGTACTCGAACTCGCCGAAGGTCTTCAGCACATAGTCCTTGTTGGACTCGAGGTTCTCCGCCCACTGCTTGAAGGTCAGGTAATAGCTCCAGCGATCGCTATGCACTTCCTCGCATTCGAACTCGGTCTTGTTCATCTTGTTGAGGAAGTCGTCGAGCACGAGGAAGGAGTGATTGCCGGGATAGATGTAGCGCACCATGAAGGTCGACAGCTCGTACTTCTTGCGCGCGGCGCTGCCGTCGAGGAACACGAGGCCGCCAGGCTTGAGAAGCCGGTAGAATTTCCGCAGGACCTTCTCGTAATTCGGCAGATGCTCGATGACCCCCATGATGACAATGGCGTCGAAGGGCTCCTCGGGCTCGTAGTCGTAGAAGTCGGTGAGCAGGATTTCGAATTGATCGCCGAAATTGGCGAGCTTGTCGCGCAGGAAGGATTGCGACACCTCTGAGTTGGTGATGCCGGTGTATTGGATCCCGGATTGCAACGCGTGGCCGGCGAAGGCGCCCCAGCCCGGGCCAATCTCCAGGACGCGTTTGCCTTTTCCCAATTCACATTTCTCGATGGCCCAGTCGAACTTTCTCTCCAAGGCTTTTGACAGCGGCTCGTCGTCGCTCTCGTAAATGCCCTGGCTGTAGGCCGGGAACACCGGGTCGAGGAAGCTCAGGAACAGTTTGGGGTCGAGATTGTAGTGGGAGGCGATGGCCTGCTTGTTGGTGTAGACCTGCCCGAACAGCACCGGCTGGATGAAGCGCCAGGCGGCAACCAGCGGATGGCTGTCGCCGAGAGAAGTCCGGAGCGCAAACGGCTTCAGCATGTCGCCATCGATGTCGAGGTCACCTTGAAGATACGCTTCGGCGATGTCGGCCTCGTCGAGCGTGCGCAGCGCCTTCATGGCCCGCTCATTATGCAGGTCGACATGGAACGTCGGCTCGCCCTGGCCCACGGTCCGCTTGGCGCCGTCCGGCAACTCGATGGAGAAGGGCGTCGCTACCCCGCCGACACGATTGATAAGGGCGTCGAGTGTGCTTGCGGCTGACATTCGAATTCTCCCCGGCTTGATTCCTTCGCCCGCGAAGCATCCTCGCGAGCCGTCTCGTTCGTTGCTCGCCCAATTGTGCCCCGAAAGCGGGCGGATTGGAAAGCCCACCCGCCGCCAAAATCTCGTCGGTGGCTGTTGTCGATCCGCGGTCTTCTCGGGCTATGATCCCGCGCCCGTCCACCTGAAAGGTCACCGAATGCCAGTTTTGTCCGTCACGTCATGTTGCCTGCGGTTCGCGGTCGCTGCCGTCATTGCCTTGGGGTTTTGCTTCAGTCTTGCGGCGGAGGCCAAAGCGAAAAAGCCGGGCGCCATTCTCAATGTCTGGCCGCTGGTCGGCGGCAGTCCGGACGGCGGCGAAGCGTTCCGCATTCTCTATCAATCCACCGGGCTCAAGGGAGAGCCCATCGAGGTCTCGGGCGCGATCTACATCCCACCGGGTGCGCCGCCGGCCGGTGGAAGAAATGTCATTGCCTACGGGCACCCGACCTCAGGCGTGGTCGAGAAATGCGCGCCCTCGCTGATGCCGGACAATGCCGGCCTGATCTGGGGAATCAAATCGATGCTGGCGAAAGGCTATATCGTCGTCGCCACGGACTATCCGGGGCTCGGCACGCCGGGCATCCACCCTTATCTCATCGGTGTGAGCGAGGGCCGCGCCGTGCTGGACTCGGTCCGCGCTGCAATCGCCTTGCCGCGGTCGGGCGCCTCGAACCGCTTCGTGTTGTGGGGGCACAGCCAGGGCGGTCATGCGGTGCTTTATGCCGGCGAGATGGCCAAATCTTACGCGCCCGAGCTGAAATTAGTCGGCGTCGCCGCGGCGGCGCCGGCCACCTATCTCGCCGAGCTGTTCAATGCCGACAAGTCGAGCTCGGCCGGCAAGGAGCTGACCGCCATGGCGATCTGGTCATGGGCGAATCTCTACGGCTATCCGGCCTCGAGCCTGGTCGAGCCGAACGCCATGAATGTCTATAAGACGATGGCCCATGACTGCATCGAATCTGTGCCCCAATTCGAAGCCCTCGACAAAGCGGAGCGGCCGCTGGAGAAGGAGAAATTCCTCAAGGCCAATCCCGCAAAGACCGAACCGTGGAGCTCGATCATGAAACGCAACTCGCCGGGCCAGAAGCCCGCAGGCGCGCCCGTGTTCCTGGCCCAAGGCACGGCCGATACCATCGTGCGGCCCTATATCACCAAGCAATTCGGCAAGGCGCTGTGCAAGCAGGGGGCAAAGGTGATGTTCGTCGAGATGCCGGGCGTGACCCACACTTTCGCCGCCAAGAGCAGCGTGGCCGCCGCGCTCACATGGATGGGCGATCGCTTCCGCGGTGCGCCGGCACCCAACAGTTGCGGGCGGTAGGACGTCAGCGCCAATCGCCGATGGTAAACGATAGAATCAAAATCACGGCGAACAGCACCAGGAAGATGACGAACAGGAGCTTGGCGACCTTGGCCGCGCCGTGTTCGAGGCGTGTGAACCCGAAGGCTCCGGCGAGCACCGATATCACGAGAGCGATGATCGCCCACTTGAGCAGCCCCATATCCCTGCCCTAGTGGGTGATCTTGATGGTGGTGTTGCCCGAGCCGTATCGCTGTACCAGCGAATAGAGCTTCGCGGCGTTCGAGGGAGCGAGGCGCACGCAGCCATGGGAGGCCGGCCGGCCGAGATACTTCGTCTCGTAGGAGCCGTGGATGGCATAGCCCTTATAGAAGAAGATCGAATAGGGCATCGGCGAGCCGTTGTAGATCGACGAGCGGTGGTAGCGCGACAGGGTCGTCGGCTTATAGGTGCCGGTGGGCGTCCGGTAGCCGGGGCGTGCGGTGGAGACCTTCCAGGTATAGGCCGGCTTGCCGTTGACGAAGACCTGCATGCGCTGGCTGGAGAGGTTGATCTGGGCGATGACCCCGGCGAAGGCCGCGCTCGGCAGAACAAGCGCCAGGCCGAGCAGCGCGGCCAGAAAAACGGAACGTCTCATGATCGGATCTCCCTCAGATTAAGTCTGTGCCCACACCCAGGTAGCTTTGCGCAGGGGTGCTCTCCAAATGATGACATGGATCAGTCTAAGAGCCGGCGACTGAACATCTCCTGAACGCGCCCTTTTTGGGCCGTGGATGCCCGTGAATCGGATCATAAGCCCGCGGGGCTCCAATTGGCGCCGCCATCTGTGCTACCGTCGAAGGCAAAAGGGATCTGACGAACGCGCGGGTCATGTATCGATGGGAAGACTGCCCCTCAGCCTCATTGTGCTGTTGCTGTGTAGTGGTGTCGCCGCCGCACAGACGAATCTTGCGCCCGCGGCCGAGCCCGCTGAGACAGCGGCGGCCGAGTCCGCTGAGACAGCCGCCGTCGAACTGCCGGAGCGGAAGCCTCCCAAGCCCCCGGAACCCAAGTCGGGCAAGTTGCCGGGGGCCAGAGAGCTGTTCGCGTCCGTCCCGGGTCCTGCCCCGCTCGCGGCACGGGCGATTGGCTTCTATTCCAAGGGCTGCCTTGCCGGAGGTATCCCACTCCCCCTCAACGGTCCCGACTGGCAGGTGATGCGCACCACCCGCAACCGCAACTGGGGCAGCCCGCAGCTCGTCCACTTTCTCGAGCGGCTTTCAAGCGACGCGCGGGCCCTCGACGGCTGGCCGGGCCTTCTCGTCGGCGACATGTCACAGCCACGCGGGGGGCCGATGCTGACCGGCCATACCAGCCACCAGGTCGGGCTCGACGCCGATATCTGGCTGACGCCCATGCCGGACCGCATCCTCACGGCGCAAGAGCGGGAGGACACGACCGCGGTCTCGATGCTGAAGGACCCGCTGCACGTCGATCCCGAGAAGTTCACCGACCTGCAGATCAAGCTCATCCGGCGCGCCGCGTCCTACCCGCAAGTGGCGCGTATCTTTGTGCACCCGGCGATCAAGAAGTCGCTCTGCGAGCGCGCCGAGGTCGCCGGAAAGGACACGCGTTGGCTTGGCAAAGTGAGGCCGTGGTGGAACCACCATTATCATTTCCACGTCCGCCTCGCCTGTCCCCCCGGCATGGAGGGCTGCAAGAATCAGCCGCCCGTGAGCGGTGACTCCGGCTGCGATGGCAAGGAGTTGGACAATTGGTACAGCATGCTCAAGAAGTCCGCGATCTGGAGGACGCAGCAGAACATCGATCCGGACGCCAAGCCTTCGGGAAAGAAGAAGCCCTTCCCCCTCGGGAATTTGCCGAACGATTGCAAGACCGTGCTGACGGCGGGCGGGAACGAGCTGCTCAGCGTCGACGACGAGCTGCCGCCCGTGGCGGTCAAGGCCGCCGCCAGCAAGGAGGCAGGCCCGGGTGTGCCCCTCCTCAGTGAGGCGCAGCTCCAGAATCTGCTCAAGGGCGGCAAGATCGGCATACCGTTGCCCGAGCGCAATCCGGTCCGCTGACGCGTCGAGGAGTCCACTTCCCGTCTTGTCCTCGATCGGGCACAATCCGGTCATGTTGCAGCGGTCGGACAACCCTTTCGAGGGTCAGAAAAACGTCTTCGGCGAGCCTCTTAAAAGCTGCTCGGACCGCCCGCTCACCGGCTTCTACCGTACCGGCTGCTGCCATACCGGCGCCGACGATTTTGGCTTGCACACGGTGTGCGTCGAGGTGACGGCGGACTTTCTGGCCTTCTCCAAGGCGCAGGGCAACGACCTCTCCACGCCACAGCCGGATTTCGGCTTCCCCGGCTTGCAGCCGGGCGACCGCTGGTGTCTGTGCGCGGCCCGGTGGCGCGAGGCCCTCGCTGCCGGCAGCCCGCCACGGGTGATTCTCGGGGCAACACACGAGGCCACACTTGAGGTTGTCGACCTTGCGGACCTCAAGCGCTACGCCATCGACCTCGCCTGAGCGCGGCCCCACCCTCTCAACCCTTCTTGTTGGCGACGCCAGGAGGTGGCAGCATGCCGCCCATGGCAGAGACCAAGAAGCCAGCGACCAAGAAGCCAGCGACCAAGAAGCCGACGGCAAAGAAGGCAGCGACCAAGAAGGTGGCGGCCAAGAAGACGGCTGCGCCTTCCTCGGCCTCAAATCCGCGGAAGAAGCGGCAGATCTATCTTGAGGGCCACAAGCGGAAGTTCCTCGTGGTCGTGGACGAGACCCCGGAATGCGAAAGCGCGCTGGCCTTTGCTGCGAGCCGGGCCAAGCGCACCAAGGGGCAACTGGCGCTGCTCTACGTCATCGAACCGGAGGACGAAGGCATGCATTGGCTCGGCGTCGAGGAGGTCGCGCGCGAGGAAGGGCAGAGCAAGGCCAAGGCCGTGTTCCGGCTGTTCGGGCGGAAGCTCAAGGCGATGGGCTTCGAGGATCTCATCCCCGAGGAGATCGTGCGCGAAGGCAGCAAGGACGAAGAGATTGCCACGCTGATCGAGGAGGACCAGGATATCGGGGTGCTCGTGCTGGGCGCCTCGAAGGACCCCTCGGGCCCTGGACCGCTCGTTTCGAGCCTCGCGGGCGGGCGGCTTGCCGGCGTGTTCCCGACGCCCATCACCGTCGTTCCAGGCCATCTCTCCACCGACGAGATTTTGGCGCTGGCCTAATACGCGGGCTGCCTCCTTGCGCTCAAGTAGGCCAACGCCCTCAAGTAGACCGAAGGCCGGTAGGGCGGTCAAGAAAAGGCCGGTAGCGCATTAAACCTGCGCTCAAGTAGCGCGAAGCGCGGTAGCGCATCAAAAGAGCCAGGTGAAGCGGCCTTTGACGCCGTTGTCTTGCACGCCGTCGCCGAACTGGCCGGTATAGGACACACCTGCGGTCGTGTTGCGGCCGAGGGTAAAGTCTAGGCCGGCATCGATCAGCGCCGAGTCTTGTGCGAGCGGTACGCCCTCGATGCCGAAGCCGATGCCGGTGCTCGCGAAGGCCAGCGCCGCGCCCGGCGTCACATCGTCGAAAGCGTGCTGCCAGGCGGCGGAGAGATGCGGCACGATTTGCATACCGCCAAACAGCATGGTGGTGGCGGCGCGGACACCAAGCGTCGAGTAGCCCACGTCTTGATCGATATCGGCGCCGCGCAGAGAGGCGAGCGCCCCGCCATGCTCCTTGAAGCTGCCGGTATCGATGGTGACGTAAGCCAGCCCGCCGAACGGCTCGACCGCCAGGCCCGCGACTTGCGTGGGATACGCCACCTCGCCGAACAGCTGGCCGGTGTCCGCGTCGTAGCTAGCCTTCTGCCGCTCGAAGAAGCCGGGGAAGACGACGGCGCGGGAGGTGTCGATATCGTTCCAAGCCCACATGCCGCCGCCGCGCAGGGCAAACGCGCCCGTCATGCCGCCGGCATAACCGCCCAAATGATAGCTCTCCACGTCAGCGGACGAGGTGCGCGCATCCACGTCCACGCTGGAGAACGAGGCGCCGGTGGCGAGACCTGCCCGCCAGCTCCTGCCGATATTCGCATCCATGCCGGAGATGAAGCCGCCGAGATCGCGGTCGGCCGTGGCGGCATTGCCGTCGCCGTTGAACGCGCCCCAGGCGCCGTAGGCCCGCGTCCAGAACGCCAGCGGCGCGGGCTCCGGCGCGACGAGCGACTTGCCGTCGAAGCCCAACGCATAGGCGCCGCTATCGAGGGAGGCGACTTGCGGTCCCCCCGCCGACAGCGCTTCGCCGGAATGGCTCGCCTGCATCAGCCGTCCCAAGATCGCCTCGCGCACATAGCGGCTGTCGTCGGCGAGCGTGCCTGCCACCGTGGCGTGGATCTCGCCCGACAGCGCATCGAAGGCTTGGCGCGCGCCGGCTTCGGTCTGGTTCAGCACGGCGAGGAACAGCGCATTCTCGTTCGGGAACTGCGCCAGCGCGCCGGCGACGGCACGCTGATTATAGGTGTTGGCGACATAGCTGAAGGTGGTCTCGTTGCGTTCGAGCGTCAGCACCACGTCGTTGCCGGTCCCGCCATTATAGACAACCGTCGGGGTCAAGAAGGCGAGGCTTGAAGTGATCGCGGCGAAGGTGCCGGCCACCGCGTCGCTGCCGTCATTGTCGATGATCGTGTAGTTGGTGCTTGTCGCGTAATTGCCGTTCTCGGCCAGCACGCGCAAGGTGGCGCCGGTGAGGTTTACGGTGCCGTTGACGATCACCTTGTCGCTCTGGCCCGCAGCATTCACCTCGACCTCGAAGACCGCGCCGCCACCGAGTGTAAAATTACCGACCGTCATGGTGCCGATGGAGTTGCCTGGCGCCACCGTGCCGCCATTGACGGTCAGATCGCCGAAGGTGCCGGTGCCCTTGACCGTGCCGCCGGTGACCGTGAAGGGCGCCGTCGTGTCGCCGGTGAAGCTCCATTCGCCGCTGTCGACCTCGAATTTCTCGAATTCCTGGAACTGCCCCATCTTGGTGCTGGTGTCGATTTTCTCGAGATCGAACGTACCGGCGCCGGCGCCCCCGAAGGCCAACGTGTCCGTGCCGGGCCCGGCCAGCACAGTGCCGTTGATGGTGGCGGTGGGCCGAAGCTCGAGCCGGTCGTTGAACTCGCCTTTCGAATCGAACTGCACGGCGCCCCCGTAGGGGCTGCCATTCAGCGTGCCTGCCACCGTGAGATCGGTTGCACCGCTACGGGTCGTGATGGCGAAGCGGCCGGGGCTAAGGCTGTTGCTCGTGACGGTGCTTGCGGGGCCGACGGTGATATCGATCATGCCACCTCCGCGGTGCTGGGCCAAGATACCGGAGTAAGTATCGCCGGTGACATTGCCATTGGTGGTGACGCTCAGCGCCCCGGGGCCGTAGTTGGTGAGAAACATACCGCGGTACCCGCCGGTAACGGTCGTGCCTGCTCCAGTGGTTACGGTGAGGGCGCTGCCAGCAGCCTTGTTCACCGCATAGATGCCGTAATTGCCGGTGCCGGTGACATTGCCATTGGCAATGACGGTCAGCGCGCCGCTGCCGTAGTTCCGGGAAGCAAGGCCGTGGAGTCCGCCTATGGCGGTGGTACCGGGGCCGGTCGTCACGGTGAGGTCGGTGCCGGAGTTTCGCGCATAGATGGCGTAATTGCCGGTGGCGGTGACATTGCCGTTGGCAGTGACGCTCAGCGCGCCGCCGCCGTCGTTTTGGGTAAAGAGGTTGCCACTGAGAGCGCCGTTGGTTTTGACGGTAACACTGCCCAGGGTTCCGCTAGATATGACGGAGAGAGACTTTCCCGCGGCGGAGAGGGGTGAGTAGTTGACGTCGGTATAGGAGAGGGCGCCGTCGCCGGTGATGCTGATGGCGATGGAGTCTGTGGTGTTTAGGCCAAAGCCGGGATCGGCGATGACCTCGGCGTCGACGTGATTGATGATTTGCCCGGTCGTATTGACCGCCGCACTGCCCGAGCAGTGATAGGTCGCGCCGACGCCCAAGCAAGGGCCGCTCGCATAGGCGCGGCTGCTATAGCCGGTTATCGCGGTGACGAGGGTCGCTGTGGACAGCAACAACTGCCCGCGGCGCGTGGCGTGCGCGGCCGCTTCGGCCCTACATTATTAATTGTGACAAATTTCCCCAACAAAGGTTCAGACGTAAGGCCGCCAGCCACTCTGGGTGGTGGGCTACCGAGAGTCCAACTCGAAGGGGCGCGGAATAGGCATTGGCCATTTTCCGTGGCTGTTCGGCCACAAAGTTTGTTGATGTTGCAGGGAAAAACTTACTCCCGCCTCTCGTTTTGTGCGCTACCGGCCATTCCTTATTGGCCCTACCGGCCTTCGGCCTACTTGAGGGCAGGCGCCACTTTGAGCGCGAACTTATCCCCGCTCTTCAAACTGCGCGTACAATACCTGCATCCCTCTCCTAAGAGGACGCGAGCTGCAGACCGTCTGCTTCTCGGGGTGAGGGACGCGGCGCCCGAGGTGGCGCGGTAAAGAAGGGCCCGAGGTGAATGATCAAGCCCGGACCACCGCGCCATGGCTAACGGACCAGCCTCGGGGGTCTCTACTCCGCCCGCCTGCGCTGTAACGCGTGGGCCTTCGGGTGAGGTGCGTTCGCGCCTGTGCCACTGGAGATAAGCGCGCGGCATGAGGCTGTAAAATATCGCTGCGAGCGGGGCGCCGAGAGGCTGCCCTTTTTTGCGCAAGGACTTGCGGCTGATCGGTGCCCCGCTGTCCTTTTGGGAGACGTAGGGAGAACGAGGATACTCCGGGGCGCGGTCCGCCCGCGGCGACGGAGGGCTGCGAGTCGTGGTATGAACGGCTCCAGAACCTTGACTTCGGGCCCTCCGGGGGCCAAATATGGGCTAGAATAATTCTAAGATAAGCAGGCCTTCATCAGCGAAATGCGTTGAAAGCCCAGAGGCACGAGAGATGTTCATCCAGACCGAAGCCACGCCGAATCCCGCCACCCTGAAGTTCCTTCCGGGACGGCCCGTGCTCGGCGAGGACGCCGCCATCGAATTCCGCGATCCGGCCGAGAGCGAAGGCTCACCGCTGGCGCACCGCCTGTTCGAAATCGAAGGCGTGCGCGGCGTGTTCCTCGGCTCCGACTTCATCAGCGTGACCAAGGGCGAGGGCGAGTGGCAGCATCTGAAGCCCGCCATCCTCGGCGCCATCATGGAGCATTACCTGTCCGGCGAGGCGATGACGGATGGCGCGCCCGATCAGTATGACGGCGTGAACGAGTCCTTCGCGCCCGAGGACGAGGAGACCGTCAAGACCATCAAGGAGCTGCTCGACACGCGCGTGCGTCCTGCCGTGGCGCAGGACGGCGGCGACATCACCTTCCAGGGCTATCGCGACGGCGTCGTGTTCCTGCATATGCGCGGCGCCTGCTCGGGCTGCCCGAGCTCGACGGCGACGCTGCGGCACGGCATCGAGAATCTGCTCCGGCACTTCATTCCCGAGGTGCAGGAAGTCCGTCCGATTTGACGGACAAACTCCCAGAAGCGTCCCTCGATCAACTGTTCCGCGACGCGCGCACACACAACGCGTGGCAAGATAGGGACGTGCCCGATTCGCTGCTGCACGAGATGGTCGATCTCCTCAAGCTCGGGCCGACGAGCGCGAATTGCAGCCCGGCGCGCTTTCTTTTCGTGAAGTCCCACGCGGCGAAAGAAAAGCTCAAACCGCATCTGTCGGACGGCAACCGCGAGAAGACGATGAAAGCGCCTGTCTGCGCCATCATCGGCGACGACCTCGATTTCTACGAGCACCTGCCCTATCTCTTTCCCCACACCAACGCCAAGAGCTGGTTCGCAGGAAAGCCCGAGAAGATCGAGCAGACCGCGTTCCGCAACGGCACCTTGCAAGGCGCTTATCTCATCATGGCGGCGCGGGCGCTGGGGCTCGACTGCGGGCCCATGTCGGGCTT
>Ga0209587_1000906_pt1 | contig 14403 bp, 12 predicted proteins | sample NGEPerD_2_FD_184512 | JGI IMG/M metagenome (GOLD analysis project Ga0209587, IMG submission 184512) | Arctic peat soil microbial communities from the Barrow Environmental Observatory site, Barrow, Alaska, USA - NGEE PermafrostL1-D... | ecosystem: Environmental > Terrestrial > Soil > Wetlands >... | reverse complement strand
GCTTCGACGATGGGCAGAGCTTCACCCTGCCGGCGGAGCTGCTGCGGGTGATGAGCCCGAGCGCCGAGGTGCAGGGCCACAGCCCCGAACAGCGCATCACCGTGCCCGGCAAGAAGGATGTGCGGATCCTCAGGCTCGAGCCGGTCGGCAACTACGCGGTGCGCATCGGTTTCGACGACGGCCACGACACCGGTCTGTATGTTTGGGACTATCTGCGCGATCTCGGCGAGAACCAGGAGGCGCGCTTCAAGAGCTATCTCAACGAGCTCGCTTCCAAGGGGCTGACCCGCTAGCGGCGCCTCCCGTCACGCATCGAGCACGATGCGATAGCGCGCCTTGCCGGCCTCCAGATGAGCCAGCGCCTCGTTGACCTGGTCCATGGGGAAATGCTCCGTCTGCGGCGAGATTCCGTGGCGCGCGGCGAAGTCCAGCATCTTGGCCATGACCACGGGGCCCCCCGTGGGGGAGCCTGAGATACTGCGCTGGGCCATGATCAGATCGAACGCCACGACCGGGATCGGCTTCAGCACCGCGCCGACGACATGCATTCGCCCTTTGGGCGCCAGCGTTCCGATCATGGCCTGCCAATCCAGCGGAACGTTCACGGTGACCAGGAGAAGATCCAGGCTGCCGGCGATCTTCTTCAGCTCCTCTTTGCTGCGGCTGTTGACGACCTGATGCGCGCCGAAACCGCGGGCCTCGTCGGCCTTGGAGTCCGTGGAGGTGAAGGCCGTGACCTCGCAGCCCCACGCATTGGCGAACTGGAGTCCCATATGTCCAAGGCCGCCGATGCCGACCACGCCGACGCGGTCGGTCGGCTTGATACCGTACTCATGTAGCGGCGCGAACACGGTGGTGCCGCCGCACAGAAGCGGCCCGGCATTCGCAGTATCGAGCCCCTCGGGCAACGGGATGACCCATTGCCATTGCACGCGGAGACGGTCGGCGAAGCCGCCAAGATGGCCGATGATGGTCGGCACATTTTCAGCGCACAGATTAGGATCGCCGGAAAGGCACTGCTTGCAATGCATGCAGCTCTCCGCGCTCCAGCCGACGCCGACATGCTGACCGACCGAAACACCCTTGGCTTGCGGGCCCACAGCCACGACACGCCCGATGACCTCATGTCCCGGTACGGCGGGATAGGTCGAGTTGCCCCACTCGTTATTGATGACCGAAAGGTCAGAATGGCAGATGCCGCAAGTCTCCACCTCGATCTCGACCTCCTCGGCGCCGATGGGGCCGGGGTCGTAGTCGTAGCGCTCGAGCTTCTGCTTCGGCCCTAGCGCGGCCCATGCCTTCACCATGCTCGTTCTCCTCGTTGTCGATGGGGGCGAATCGCTGTCCTTCAACCCGCCACATCGCGATCTGTTGCGTTGTCTCGCCTAAGTCGATTCTTTCGCCAGCAGCGCGCGTTTCCGTTCGACGCCCCAGCGATAGCCCGAGATCGTGCCGTCGCTGCGCACCACGCGGTGACAGGGGATCGCGACCGCCAGCCTATTCGCCGCGCACGCGCCGGCGACGGCACGCACCGATTTCGGGGCGCCGATGGCTTTGGCGATCTCCGTGTAGCTCGCCGTCGTGCCGGCGGGGATGCGCCGCAGCGCCTCCCATACGCGGTGCTGAAACGCGGTCCCCCTGATGTCGAGCGGAAGGTCAAGGCCGGAGCCAGGCGCCTCGACAAAATCGACGACTTTGGAGGCAAGATCGGCAAAGTCCTTGTCGCCCCCGGCGATCTCTGCCCGGGGGAATTGCCGTCGCAACGCCTCGAGCAGGGGCCCTGATTTGTCGCCGAGCAGGATCGCGCACACGCCCTTGTCGCTCGCGGCAACCAGAACGGAGCCAAGGGAGCAGGCGCCCACGGCGTATCTGATCGCGGTGTCGGCGCCGCCGGCGCGGAATGTGTGGGGGCTCATGCCCAGCACCTGTGTAGAGGTCGCATAGAACCGGCCGTTGGAATTGAACCCGGCATCGTAGATCGCTTGCGTCACCGTGGCGCTTCTGCCGAGCGCCGCACGCATACGCGCGTTGCGCTGCGCCGTGGCGTAGCCCTTTGGCGTCACGCCGGTCGCTGCCTTGAACAGGCGGTGGAAGTGGTAAGGGCTCAAGCCCACCGCGTTGGCGAGCGCTTGCAATGTCGGGGACTCCTCCGCCGCCTCGATCAGCCGGCAGGCTTGCGCGACCTTCGCCACATGCTGCGTGATGGCCAAAGGCTGATCCGGCTTGCAGCGCTTGCAGGGGCGAAAGCCGGCGGTGGCGGCCGCCACTGCGGTATTATGAAAGCTGACATTCTCGCGCTTGGGGCGCCGGGCGGGGCATGACGGCCGGCAATACACGCCGGTGGTTGCGACCGAATAGTAGAACTGTCCGTCGCAATCGGTATCCCGTGCCACGACGGCCGCCCACCGCGCATCCTCTGGCTCGGACACCGGTGACCGGCAGGCGGTTGAATGAGTCCGGGGCATCGGTGATCCTCGGGTAAGCGGCTGCGATTGGCCGGACCGTAGTCCCGAGCCGAGCACTCCCGCACCCCGATCCTTGCTTTCAAACTCGAATAATACACCCCAATGCCAGGGCTGGCATTGCCACGGTTGAGGCCCCACGTGCGTCCTGGGTATGAAGCTGCCCCTTGCGCCCTTGCCCACGAGGACGGGAATCGGCGCCGCGTGACATGACAGGTCCTGCGCTTTGTCTTGACGATGTCGCACACCGGGAGGGAGCTTGTCGCAAAATCGTGATAATCCAAGGTCAAATATAGCGGGATCGCCGACGCGGCGATTCGTAGCAGAGTCTAGGAGAAGGCGTTGACAAACCAGGCCGAAGAGAGCGCGCGAGGGTTGCCTCCGGGCCTTCTCTGGCGCGCTGGCCAAGCCACCAAGCGGGGCTTGCGGGAGCTCGCCGTCAGACTCTGGACCTCGCTCTGGCAGATCGTCATCGTCGCCGTGATCATGGCCTCCCTCGTGGCGCTCGGCGATTTGTCGGTAGGCCTTGCTCTGACCGCCTTTGTCAGCTTCGTCGCCTCGGCCGCCCTGCTCCCCCGCCAGGACGTTGACCAGGTGATCGGGAGCGACTTGCGGCATTCCGAGTCCTTGGTCCGCGCGACCTCGGCCATGCATGTCATGGCGGAGGCGCTGCCCGATCCCGTCATCCTGCTCGATGGCGCGGGCCAGGTGCTGTCCTGCAATGGCCCCGCGCGGGGCCTGTTCGCCCCGTTGCGCGAGGGCAGCCACATCTCCTCGGTGATCCGCACGCCGGAGTTCCTCGACGCGGTCAGCGCCGCGCCCAAGCGCGGGCGCGCCGTCACCGTCACCTATGCCGAGCGCGTCCCCGTCGGCCGCCGCATGGCCGTGACCGTCGCCCCGCTGACCCGGGGACACGAGCGCGACGCCAGCATTCTCGTGCTCCTTCGTGATCTGACCGAGGTTGAGCGCATCAACCAGATGCGGGCCGATTTCATTGCCAATGCCAGCCACGAGCTGCGCACCCCGCTTGCCTCGCTGCGCGGCTTCATCGAGACGCTGCAAGGCACCGCCAAGGAGGATCCGGGCGCCCGCGAGCGCTTCCTGCCGATCATGGCCGAGCAAGCCTCGCGCATGACGCGTCTCATCGATGCGCTGCTCTCTCTGAGCCGCGTCGAGATGAATGCCCACGTCCCGCCCAGCGACCTCGTCGATCTCAACGATGTCCTGGGCCATGCGCGAGACACGCTAGAGCCGCTCACCAGCGAAACCGGCACGCGCCTCGAGGTCGGACGCTTCTCGAAGCCGGCCGTCGTGCGCGGCGACCGCGACGAGTTGCTGCAAGTGCTGCAAAACCTCGTCCAGAACGCGCTCAAATATGGCAAACCCGGCGGCCGGGTCCGCATCGAGGCCAGGCACATCCCCTCGCTCGGCCGTCAGACCACGGGCCGCTACGCCATCTCCGTGGTGGACGACGGGCCGGGCATCGCGCCGGAGCATCTGCCGCGCCTGACCGAACGCTTTTACCGGGTCGACGTGGCCTCGAGCCGCGAGAAGGGCGGGACGGGGCTCGGCCTCGCTATCGTCAAGCACATCATGAACCGCCATCGCGGCGAGGTCGCTATCGCATCCAAGCCCGGCAAAGGGTCGACCTTTACGGTCATGCTTAACGAGGCCCGCGCCAGCTGACGCCTCGGCGCGCTTATCCACAGCCAATTTTAAAAAATCATATCTAATTCAGCGATGTAGACTGTCATAAAGTCGAATCATCGGTGTCATAAAACAATTATCACCGGGGATTAGCGTGCTCGCGAGCTGGCAGCGTTGCTCGCGCTGGCGGAAGCTCACATCCAAAAAGGGAGAGTGAAGTGAACAGGATTGCTATCGCAGCGTCGACGCTTGCCGTCGCCGCTTTATGCACGGGCGGCCCGGCGCTGGCCCGTGATCAGATCAAGATCGTCGGCTCCTCGACGGTTTTCCCCTACACCCAGGCCGTTGCCGAAGAGTTCGGCAAGAAGACCGGCAAGAAGGCTCCCGTGGTCGAATCGACCGGCACCGGCGGCGGCATGAAGATCTTCTGCCAGGGGGTCGGCGAGGATAACCCCGACATCACCGGGGCGTCCCGCGCCATGAAGAAGTCCGAGTTTGAGCTCTGCACCAAGAACGGTGTCACCGACGTCACGGAGCTGCTGATCGGCTATGACGGCCTCTCGATTGCCCAGTCCAAGCAGGGCAAGCCCATGGATCTCAGCAAGGAGCAGATCTTCCTGGCCCTCGGGTCCGAGATTCCTGACGGCGACAAGCTGGTGCCGAACCCCAACAAGAAGTGGAGCGATGTCGACAAGTCGCTTCCGGACGTGCAGATCACGGTCTATGGCCCGCCGCCGACTTCCGGTACCCGCGACGCCTTCGTCGAGCTCGCCATGCACGAGGGCTGCGAGGAACTCGACTACTTCAAGAAGCAAAAGGGCGCGCTCGACAAGAAGGCCTATGGGGACCTCGTCAAAGAGAAGTGCACGCCCATGCGTCAGGACGGCCCCTTCATCGAGGCCGGCGAGAACGACAATCTCATCGTGCAGCGCATTGAAGCCGATCCGAAGGCGCTCGGCATCTTCGGCTACTCGTTCTTGTACGAGAACCAGGACAAGCTTCAGGGCGTGAAGGTCGGCGGCACCACGCCGAGCTTCGATACCATCGCCGATGGCAGCTACGGCCTTTCCCGTCCGCTGTTCATCTACATCAAGAACCCCCACCGCAAGGTCATCGCCGGGATGGATGAGTTCATCACCGAGTACACCAGCGACGAATCCATGGGTGAGGACGGCTATCTTCACGAGCGCGGCCTGGTCGTGCTTCCCGAAGACAAGCTGAAGGAAATGCAGGACCGCGCCAAGGGCGGCGAGAAGATGGCTCCGCCGACCTCGTAAGACGGTAGGCAATCTTCGGGACTGAGTTGATCGAAGGCGTGGCCGCAGGACGAGACGATGCGGCCACGCCGACGATCGTGAGGCAACGAACGACTTAGCGGCATGCTCCGCGGCGGGGCATCCGAGGGGACTGGCAGGCGGAAATGCTCGGTTACGTTCTGCTCCTGATCATCGGGCTCGCCGCGGCCAGCTATTTCTTCGGCCGCAAGCGCGCCGTGGCTGCGGTAGGTGGCCGCCAGCAGGAACTCCATTCACGGCCGAACTATCACGGCGCCTATGTGGCAGCCTGGGTTGGTCTGCCGTCCGCATTCCTGGTCCTGATCTGGCTCTTGCTGCAAGGACCCGTCATCGACAATTTGTTGCTGTGGAGCTTGCCTCCCGGCACCGTGGACGGTCTCACCTCGGGCCAAGTCAGCCTGCTTCTGAGCGAGATCAAGTCCGTCGCCGCTGGTCATCTCTTCAGCGAGCCGAGCCTGGTCGTTCGCGAGGCGGCCGAGCGCTACCACAGCTGGCAGATCATCGCCCGCTGGGCCATGGCCGGCGTGGCCTTGAGCCTCGCGCTTCTCGGTCTTGTCTTCGCCAGCCGACGCATCAGCCCGGAGTTCCGGGCGCGGCATGGCGCGGAACACATTCTGAGCGGGTTGATGATCGCCTGCTCCCTGATCGCCATTCTCACCACGCTCGGCATCGTGCTGTCGCTTCTGATCGAGGCTTTGCGCTTCTTCGACCGCATCCCGGCGCTTGAGTTCTTCTTCGGCCTGAACTGGGAGCCGCAGATCCCAATCCGTGAGGGTCAAGTGACCGGCGGCGGCGCCTTTGGCGCCATACCGGTCTTCGCTGGCACGCTCTTGATTGCCTTGATCGCCATGGCCGTGGCCACGCCCATCGGCCTCTACTCGGCCATCTACCTCACCGAGTACGCCAACCCAAAAGTGCGGGCCGTGATCAAGCCCTTGCTGGAGCTGCTTGCCGGGATTCCGACCGTCGTCTATGGCTTCTTTGCCGTCCTCACCGTGGCGCCTGCCATGCGCGAATTCGGCGACATGATCGGTGTGCCGATCGCCCCCAACAGTGCGCTGGCCGCCGGTGGCGTCATGGGCATCATGATCATCCCCTTCATCTCGTCTTTGTCCGACGATGCCATCGCCGCCGTCCCGCGTGCCATGCGCGATGGGTCCTACGCCATGGGCGCCACCAAGGGCGAAACCATCACCAAGGTCCTGCTGCCGGCCGCTCTTCCCGGCATCATGGGCGGCATCTTGCTCGCGGCCAGCCGCGCCATCGGCGAGACCATGATTGTGGTCATGGCCGCCGGCATCATTGCCTCGCTCACGATGAATCCGCTCGAGCCCGTGACTACCGTGACCGTGCAGATCGTGACGCTTCTCATCGGGGATACGGAGTTCGACAATCCGAAGACCCTGGCGGCCTTCGCCCTTGGCCTCGTGCTGTTCTTGGCCACCCTAGGACTCAACATTTTTGCTCTTCACATCGTACGGAAATACCGAGAACAATATGAGTGATGCACAGGCCATAGGACCGGCGGCCACCGACAGTTGGGGCTCCGACCAGGCGAGACGGCGCGTCCGGCGGCGCTACGCCGCTGACCGGCGGCTGCAGGCCTACGGCATCATTGCCATTGCGCTTGCCGTCGGGCTGCTCGGCGTCCTCATCACGTCTCTGATCCGCACGGGCTACCCCGCTTTCATCCAGACCAAGGTCGAGTTGCCGATCTACATCGATCCGGCCAAGGTCGATCCCCAGGATCCAGGCTCCGGCAAGTATCGGGCGCTGGTGCGTGAGGCCGTCGACAAGGCCGTCCCGGGCATTCCAGACGACCAAAAGCGGAGCATCGGGAAGATCCTGTCGTCAGACGCGGCCTATATTGTGCGCGACTATGTCGTCATCCATCCCGACGTAATCGGCAAAACCATCACGCTGCCGATCGCCGTCTCCGATCCCTACGACCAGCTCTATAAGGGTGTGATCCCGAAAGAGATGGACGCGCTTAACTGGACCCAGGTCCGTTGGTTCGAGCGTCTCAAGAACCGGGGTCTCGTGGTCGAGCATGACGGGCGCAAGAGCCTCAAGCTCGACGTCTATGTCAATCCAAAGTTCGTCGAGGCGGGACCGCCGCCAAGCGGCGACTTCGCAGTCCTCGCACAAAGCAGCCTCAAGGCCTATCTGCCCAGAATTATCGATACGTCGCTGGGCGAAATGCTCGCCGAGGACGCGCCAGAGGCGATTGGCGCGCGCGTCGCGGCCGATCCGGCCATCATTGGCAAGACGGTACAAATCTTCTTCCCCCTGTCCCCCCATTACGCCACCCTCGCCAAAGGTGAGACGCCGAAAGTTCTCAACTCGCGCTTCTCGGAAGATCAACTCAAGGCGTTTGACCTTCTGGACGAGAAGGGGCTCTTGCGCACGCCGTTCAACTGGGAGCTGTTTTTCAACGCCGACAGCCGCTTCCCCGAGCGAGCCGGACTGGCCGGCGCCATCACCGGCTCGTTCTACGCGCTGCTGGTCTGTTTCCTGTTGAGTTTTCCCATTGGCATTGCCGCGGCGGTGTACCTCGAAGAGTTCGCGCCCAAGAACCGGTTCACCGACCTCATCGAGGTGAACATCAACAACCTCGCCGCTGTTCCTTCGGTGGTGTTCGGCCTGTTGGGGCTTGCGGTCTTCCTGGGATTTTTCGGCTTGCCGCGCTCCGCGCCGCTGGTCGGCGGTATGGTGCTCAGTCTCATGACCTTGCCGACGATCATCATCACCACGCGTGCCGCGCTCAAGGCCGTTCCGCCTTCAATCCGCGAGGCCGCCCTCGGTGTCGGGGCATCGAAACATCAAGTCATGATGCACCACGTGTTACCGCTCGCGCTGCCCGGAATTCTCACCGGCACCATCATCGGCATGGCGCAGGCGCTCGGCGAGACCGCGCCGCTGCTCCTGATCGGCATGAACGCATTCATTCCAAGCGTGGAGAATATGGGCATTCTCGAGCCGGCGACCTCGCTGCCGACACAGATATTCAGCTGGGCTGACAGTCCCGAGCGCGGCTTCGTGTCGCGCACCTCGGCGGCGATCCTGGTGCTTCTTGGTTTTCTCGTAATTATGAACATCATCGCCATCACGTTGAGGCAGATGTTCCAGCGCAAGTGGTAGAAGGGGAGCTGGTAATGGAGGCTAATGTGGAGGCACAACCGGCCATCCGCGTGCAGGCACCCGTCGTGCCGGAGCCAAAGGAAGGGGCATCGGCCGCGGCGCAGCACGAGCTCAAGATGGCCGCGCGCGACGTCAATCTTTGGTATGGCGAGAAGCAGGCGCTGTTCGACGTCAACCTCGAGATGTTCGACAGTTCGGTCACCGCGCTGATCGGCCCGTCCGGCTGCGGCAAGTCGACCTTCTTGCGCTGTCTCGATCGGATGAACGACGTGATCGACGGCTGCCGCGTCCAGGGCGATATCAGGCTCGATGGCGAGGACATCTATGCGCCCCGGGTGGATCCGGTGCAGCTCCGCGCCCGCGTCGGCATGGTCTTCCAAAAGCCCAATCCGTTCCCCAAGTCGATCTTCGAGAACGTCGCTTATGGGCCTCGGATTCACGGGCTCTGCAAGACGAAGGCCGAATATGCGGAGATCGTGGAGAAGAGCCTGACCAGGGCCGGCTTGTGGGATGAGGTCAAGGACCGGCTGGACGAATCCGGCACCGGCCTGTCGGGTGGCCAGCAGCAGCGGCTTTGCATCGCGCGCGCCATCTCCGTGAACCCCGAAGTGCTGCTCATGGACGAGCCCTGCTCGGCGCTCGATCCAATCGCCACCGCCAAGATCGAAACGCTGATGGACGAACTGCGGAAATCTCTGTGCATCGTCATCGTTACCCATTCGATGCAGCAGGCCGCCCGCGTGTCTCAGCGCACCGCATTCTTCCATCTCGGCAAGCTCGTCGAGGTGGACGGGACTTCAAAGATTTTCACCAATCCGACCGACGTCCGCACGCAGGATTACGTCACTGGACGCTTCGGCTGATATCGGCTCTTCAGGAGTTCGCTTGATGGAACAGCAGCACGAACACATCGTCAGGTCTTACGAGGAGGAGCTCTCGCTCCTCAACAACAAGATCGCCAAAATGGGCGGCCTCGCCGAGCAGGTGCTTGGCCAATCCTTCGAGGCGTTGGAGCGACGCGATCCGGATCTCGCCGCGGCCACCATCAATGAAGACGAGGCGATCGACGAGCTCCAGCGCGAGATCGAGGAGCAGGCGGTGGTGATGATCGCCCGCCGCCAGCCCATGGCCTACGATCTCCGCCAGATCATGGCGGCGCTGCGCATCTCCACCGATCTCGAGCGCATCGGCGATCTCGGCAAGAACATCGCCAAGCGCGCCGTCGCGGTCGTCAGTGAGCAGCAACCGAAGCAGCTCATGCTCGGCCTGAAGCACATGGGCGAGCTCGCTCTCGGTCAGCTCAAGGAGGTGCTCGACGCCTTTATCGAGCGCGACGCGGACCGCGCCCTGGCCGTCTGGTACAAAGACGAAGAGATCGACGCGATGTACAACTCGCTGTTTCGCGAACTCCTCACCTACATGATGGAGGATCCGCGCAATATCGGGCTCTGTACCCATCTCTTGTTCGGCGCCAAGAACATCGAGCGCGTCGGCGACCACGCGACCAACATTGCCGAGACGGTCTTCTATCTGGTGCATGGCCGGGCCATCACCGACCAACGCCCGAAAGGCGACACCACGAGCACGACGCCGGTCGCAATGAAGCGGTCGGCGGTGTAACCCATGTTGCAGACGACGAACGCCATGAGCGCTGGAGCCAAGGTCCTGGTTGTCGAGGATGAGGAGCCGTTAGCCCTTCTCCTGCGCTATAACCTCGAGGCTGAAGGCTACACCGTCGATGTCGTCCATCGCGGTGACGAAGCGGAAGTCGCCATCGCCGAGAGTTCGCCCGATCTGATCGTGCTGGACTGGATGCTGCCCGGAATTTCGGGCCTTGAACTGTGCCGGCGCCTGCGCACCGGCAAGGACTCCAGAACCATCCCCATCATCTTGTTGACGGCGCGCAGCGAGGAGAACGACCGCGTCCGGGGTCTGACCACCGGCGCCGACGACTATGTGGTCAAGCCGTTCTCGCTGCCGGAGCTCATGGCGCGCGTGCGCGCCATTCTGCGCCGGACCAACCCCGAGCGCATCGCTTCGGTGTTGAGTGTGGGCGATATCGAGCTCGACCGGGAGTCGCACCGGGTGACCCGGAACGGCCGCCAGGTGCATCTGGGGCCGACCGAGTTCCGGCTGCTTGAATTTCTCATGCAGAGCCCCGGCCGTGTGTTCAGCCGGGCGCAATTGCTCGACGGGGTATGGGGCCGCAATGTCTATGTCGATGAGCGGACGGTCGACGTCCATATCGGCCGCTTGCGCAAGGCCATGATGCGCGGCAATGAGCACGATCCCGTCCGCACCGTGCGCGGCGCGGGTTACGCCTTCTCCGACAAGCTCGAAGAAACCGCCTAGAGCCCCCCAAGCCCCAAAAGAAAGAGGCGCCGGGTGAGCGGCGCCTCTTGGTGTTGTCCTGATCTGCCCTTGTGTCAGCCGGTAGCGAAGCGCTTCTCGCGCCGCCGCGCCTGCGCCGGCTGATAGGCCATGGCCGCATGGTGCTCGCAATAGGGCACCGCGCCTTCCTTCTTGCGGCCGCAGAAGTGAAAGTCCTCCTCGCTCGGGTCGCCGATAGGCCAGCGGCACATCGACTCCTTCAGCGTGAGAATGCTCGCCCGCTCATGCAGCGGGATGACGAGCTCCGTGACCGGCGCCGGTGCCGGCTGGTATTCGGCTTCGTAACTGGGCTTGAGCGCCACATTGCCGCGCGTCCCGAAAGTCAGCGACGGCGTGTGATGCTGCCGGGGTGAATGCGCGCGCCGTGGTCTTGGTGCGCTCGACCGCGAGCTTGTGGCTCGCCCCGAAAGTCCGAGCCGATGGACCTTGCCGATCACCGCGTTGCGGGTCACGCCGCCTAAGCGACCCGCGATTTGGCTCGCGCTCAGTCCTTCCGCCCAGAGTTTCTTCAGCAGTTCGACTCTATCATCAGTCCAAGACATGGTTGGCCTCCTCGTTTGGACTCAGAATCCCCCCGTCCCGTGAGAGACGGCATTTTCGAAATACTCGGAATTTACTGGTGAGAATGACCGCTCGGGCGCCACGCAGCACCCACGACATCTGGTAGCCGAGCAGTTATTACCCTACTAAAGCCGGTGGAATCCGACAAGCACCGCCGCGCTTGAAAGCTCCGTTTTCCACCGGAACCAGAGGATTCTGCCACTTCTCTTGCGAGAACACAAACCGATGCGTTGATGGAAGCGTGGAGAAGCCTTGGATAAGCCGCCGCTGGGGCAGATTGACAGGGCCCAATGCGAGACCTAACACTCTGAGTTTCCTTGCTGCCGCCCTTCGGCGGCAATTTTATTTCAGGGATACGCAACTTTCATGTCGGCCCTCCTTCCGACCTATGCCCGCAGCGGATTGTCGTTCGCGCGCGGGGAAGGCGCTTTTCTCTTTACGGAGACGGGCGAGCGCTATCTCGACTTCTCGAGTGGCATCGCCGTCACCGCGCTGGGTCACGCCCATCCGCACCTGATCGAGGCCCTGACCGCGCAGGCGAACAAAGTCTGGCACGTCTCCAACCTGCACCACATTCCCGAGCAGGAGCGGCTGGGGCGCAGGCTGTGCGACGCGACCTTCGCCGACCGGGTGTTCTTCGCCAATTCTGGCGCGGAGGCCGTCGAGGCTGCCATCAAGGCTGCCCGCCGCTATCACTTCAAGAACGGCGCGCCGGAGCGCTACCGTCTCATCACCTTCGAGGGCGCCTTTCACGGCCGGACGCTCGCCACCATCGCGGCCGGCGGCCAGGCCAAGCATCTCGAAGGCTTTGGCCCGCCCGTTGACGGCTTCGACCAGGTCGCGGACTTCGATATCGAGGCGGTCGAGGCGGCGATCGGCGAGGAGACCGCCGGGGTGCTGCTGGAGCCGATCATGGGCGAGGGCGGCATGCGCGAGGTGCCGTGGCGCTTTCTGCAAGATCTGCGCGCACTGTGCGACGAGAAGGGCATTCTTCTCGTGCTCGACGAGGTGCAGACCGGAGTCGGGCGTACCGGGCGCTTCTATGCCCATGAATGGGCCGGCATCACGCCCGATATCATGGCCACGGCCAAGGGGCTCGGCGGCGGCTTTCCCGTGGGCGCCTGCCTGACCACCGAGGCGGTAGGACAAGCCATGACGCCAGGGACCCACGGCTCGACCTTTGGCGGCAACCCGCTGGCCATGGCCGTGGGCAACGCCGTGCTCGACATCGTTCTTGAGCCGGGCTTTCTCGAAGGTGTCGCGCAACTGGGCCTAAGGTTGAAGCAGCGGCTCGCAGGGATCGCCGACGAGCATGGCGACATCGTCGAGGAGGTGCGGGGCCAAGGCCTGATGGTCGGACTGAAGTGCAAGGCGGAGAATATGAAACTGATCGCCGAGCTCCGCGACCGGGGGATGCTCACCGTCCAGGCCGGCGACAATGTGGTGCGCCTCCTGCCGCCGCTGATCGTCGGCGAGGACGAGATCGACCTCGCTTGCGCCACCATCGATGCCGCGTGCGTTGCTTTGAAGAGCGGCGCGCCCCTCTAGCCTCCTTTCCGAGACCTTCCGCCCGAAATTTACCGCCCGAGATTTCCACTCATGCCACCCTCACCCAAGCATTTCCTCGATCTCGACGCATTGGACGCGAAAACTTTGCGCGCCATGGTCGACACCGCGGCCGCCATCAAGAAGACGGGCAAGGTGCCGAAAGCGCTCGGTGTCCCGCCGGGCGCGGTGCTGGCCATGATCTTCGAGAAGCCGTCCACGCGCACGCGCGTCTCCTTCGAGGTCGCCATGCATCAGCTTGGCGGAACCTCCATCGTACTCAACCCCCAAGACATGCAGCTCGGCCGCGGCGAGACCGTCGCCGACACAGCCAGGGTCCTGTCACGCTATGTCGATGCCATCATGCTGCGGACCGGGCCGCATGCGACTCTGACCGAGTTCGCCATGAATGCTTCCGTCCCCGTGATCAACGGGCTGACCGTCAAGTCGCATCCCTGCCAGGTCATGGCCGACGTCATGACCTTCGAGGAGCTGAAAGGGCCGATCAAAGGCCGCACCGTCGCCTGGATCGGCGATGCCAATAATGTGGCGACGTCTTGGGTGCATGCTGCGGCGCGCTTCGGCTTCACTTTGCGCATCGCCACGCCGGCCGAGTTCGCGCCGGCGCCCGAGCTTCTCGCCTGGGCGTGGACTGAAGGCGCCGACGTCGAGGTGAGCGAGGATGCCGGGGCAGCCGCGCGCGGTGCCGACTGCGTGGTGACCGATGTCTGGGTGTCCATGGGCGACAACGACGAGACGAAGCGCAAAGCGGCGCTCCGCCCGTTCCAAGTTGACGGGGCGCTGATGAAAGCGGCCAAGAAGGACGCCATTTTCATGCATTGCCTGCCGGCCCATCGCGGCGACGACGTAACGGCGGAGGTGATCGACGGCCCGCAATCCGTCGTATGGGACGAGGCCGAGAACCGGCTTCATGTGCAAAAGGCCATTCTCGCTTGGTGTCTCGGCTCTGGGAAGCTCGCCGCTAAGCGCGTCGCTTCAGCGGCGAAGCGCGCCAAGCCTGCCACCGCCAAGCCTGCCACCGCCAAGCGGCCCGCGGTCAGAGGCCGCAAGACCGGGGCCAAAACGCCGGGAACCAAGACGCGGGGGGCAAAAACTCGCGGAGCCAAAAGGTGAGCGAGTCATCCTCGGAGGCGGAGCTCGTCATTCCGCAGGACGACCTGGTCCTGCCGTTTCAGGCGGAGCAGGCCGACGTTCTCGGTCGCCTGGTCAAGCTCGGGCCCACCATCGACAGCATCCTGTCGCGGCACGCTTACCCCGAGCCCGTGTCGCGGCTCCTCGGCGAGGCGGTGGCGCTCACCGCACTCCTTGGCGCCTCTCTCAAATTCGAGGGCAAGTTCATC
>Ga0209587_1000905_pt1 | contig 14422 bp, 11 predicted proteins | sample NGEPerD_2_FD_184512 | JGI IMG/M metagenome (GOLD analysis project Ga0209587, IMG submission 184512) | Arctic peat soil microbial communities from the Barrow Environmental Observatory site, Barrow, Alaska, USA - NGEE PermafrostL1-D... | ecosystem: Environmental > Terrestrial > Soil > Wetlands >... | reverse complement strand
CTAAGCACTTCCGCGACATGCAAGTGCAGACCCGCGGTGAATTTGGCGGTCTCGGTATCGAGGTCACCATGGAGAACGGTGTGGTCAAGGTGGTGGCGCCGATCGACGACACGCCCGCGTCTCGCGCCGGTCTTATGAGTGGCGACCTGGTCACCCATCTCGACAAAGAGCAGATTCTCGGTCTCACGCTTCAGGAAGCGGTGGAGAAAATGCGCGGGCCGATCAATTCGCCGATCACGCTGACGGTCGTACGCAAAGGCGTCGAGGACCCGTTCGAAGTGAAGGTTGTCCGCGACATCATCCATATCAACCCGGTGAAGTACAACGCCGAGGGTGAGGATGTGGGCTATATCCGGGTGACGACCTTCAACGAACAGACCACGGAGAATTTGCAAGCGGCCGTTGAGGACCTGAAGAAGCAGCTTGGGCCGAAGCTCAAGGGCTACGTCATCGATCTCCGGAACAATCCAGGCGGATTGCTCGATCAAGCCATTTCAGTGTCCGACGCCTTCCTCGATCAGGGTGCCATCGTGCTGACGCGTGGCCGCAATCTCGAGGAGACGCAACGCTCGAACGCCCGCCAGGGCGATATCACCGATGGCGAGAAGATCGTGGTGCTGATCAATGGCGGTTCGGCCTCGGCCTCGGAGATCGTCGCCGGCGCGCTTCAGGATCATCATCGCGCGACCGTCGTCGGGACGCGCTCCTTCGGCAAAGGCTCGGTGCAGACGATTATCCCGCTCGGGTCGAACGGCGCATTGCGGTTGACCACGGCGCGCTACTACACGCCGTCCGGCCGCTCGATCCAGGCCAAGGGCATTGACCCCGAGTTCGAGGTCGAGGAAGAGCTCCCCGAGGACCTCAAGAAGAAGGAAGAGATCCAAGGCACCCGCGGCGAGTCCAACCTGCGTGGGCACCTCAAGGGCGAGCTCGAAGACGACGAGGAAGAATCGGGAAGCTCGTCCTACGTGCCGAAGGACAAGGAGAAAGATACCCAGCTCAACTATGCCCTCGATCTGTTGAGGGGCATCAAGTCGGTCGACACGGACACAAAGAAAAAGGCGGAAGCCAATTAGGCCTGTCGGCTCTGATCGCGGTGGCCCCGGAGCGTTAGCCCCAGACTACGGCCGGGAAGTGGGGAGGACGAAGACATGAAGGCCCTGGCCGTCGCTGCTGGGATTGTGTTCTGGACCTTGGTGCTCGGCGTTGCCGTGCTCATGTTTTTTCCAAGCGGCGAGGACGGCGAGCCGGCCGCCGTCGTTCAGATCGATAAAGCACCTCCTCCTTCGGAAGCGCCCCGGGGCAATACGCGCGGCGTAGATCTCCCGCCCGGGTTCTCCGTGACAGGACCCGCCGTTGCACCGAAGCCCCCCCAGCGTCCGGGCGCGCCGATCCTTGCGCCTCCGGGCCAGGGCACGACCATGATGCCGGTTACGCCGGGCCAGCTTAACCTGCCGCCACCGCCTCCACCGCCGGGTCCGAGTGGAGCGCTGGAAAGCCCCGAGCGGCTTGGCGCGGCACAAACGCCGGATACTGGGCCCAAGGTGGCCATGGCCGCGTTAGCCGCCGGCATCGACATTACCGGCTCTGTCCCGCTCTCGCCCGTGCCCGTGCCGGGCTTGGTGGAAGACTCGCCTTATGGACCGCTGCCCAAAATCGCGATCGACGGGCGCCGCGCGGCCGAGGTCTATGCCCGCCCGTCGGACTACGCCAAGGTGGCCGGTGGACCACCGCGGGTCGCGGTGCTGCTCAGCGGGCTGGGCGTGCCCGGCGCCCCTGACGGCGATGTCATCAAGGGCCTGCCACCGCCTGTAAGCATTGCCTTCGGCGCCTACGGGCGCGGCGTTCAGGAGTGGGTGACACAAGCCCGCGCCGAGGGCCACGAGGTCCTACTGGCGATCCCCCTGGAGCCAAATGACTACCCGGCCGAAGATCCCGGCCCCCATACTCTTCTCACCACCCTCCCCACAGACGAAAACATCAAGCGGCTTCAATGGCTGATGTCGCGTTACACCGGCTATATCGGTATCACCAACTATATGGGCGCGAAGTTCGAGACGGTGCCGGCGTCTCTGCGGCCGGTTCTTCAAGAAGCAAAGCGGCGTGGGTTGATCTATCTCGACGACGGTAGCGTCGAGGGCTCGGTCGCTGGCCAGATCGCCGAAGAGCTGGAACTCGAATACGCCACGGCTCAAGTCCTGCTTGAGGCCGGCTCGTTAGACAAGGCGCTGGCCGAGCTTGAAGCCGCGGCCAGGTCGCAAGGTGCCGCCATCGGCGTGGCCAAGGCGGAGTCGGCGACCGTGAAGCAGATCGCCGAGTGGGCCGGATCGCTTGAAGACAAAGGTCTCGTGCTCGTCCCCGTCAGCACCGCGCTGCGCTCACCACGGCAAAGCTGATTTCCCTCCCATGACAGACCCATCCCGGCTGCCCTACCGGCCCTGTGTCGGCGTGATGCTGCTCAACGCGGAAGGCCTGGTGTTTGTCGGCCGGCGCGCCGAGCGCAAGGGCGCCTCGGAGGGGGAGGGACAATGGTGGCAAATGCCGCAAGGGGGCATGGACGAGGGCGAGACGCCGGAGGACGCGGCCAAGCGGGAGCTCTGGGAGGAGACCGGTATTCGCAGCGCGGGCTTCTTCGCGCAAACCGCGGACTGGCTCTTCTATGACCTGCCGCGGGACCTCGTCGGCGTCGCCTGGAAAGGGCGCTATCGCGGGCAAAAACAGAAATGGTTCGCCGCGCGCTTCGAGGGGCTTGAACACGAGATCGATCTCGGGCCGCATCCCGGCCATAAGGCGGAGTTCGACGCTTGGCGGTGGGTGCCGGTCGGGACCCTGCCGGACCTGGTGGTGCCCTTCAAGCGCGAGGTCTACACCTCCGTCGTGACGGAGTTTGCGCCGCTCATCGAAAAGCCGTGAGCCGCAGAGCTAAAGATTGAGCGTGGTCTGAACCTGGCGCAGATGGTCGAGCTTGGTCTGGGCGCGATCCTTGGCGTCGTCGCTCAAATCCGCGACATCTTCCTCGGCATCCTGGATCGCTTGGGCGAGCTGCTCCGCCTTCAGCTCATCGAGATCGATGGCCGTCTCCGCGAGCACGGTGAGGCCGTCCGGATTGACCTCGGCAAAGCCGCCGCGAAGGAAGAAGCGCTGGTTCTTGCCGCCGGGAAAGCCAATGTCGAGCAGGCCGGGACGCAAGGTGGTGAGCACGGGTGCGTGGTGTGCGAGCACGGTCATGTCGCCCTCCGCGCCCGGCACCAGAACCTGTTCCACGTCGTCGGAGACCAGAAGTCGCTCCGGCGATACCAGCTCGAATTTGAACGGATCGGGCATTGCTACGCGGCCTCGGCGGCAAGCTTCTCGGCCTTGGCCACGGCCTCTTCGATGGTGCCGACCATGTAAAACGCCGCTTCCGGCAGGTGGTCGTAGTCACCCTCGCACAAGCCCTTGAAGCCCTTGATGGTGTCAGCGAGATCGACGAACACGCCGGGCGAACCGGTGAAGATCTCGGCCACGTGGAAGGGCTGGGACAGGAAGCGTTCGATCTTGCGGGCGCGGGCCACGGCAATCTTGTCCTCTTCCGACAGCTCGTCCATGCCGAGAATGGCGATGATGTCTTGCAGGGCCTTGTAGCGTTGCAGGATCTCCTGCACCTGACGCGCCACCGCATAGTGCTCCTCTCCGACCACGAGTGGTGAGAGCATGCGCGAGGTGGAGTCGAGCGGGTCCACGGCCGGGTAAATGCCCTTCTCGGCGATCGACCGCGACAAGGTGGTGGTCGCGTCAAGATGGGCAAAGGAGGTGGCCGGGGCCGGGTCGGTCAGATCATCGGCCGGCACGTAAATCGCCTGCACCGAGGTGATCGAACCCTTGTTTGTCGTGGTGATCCGCTCCTGCAGCGCCCCCATGTCGGTGGCAAGCGTCGGCTGATAGCCCACCGCCGAGGGGATACGACCAAGCAGCGCGGACAGTTCCGAGCCGGCCTGGGTGAAGCGGAAGATGTTGTCCACGAAGAACAGCACGTCCATGCCTTCGTCGCGGAAATACTCGGCGACGGTCAGGCCGGACAGAGCCACGCGAGCGCGGGCGCCGGGCGGCTCGTTCATCTGGCCGTACACCAGGGCGCATTTCGAGCCCTCGACGGAGCCCTTTTTCGGGTCCTTGTTCACGCCGGACTCGATCATCTCGTGATAGAGATCGTTGCCCTCACGGGTGCGCTCGCCCACGCCGGCGAACACGGAGTAACCGCCGTGCGCCTTGGCGACGTTGTTGATCAGCTCCATGATGAGCACGGTCTTGCCCACGCCGGCGCCGCCGAACAGCCCGATCTTGCCGCCCTTGGCGTAAGGCGCGAGCAAATCCACGACCTTGATGCCCGTGATCAGGATCTCCGACTCCGTCGACTGATCGACATAAGCGGGGGCCGGGGCGTGAATCGGCCGCGTCTCTTTGCTTCCGATGGGACCGGCTTCGTCCACGGCCTCGCCGACCACGTTCATGATGCGGCCCAAGGTCTTCTCGCCAACCGGTACGGCGATCGGCTTGCCGGTGTCGACCACGTCCTGGCCGCGCACCAGGCCGTCAGTGCCGTCCATGGCGACCGCGCGGACGGTGTTCTCGCCGAGATGCTGAGCGACCTCGAGGATGAGGCGGGAGCCACCATTATCGGTCTCAAGCGCGTTCAAGATCTCCGGCAGATTATCGTCGAACTGCACGTCGACCACGGCGCCGGTCACCTGGCGGATGTGGCCTGTCGCGCCTTTGCCTTCGGCGACCTTCTTCGCTGGTTTCTTCGTCTCTGCGACCACGGGTTTATTTGCCATCGTTCCGTTCCTTCGAGTGACTAGAGCGCCTCGGCGCCGGAGATGATCTCGATCAGCTCCTTGGTGATCTGGGCCTGGCGGGTACGGTTATAGTTGAGCGTCAGCTTGCCGATCATATCGCCGGCATTGCGGGTGGCGCTGTCCATGGCGCTCATGCGTGCGCCCTGTTCGGAAGCCGCGTTCTCGAGCAGCGCCTTGAAGATCTGCACCGTGATGTTGAGCGGCAGAAGGTCGGTCAGAATTTCGTCTTCGTCCGGCTCGTATTCGTAGACGGCGCCGCCGAGGTCCACGCCGGCCGATTCGCTCTCCGCCGGGATCGACGCCGGGACGATCTGCTGCGCGGTCGGGATCTGGCTGATCACAGACTTGAAGCGTGAGAAGAACAGGGTGGCGACGTCGAAACCGCCCTCGTCAAACAGCGACAGAACTTTCTGGCTGACCTGCTCGGCATGTTCGAAGGCGAGCTGGCGTACGCCGCGGAACTCGATCGTGTCGATGATGAGCCCTTGGTACTGGCGGCGCAGCTGGTCGTGGCCCTTCTTGCCGACGCAGAGGATTTTCACCTCTTTGCCCTGCCCAAGCAGACGCAGGATGTGCTCCTTGGCGAGCCGCACGATCAAGGAATTGAAGCCGCCGCACAGTCCGCGCTCGGAGGTGCACACGACAAGCAGGTGGACGTCGTCCTCGCCCGTGCCGACCATCAGAGGCGGTCCGCCCTCCCGGCCTTCCAAGGCCTTGGCGAGGTTGGCAAGCACCGACTCCATGCGTTCCGCATAAGGCCGCGCGACTTCAGCCGCGGTCTGCGCGCGGCGCAGCTTCGCCGCGGCCACCATCTGCATGGCCTTGGTGATCTTCTGGGTCGCCTTGACCGAGGCGATACGGTTGCGGAGCTCCTTTAGGGACGCCATGGATCAACTCACGCAAATGCCTTGGCGAACTTTTCGGCGGTGTCCTTCAGCTTCTTACCGGTCTCATCGGAAATCTGCTTCTCGTCACGAATGCTGTCGAGAATGTCCTGATGCTCGGTGCGCATGTAGCGGAGGAACTCCTGCTCGAAGCGGCCGACCTCGGGCACCTTGACGGCATCGAGATAGCCGTTCACGCCCATGTAGATGACGACAACCTGCTCCTCGACCTTGAGCGGCGAGAACTGCTGCTGCTTCAAAAGCTCGGTGAGGCGCGCGCCGCGGTTCAAGAGGCGTTGCGTGGTGGCGTCGAGGTCGGAGCCGAACTGAGCAAAGGCCGCCATCTCGCGGTACTGGGCGAGCTCACCCTTAATCTTGCCGGCGACTTGCTTCATGGCCTTGACCTGGGCGGCGGAGCCCACGCGCGACACCGACAGACCCACGTTCACCGCGGGCCGGATGCCCTGATAGAACAGGTCGGTCTCAAGGAAGATCTGGCCGTCGGTGATGGAGATCACATTGGTCGGGATGTATGCCGACACGTCGTTGGCTTGCGTCTCGATCACCGGAAGCGCCGTGAGCGAGCCGGAGCCGCTGTCTTTGTTGAGCTTGGCCGCGCGCTCCAGAAGCCGTGAATGGAGATAGAACACGTCGCCCGGATAAGCTTCGCGTCCGGGAGGACGACGGAGCAGGAGCGACATCTGGCGGTAGGCCACGGCCTGCTTTGACAGATCGTCGTAGGCGACGAGCGCGTGCATGCCGTTGTCGCGGAAATACTCGCCCATGGTGCAGCCGGTGAACGGCGCCAGGAACTGCATGGGCGCGGGATCGGACGCCGTGGCGGCCACCACGATGGAGTAAGGCAGCGCGCCGTTTTCCTCGAGAATCTTCACGAACTGCGCCACGGTGGAGCGCTTCTGGCCGATCGCGACATAGATGCAGTAGAGCTTGGCGCCCTCATCGTCACTCTCGTTGATCGACTTCTGATTGAGAATGGTGTCGAGAATAATGGCGGTCTTGCCGGTCTGGCGGTCGCCAATGATGAGTTCGCGCTGGCCGCGGCCGATCGGGATCAGCGCGTCGATGGCTTTCAGGCCCGTCTGCATGGGCTCGTGCACGGACTGGCGGGGGATGATGCCCGGCGCCTTCACGTCCACGCGGCGCTGCTCATCCGACTTGATCGGGCCCTTGCCGTCGATCGGGTTGCCGAGCGCGTCCACGACGCGGCCGAGCAGGGCTTTGCCCACCGGCACTTCCACGATGGCGCCGGTCCGCTTGACGATGTCGCCTTCCTTGATGTGGCGGTCGTCGCCGAAAATCACGATGCCGACATTGTCGACCTCGAGGTTCAGCGCCATGCCTTGCGTGCCGTCGGCAAACTCGACCATCTCGCCGGCCTGGACTTTGTCGAGGCCGTAGACGCGGGCGATACCGTCACCGACGGAGAGCACCTGGCCGACTTCGGCGACTTCGGCGTCCTGCCCGAAATTCTTGATTTGGTCCTTGAGAATCGCGGAGATCTCGGCGGCCCTGATATCCATTAGCCAACCTCTTTCATGGCGTGCTTGAGACTAGTGAGTTTGGTGCGAAGCGAGGTGTCGATCATGCGGCTGCCCACCTTGACAACGAGGCCGCCGATGAGGCTCGGATCGATTCGCTGATCGAGCATGACGTCCTTGCCGAATGTGGCCTGCAACGCCTGCTTCAGCGCGGTGACTTGCGTATCCGTCAGTTTCGACGCCGCGGTGACCGTGGCGCTCATCTCACCGCGATGGGTGGCGAGCATGGCACGGAAGGCGCGGATCATGTCGGGGGTGGCGAACAGGCGGCGGTTCTTGGCGACCAGCAGCAGGAAATTCTCGGTGAGGCCCTCGATCTTGAGCTCATCGAGGACGGCGGCGAGCGCCTGGCCTTGCTCTTCGGCCGAAAACATCGGGCTTTTCACCAGCCGCTGGAGGTCCTCGACGGCGTCGAGCGCCTCACCGAAACGGTTGAGATCGGCCTCGATCTGCTCGAGCGCCTGTTCCTCGAGCCCAAGCTCGAACAGGGCGTTGGCATAGCGGCCCGCAACGCCTGATACGATATGGTCCTCGGCTGCCACTTCGAAAAACGCCTCTTGCTCAGGGGCGGGCGCTTGAACAAGCCGTCCCACCCACGGACCCCGGAAATGCTGGGATTAGAGCCTCCGCGTCGCCGGGCAAAACCCCCGAAAACGGTCCCCTGGAAGGCCCCGCGGAGGCTCTAACACAAGGGTGAAGGGCGCGCAATATTGCGGGGCGACCTGCGGCAGCATGTGCCCCCTCCGACGCTGACATAGGTCCGAACGGAGGCTCTTAGAGGAAACTGTAAGGGTCGATGTCGACTGTGAGGCGGATGTCGCCGCGGGCCTTCGGGACATGGGCGAGCCACAACCGCAAATAGGCCTGAAGATCGGTCTCGCGTGGGGCCTTGACCAGCAGCCGGTAGCGATAGCGGCCCCGAATGACCGACAGCGGCGCTTCTGCGGGCCCGAGAACCTGGATTTTTTCGGCTGGCGGCGCCGCGCGGGCCACCTCCCTTGCATAGCCTTCCGCCACCGCCCGGTTGCCGGCGGTGACGAGGATCGCCGCCAGGCGTCCGAAGGGCGGCATACCGGCCTCGCGGCGGGCATCGATCTCCTGGGCATAGAAGGCGTCGCGGTCGCCGGCGATCAGCGCTGAGATCACGGGGTGCTCGGGCATATAGGTCTGGAGCAGACCGCGGCCGGCGATGGCGGCGCGCCCGGCGCGGCCCGTCACCTGGCTCAAGAGCTGGAAGGTCCGCTCAGCGGCGCGGGGGTCACCTTGAGCGAGCCCGAGATCCGCGTCGACCACACCGACCAGCGCCAGGCCCGGGAAGTGATGGCCCTTGGCCACCAGCTGGGTGCCGATGACGATGTCCACCTCGCGGGCCTCGATCTCCCGCAGCGTCTCGCGCAACTCGGCGATGGACGGCGTGAGGTCGCTCGACAGCAGCACGCGGCGCGACTCGGGAAACAGCTCGGCGACCTCCTCGGCGATGCGCTCGATGCCGGGCCCGCAGGCCACGAGCGACTCCTCGGCGCCGCAGCTCGGGCATTCGTGCGGGATGGGCACGAACTTGCCGCAATGGTGACATTCCAGGCGGTGGCGGAAGCGGTGCTCGACCAGCCAGGCGGAGCAGTTGGGGCATTCGAAGCGGAAGCCGCATTTCCGGCACAGCGTCACCGGCGCATAGCCACGCCGATTGAGGAACAGCAGAGCCTGCTCGCCGCGCTCCAAGGTCTCGCCCATCGCCTCGATCAGAGCCGGCGATAGCCAGGATCCGCGCTCGGGCGGGGCTTTCCGCATGTCGATGGCGTCCAGCGCCGGCAGCCCGGCCGCCTTGTAGCGCGTGCCCATGCGGATATGCCGGTAGCGGTCTTGTTCCGCGTTCACCAGGCTCTCGATCGACGGGGTAGCGGAGCTCAAGACCACGGGGCAAGCCCCCAGATGCCCCCGCACAACCGCCATGTCGCGGGCCTGATAGGCGACGCGGTCCTCCTGCTTGTAGGCCTGGTCGTGCTCCTCATCGACAACGATGAGGCCGAGATTGGGAAACGGCAGGAACAGCGCCGAGCGGGCGCCGACCACGAGCTGCGCCTTGTTCTCGGCGACGGCGCGCCAGACGCGGCCGCGCACCGACGGGGTGACGCCCGAATGCCACTCGGCGGGCTTGGCCCCGAAGCGTTCCTCGCAGCGGGCGATGAACTGACTGGTGAGCGCGATCTCCGGCATCAGCACCAGCGCTTGGCGGCCGCGCTCAAGACATTGAGCGATGGACTCGAAATAGACTTCCGTCTTGCCGGAGCCGGTGACGCCGTCGAGCAGGGTCACCGCAAAACCGTCGCCCGTGTGCTCCAACAGTTCCTTTGCCGCTTGCGCCTGTTCGGTGTTGAGGGTGGCGCGTTCGCGCGAAGGGTCGAGCGGCAGGGCATGCCAATCGGGCAGCGGCTCCGCTATCAAGGTGCCCGCATCGACCAGCCCGTCGATCACGCCCGGGCTGACCCCGGCGGCTTCCGCCAGATTGGACTTCACCCAGATCAGGCCGGTCTTCGCCGCTTCCAGGACGCGGGCGCGGGCCGGCGTCATTCTCTCGGGCGGCGGCCCTTCGAGGCGGACTCCGTAGCGCGGCGTCGGCGGTTGAAAGGCCGCGCTGGCGCTCATCATCATCCTGAGCACCATGCCGAGGGGGGCGAGCGTGTAGCCCGCGACCCAGTCGGCGAAATCCATGGAGACCGCCGGCAGCTTCGGCACGTCATGGAGGATCTCGACGATCTCGCGGAGCTTCTTGCGCGAAATCTTCGGCGGCTCTTCGCCTTGCGGGCGGCGCCAGACAGCGGCGATGTACTGGACCGGTCCGAGTGGCACCACCACGAACGCGCCCGGCTCCACATGCTCCCCTTTGGGCACCAGATAATCGTAGGGCGCCGGCAGCGCGAGAGGCACCAGGACGGGAACCGTCACGGGCACGGTCTCGGGGCTCAGCTTGATCGTCTGGGGGCTGGTGGAAGGCTTGGCCAGGGCGGGCTCTTCGAGGTTAATTGGGACTTAACGACTCACCGACCCATAGTAGCGTGAAGGGGCCGGAAGCGAGGGACGGGATGGCCACCAAGGCCAAAACTGAGAAAGCCAAATCGATCGGTGCCGCGCGGGATGTCGACCGCGCGGTCAACGCCTGGTTCGTCTATCTGATGACCGAGCGCCAGCTCGCTGCCCATACGGTTGAGGCCTATCGGCGCGATCTCTCGCAGTTTCTCGGGTTTTTGGCCGGACATTTCGGGGCTCAGCCTGATCTCAAGCTGCTGTTCTCGCTTTCGGCGCGGGACGTACGCGCGTTTCTTGCCGCGCGCCGCGCGCAGGACGTGGGCAGCCGCAGCCTGTCACGCACCTTGAGCGCGCTGCGCATGTTCTACCGCTTCATGGAGCGGCGCGGGCTCGGCAAGAACGATGCGATCCGCGCGGTGTCTCTGCCGAAGCTGCCGCATTCGGTGCCGAAGCCGCTTACCGCGGCGAAGGCCACTGCGCTCATGGACGGCGCCGACATCGCGGCGCCGGACGCGGAAGAGTGGATCCTCGCCCGTGACACCGCCGTGCTGACGCTGCTCTATGGCTCGGGGCTTCGCATCTCCGAAGCGCTGTCGCTGCGCATGAAAGAGGCGCCGATCAAAGGCCGCGACATGCTGCGGGTCACCGGCAAGGGCAACAAGACGCGCGTGGTGCCGGTGCTTCCCGTGACGCGCCAAGCCATCGAGCGCTACCTGAAGCTCTGCCCGGCGAAGTTCGGCGCGGACGATCCGCTGTTCATCGGCGCGCGCGGTAAGCAACTTAGCCCGCGCATCATCCAGCTTCGCATGGCAAGAGCACGCGTCGCGCTCGGCCTCCCTGACACCGCGACGCCGCACGCGCTGCGCCATTCCTTTGCGACCCATTTGCTGGGTGCCGGCGCGGACCTGCGCGCGATCCAGGAGCTGTTGGGGCATGCGAGCCTCTCGACCACGCAAGGCTATACGGAGGTCGACCGCGCGCATCTGCTGAAGACCTACGAGAACGCTCATCCGCGGGCTTAATGGGCCTGGATTCCCGCTTGCGTGGAAATGAGCGGAAGGGCTCTCTGTCCGCTCGTCCCCGCGAAGGCGGGGACCCAGCATATCACGGCTCTGGATTCCCGCTTATGCGGGAATGAGCGGAAGGAGGCTCTCTCCCTGGATTCCCGCTTGCGCGGGAATGAGCGGCACGGTGCGCCTCACATATGTAGCGCGCGCTTGTCGACGGCCAGCGCCGCCTCTTTCACCGCTTCGTTGAGCGTGGGGTGCGCGTGGCAAGTGCGCGCCAGGTCCTCGGCCGAGCCGCCGAACTCCATCAGTACGGCGGCCTCGGCGATCATGGTGCCGGCGTCCGGCCCGATGATATGCACGCCGAGCACGCGATCGGTCGCTTCGTCGGCCAGCACTTTCACGAAGCCGTCCGTGGTGCGGTTGACCTTGGCGCGGCCATTGGCGGTGAAGGGGAATTTTCCCACCTTGTAGTGGACGCCGTCCTGCTTGAGCTGCTCCTCGGTCTTGCCGACGGATGCGACTTCCGGCGCGGTGTAGACCACCGACGGGATCACGTCGTAGTTCACGTGGCCTGATTGCCCCGCGAGATCCTCGGCCACGGCAACGCCCTCTTCCTCGGCCTTGTGGGCGAGCATGGGGCCGGCGATCACATCGCCGATGGCGTAGATGCCGGGCACGTTCGTCTGGAACTTGTGATCGACCACGACGCGGCCGCCGCTGTGCAGTTCCACGCCAATATCGGAAAGCCCCAGCCCTTCCGTATTGGGCACGCGACCGATGGAAACCAGCACCACGTCAGCCTCCAGCTCTTCCGCCTTGCCGCCGTCGACCGGCTCGATTGTGAGCTTCACGCTCTTGCCTTTGGAATCGACCTTGGTGACCTTGGCACCGAGCTTGAAGACCAGGCCTTGTTTCTCGAGGATGCGCTGGAGCTGCTTGGCGAGTTCGCCGTCGAGACCCGGCGTGATGGTGTGCAGCATCTCGACCACGGTGATTTCGGATCCCAGACGAGACCACACCGAGCCGAGCTCGAGCCCGATATAGCCGCCGCCGATCACCACCATGCGCTTGGGCACTTTGGGGAGATCGAGCGCGCCGGTAGACGACACGATGCGCTTCTCATCGACCTCGATCCCGGGCACATGGGCCACTTCGGAGCCCGTGGCGATGACGATGGCCTTGGTCTCCAGAACCTGCGCCTTGCCCTTCGCGGGCGTGACTTCGACTTGGTGAGCGGCGAGGATTCGCCCCGTGCCGTGATAGGCATCGACCTTGTTCTTCTTCAGCAAGTACGCGACGCCGTCCACATTGCCCTTCACGCCCGAATCCTTGAAGGCGAGCATGGCGGCAAGGTCGAGCTCCGGCTTTACCTTTATGCCCATGCCGGCGAAGTCATGCGCGGCTTCCGCATAGGCCTCGCTGGCATGGAGCAGCGCCTTTGAGGGAATGCAGCCCACGTTGAGGCAGGTGCCCCCATGGGTGGCGCGTTTCTCCACCACGGCGACTTTCATCCCCAGCTGCGCGGCGCGGATGGCGCACACATAGCCGCCGGGGCCAGTGCCGATGATAATCAGATCATATTGGCTCATGCTTGAAGTCTCAAAGGTCGAGGACGAGGCGGGCGGGATTTTCGAGGGACTCTTTGACGTTCACCAGGAAGGTGACCGCCTCTTTGCCGTCCACCACGCGGTGGTCGTAGGACAGCGCAAGATACATCATGGGCCGGGCCACGATCTGGCCGTCGCGCACCACGGCGCGTTCCTCGATGCGGTGCATGCCGAGAATGCCCGATTGCGGCGCGTTCAGAATAGGGGTGGAGAGCATCGAGCCGTAAATGCCGCCATTGGAGATGGTGAAGGTGCCGCCTTGCATCTCATGCAGGCCGAGCTTGCCGTCGCGGGCACGGGCGCCGAAATCGACGATCGCCGTCTCGATCTCGGCGAGGCTTTTCTCGTCGGCATCGCGGATCACCGGCACCACCAAGCCGCGCTCGGTGCCGACGGCAACGCCGACATGGTAGTAGTTCTTGTAGACGATGTCGTCGCCGTCGATCTCGGCATTCACCGCCGGGATGTCCTTGAGCGCCAGGACGCACGCCTTCACGAAGAAGCCCATGAAGCCGAGCTTGACGCCGTGCTTCTTCTCGAAGTCCTCGCGATAGTCCTTCCGCATCTTCATGATCGCGCTCATGTCCACGTCGTTGAACGTGGTGAGCATGGCGGCGGTGTCTTGTGCTTCCTTGAGACGCTTGGCGATGGTCTGGCGGAGCCGCGTCATGCGGACCCGCTCTTCGCGGGCCTCGTCCGCGGGGGTGATGGGTGCGCGCGGTGGCGCGGGCGGCTTGGGCTTCGGCTCGCGCACCAGCAGCGTTTCCGCGGCTTGCGCGATGATGTCGCCCTTCAGCGCCTGACCGCGCCGGCCTGACCCCTTCACATCCGCCGGGTTCAATCCCCGTTCGGCGAGCAATTTTCGGGCGGCGGGCGAGGGCGGCATCTCGGCGGCGCTCACCTCCTCGCGGATATGAGGTTCGCGCACGAGATCCTTCAGCTCGACGGGCGGCGGCGCGGCCGGTTCCGCGTCAGTCTCAGTCTCGGTCTCAGTCTTGGCCTCGGCGGTCTTGGCTTCGGTCTTGGCGCTCTTGGGTGGCGATTTCTTTTTCGCCACCGGTTTTGCCTTGCCGTCGCCGTCGACGATGGCCCCGAGCAACGCGCCCACTTCGACCGTGTCGCCGGCGTTCACGATAATCTCCGACAATACGCCGGAGGCGGGCGCCGGGACTTCGACGGTGACCTTGTCCGTCTCGAGTTCCACCAAGGGCTCGTCGGCGGCGACCGCGTCGCCCGCCTGTTTGAACCACTGGCCGACCGTCGCCTCGACGACGGACTCTCCCAAGATCGGCACGCGAATCTCTGTTGGCATCGGTTCCTTCGCCTGTCCTTATTCGGCCTAGCCCAGCGCCTCGTCGAGAAAGGCCTTCAATTCGCGCAAATGCTTACTCATGAGACCGGTCGCGGTGGCTGCTGAATTCGGCCGCCCAGCATAGCGCGGGCGCTTGTCCTTGGCATCGATATGATCGAGCACCCAGGAGAGATTCGGCTCGATGAAGCTCC
>Ga0209587_1000902_pt1 | contig 14432 bp, 14 predicted proteins | sample NGEPerD_2_FD_184512 | JGI IMG/M metagenome (GOLD analysis project Ga0209587, IMG submission 184512) | Arctic peat soil microbial communities from the Barrow Environmental Observatory site, Barrow, Alaska, USA - NGEE PermafrostL1-D... | ecosystem: Environmental > Terrestrial > Soil > Wetlands >... | reverse complement strand
GGGCTACGCCAACTGCCTGGCCGGATTCTTAGACAAGCTCGGCCTAGAAAAGCCGCACGTGGCCGGGCTGTCGTTCGGTGGCGCGCTTGCGCTCGAGCTCTACCGGCGACACTCCGCCATCCCGATGACGTTGATATTGGCGTCGGCATACGCCGGGTGGGCAGGCTCTCTGCCTGCCGACGTCGTGGAGCAGCGTCTTCATCAAGCGCTTGTGGTAGCCAGTCTGTCGCCCGACGAGTTCGTGAGAGCGCTACTCCCGACGATGTTCTCCGACGCGACGCCACCGGAGTCTGTCGATGAGTTCGGCGCGACCATGCTGGCGTTCCATCCCGTCGGCTTCCGGGCCATGGCGCGTGCGTCCGCCGAGAGCCTGCGCGACGTACTGCCCCACATCAAAGTCCCGACGCTGTTGGTTTACGGCGACAATGACGTGCGGGCACCTCTGACCGTCGCCGAGGACCTCCACGAAGCATCTCCGGCTCCACGCTTGTTGTCCTGCCGGACTCCGGTCATCTCTGCAACATCGAAGCGCCCGAGGAGTTTAATAGGGCAGTCCGGTCTTTTCTCCGCATCAGGGCTTGATGCCGTTGACTGCGCGCCCGAGTTGTAAGCGTCACTAGGGGCGGGAGCCGACATAGAGCACTAGACCCTCGACGTCGTTCACGCCGAACGCACTCCCACGCTGTCTCGTGCGATCTTTGCGTAAATACATTGCACGCTTTCGGTCATGACAAAGAGTGACACAAGAGAGCAAGCGTAACCGAGCCATGCGACGCCCTGTCGGATCATCTAGCGAGCGCGCGTGAGCGATCGAGCCAAGTATCGAGTCGCCAGCGCTGCAGGTTCGGGTATCTCCCCGCACCCGACCGAGACTGTGCCGCGATGATCGACGAGCCCGACACTGACGCAGGGCAAGGGTCACCCACCGATTACAGTTAGCCCTATGGCACAGGCTCGCGGCCACAGAGTCGAAGCAGATGGCGGTGAACGCCTCCGGTTCAGCGACGCCGAGTTCGTGGTCAGAGCCTCTGCCGATACGACTGACGGTGCCTTCACCATCATCGAGGAGGATGCGCCGCTCGATACGCCACTCCACGTTCATAAGAACGAAGACGAGTTGTGGTACGTGCTCGAAGGCGAGCACATAATCCAGATCGGCGACGACGAGTTTCATGTCGGTCCCGGCGAGATAGTGTTCGGGCCTCGCGGCGTTCCCCATGCGCAGCGGAGGGTGGTGCCGCGGACTGGCCGCTTCCTGGAGTTCTTCTCTCCAGCGGGATTCGAGGGGTTCTTCCGTGAGCTGGCGGAGGCGGAGCGCACCGGTTCAGCGATGCTGGAGGCATACGCAAGGGTCTCTGAGAAGTACGGGATCACATGGCTCGATCAGTAGGTAGCGGACGCATCTCTTCCGCGATGGTGTAGCCACGCTCCCTCGCGGGACGCTAACGAGAGGCGAACTAGTACGACGAGGAGATCATGGACAGATATATTCGGCCAAGTGCGTTTTGTAAGTGCGCTTTTGGCGTGATAGATGCAAAGCGTCAGCCTTGAGAGCCTGTAAAGTGTCGCGACTTTGCTCGCAGAAGTCGAGAGCTTGCGCTTCGCAAGTGGATCGCATGACCCAAGGGCTGCGCGCGTGCCGCGAGTGCGCGTCGCACTAAAGTGGGTCATCAAGCGACAACGCCAGCAGCTACAACGCCTTCGTAACGGGCAGTAAACTAAGGCGCGCTGGTCGTGCGTCGCACGCTTTGATGCAACGTGCGCTGGGTGGCTTTGCGCCAGGACGAATCGAGGGCCGCTGCTCCTTGCTCACTCAGCGAGTCGAGCAGCGGCCCCGGTCGTCTCAATCAGTCGCCTCTTGCGGCCTGAATCGCGCGAAGCCCGCGTGCAGTTCGTCAACAATTACGTTGCCGCTCTCCCCTAGCATCTTCGCCTTCTGTCGCAACTGCGCTAGCACCTTGTCGCTCGGCCGCCCGTAGACCTCAATCGTGAGCAGCTTGATGAGATCCGTGAACTTGCGGAATGCCGGGCCCGCTACCTCCATGTGGAACTCGAGCGACGCGGAGTCAGGATGAACCCGCTACGATGGTCATCTGGGTGCCTGACTCGTTGAGGTAGAACCCGTATGTGATCAGCTGGGGCTCGCTGGAATCGACGAACTCAACCAGCTCGTGCGTGGCCGCTTTGAGCTCTTCCAGTTTGCCCTCCCGAATCTTGGAGCGGTCGATGTAGACAATCGGCTCGACCATGCTCACCTCCCATTCTCGGTTCGGGCAGCACCGTTGGATGGCTGCCTTCGGAGTCTACAAGCGCTGGGATGAGTGTGGGGAGCGCTCGGAAAGCCTTATGCGGCTAGGCGGAACCGACGCCGAGACGTGAGAGCGCCAAAAAGCGTGACCCCGGCGCTCCCCGAGACGTTTCGCGATCTCAACTGAGCGGATAACTGCGTGCTTTTCGCTCGTCCCCGACGTGCATTTGCGCACGTCAGCAGAGCGCTTGGAGCGGGAGCTTTGCAAGGAGGGGGTCGGCGGTTCGAGCTCGCTCCGCTCCACGCTCAATCTCTGTCGGTCACGATCGGATCCGAGCGACGCTCAGGCTCGTTTACGAGGCTTGTAGGCGACGTCTTCGAACATCGCCGCCCGCACAGATCGGTGGATGTCGCTGGGAGATGGTTCGGGCAGGGTCGCGTCGATGGTCTCCTCGACCGTTCGGAGCGCCTCTCCGGTGGCCGCTCCCAGATCTCTGGTGACCCGTGCGGTGGCCAGTACATCTCGCGCCATGAGCAACTCGATGACAATCAAGTCCTCGAGCAGAGCGACTGACTCGCCGGCTTTGCGCACGCTAAGAGGCGCGCCGGTCGCATGATCCTCGGTGCCGATGTCGAGTGGAGGGGAGTCCAGCGTCGCGGGAGCGGCCAGCTGCTTGAGCTCACTGAAGATGGCCGCAGCGGGATACCTGAGTGAGAGCCCGGTGGACGCCGACGCTGCTCTTGGGCGCGCGTGAACTTGAGACATCGGACCGCCTGGGGGGTCTTCTTGCGGAGCCGCCAAATTCTCGAAGAAGGCGTCCCAAAGGTGGCTCATGCGGCGCTCACTCAACTGTCCGACGTGAGCGAGGGCAACGCGTACTGCGTCGAAAGCGAGCGCCATGACGATGGGATGGAAGTTGCCGTTGTGCACCATGGTTCTGTCGTCCACCGACACGAGAGGATTGTCACTCATTGAGTTGAGCTCGATCTCGACGCTGCGGCGCGCGAACGCCATGACCTCGCGAAGAGCACCATGCACCTGCGGGGTAACTCTGAAGGAGAGTGCGTCCTGGACAGATCGAGAGGCGCCACCATCGAGCAGATAACTCCCCTCAAGCGCCGTTCGAATGCTCCGAGCCGCCTCGATTTGCCCGGCGTATGGCTTGGCGCGTCCGACGACGGGCAAGGTGGTGGAAGGGTTTCCTCCGGTAGCCTCTAGGGACAGCCCGACGACGACATCGGCCGCCTCCGCCGCTCGCGCAATCCTGGCAATTTCGATGGCAGCATGGCCAATCGAGATCCCGTTGGCCGACATGAGTCCGAGCCCATCCTTGGCGCCGAGCACCACCGGTTCGATCCGCGCGCGCTGGAGAGCGTCTGCGCCTGAAAGCACTTCACCGTTGAGCTCCGCGCTGCCCTTGCCGATGACGACCAACGCAACACTGGCCATTTGAGAGAGATCTCCGGCTCCCACAGACCCCGTGTGGGAGACGATCGGATGTACTCCCGCATTGAGCATCGCCACCAGCATGTCGGCGGCGGCCGGGCTCACGCCCGAGCCGCCTCGAGCAATTCCATTCAGGCGCGTCATCATCGCCGCCCGGACGAGCTCTGTGGACAAGGGTGGACCTACGCCCCCGGCGTGCGTCATCACGAGCAGTTCTTGCTGCGTGCGCAGTTCCTTTTCCGAGAGCCGCACGTCCTTCATGTGGCCCACGCCGGTGTTGAGCCCATAGACAGGCGCGACCCCAGCAAGCGCGTCGTCTACGACTGCCCGACTTGCGAGGATCTGGGATCGCGCGTCGGGCCCGAGCTGGATCTGCATTCCCCTCACGACTTCCAACAGCTCCTCGATTCCGAGCGGCGACTCGCTGACGGTCACCACGTCCATGCGCACCTCCGGCGGTAGGTTGGTCGGCTTGCCTTTCGATGGCTTACTTAGCGTAGGGGGAGGTGGCACGTCCGGTGGGACTTGGAGCGCTCGATCTCCCGAGTTATTTCTTTGCTAACGGCCGCCAGCCTTCTTCTGCGCAGGGTGATAAGTGAGGATGACGACGCCGGAATCGAATGTGACGTGGTCTACGAGTTGCAGCGCGGTCTTGTTGGACTCCTCGTCGAAGAGACGCGTGCCCCTTCCAATGACGACCGGGTGCACCATGAAGCGGTATTCGTCTACGAGATCGTGCTGCATCAGCGTGCGGACCAACTGACCGCTCCCGGCAACCAAGAGGTCCTGGCCCGGTTGCTGTTTCAGCTTGGCGACCTCTTTCGTCACATCCCCCTTGATCACACTTGAGTTCCATTCGGCCTCCTGCAGTGTCGTCGACGCCACGTACTTCGGCAGGCTGTTCATTCTGTCGGCGAAGCCCGCCTCGTCGGTCATGCTCTGCCACGCTTTGGCGAAAGCCTCGTAAGTCACCCTGCCCAGTAGAAGCGCGTCGCTCGCGAAGAGCTCATCGAACCTGTACTTCGCAAGATCAAGCTCCAGTTTCCCGGTTCTTCGAAGACGCCGTCCAAAGTCACGTACTCGGTTACCACTACCCTCATCTCAAACCCTCCTTGGCCGGTTCCACATTTCAAGGATCAGACTGCGCCGAGTAACAGTATTCATCGGGAACCGATGATGTTCGGAATGCCCGACCGTCTCAATACTAAAGAGTCTGGCCAAGAGAGAGGAGTCGACGTGAGTCTTCCGCAAGTCGTGTCACGAGAAGAGTGGCTCAGGGCCCGCAAGGAGCTTCTGGTCAAGGAGAAGGAGCCCACTCGGCAGCGAGACACGCTGAACGCCGAACGCCGCAGGCTGCCGATGGTCAAGATCGAGAAGGACTACGTATTCGAGGATCCTGATGGCAAAGCCGGCTTGCTCGATTTGTTCGAGGGCCGGCTTCAGCTCATCGTCTCCCACTTCATGTTCGACCCGAGCTGGGAGGACGGCTGTTCGAGTTGCTCGGCCGGCGCCGACGAGATGTCGACCGGTCTCCTCGAGCATCTTCACGTGCGCGACACATCGTTGGTTTACGTCTCGCGCGCGCCACTGCACAAACTCGAGCGCTACAAGGCGAGCAAAGGCTGGTCGTTCCCCTGGTACTCGTCGTACGGAAGCTATTTCAACTATGACTTCCATGTCACGATGGACGACTCGGTCACCCCGGTCGAATACAACTACCGGACGAGGGCCGAGCATGAGCAGGCGGGTACCTCCCACTACGTCGAGGGCGACCAGCCCATCGAAGAACCGGGCACGAGCTTCTTCTTTCGCAACGGCGATGACGTGTTCCACACCTATTCGATGTACGCGTCGCGGTGCCGAGATGACCGGCGGTTCCTTTTACTTCCTCGACCTCACCGCGCTCGGCCGGCAGGAGGAGTGGGAGGAGCCGAAGGGCCGCGCCTCCGGCGCACGGGCCTCAGTGCCCGACTTCTCAAGTTGAGCGGCCCAATCTGGCTGTCCCCTTGCTTGCTGCGGGGGCTCACCGGCGGCAGCCGCCCACAAGTACTGCAGTGCATACGCCCGCCACGGCCGCCAGCGTTCCGCGTGCCGCTCCAGTTCGAGCGGCGCAACCGGAAGCCCGAGACTTTTGGCCCCCTTTCTGGCTCCAAGGTCTGAGGCAAGAAAGGCGTCAGAGTTTGCAAGAGCGCGCATCTCGATATAGGACGCGGTCCAGGGACCAATGCCGGGCAACGCCAGGAGGTGCCTACGTACCTCGCTCGGCTCTGCCCCGACATCTTGCAACAAGCCGTCCGCAAGCACGCGCGCCAGGTTCCTCACCGCCTGTCTTCGGGCGTTCGGCATCCCGAGCACCGCCAAGTCCGCGTTCGCAAGTACCGACGCGCGGGGCCACAGATGCGTGAGAGCTCCCGCGGATTGCGGAAGCGGTTCACCGTAGGCGGCCACAAGCCGGCCCGCAATCGTGCGGGCTGCGGCTACCGACACCTGCTGGCCGAGCACGGCACGGATCGCCAGCTCGTCTGCGTCCATTGTTCCCGGCAGGCGGAGACCTGGTTTCGCTGCGAGCACCGCTTGCAGGGCCGAATCGGTCGCCAGAACGTCATCGATCGCGTGCGGCTTCGCGTCCAGGTCCAAGAGCCGGCGGCAGCGATATTCGGCTGTCGACAAGTCGCGCCGATCATTGAGCTCGAGTCGGCATCCGATGTGATCACTTGCGTCGAAGAGTTCGACTATTGCGTAACCGTGTGGGAGAGGCACGGTTCTTCGGTACCTCCCGGCGCTGTAATGCTCCACGCCCGCGACCGCACGCCGACCGAGGAACTCCAGCAAGTCTGCCAACGGAAGCGGACGCCGGTACGGCAACCGGATCGAGACCTCGCCGTTCACGCCCTTTGGCTCAACCGCTGTGCCGCCAAGGCCACTGCCGCGGCCATCGGAAGCACCGGAATGGCGCCGCCCTGCAAGGCAGCGATGAGGTCGTCGAGTGCCACGAACGACATCTCGGTTTCCTCGAGGTCGCCGGCATCGGGAGCTGTAACCGGTCGGGCTCCTCGAGCCAGGAACATGTGCACGGTTCCGGCCCCCCTGTTGCCGTCGACGACGAAGCTGCCGAGTTCTTCCCACTGCTCGGCGACGTGGCCTGTCTCCTCGAGGAGCTCGCGCCGCGCCGCCGCGGCAGGCTCCTCGTTTGGTTCCAGATAGCCTGCCGGCAGACTCGTCACAATCTCAGCGGGCCCGTGCTTGTAGCTGCGGAGGACGATGACTCCGGTGTTGGAGAGCGCAACGACGACTACGTAGTCGAGCATCTCCAGCCGGAGGTAGCCCTCGACGATCCGGCCGTCGGGCAGCCTCACGTCTTCGGCCCAGACGTGAAGCCACGGGGCCGCTGCCAGAAGCTCGCGGCGCGCTTCCATCACCCACGGCCGCAGCTCGACCGGTCTACTCCTCCGGCTTGGGCTCGTAATCCGGCCGCGGCTCGGACCGCGTCGTGTGGCGCAGCAGGAAGATCGATAACGAGAGCAGCACGATGGCGGCGGTCAGTACTCCAATTTCGAGCATGGCATCGGCGAAATCGGGCTTGCCGAGCAGGTCCTTGGCCGCGGCACTGATGAGCACTAGTCGCCGGATAGCCGCGACGATCCCCACGATGAGGAAGGGCTCGGTCAGCAGCACTCGCTCCCGAATGACCGAGCTGATGGTGTGAATAAGCTCGGTGACGATGAACACCAGCAGCATCGCGTCCAACAGTTCAAGTACCGTGGAGGACAGCTCCCCCTCCCCTAAGGCTGTGGCGAAGGCGTAGAGCCCGTTGCCGAACAGAATCAAGCCTGCTGCCGCCAAGACCACAGATACGCCTATATAGAGGACGTCCTCCGAACCTCGCATGACCATCGAGGAGCGCTCGCGGAATTTCATTTCGTCCCGATCCACCTTGCTGTCCTCGGCCATGCCCGAAGACTAAGGGAGCCGCCCCCCTCGGCTAGGTCTATCCTCGCAACACGTCGGCCGACTAAGGGAGCCCGCCATCAGAATCGCGGTGATCGGTGCCGGAGGAGTTGGAGGCTATTTCGGGGGAGTCCTCGCCCATTCGGGAGAGGATGTCGTCTTCGTGGCGCGCGGCGCGACGCTGGAGACGCTCCAGCAGCGGGGGCTGCGCGTCGACAGCATCGGCGGGGACTTCGTGATCTTGGACTGTCGCGCGACGGACGATCCCCACTCCGTCAGCGAGGTCGACATCGTGATTCTCGGAGTAAAGGCGTGGCAGGTGGAAGAAGCTGCCGCCGCAGCCGAGCCCATGTTGGGGTCCGAGGGAGCGGTGCTGCCGCTTCAGAACGGAGTTGAAGCTCCCGGTCAGGTGGCCGCCACAGTGGGGGAGGCCCACACGCTCTCCGGCCTGTGTCGCATCATCAGCCTCGTCTCGGAGCCGGGCCACATCAGGCACGTTGGCGGAGCGCCTTTCATCGCCTTCAACGAGCTCGACGGTAAGCGCAGTGGCCGCGTCGATGAGCTGGCAAAGGCGTTCGAGGGTGCCGGGGTGGTCGACGTCGCCGTCCCGCAGGATCCGGAGGCGGCGTTGTGGAACAAGTTCCTGGTAATCACGTCCTTCGCGGGCGTGGGTGGGGTGACGCGTTCCAGCATCGATGTGATCCTGGAGCTGGAAGAAACTCGCCGCTTGCTGGAGGCCTCCATGAGTGAGATCGCCGAGCTCGCCCGAGCTCGCAGTGTCGAACTGGAACCCGAGGTAGTGGCTTCCGGCATGGCGCTGCTCGAGAAGTTCGAGCCAGGAAGCACGTCGTCCATGCAGCGAGACATCGAGGCCGGGCGTCCTTCAGAGCTCGAGCATCTCACCGGCGCGGTCGTGCGGCTGGCGAGAGAGGCCGGGGTAGAGGCGCCGGTGAACGAGTTTCTCTACGCGGCCCTCCTGCCCTTCGAGCGAGCCGCCCGGGCCTAGCCCGAACGTCCCGGCGAGCGCCTCGAGCCCCGGTTCAGGCCGCCCCTAATCCAGTTCTGTGCCAGAAAAGGTGCGGAATCCGCCCCTGAGCTAGCACAAAGCCATGTCAGGAGCGGCGGGCCCCCGCGCCTACAGCTGCGCCAGGACCTCCTCGGCCGTGGCCAGGGCGTGTTCGTAGCCGACTCCCTCTGCCGAGACCGGCCCCACTTCCTTGAAGCCCCCGTAGATCGCGTGGCCGGCCTGCATCCAGAAGCAGTCGACCCCGGCGAACCCGGCCGCCTCGAGCCACCGCAGCTGGTCGTTGAGAGGCGACGGCGTGTCGCCCTCATCGGGGAAATAGAAATGGTTCCAGCGTGTCTCGACGAAGCGCTCGAAGCTCGGCCCGCCCCCCGCCTGCTCCCGGGCGCTGCGATCCCAGGTTTGGGCGAACAGAGCCCTCGCCTGGGGCACCTGGGGCTCCACCAGATCGGCAATCAGCAGAGCCCCTCGCCGCGACAGGCGGCCATGCATGCGTTCAAAGAGCCGCCGCTTCGACGCGCCGTCGAGATGATGCAGGGCGAGGCTCGAGAGTAAGCAGCCGGCGCCGTCGACGAGCTCGAACCATTCGGAGGAGTCCAGCTCGACGTGTGCCGTGACCGCCCGCCCTCCCTCGGAAGCCAGTAGGGCGGCGGCACTCCGCAGCATCGCCGGCGATCCGTCCAGAGCCACGAGCGAGGCCTGAGGGAAGCAACGCAGAATGGTGGCGCCGAGTGCGCCCTGACCGCATCCGAGATCGACGGCGGTGAAAGCCTCGTGCGCAGAGAACGGCACCAAGCAGGCGAGCGTAGTGATCTGGTGAGCGCGGCCCGGCACCGCTACCGGCGCCAGGTCCGAGTAGGTGGCGGAGTCCTCTTCCGCCCACGCGCCTTTGCCTGACTTATCTATGGTGAAATCTCCCAGTCTTCGCTACCGTGAGCCGGAGCCAATAAATGGCCTAGCGCAATCTGCCTATTGCTACACTCCTCTAAGAGTGTTACCTAGGCTATAGATGGAGTGTAACTATGGATCGGAGTGAGCGGCCCATGAGCCAGCGCAACGAGGTAGCCGCCGCCCCAGCAACTGCGGGCGACAGCAAGACGACGCGCGGCGCGTCCGGGCCGGATCGGTCGCCTGCCGCGCGGGCGCTGGGGATTCTGTGGTGGGTGCTGCGCTTCGGGCTCGCCCTTTTCTTGTTCGTCGGCGCTCTGCAGCTCATGAAGACGGGTGCCAGCGGCCTCGATGTGCTTCAGAACAGGGGCCTGCTCGTGCGCAACCCGGGCTCGACCCTGGGGCTCGGCTGGATCGGCGCTCTGTTCGTGCTCTCGGGCTCCCCGATCGCGGCAACGTCGCTGACGCTGGTAGCTGCGGACTCGATCACCGAGATCCAGGGCTTCACGATGCTTACCGGCTCCCGCCTCGGCGCCGCCTTCGTGGTGCTGGTCGTCGCCGTTGTCTATGCGCTTCGCAGCGGCAAGGGGGGCCGGCTCCGCCCAGTGGCTACGGCCGTGACCGCCCTGTCCACCACCGCGCTCATCTACGTGCCCGGCATGTTGCTCGGGGCCCTGCTGCTCAACTGGGGCCCCTATCATTCGCTCGAGCTCCACTTCCCGGGCCAGTTCGGAGACCTCATAGACGTGGTTTACGGCGGCCTGCTGAGCCGCGTGGAGAGCCTCCCGGCAGCGGTGGTTTTCCTCGGGGCTCTCGCCGTGCTGCTGGGCTCGATGAAGCTGATCGACTCCGTGATGCCCGACCTCGACACGGATCTGGAGAGCCGCCGCCTCCAGTGGGTCAGCAAGAAGTGGCCGATGTTCGGGCTCGGATGCCTGGTGGCGCTCATCACCATGTCGGTTTCGGTTGCGCTCACGATCCTGGTGCCGCTGGTCGCCAAGCGTTATGTGAAGCGGGAGGACATCCTTCCCTACATCATGGGGGCGAACATCACCACGCTGGGGGACACGATGCTTGCGGCTTTCGCCCTGAACTCCCCTGCCGCAGTTCGCATCGTGCTGGCCTCAATGATCTCGGCCGCCGCCCTCAGCGTCGTCCTGCTGACCTTCTTCTACCCGCAGGTGCGCACGCTCGTCTGGAGGTTCCAGCGCCAAATGACGATGAGCAAGCCGAGGCTGGCGGGCTTCACGGCCGCCCTCTTCCTGGTACCGGTGAGCATCATCCTGATCTCGGGTCTCGCGTAGGTCGCTTCCTGCGCCGGTAAGAGCCTTACTCGGGGAGGCTCCTACCATGGAGCATGCTTTCTCGCCTGTCGGCGTGGCCGCCACTGTTGCTGCTTTTGGCCGCCTGTACGGGACCTGTTACCCAGGGCTCGACGGGAGAGCCATACGACCGCTCTCGTGACGAACCCGACGCTGCGACGTGCCGGGACCCCGTGGTCCTTCCCCGGCCCGATCCCGACCGGCCGAGCTATCACTTACGAATCGCCGTGCGCCCCGAACAAGGGGTGGTCACAGGGCGCCTCAGGGTGGCCTTCACGCCCGATCTCCCCACCGATGTGCTCGTGTTCCGGTTGTGGCCCAACGGGCCACGACAGGCTCGTGCCGGGACTCGGCTCGAGGTTGGGCGGGTCGAGAGCGACGGACGGCGCCTCGACGCGCAGCTAACGGATCCCACGACTCTGGAAGTCGACCCCGGCCCTCGTCTGAAGCCCGGTGAAACGATCGAGGTCTCGATGCCGTGGAGGCTCGAGCTTCCCGGTCCCTCCTTCGACCGCATCTCTGCAGACGGCACCTCCTTGCGGCTGGGCTCCTTCTTTCCCCTGCTGGCGTGGCAACCGGGGGCCGGCTGGCTCCGGGATCCTCCGTCCACATCACTGGCAGAGACCTCGACTTCGCCGGTGGCCGACTTCGACGTCGCCTTGCAGCTTCCTCCCGGAGTCGAGGCACTCGCCAGCGGACGTGAGGTTTCGCCGGGGCGGTGGCGAACACGGGCGGTGCGCGATTTCGCCCTCGCTACAGGGCGTTTCGAGACGGCCACCGCAACGGCGCGGGCCCCCCAGCCGGTGCGGGTGACCGTGGGGGTGGACGGCGTGGTCGGCGAGTCTCCCGAGCCCTACCTCAACGCAGTGGTGCGTGCCCTGGAAGCCCTGGCTGAGAGATACGGCTCCTACCCGTGGCCGAGCTTCAACCTCGCCATCACTCCCGGGCTGGCGCACGCAGGCATCGAGTACCCGAGCTTGGTCATGCAGGGGGAGGGGACGCTCGGCATCGTCACCAACCACGAGGTCGCCCACCAGTGGTTCTACTCTCTGGTGGGAAGCAACCCCGCGCGCGAGCCGTGGCTCGACGAGGGCCTGACCACTTATGCCCAGTCACGCATCGACTCTCAGATCGATTTTTTTGCCTCCGAGCCCGTTCCCGGTGCGGCCCGCAATCGCCTCGGCGCCGGGATGCCCTATTGGGACGGCCACCAGGATGCCTACTTCCAGGGCGTCTACGCGCAGGGCGTCAAGGCACTCGCCGCCGTGGGCTCGCCGAGCGCCATCGATTGTGGGCTGCGCCGCTACGTGGGTGCCAACGCCTACTCGATCGCGGATTCCTCGGACCTGGTCCGGGCGTTGGAGGCGGAGAAACCGGGGGCCGGGCGTGTCCTCGAGCGTTTCGGAGTCCGCCCCTAGCGGCCTCTTATTCGGAGCGTCATCGCCGCCAGCTTTGGCCCTAAAAAGACCTATACGGTCGGTTTGGGGACAAACCTGCGGTATGTGGCGCGGGATTTGACTCCCAACAACTTCCTTATTAGGCTCTTCGGCGGAGCCCTTCGAGGGCTCCTTTTTGTTTGCCCGCTATCCGAATCACTGGGGGTCAGTTCCATGCGCAAGTTGTCCGTCCTACTCGCGGCCGCCGTCTGTGTCGCGCTGCTGTCCGCTCCCGCCGTTGCCGCGGCCCCCAAGGTGCTGTGGGGCCGTTCGACCTATTACGCGTCACGCTACGTCGGCCAGACCATGGCCTGCGGCGGTCGCTACCGCCACCGCAAGATGATCGCGGCGGTGGATCTGGCGCTCCCCGTGAAGTGCGGCAAGACCTTGATGGTCAAGAACCGGGCGAACGGTCGCAAGATCGCCGTAACCGTCGCCGATCGCTGCTCCTGCCCCGGCCGCACGATCATCGACCTGTCAAAGCGAGCCGCCCGCAAGCTCCGCTACGTGAGCGCGGGCTGGACGCAGGTGCGGGTCAAGGTGCTGCCGGCGGCTTAGTGCACCTCCCCATAAATACGGTGGCATTCGAACGCCTCTGCATCCCCGCTCGCGGCGTTCCACGGCTCCGCCGAGGTTGGAATTGGGATTCAATCTGTCGCTCACGTACCTTCCAGGTACGCAGCGCTCCTCGCGCCTGGCGAACCGGGGCGCAGTGACGCTCACGGCTCCGCCGAGGTCGGAATTGGGATTCAATTGGTGCGCACCGTATTTCCGGTGCGGAGCACTTAGCCGAGAGGAGCGATTCGCCGAGTGGTGGCAGGATGCTCCATATGGTCATCTGAGCACCACTCGGCCCGAAGACGCGGCCGCGCTAGTAGTCGACGGGAACGGACTCCACCGCGGCCGGCATCGCCCCCAGCACGTCCTGTAGCTGCATCAGCTTCATCATGTTGCCGGAGATCTTGAGCTTGCCCTGCATGAAGGCCTGGCTTGCCCCTATCTCCCCCCGGCTCATTGCTACCGCCGTCTCATAGCTCTGCTCCACGGTGGCGTCCGGGTTGGTGAGCTCGCCCAGGGCAATCGACGCGTCACCGTTCTCGAGAGCGAAGTAGTACCTGATTTCTCCCTCGGGTGCGTCTTTCACTACCTGCTGGAGGCCCATCCCCTTGGAGGTCGCGGCGCTCCGGAACTCAGCTGATGAGTTGAGCGCCGCGCTTATCTGCTCGGCCCACTCCTGGCTCAGAAATTTGACCCCCACTATTTTCCTCTTTTCCCTTCCTGATCCCTGCCGATACCGCGCGGGAAAGATACCTTCTAAGTGCGATGGATTGGAGTGAAGCGGCGAATACTCGCCCCGGCGGATCCGAGCCGCCCGTGCCCCGGCCCGCCGCCACGATCGTGCTCCTCAGAGACTCGCCGCGCGGCGTGGAGGTCCTGCTCACCATCCGGCCCCCTCATCTGTCCTTCATGGGGGGTGCCACCGTGTTCCCCGGCGGTGCGGTGGCCTCGGCCGACAGGGACCCGCGCTGGGAGCAGGCTTCCGTGCTCGGCCGGGAAGAGGCCGGAGCGGGCCTGGAGCTGTCCGGAGCTGATGCCCTAGCCGCACGCGTGTGCGCCTTGCGCGAGGCCTTCGAGGAGGTCGGCTGGATCGTCGGGGAGGGGCCCTGGGAGCGACTGCAGCGCGCCGACGGCGCCACTCCCGATCGCTTTCTGGAGCGCTGCCTCGAGCTGAACCTCCGGCTCGGCACGGAGATGCTCCACCCGGCCGGGAGATGGATCACCCCTCTGGGCTCCCCGGTGCGCTTCGACGCGCAGTTCTTTCTGGCGTCCGCCGACAGTGGCTGGGAGCCGAGACCGGATCAACGTGAGGTGGCCGGATGCTGTTGGAGCACTCCGGACCAGGCACTCGCAGAGCTCGCCGAGGGCCGCGCAATCATGGCGCCGCCCACCATCGAGATGCTGCAGGGGCTCCGCTCGCAGCCGTCAGTCGAGCGGGCGCTGTCGTCCTGCCGTAACAGAGACGAGAGCTCCCGCATCCTGGCGGCTCGCCTCTCTCCGGTGGTCGAGGTCGTCGTTGCTCCCAACCCCGGCCTGATGACCGGCCCCGGGACCAACACCT
>Ga0209587_1000900_pt1 | contig 14436 bp, 12 predicted proteins | sample NGEPerD_2_FD_184512 | JGI IMG/M metagenome (GOLD analysis project Ga0209587, IMG submission 184512) | Arctic peat soil microbial communities from the Barrow Environmental Observatory site, Barrow, Alaska, USA - NGEE PermafrostL1-D... | ecosystem: Environmental > Terrestrial > Soil > Wetlands >... | reverse complement strand
CCGCGCTGCTCGAAGTCGCGCCAGACGCTCGCTCTGATCGAGGACAACGGCGTCACACCGAAGATTGTCACCTATCTGGACACGCCGCCATCCGCCGCCGAGCTGAAGCGCATCTTGAAAAAACTCGGGTTAAAGCCGCGCGACATCATGCGCAAAGGCGAGGCGCGCTACGCCGAGCTTGGCTTGAAGGACGCGGGCCTCGAGGACGATGAGCTGATCGCGGCGATGGTGGAGAATCCGATCCTCATGGAGCGGCCCATCGTGGTGAGCGGCGCCAAGGCCGCGCTCGGCCGCCCCCCGGAAGCGGTCCTGAAGATTATTTGAACGACCTCGTCATGGCCGGGCATGACCCCGGCAATCCATTCCACTGGCGCTTCAACGTGCTGAGGCGATACGGCATGGATGCCCGGATCAAGTCCGGGCATGACAGGACGAAGGGAGACTCGGCTGGGTCTAGGCTTCGCGCTTGGGCGCGCCGGCCTCGGCCATTTCGCGCCCGTTCTCGCGTCCGGCCACCTTCACCAAGCGCATCACCACCCACACCGGGAATACGATGACCGCGCCCAACAAGAAGTAGCGGAAAGCCTTCTCCACCGCGACGAAACCCATGTCGTAGATGCGGGCCGCGAGATCGCGGATGTTTTGGATGATGTCGTAAGGGCTGAAGCCCAACGCGGCGAGGACGACGCCCACGATCAGCGATAGGATCACCAGCCTGAGCAGGACAAGCGCCGGATTGCCGCCAAAAAACCGTTCCATCTGTGCGCTTCCTTTGGACATCGTGGGCTTCGAGTCGAATTTTATCACAGTTGGGGCTGGCGGCGCCGAAGATCAAGAAGGGCAGGGAGTTTGAGCGCGAGACGAAGCCTCGCAATTGAGACGCCGGACCAGGCGTTGCCGCAAAGCGGTCTGCCGGAGCCCTTCGCCGGCTGGTTCCGCATGCGTGGCTGGCGCCCGCGGCCCCATCAGCTCGCGCTGCTCGACACCGTCACGAAAGGCCGCGACACGCTCCTCATCGCGCCCACCGGTGGCGGCAAGACCTTGGCCGGCTTTCTGCCCAGCCTTATCGATCTCGCCGGGCGACCGGCTAGAACCAACCCCGCCACTAGCATCCACACGCTTTACGTCTCGCCGCTCAAAGCCCTCGCCACCGACATCGCGCGCAACCTCGCCACCCCCGTCGCCGAGATGGGGCTTCCCATCACCCGCGAGACCCGGACCGGCGATACGCCCGCTTCACGCCGCGCCCGCCAACGCGTGCTGCCCCCCGACATTCTGCTGACCACCCCTGAGCAGATCGCGCTGATGCTGTCCCACCCAAGTGCCGCCAAGTTGTTCGGCGGGCTCAAATGCGTGATCCTCGACGAGCTGCATGCGCTCGCGTCCAGCAAGCGCGGCGATCTCTTGGCGCTCGATCTTGCGCGGCTGCGCACCCTCGCGCCCGAGCTCACGTCCATCGGCCTCTCCGCCACCGTGGCGCGTCCCTCCGAGCTTGCCGCCTACCTCGTCCCCCATCAGGGTCGGGCCGCCACACGATTGGCGGAAATCGTCACCGCGGACGGTGCCGTCAAGGCCGACATCGCCATCCTCAAGTCCGAGGCCGAGCTCCCCTGGGCGGGACATTCGGCGCGCTACGCGCTGCCCGAGATTTACGCGGCGATCAAGACCCACCGCCTGTCGCTGATGTTCGTCAACACGCGCTCGCAAGCCGAGATGCTGTTTCACGAGCTGTGGCGCCATAACGACGATAACCTGGCTATCGCGCTGCATCACGGCTCGCTCGATGTGGCCCAGCGCCGCAAAGTCGAGGCGGCCATGGTGGCGGGTAAGCTCCGCGCCGTGGTCTGCACCTCGACGCTCGATCTCGGCATCGACTGGGGCGACGTCGATCTCGTCATTAATGTCGGCGCGCCGAAAGGCGCCAGCAGGCTGGCTCAGCGCATCGGCCGCGCCAATCATCGGCTCGATGAGCCAAGCAAGGCGCTGCTGGTGCCGGCCAACCGGTTCGAGGTCATGGAGTGCCAGGCGGCGCTGGAGGCGGCCGAGGAGGGCGCGCAGGACACCCCGCCCTCCAAGCCGGGCGCTCTGGACGTGCTCGCCCAGCATATTCTCGGCATGGCCTGCGCCGGCCCGTTCGATCCGGATGTGCTGTATCGCGAGGTCACCAGCGCTTCGCCCTATCAGGGGCTCACCCGCGACGGCTTCGACCAAGTCTTGGCCTTCGTCGCCACCGGCGGCTACGCGCTGGCCAACTACGACCGTTATGCCAAGCTGAAGCGGACGAAAGACGGGGAATATCGCCTCGCCCATCCCCGACTCGCGCAAAGCTACCGGCTCAATGTCGGCACCATTGTCGAGGCGCCGATGCTGCGCGTGCGGCTGGCGCGGGGGAAGGGCGGCGCCCGCAAAGTGAGCGGCATGCTCGCCGGCGGCCGTATCCTCGGCGAGGTCGAGGAATATTTCATCGAGCAGCTCAGCCCAGGCGATACCTTTGTGTTCGCCGGCGAGGTGCTGCGCTTCGAGGGCTTACGCGAGATGGACGCGATCGTCACCCGGGCGCACGCGGCCGACCCCAAGGTGCCGGCCTATGAAGGCGGCAAGTTCCCGCTCTCGACCTATCTGGCGGACCGGGTGAGGCAGATGCTTGCGGCGCGCGCCGCGTGGTCGAAGCTGCCGGCCCAAGTCTCGGACTGGCTGGAGCTCCAGGCCGAGTTCTCGGTTGTGCCGGCGGCCGACGAGATGCTGATCGAGACCTTTCCGCGAGGCCAGCGGCATTATCTCGTCTGCTATCCGTTCGAAGGCAGGCTGGCACATCAGAGCCTCGGCATGCTGCTGACCAGACGGCTGGAGCGCGCGGGTGCGGCACCGCTCGGCTTCGTCGCCAACGAGTACGCGCTGGCGATCTGGGGTCTCAACGACATGAGCGCGATGGTGCGGCGCGGGCGGCTCGACCTTGCGCAATTGTTCGACGAGGACATGCTCGGCGACGATCTCGATGCGTGGCTCGCCGAGTCGAGCCTGATGAAGCGCTCGTTCCGTGTCTGCGCCATCATCTCCGGCCTGATCGAGCGCCGTCATCCGGGCCTGGAGAAGACCGGACGCCAGATGACCGTCTCTTCCGACCTCATCTACGATGTCTTGCGTCAACACGAGCCCGACCACATTCTCCTAAAGGCCGCGTTCGCCGACGCCGCGACGGGGCTCATCGATGTCGGCCGTCTTGGCCAATTCTTGAAACGGATCGGCGGACGAATCAGGCATAGTGCCTTAAGTCATGTTTCGCCGCTGGCCGTGCCGGTCATGCTAGAGATCGGGCGCGAGAGCGTCCCCAGCGACGTCGGCGACACCTTGTTGCGTGAGACCGCCGAGGAACTCATCGCTGAAGCATTGGGGGAACATGCTGCGCGCTAGGCCCGATCTCATGCCGGAAACCGCGCCGACGCTGCGCTCGCACGTCGAGGTCGCGGGCCATACGCTGCGGCCGCTCGCCGCGGGCGCGCTTTATTGGGAAGCGGAAGATACGCTCCTCGTCGCCGACCTCCACCTCGAAAAGGGCGCCGCCTACGCCGCGCTCGGCATGTTGCTGCCGCCTTACGACACCCGCTCCACCCTCTCCCGCCTCGGCAAGATCATCGCCGCTGTCGAGCCGGCCCGGGTGATCGCGCTTGGCGACAGCTTTCATCGTAGCGAATGCGCCGAGAACCTGGTCGCCGACGATCTCGCCCTTCTGACCGCGCTTCAGCGTGGTCGCGACTGGTATTGGATCTGCGGCAATCACGATCCGCATTTGCCTGACAGCATCGGCGGCACGGTCTGCACCACGCTCTCGATGTCCGGCGTGACGCTCAGGCACGAGCCGTCGGAAGCGCCCGCAGGTCCGGAGATCGTCGGCCACCTGCATCCGGTGGCGCGCATCGCCCGCCGCGGCACGGTCATCCGGCGGCGCTGCTTCGCCACCGACGGCAAACGCTTGGTGATGCCCGCCTTCGGGGCCTATGCCGGTGGCCTGAACGTGCTGCACGAGGCGTTCCGGCCGCTCTTCCTGCGCCAACGGCTTGAGGCGTGGATGATGGGCCGCCACGCGGTCTATCCCGTGCTCGGCAGCCTGCTCATCCCGGACTAGCTGGCGCGGCGGAAGGCGAACCAGCCGGCGAGCCCCGCCAGCACGGCAATGAAGACCCCGATCAGGCCGTAGATAAACGGGTGTTTGAACGCGAGCGCGTAGACCAGCTGCTCGAGGCCGGCTTTGTTGACCTCAAGCGAGCTCTGGCTCTTGCTGGCCACTGCGCCGTCCCGGAACAAATAGACGTCGACCGTGTAGCGCCCGATCGGGACGTTGACCGGCAGCGCCACCGTGGCCCGGAACAGGCTCCGGCCGATGAACTTCACGGCGGAATCCCGATCCTGAAACAGCTTCTTCTGCTCGTTCAGCCTGATCATGGCCGAGCGGTAGGCCTGCTCTTGAGGATCGCCTTGCGTATAGCGTCCGAAGTCCAGGTCGGAGAGGCCGATGCCGAGTTCCTTGAGCGTCTTGTCCGAGGCGATTGCCCTGACCGGACGGGTCGAGAGCACGGCATAGAATCCCGGCACGGTGCTGTATGTCCTGCCCGGGCCGTTCACCCAGATCCCGGCGACCCGCTCCTTCTTGCGCAGGATGATCGGCTCGTCGGGCCCGCGCACGACCGCGATCACGTCATAGGTGCCTTCGCCGGGCGTCCGCGAGTCGCTGAAATCGACGCTGCCAAAAATGAGGATCTCAATGCCGGTGAAGTTCGACTGAATGGCGATATCGCGCGTGGAGACGTCCGACTGCACCTGCTCCTGGCCGGCCGGTTCCTCCGGCGGCTGTGGCTTCTTCTGCGCGAGCGCGAGGGTTGCCGACAGCACGCAAGTCATCGACAGCGCGAGGAGGAGTGCGGTGAGGCGGATGGCGGCGGTCCTCATCATACCCCCGCCAGTGGCACGATGCTGAACAGCTCGGACGGCCTGAGCACGAGGTCGAACAGGATGCGGATGGCGACGCCGAGCACCATGAGCGCCAATAGCGCCCGCAATTGCTCGCCACGCAGCCTTTGTCCCGCGCGCACGCCGAACTGGCCGCCGATGACGCCGCCGATCACCAACAGGACGGCCAGCACGATGTCGAGCGTGAAATTGAGCGTGGCGTGCAGCAGGGTGACGATGGCGGTGATGAAGATGATCTGGAAGATCGAGGTGCCGATGACGATGTTGGTCGGCATCCGCAGGAGATAGATCAACGCCGGCACCATGATGAAACCGCCGCCAACGCCGAGGAACGAGGCGAGCAGGCCGACCATGGCGCCGATCACCAGCGGCGGAATGGCGCTGATATAGAGGCGCGAGCGCGGAAAGCGCATCTTGAACGGCAGGCCGTGAATCCAGTTGTGCTGCCCCGATCGGCGCGACGACACGGTCTTGCCCGCGCGGGCGCGCCTGATGGCGTTGACGCTCTCCCACAGCATTAGGGCGCCGATGACCCCGAGAAAGGCCACGTAGGTGAGCGAGATCATCAGGCCCGCCTGGCCGAGCTGGCGCAGGAACTTGAGGAGAAAGACGCCGATAACGGCGCCCACCACGCCGCCCACGATCAGCACGAAGCCCATGCGCAGGTCGACATTGCCGCGGCGCCACTGGGCCAGCGTGCCCGAGACCGACGTGCCGACGATCTGGTTGGCGCCCGTGGCCACGGCGATGGCCGGGGGAATGCCCGAAAGCATGAGAAGCGGCGTGAGCAGAAAACCGCCGCCGACCCCGAACATGCCCGAAAGAAAGCCGACCGCCGCGCCGAGGCCCAGCATCACCAAAAGGTTCACTGAGATTTCGGCAATGGGCAAATAAATTTGAAACATCGGCCGGGGCGTTGGATGGGAGGCGCTATGCAAACTGTTCGCCGCGCGCCAGCCTGTCAATGCGTTAGGCCGATGCCTTACCGAAATGTCATCATTTTTTGGCGTGCCCGTGCCGGCAAGGCGGCAGGCCCGCCCCCCATCCCATCTCCGGCGCTTACGGGTTAGCTGGTTAGGTGCTCGAGCGTGGTGACCAGCGGGATGGTGACCTGGCCATTCGCTTCAAGGCCATTGCGGCTCTGGAACAGCTCGATCGCCTTGCGCGTGCGGCTGCCCACGAGTCCGTCCGGCGGCCCGACATCGTAGCCGAGCGTGTTGAGGAGGGTCTGCGCGCGGCTGACGAGCGAAACGTTCTGCGTGGCCGGAGCCTTGGCGGCCCATGCGGGCTGCTCCGCCACCTCGTTGGCCACCGCCGGCGCATCCTTGGCTTTCCAGGCCTTCACGGCGGCCTCGGCCTCCACGAGCGCGGTCGGCGCCAGCTGCACCCGGATCACCTCGCGCCGCTTGGCGGCGTCGGAGTCGCCCTTGGCGGCGGCAAGCGAGAACCACTGATAGGCGTCGGTCAGGCTCTTGGTCATGCCGAGCCCGTGCTCGGCAAGAATGCCGAGATTGAACTGGCTGTCGGCGAGACCGTAGGCGGCGGCTCGGCCATACCATTTGGCAGCGAGCTTGTAGTCGGGCTTACCGCCGTCGCGGCCGCTGACGCTGACCGCAAGATTGTGCATGGCCTTGATATTGCCCTTCTCGGCTGCCGCCGCGTACCACGTCCGCGCCCGGCCGAGGTCTTTGTCGACGCCGAGGCCGCGCTCATACATGGCGGCGAGGCGGTATTGGGCCGGCGCCAGGCCGGCGCCAGCCGCGCGTTCCAGCCACCGCGCGGCCTCTTTCAGGTCGGGCGCGGTGCCGGTGCCGTCGACGTAGCGGATGGCGATGGCGTATTGGGCCTGGGCGTCGCCCTTGGCGGCGGCTTCGCGCAATTGCTGCGGGCCAAGAGCGGCGGGCGGCATGGGGAGCTCTGCCGGCATGGCGAACGGCGCGGCTGCTCGGGTGGCGGCCATGGCATCGGGCCCGAGAGTCGGGTCCTCGATCGAGAACACGACACCCGGCGGCACCACGGCCTGGCTCCCGGGGTGAAGCGATGCGAGTTGCGGCTCAGGCGTCAGCTCGTTGGCGGGCATCGCCGAGACGCGGCCTGACGATTTGGCCATCTCGGTGAAGCCCGTCGTCGCCGGACCCTGGCTGGCGGCACTGTCGGAGGGAGCCTCGCCGGATTCCGGCAGTGGCGTCCACGATCCCGACTTCTCCGGCATGGCCGGAGTGGTTGTGTCCTCAGTGCCGGGCGTGGCCGTGCCGTCGGTGGCATCGGCCGGAGGCGTGATCTGCTCAATTGGGGATGTCGCTTCCGTCTCGGGCTTCGACATCAGGCGTCCGTAGAGGAGCGCCGCGCTCAGCAGGAGAAGCGCCGCGGCGGCAATCATGAGCATGGACCGTTTGCGGCGGCCCTGGGGCTCGGCACCCGGCGCACTGCCGGAGAGATGGCTTGTGGACCGCCGTCCGCCGCGCGCGTCGGCGCGCAGAGAAGCGGCCTGAGCCGCACGGCGCGCGGCCGCCACGAGATCGTCGGGCGCGTCCTGCTCGAGCCGCTCAGCCGCCCGCGAACGGGCGTGTGACGCTGCGGCGTCCTCGCCACGGCGTGGCTGTGTCGCATCGAGGTCGACGGCCTCCTCATCGGCGGAAAGGCGCTTCGAGCGCCCGAACGGCGGCGGGGCCTCAGTCTCTTTGAAGTCGGGGATGGCGCCGCCGAGCCTGTCGCGCGGCGAACGCTCTTTCGTCGCGCCTGCGGCATTGTCGCCATTCGGCGTCTGCGCTGGCGCGGTCTTCGCTGCGGGCGACCCGGTGGACCGCTGGTGTGGCATGGGGGCTTTCGCTTGCGGCTGAGCCGGCTTCGCGTCCGCCTGGCGCGGCTGCTCGAGGAACGGCGCGCGCGCCTTCGGCTGCAAGGCAGGGGCGCCCTGTTCAACCTGCTGCACCAGCTGCTTCAGCGACTCATGCACGGCTTCAAGCGTGCCGACGAGGCGGTCGCCGCTCTCGCGGCTCATATTGCTCATGGTGGTGAGATCGCGATGCATGGCGTCGAGGCGTTCGGTGCTCTGCTTGGCCTCGGCGGCGACGCGGCGGGCGGCCTCGGTCGCGGCCTTGTTGGCGATCTCTTCGAGTTGTGCGGGCTCAGGCGCCGGCGCGGCCGATTTCTCATCGACGCGGGCGATCAATTTGAGGAGTTGGGCTTCGATGCCGCTGACCTTGCCGAGCTGTTCTTCTGCACGGCTAACCTGCTGACTCATATCAGAAAGTTGCTGCTCAACATGCTCAAGAGCCTGGCGCGTCGGGGCCTTGTCGAGGGCCTGGCTGAGCTGGCCCCCGATCTCGTCCAATCTCGTGTTCAAGGCCTCGATGGCGCCGGTTGGCATCGCCGTACCGATGGACTCCTCGAGCCGCTGCGCCATCGCCACGAGCCGCTTGTCGAGGTCGTCATGCGCGCCGTAGGCATCGGACTCGACCGGAGGGGTGGCATAGGTGGGTGCGGCGTAGCTGAAATCCGGGAAGCCGACCTCGGGTGTGTCGCGGGGCTCAGGCCCTCCAGGCGTCTGTGCGGCCATGGTGGCTTGCGCGAAGGCGCTGAGCTCCGGTGCGTGGCCGAACGGCTCGTCAAAGGCACCTGCCGCGTCGCCGGGCAGGCCGCCCGACAGGGCTCTGCCGAGGCGCTCGAAATCGTCAAGCGGCGCCGAGGTTTCCTGCTCGAGGCGCCGGGCGAGATTGCTGACTTGGGTGTGCAGCCGGTCGAAGGTGTCGGCGTTCTCGGGCGCGCCGGTCTCCCGCGCGGCCTCCGTGGTCTGCGATAGCTGATCGAGCCGCGCATGAAGCTGGTCGAGGGCCTCGCCATAACGGCGCTCGCTGTCCTCGACCCGCTCCACGAGCCGGCGCAGCAGACTTTCGACGGTGCGCTGGTCCATGGGCTGATCGGTGGTGAAGGCGCCGCCACCTGGGGCGCCGCTGGATTGCCAACTTGCTTCTGAAGCCATACCGTTCCCCATGGCGTTGACGCCGCTGATCCGCGTCCAATGGTCCTTGGACCGGTCCGAGGAGACGCGTGACGAAGCGGCCGTTATGACGGTGTCAAGCCCGGGTAAATTTTGTGTTAATTGGTGCCCTAGAGCGGGACGAACGCCGGACCGCGCAGGCTTGGCGCGTCGGGCACACATCGACGCCGCGATCGAAGAAGAAGGGGGCGGGCCATGGCTGACATGGTGCAGGCGAGCCATGTTCTGACCGTTCCCACGCGCGGCAAAGGCTTTGTCGAGCTAACGCGCGCGCTGTCCGGCTGGCTCAACGGCTTCGGGGCCGATAGCGGCCTCCTCACCGTATTCGTCGCCCATACCTCCGCCTCGCTGACGATCCAGGAGAATGCCGACCCGAACGTGCGGCGCGATCTTATCGACGCGCTCGACATTCTGGCGCCGGAGGACCGCGCCTACGCCCACGCCGAGGAGGGGCCAGACGATATGCCAAGCCACATCAAGGCGATGCTCACCTCTGTGAGCCTATCCATCCCGGTTCAGGGTGGCGCGATGATGCTCGGCACCTGGCAAGGCGTGTATCTGGTCGAGCACCGCACCGCCGCGCATCAGCGGACCGTCGCGGTGAACTTTATCGGCCACGCGGCCGGCGCCTGACCTAGTTTTCGGACAGGATCCGCGTCGCGGCGATCAGCTCATGCACGATGCCGGGCTCGGTCATGGCGTGGCCTGAATCCGGCACCACGCGAAGATCGGCCGCCGGCCATGCACGCTTGAGATCGAAGGCGATTCTGACCGGCGTCACCACGTCGTAGCGGCCATGCACGATCACGCCCGGAATGTCTTTGAGGCGCGCTGCGTTTTTGATGAGCTGGTCGTCGGTCTCGAAGAAGCCCCCATTGATGAAGTAGTGGCACTCGATACGGGCGAAGGCGAGCGCGTAGTGGTCCTCCGAAAACTGCCGCACCCGGTCGAAATCCGGCAGCAGCGACAGGGTACGGCCTTCCCAGGCGCTCCACGCGCGCGCGGCCTGGACCTGGGTCACGGGGTCGGATGCGGTGAGCCGCCGGTAGTAGGCCGCGATCATGTCGCCGCGCTCGGCTTCCGGGATCACCTTGACATAGTCCTCGAACGCATCGGGAAACAGCCAGCTGCAGCCGTCTTGATAGAACCACTCGAGCTCGGCGCGCCGGAGCGTGAAGATGCCGCGCAGGATGAGCTCGCTCACCCGCTCCGGATAGGCCTCGGCGTAGGCGAGCGCCAGCGTCGAGCCCCACGAGCCGCCGAACACCTGCCAGCGGTCGATGCCGAGATGCGTCCGCAAGCGCTCGATATCGGCGACCAGATCCCAGGTGGTGTTCTCCTCCAGTGAGGCGTGCGGGATCGAGCGGCCGCAGCCGCGCTGATCGAACAGCACGATGCGGTAGAGTCGTGGATCGTGATAGCGGCGCATGATGGGCGAGATGCCGCCGCCGGGGCCGCCATGCAGCATGACGACGGGTTTGCCCGACGGTGCGCCACATTCCTCGAAATAGAGCTCGTGCACGTCGGACACTTCGAGCCGCCCGGTGCGGTAGGGAACGATCTCCGGGTAGAGCGTGAGGCGTGATGAGCCTGGCGTTCGTTGCGGGTCCATGATGCGTGCTCGCTCAGTCGTCGGTCTCGCGCGCCGAAGTGGCCGCGGCCCGCTGCTGCGCTTGATCGTAAATTGCCTCGCCCTCCGGTCTGCGCAACTCTTCGTAATAGGCCGTGTCCAAGGCGGCGGGCGCCGGGCCGAAGAGGCTGGCGCCGACGCCGGCGCCGAGCGCGAGAACGACCGCGACAAGGCTCGCCACGCTGGTGCTGACGGCGGTCTCCGCCGCGCCCCCCAGTGCGACGGCCAGAAACAGGATCACGAACCCGGTCCCCATGCCCGCGAGCGCGCCCCACGCCGTGCAGCGCGGCCACCATAAAGCAAGCAGCAGGACCGGGAAGAAGGTTGCTGCGGCAAAGGCGAACGCCGTCACCGCGACATGCAACGCGTCGACTTCGGCAATGAGGAGGAAGATGGCGACGGTGAGCGCGCACGCCGTGATTGCCGCCCAAACGGCCATGAGCCGGGGCAGCGCTATCGGCTGCCGGTCGAGTACGCCATAGACATCGTCCGCCAGACTTGCAGCCAGCGTGAACAGGTGTGAGCCGGCCGCCGTCAGCGCGATGGCGAGCCCTGCGGAGGCCATCAGCGCGGTCAGCACGAAGGGGAGCTCCGCCAGCATCGGCAGCGCCAGCGCCACGCGGTCGCGCACGATGAGAAGCTCGCTGGCCCCGATGACTCCATCGCCATTAAGGTCGCTCGCCTGCAGCAGCTGCCGTCCGCTCAATTCGGCGAGCCACGCCGGCAGGCCTGCCGTGGGGACGAGCGCCATGTCGCGGAACATGAGGACCTTGGCAAAGACCGCAAGCGACGGGACGGTGATCACGAACAGCGCCACCAGCGCCAGCGCCCAGGCGGTCGACCGGCGCTGGTCGGCGACCGACCGCGTGACCCCGCTGCGCACGAGCAGGCTCGGCAACGCCGCGGTACCAAGCGCGAAACACAGGAACAGCGCCACGAAGCCGGCCTCGTTGATGGCCCCGAACGGCTGCAGGAACGGTTTGGCCACTTGCATCGGGGCGTTGCCGGGAACGGCGTGGGCAATCTCGCCCGGCGCCAGCGGAGCCATTCCAGCCGCGGTTTCGGCGCCCTGCAACGAGCCGAACATCTCTGCATAGGTGAATTGCGGCGCGGGCAGGTGGGTGAGCAGCACCGCCACGGCGATCAGGGGCACGGCGAGGCCCGCGGCCCCGGCGATGAACTGGGCGCTGCCGGCCCAGGTCAACGAGCGCATGCCGCCGAGAATGCCGGTCGCGCCGACGAATATGGCGACCAGCAGGACGGAAAGCCAGAAGGACAGCGGCAGGAAGATCACCGCGACCACGGCGGCGATCTTGATCTCGGCGGCGAGCAGCAGCGCCGTAGGGACCACCTGCAGCACGCTCGCGGTCATGCGGGTCTCGCGCGAACGGAACCGCTGACCGAGAAAAGCGGGCAACGTATAGGCGCCGGCCTTGCGCAGATAAGGCACGAACAACACCCCGGCGAGCAGCAAGCCGCACGTCCAGCCAAGGCCGATGGCGAGCGCATCGAAGCCGAGGAAGAACACCGCCCCGGTATAGGCGAAGAAGCCGACGCCCCCGACCGTAATGGCCGCCAGGACCAGCGCGTTGTAGACTTGGGGCACCCGGCGCCCCGACACGAAGAAATCTTCCACGTCGAGGGTTCGCGATCCACCGGCGATGAGGAGATAGAGCGCGAGCGGCAACAAGATCATGCCGCGCGCGGTCGCGCCCTCGCTCCAGCCGAGCTGCTCGAACAGGGCGAGGACGATCGCGAGCGAGATGAAGGCGCTGGTGATGATGCCGTAATAGGCGCCGAGATGTGGGTTCGGGGTGCGGTGACGCGATGGAGCGCTCATCGCTCAACCGATCTCTTCGGTTACGCTGCGCGCGTGGTCGATACGCTCCTGCACGCGGACGTACCAGAATCCCACCACGACGGCGAAGATGAGAAGCCCTTGCGCCAGGAGATAGAAGCCGAGCGGGTAGTGCAGGAACCAGAGCCGGTTGAGCGCCAGCGCGTAGACGATGGTGACGATCACCGCGCACAGTACCGCCGAAAGCGTGGTAATGGCGACGGCCAGCGTCCGCAGCTGATGGCGGTCGCGTACCGCATGCTCCGTCTCGGGCATCTGCGTCGTCACGCTGCCTCCTCCTTCGGCCTGCCAAGCAGTTAGCAGTTAGGCGCGCGCTTGCAAACCAGCCTTGAGATGCAATTTGCCCTGAAACATGGCAGAGAGGGGACGGGCTCTCGTAAGCTGAGGGAGATGCGGACAATGCTTCAGGAATTCAAGGAATTCGCGTTGCGTGGCAACGTGGTGGACATGGCGGTGGGTATCGTGATCGGCGCCGCCTTCTCGACCATCGTCAAATCGTTGGTGGACGACGTCATCATGCCGCCGATCGGCGTCATTACCGGCGGGGTCGACTTTTCCAACATCTATATCCCGCTCAGCACTGCCAGCTATGACTCCTTGGCCCAGGCCAGAGAGGCCGGCGCGCCGACCATGAATGTCGGCCTGTTCATCAACAGCGTGATCAGCTTCGCCATCGTCGCTTTTGTCCTGTTCATGGTGATCAAGGCCATGAACCGGTTGCGCCGCAAGCAGGAGGAGGCGCCCGCGACCGAGCCGCCGCCTTCGCAGGAGGTGGTGCTTCTTCAGGAAATCCGTGACGCGTTGGTGAAGCGCGGCTAGTCCAACGCGCTCAAGCAGGCCAGAGGCCGGTAGCGCATAGAGATGCGCTCAAGCAGGCCCTCGTGCTCAAGTAGCGCGGAGCGCGGTAGCACAAAGAATAGAGGCCGGTAGCGCTAAAAAAGCCTACCAGCTGACCCGCATGCCGGCTTTGCCGCCGAGGCCCGTGACGTCCTCGCCGAAGGTGACGTCGAGTTTGGCGAACACCGCGGTGGTCTGGGAGAAGTTGAAGAAGTTGACGCCGGCCGAGACCTCGCCCCACACGTCGTCGAGCTGATCCTGATAGCGGAAGGTGGTGCCGGTGGAGACCAGCGTGGCCTGATTGTCGTCGGTGAAATTGCCCCACAGACTGCCGACGACGAACGGCTCCATCATGGTGCCCTCCCAGGCTTCCATGGTGGTGCCGGCGCGAAGACCCAAGCGCCCTCGCACATTGGCGTCGTCGTCGAAGCTGACTGTGTTGCCGCCGAGCGAGAACCCGTCGATATGGGCCCAGGTCACCTCCAGCGTGGCCAGGGGCTCCAGGAACATGCCGCCCGAGAACGAGCCGAAGCGGTAACCGGTGTCTGTTCTGAGACCGAGCGTGTTGGCGTCGAGACTGTCCGGGAAACCCAGCGTGTCGGTGTCGAGCGAATAAAGATGCGCGTTGAACAGCGTGTCCACGAACAGCCCGCCTTTTAAGTAGGTGGCATAGGCGCCGACCTGGCCGCCGCTGAAATCGAATCTGCGCGCGATGGCGTCGTAATCGAGATCGCCGTGGACGAAGCCGCCGAGCAGGCCGAACACCAGAATGTCGCCTTGCGACAAGAGATCCCGCGTGCCGAGATCGATGCCCATCTGGAAGTCCATGGTCTCCAACTCGCGGTCGAGATTGAAGCTGTAGTTGCGGCCATAGGCCGTGGCGCTCGCGCTGTCGTCGCGGTCGAGCCAGCCGCCCGAGCCGCGCGCCCACACCGCCGGCGTGAGGCCGTCGCCTTGCGGCGCGCCGTTGCCATAAGCGGCCGGCGCGGAAGCAGGGGCCGCGCCGCCGGCGAGCAGCACGCGCAAATCGGCGGTGCGGTCGAACCAGGTGGATGAACCTTGATGCCAGATGTCCTGCGCCGCCGTCACCAGCTGCGGCAAGAGGAACGCCCCGGCGCCGGGGAAGCTCTTGAGGCTTCAAAAGCC
>Ga0209587_1000899_pt1 | contig 14441 bp, 12 predicted proteins | sample NGEPerD_2_FD_184512 | JGI IMG/M metagenome (GOLD analysis project Ga0209587, IMG submission 184512) | Arctic peat soil microbial communities from the Barrow Environmental Observatory site, Barrow, Alaska, USA - NGEE PermafrostL1-D... | ecosystem: Environmental > Terrestrial > Soil > Wetlands >... | reverse complement strand
GTGGTGACCTCGGCACGAGACTTCATCGACAACCCATCTCTCATGCCCCAACAGCGTCACCGTTTCGCGGGCATTCCTACGTGAGGCACGGAGAGCGTTTCGCGGGCAGTTTTCGTGAGTCTCGTCGGTGGGTGTGAGCACCGCTTTCGCGCCGATAGACTGACGTCGACGACCACCGTGGGCACAGGCGCGCCGGGTGGCGGCATTCGAGAAGAGCAGGAAGCGGAGGCGGCAGTTGAGTATTCAGGAACGCACTCGCAAGGTCCTGCTTGATCTCCAGGGCACCGCTGAGGTCCCGGGCCCGCTCGGTGAGCTCGGACTCATGGTCGAGGACGTGGCCGTGACGCCCGCCGGCAAGCGGCGACTGGTCCGTATCTGGCTTGACCGTGATCTCTCCGGTCTCGACCCTGCAGATGAGTCCAGCGTGGTCGAGCCGCTCTCGCTCGACGAGGTCGCCGAAGCCACCCGAGCCATCGGCATCGCGCTGGACGCCTCGGACGCGACGGGCGACGCGCCCTACGTCCTCGAGGTCGGGTCGCCCGGTGTCGACCGCCCGCTCGTTGAACCGCGTCACTTCCGGCGCAACGTCACCCGGCTCGTCGAGATCTGGCGCGTCAACGGGGCCGAGGACGAACCGATCGTTGGCCGTCTGGTCGCCGCGGGGCCGTCCGAGGCGACGCTGCTGGTGGCGGCGACCAAGAAAGAACCAGAGACCGAGCTGCGCATCCCGTATGCCGACGTCGCGCGTGCCCAGGTGCAGGTCGAGTTCGCTCGGGTCACCTCAGCCCGCGCCACCCCTGAGGAGAGCTGATGGATATCGACCTGGCGGCGTTGCGCGGCCTTGAGCGTGAACGGGACATCTCTCTGGACATCATCATCCCGGCAATCGAGCAGGCGATGCTCGTGGCCTACCACCGCACCGAGGGCGCTCGGCGCCTCGCCCGCGTGGAGCTGGATCGCAAGACCGGCCACGTGATCGTGTGGGCCCGCGACGAAGGCGCCGTCGACCCTGAGACGGAGGAGCGCTCTGAACCCGGGCCCGAGTTCGACGACACACCGGCCGGCTTCGGGCGGATCGCGGCGTCGACGGCACGCCAGGTGATCGTGCAGCGACTGCGTGACCTCGAGGACGAAGCGATCATGGGCGACTTCCATGGCCGCGAGGGCGACATCATCACCGGCGTCATCCAGCAGAGCAGCGATCCGCGTTACGTCATGGTCGACCTCGGGGCCATCGAGGGGTCGCTGCCCCTGGCCGAGCAGGTGCCGGGGGAGAAGTACATCCACGGCCAGCGTCTGCGCTGTTACGTGGTCAGCGTCAAGCGTGGTCAGCGTGGACCCCAGATCAGCCTGTCGCGCACCCACCCCAACCTGGTTCGCAAGCTGTTCACCCTCGAGATCCCAGAGGTTGCCGACGGCACGGTCGAGATCGCTGCGCTGGCGCGTGAGGCGGGGCACCGGAGCAAGGTCGCCGTGCACTCGAAGATCCCCGGTGTCAACGCGAAGGGCGCCTGCATCGGCCCGATGGGTGCCCGGGTACGCGCGATCATGGCCGAGCTGCACGGCGAGAAGATCGACATCGTGGACTTCTCGGAGGACCCTCGAGCCTTCGTCGCGGCCGCGCTTTCACCGTCGCGGGTCAACTCGGTCGAGATCGTCGACCTGGAGATGCGTTCGGCCCGGGTGACCGTCCCCGACTACCAGCTGTCGCTGGCGATCGGCAAGGAAGGTCAGAATGCGCGCCTGGCCGCCAAGCTCACCGGATGGCGCATCGACATCCGTTCTGACACCGCGCCTGTGCACGATGAGAGTGCTCCTGAGGCCCATGCTGGCACGGACCGTGAGCGCTAGGCGGTAGAGTGGTGGAGACCGATCGGTTGCGACGTATCCGTCAGCGGCCAACCCAACGTGTGACACGTACGTGCGTGGGTTGCCGTCGTCGCGATGATCGATCAGCATTGCTGCGAGTTGTAGCGGAGTGGGACGACACCGGTGAGCACATTGCCAGAGTCGTTGCCGATCCGCGGCTCCGGTTGCCAGGGCGTGGCGCTTGGCTGCACCCGACACCGGAGTGTCTCGATCTCGCCTTGCGGCGCAAAGCATTCGGGCGGGCCCTGCATGTCACGGCCCGACTTGAGCTGGCGTCCGTGAGCGCGTACATCGAGGCCCGCGCGCAGTCCGTCGTCACAACTGACGGCTCCACCCCGGAGCTGCCGGTTCAGCAGGTTTCCGAACGCGAAAGCGGGTTTGACGCTGATGAGCACCCGATGAGTACTCACCGATGAGCAACACCCAGCACTAACGACGGTCCGCGCTTCATCTCTTGCCCGGGCCAAAGATGAAGGAGAAACGTGGCTAAGGTCCGGGTCTACGAGCTCGCAAAAGAGCTCGGAGTCGAGAGCAAGATATTGCTCAACCATTTGAAAGAACAGGGCGAGTTCGTCCGGTCGGCATCGTCGACCATTGAACCCCCAGTCGTCCGCAAGATTCGCGAGACGTTCCCCGCACACCTGACTTCCGCCGGTGGTCCTGATACCGGTGCCAAGGCCGGCTCGGCGTCCACCGCCAAGAAGTCTGCGGCCAAGCCCGGCGCTGCCGCGGCCCCTGATGCGACCGTCACCGCGGTGACTGCCACAGAGGCTCCTGGTGCTCCGACGGTGCAGGTCGCCGCCCCAGCCGCCGTGAGCGCACCCGAAGCTCCATCGCGTCCTGGCGCTCCCACGCCTGGGCCCAAGCCGGTCACCCGTCCGTTCGCCGACGTCCCGGAGAGCACTGTCCCCACGACTGCTGTTCCCAAGACCGCCGCCGCCAAGGCCGGTGCCCCCGGTGCCCCCGAGGTGCCTGCGGCGCGCGAAGGCGGTGGCGACGCCACTCGTCCAGGTCCCCGTCCTGGGGCTCCCCGACCCGGCAACAACCCGTTCGCGCCGAGCCAGGGCATGCCTCGAGGTGACCGCGAGAGCCGTGAACCCCGCGGTGAGACCAGTGAGGGCCGCGAGGCGACGCCTGCTGCTCGTCCCGGCAACAACCCGTTTGCTCCCAGCCAGGGCATGCCCCGTCCGCAGGGTGGCCGTCCGGCTCCCGCGGGCGCCGGTGGCCCCCGCCCGGGCGGGCCACGTCCGAACCCCGGAATGATGCCCGATCGTGCTGCAGTCGGACGCCCCGGTGACCGCCCCGCTCGTGGCGGCGCGCCTGGTCGTCCCGGAGCGGGTGGCGGTTTCGCTGGTCGTCCCGGTGGCGGTGGCGCGCCTGGTCGTCCCGGAGCGGGTGGCGGTTTCGCTGGTCGTCCCGGTGGCGGTGGCGGTCGTCCTGGTGGGCCCGGTGGCCGCGGTGGCACCCAAGGTGCCTTTGGCCGTGGCGGCGGACGTCCCGTTCGCGGACGCAAGTCCAAGCGCGCGAAGCGTCAGGAGTTCGAGCAGATGCAGGCCCCGTCGCTCGGCGGTGTATCGGTTCCCCGCGGCGACGGCAAGACCGTCATCCGCGTGCGTCGTGGTGCCTCGCTGACCGACTTCGCCGACAAGATCAGCGCCAATCCTGCGAGTCTGGTCACGGTGCTCATCCATCTGGGTGAGATGGCCACAGCCACGCAGTCTCTGGACGAAGACACGTTCCGAATGCTCGGGAACGAGCTCGGTTATGAGATCGAGGTCGTGTCACCTGAGGACGAGGAGCGCGAGCTGCTGGGACAGTTCAACATCGACCTCGACGCCGAGCTGGCCGAAGAGGGCGAAGAGGACCTCAAGGCTCGTCCGCCGGTCGTCACCGTCATGGGTCACGTCGACCACGGAAAGACCCGCTTGCTCGACGCGATCCGTTCCGCGAAGGTCCAGCAGAGCGAAGCGGGTGGCATCACCCAGCACATCGGTGCCTACCAGGTCCTCTCGCATCACGAGGGCATCGAACGTCCCATCACGTTCATTGACACTCCCGGTCACGAGGCCTTCACGGCGATGCGTGCGCGAGGTGCCAGGGTCACGGACATCGCGATCCTCGTGGTCGCCGCCGATGACGGCGTGATGCCTCAGACGATCGAGGCACTCAACCACGCCCAGGCCGCCGGTGTGCCGATCGTGGTCGCCGTCAACAAGGTGGACAAGGAGGGGGCAACCCCCGACAAGGTCCGCCAACAGCTCACCGAATACAACCTGGTGGCAGAGGAGTACGGCGGCGAGACGATGTTCGTCAACGTCTCTGCCAAGGAGCACACGAACATCGACACGCTTCTTGAGGCAGTGCTCCTGACTGCCGATGCGGCGCTCGACCTGCGGGCCAACCCCAACAAGGACGCGCGCGGCGTGGCGATCGAAGCCCACCTCGACAAGGGTCGTGGCCCTGTCGCCACGGTGCTGGTCCAGTCCGGAACGCTTCGCATCGGTGACTCCATCGTGGCCGGCGGTGGCTACGGCCGCGTCCGCGCCATGCTGAACGAGCACGGCGACACGGTCGAGGAGGCCACGCCTTCGCGTCCGGTCATGGTGCTCGGTCTGACCTCCGTGCCCGGCGCCGGTGACACGTTCCTGGTGGCACCCGACGACCGCACCGCTCGTCAGATCGCCGAGCGTCGCGAAGCCGCTCAGCGCGCGGCCAGCCTGGCCAAGCGTCGCAAGCGGATCAGCCTTGAGGACCTCAACGAGGCCCTCGCTGCGGGCAAGGTCGACAACCTCAACCTCATCCTCAAGGGTGATGTGTCGGGTTCTGTCGAGGCGCTCGAGGACGCGCTGCTCAAGATCGACGTCGGCGAAGAGGTCGACCTGCGGATCATCCACCGCGGGGTGGGCGCGATCACGCAGAACGACGTCAACCTGGCGACGGTCGACAGCGCCATCATCATCGGCTTCAACGTCAAGCCGGCCGAGCGGGTGGCCGAGCTGGCCGACCGCGAGGGCGTGGACATGCGCTTCTACTCGGTCATCTACTCGGCGATCGAGGACATCGAGGCAGCGCTCAAGGGCATGCTCAAGCCGGAGTACGAAGAGATCCAGCTGGGCACCGCCGAGGTGCGCGAGGTCTTCAGGTCCTCCAAGTTCGGCAACGTCGCAGGTTCGCTGATCCGCTCCGGCGAGATCAAGCGCGGCACCAAGGCACGGATCATCCGTGACGGTGTCGTCGTTGGCGAAGGCATCGAGATCACCGGTCTGCGTCGTTTCAAGGACGATGTGACCGAGGTTCGCGAGGGCTTCGAGTGCGGTATCAACCTGGGCAGCTTCAACGACATCAGGGTTGACGACGTCATCGAGACCCACGAGATGCGCGAGATCCCGCGCACCTGACCAGTCTCACCGTCGCGGCCACGCGGGTCCCCATACCCGCGTGGCCGGCCTTGGGCGAGAGGCTCAGCCGTACGCCGCGGGGAGAGCGCCTGCCCGCCGCACCAATTCATAGGCTGCCACTTCGGAGCCTGTAACTCTGTAGGAGCGTAAACACCATGGCCGATCCGGCACGCGCGAAGAAGATTGCCGACCGCATCAAGGTGCTGGTTGCCGAGACGCTGGAGTACCGCGTCAAGGACGAGCGGCTCGGCTTCATCACGATCACTGACGTCCGGGTGACCGGTGACCTGCAGAATGCCTCCGTGTTCTACACGGTCTTCGGCGGTGAGGCCGAACGCGCCGAAACCGCGCTGGCGCTCGAGTCGGCCAAGGGCAAGCTCCGCTCGGCGGTGGGCAAAGGCATCGGCATCCGGCTCACTCCGACGCTGGAGTTCATCCCCGACGCGCTGCCTGATGGCGCGGCCCACCTTGAGGATCTGCTCCTCACCGCCAAGCAGCAGGACGCTGCAGTGGCGGCGGCCAGGGCCGGCGCGACGTATGCCGGTGACGCCGACCCGTACAAGAAGCCGGTCGACGACAACCCGGACGAGGCTGAGGCTGACGCTGACGTTGAGGCTGTCGAGCAGAGCGACCACGGCGGCAAAGATGACGCCGCCGGCGCATGACCACGCCTGACGGGCTGCTGATCGTCGACAAACCGGCTGGCTGGACGAGTCACGACGTCGTCGCGCGCTGTCGACGTCTGTGTGGCACCCGAAAGGTCGGGCATGCCGGGACTCTGGACCCGATGGCCACCGGAGTCCTCGTGCTGGGCATCAATCGCGCCACCAAGCTGCTGACATTCCTCGTCGGCACCGACAAGACCTACACCGCGACGATCCGGCTCGGTCAGTCCACCATCACCGATGACGCAGACGGCGAGATCGCGACCTCCCACGATGTCTCGGGGCTGACCGTCGAGGCGGTTCAGCACGGGGTGGCCGCACTCACCGGCCAGATCGCCCAGGTGCCCAGTGCGGTCAGCGCGATCAAGGTGGACGGGCAACGATCGTATTCACGGGTGCGTGCGGGACAGGACGTCGTCCTGCCCGCGCGTACGGTCACCATCAGCAGGTTCGACGTCCTCGATCAACGGCCGAAGACCGTTCATGGCCATCTGGTCTGGGACCTCGATGTTGTGGTCGACGTCTCGTCCGGGACGTACGTCCGAGCCCTGGCACGCGACCTTGGCGCCGCCCTGGGTGTGGGCGGGCACCTCACCGCCCTGCGTCGCACCCGCGTCGGGCTGTTCGGGCTCGACGTCGCACGGTCGCTCACGGAGCTCGAGATGGCGAGCGAGGCGGACGCCATACCGGTGATCACGCTGGCGGACGCGGCACGGACCTCCTTCGCCGTCCGCGAGCTGACCGCCGCGGAAGCGACCGCCGTCGGCTACGGACAGCGTATCCCGTCGCTCTCCGACGGCCACGACGAGCTGGTTGCCGCCTTCGCGCCTGAGGGGCATCTGGTGGCCATGCTGGACGAGAGCGGCTCGCTGGCCAAGGCCCGCGTCGTGTTCGCGCCCTCGGGTTCGTAGAGTGTCCCTCGTGCTGCGATGGACCGACCTCTCCCAGATCCCCCAGGGCTACGGCCCGAGCGTGGTGACGCTGGGCAACTTCGATGGCGTGCACAAGGGTCATCAGGCCGTGTTGGCCACCATCGTCCAGAAGGCCCGCGACCGTGGCCCAGATGGCACTCATGCCGTTGCGGTGACGTTCCAGCCGCACCCCGTCGCTGTCCTTCACCCTGAGCGTGCGCCGCAGATCATCACCTCCCCCGAGCAGCGCCTCGAGCTCCTCTCGCGCACCGGGCTCGATGCGGTGCTGGTCATGGAGTTCACCCGCGAGCTCGCCCTGTGGACCCCCGAGCGTTTCGTCGTCGACGTGTTCGTCAAGGCGCTGGGCGCAAGCCTGGTCGTGGTCGGAGAGGACACCCGATTCGGCGTTCGCAACTCCGGCGACGTCCGGACGCTGCGCCAGCTCGGCGCCAAGCACGGCTTCGAGGTTCTCACCCTCACCGACATCGGCGAGGGCGGCCGCTGGTCATCCAGCCGGGTGCGCGCTCTGGTAACCGCCGGCGACGTGTCAGGGGCGACCGAGATCCTGGGGCGCCCACATCGGGTCGCCGGTGAGGTCGTGCATGGCGACCACCGCGGACGCGAGCTCGGTTACCCCACGGCGAACCTGACTCAGAGCTCGGCGGGGCTGACCCCGGCCGACGGCGTCTACGCCGGCTGGCTGGTCCGACCGTCGCTGCCCGAGCGCAACCCGGATCACAAGCTGCCTGCCGCGATCTCGATCGGGACCAATCCGACGTTCGGGGGCACACAGCGCCGTGTCGAGGCCTACGTCCTGGATCGCAGCGATCTCGATCTCTACGGTGAGAACGTGTGCGTCGAGTTCGTCGAACGGCTCCGTCCGACCGAGAAGTTCGACTCCATCGAGACCTTGTTGGCAAAGATTGCCGACGACGTCGAGCGCTGTCGGACGGTGCTGTCCTCCATCGCCGCCACCTGACCCGAACACTGACCTGTCCGTGCCCGCATGACGTCGACGCAGACCCGGCCCGCCACCCTGATCTGGTCCCGCTCGGACTGGGGTCTGCTCATCGGTGGCCTCGGGCTCTCCCTCATCGGAGCGCTGCTGGTCTGGTCTGCCACGCGCCACCAGTCCGGTTCCACGTACCTCGCCCGTCACCTGATCAACACCGGCATCGGTCTTGGCCTGGCGGCAGCGGTCACCCGGGTGGACTTCCGGGGGCTGCGGGCCTACGCCCCCTGGCTCTATCTCGCCTCGGTCGCCGGGCTGGTCCTTGTCCTCACGCCGCTCGGCTCCACGATCAACGGCTCGCACTCGTGGGTCCGGCTGCCGGCCGGGTTCTCCATCCAGCCCTCGGAGCTCGCCAAGGTGGCGCTCTGCGTAGGCCTGGCGGTCATCCTCGCCGAGCGGGGTGAACGAGACCAGTCACCCTCGCATCGTGACGTCGCGCTCGCGTGGGTCGTGGCCGGCATACCGATCGGCCTGGTCATGCTGCAGCCCGACCTCGGCTCCGCCCTCGTCCTGGGCGCGCTCGCCGTCGGTGTGATCGCGGTGTCCGGCGCCCCGAAACGCTGGGTGTTCGGGGTTCTGGCCGTGCTGGCTTTGGGCATCACCGTGGCCCTCACGACGCCGGTGCTGAGTCCTTATCAGCGCGACCGGCTGGTCGCCTTCGCCAACCCCTCCGCCGACCCCCAGGGGATCGGCTACCAGACCCGCCAGGTCCGTATCGCGATCGGTTCCGGCGGGTGGCAGGGCCAGGGCCTGTTCCAGGGCCGTCAGACCCAGGGCGGGTTCATCCCGTTCCAGCAGACCGACTTCGTGTTCTCGGTGGCAGGGGAGGAGGTCGGCTTCCTGGGCAGCGCTGGGCTGCTGCTGGTCCTCGGCTTCCTGGTCGTCCGCACGCTGATGATCGCGCTCCGAACCAAAGACTCCTTCGGCCGGCTGGTCGCGATCGGCGTCGCCTGCTGGTTCACCTTCCAGGTCTTCGAGAACGTGGGGATGAACCTGGGCATCACGCCGGTGACCGGGCTGCCGCTGCCCTTCGTGTCGTACGGCGGCTCGAGCATGTTTGCGGGCTGGGCGGCTCTCGGCCTGGTCAACAACGCGCACTTGTCGTCAATTCGCCGACCGTGAGCCTGCCCTGAGCACTAGTGTCGTGCATTACGACTACGTAGGACCATCACACCCAGGAGCGACCATGCCTTTCTCGGCCAGCGACGAACAGAACGACCTCTCCCTCATCGAGAATCGGGCCCGTTCGGTGGCCCATCTGTTCGTCGATCGGGTGACGAAGTCCCCTGACGCCGAGGCGTTCCGGTTCCCGCAGGCAGAAGCCTGGGAGTCGGTCACCTGGGCGCAGACCGATGACCGCGTCCGCCGGTTGGCGGCCGGTCTGATGGCCTTGGGCATCGAGTCGGAGCAGCGAGTGGCGCTCGCGTCGAGCACTCGATACGAGTGGGTCATTGCCGACCTGGCCGTCATGTTGGCCGGCGCCGCAACGACCACGATCTACCCCACGACCTCCGCCGTCGACGTGACCTACATCGTCAGCGACTCCCAGAGCCGTCTCGTGTTCGCCGAAGACGACACCCAGATCGTCAAGCTTCGCGCTAACCGCGCTCAGCTGCCCGACGTGGTCAAGGTCATCACCTTCGACGGAACGGCCGATGGCGACTGGGTCATCTCGCTGGCCGATCTGGAGCAGCTGGGCGCCGACCACCTGGCCCGGGTGCCGTCTGCCGTGGATGACCGGATCGACGCGATCAAGCCGCAGCATCTCGCCACGCTCATCTACACCTCCGGAACGACCGGGCTGCCCAAGGGGGTTCGGCTGTCCCATGACTGCTGGACCTATGAGTCGGCCGCGGCCGACGCCCTCGACATCCTGACCTCGGACGACCTGCAGTACCTCTGGCTGCCGCTTGCCCACGTGCTCGGCAAGGTGCTGCTGACCATGCCGTTGCAGGTGGGCTTCCCGACCGTGATCGACGGGCGTGTGGACAAGATCGTCGACAACCTGGCGGTCGTCGCGCCGACGTTCATGGGTGCGGCCCCGCGCATCTTCGAAAAGGCCTACGGCCGGATCACGACCATGATGAGCGCCGAGGGCGGTGTGAAGGCCAAGCTGTTCGACTGGGCCATCGGGGTCGGCCGTCAGGTTGCCCTTCTGCGCGCTGACGGGGCCAAGCCCTCTGGCTTGCTGGAGGTCCAGTACGCGCTGGCGGACAAGCTGGTCCTGCACAAGATTCGCGCCCGGTTCGGCGGCAGGATCAGGTTCTTCATCTCCGGCTCGGCGGCCCTCAACCACGAGGTGGCCGAGTGGTTCGACGCCGCAGGCATGCTCATCCTCGAGGGCTACGGCCTGACTGAGTCCAGCGCCGGGTCCTTTCTCAACCGGCCGGACGCCTATGTCTTCGGAAGTGTCGGCTGGCCGATGCCCGGCACCGAGGTCCGGATCGCCGAGGACGGTGAGATCCTGCTCAAGGGCCCGGGCATCATGACGGGCTACCACAACCTGCCGGAGGACACTGCTGCGGCGGTCGACGGCGACGGATGGCTGCACACGGGGGACATCGGCAACCTGGACGAGCGTGGTTTCCTGCGGATCACCGACCGCAAGAAGGACATGTTCAAGACCTCCGGCGGCAAGTACGTCGCCCCGTCCGCGATCGAGACGATCTTCAAGGGGGTGTGTCCCTATGCCAGCCAGCTGATCGTCCATGGTGACGGACGCAACTTCGTGTCCGCGCTCATCACTCTCGACGCCGACGCCATCGTCGGCTGGGCGGCCGAGAACGACCTGGCCGACAAGTCGTATGCCGAGATCGTCACGTCGCCCGCGGCGCGCGAGATGGTTCAGGGCTACGTCGACGAGCTCAACGCCAAGCTGAACCGCTGGGAGACCATCAAGAAGTTCATAATCTTGCCTCGGGACCTCTCGATCGACGACGGCGATCTGACCCCCAGCATGAAGCTCAAACGCAAGATCGTGGCCGAGAAGTTCAAGGGTGAGCTGGACGCGCTCTACTCTTGAACGCATGCCCGAAAGCCTGAGCACTACCGATCGCCTCGGCGACTCCCTTTTTCATAGCCTGGAGCCGCTGCTGGAGCAAGTGAGCAAACCGATCCAGTACGTCGGCGGTGAGCTCAACTCCAAGGTCAAGGACTGGGACTGTGGCGGGTTCGGTCCGGGTGGCGAGGAGCTGACGGCGCGGTGGGCCCTGATGTACCCCGATGCCTATGAGATCGGTCTGCCCAACCAGGGCGTCATGATCCTGTACGAGGTCATCAACGAGTGCCCGGACGCACTGGCCGAGCGGACGTACTCCGTGTGGCCGGACATGGAGGCGCTGCTGCGCAGCGAGGCCATCTCCCAGTTCACGGTCGACGGGCACCGCGCGCTGCGTGACTTCGACCTGTTCGGCGTCTCGTTCTCCACCGAGCTCGGCTACACCAACATGCTCACCGCCCTGGACCTGGCCGGCATACCGCTGCACGCTCGCGATCGCGGGGACGACGACCCGATCGTCATCGCCGGCGGACACGCGGCGTTCAATCCGGAACCGGTGTCCGACTTTATCGACGCGGCGATCGTGGGCGACGGCGAGCAGGCAGTCCTTCAGGTGACCGAGCTGCTCACGACCTGGAAGGCCCAAGGGCGTCCGGGTGGTCGCCACGAGCTGCTGTTGCGCCTCGCCCGCACGGGTGGGGTCTACGTGCCCTCCTTCTACGACGTCGACTACCTGCCCGACGGCCGGATCAAGCGGGTGGCCCCGGCGACCGATGAGCGGGGCATTCCCTGGCGCATCGCAAAGCACACGGTCACGGACCTGGACGCCTGGCCCTACCCAAAACAGCCGCTGGTACCGCTGGCCGAGAGCGTGCACGAGCGGATGTCGGTCGAGATCTTCCGTGGCTGCACCCGTGGCTGCCGCTTCTGCCAGGCCGGGATGATCACCCGCCCGGTCCGCGAGAGGTCCATCGCCGGTATCGGCGAGATGGTCGAAAGGGGTTTGGCTGCAACCGGATTCGAAGAGGTCGGACTCCTTTCGCTGTCCAGCGCCGACCATTCCGAGATCGCACAGATCGCCAAGGGCCTGGCCGACCGTTATGAAGGCACGCAGACCGGGCTGTCGCTGCCGTCCACGCGCGTCGACGCCTTCAACATCGACCTGGCCAACGAGCTGAACCGGGGTGGTCGCCGCTCGGGCCTGACGTTCGCCCCCGAGGGCGGTTCCGAGCGCATTCGCAGGGTGATCAACAAGATGGTCAGCGAGGACGACCTGATCAACACCGTCTCCGCCGCCTTCTCGGCCGGTTGGCGCAACGTGAAGCTGTACTTCATGTGCGGCCTGCCCACCGAGACCGATGAGGACGTGCTGCAGATCGCCGACCTGGCCAAGCGGGTCATCGAGACCGGGCGACGGGTCAGCGGCCAGCGCGACATCCGGTGCACCGTGTCGATCGGGGGGTTCGTGCCCAAGCCCCACACGCCGTTCCAGTGGTGCGCCCAGCTGGGCGCCGCGGAGACCGATGCGCGGTTGCAGAAGCTCCGCGACGTGATCCGGTCGGACAAGCGTTATGCGTCTGCTATCGGCTTCCGCTACCACGATGGCAAGCCCGGCATCGTCGAAGGACTGCTCTGTCGCGGCGACCGCCGCGTTGGCAAGGTGATCGAGGCAGCATGGCGTGACGGCGCCAGGTTCGACGGCTGGAGCGAGCACTTCAGCTATGAGCGCTGGATGCGCGCTGCCGCCACGGGTCTGGCGGACGAGCCCGTCGATGTTGCCTGGTACACGACGCGGGAGCGTGAGCAGAACGAGGTTCTGCCTTGGGACCACATCGACTCCGGCCTCGACAAGGACTGGCTGTGGCAGGACTGGCAGGACGCTCTCAGTGACGTTGAGGTCGAGGACTGCCGATGGACCCCGTGCTTCGACTGTGGTGTCTGTCCGCAGACGGACACCGAGATCGAGGTAGGGCCCACCGGCAAGCGGCTCCTGCCCCTCACCGTGGTGAACGCCGGCAAGGACCAGCTGCTCGAGATCCGCTAGACGATTTCGGCTAGGTGTACGCTTTTTTGCGTATTCCTTTTGGGGTCTTTTGCGTCTTATGGTTGACCTTCAACTACGTTATTCGGTGGACACGTCAAACCGTGGATCAACCGACTACGTCATACGGCGGATCGCCGGGGTGTCAGAGGTTGTGACGCACCCTTTCCGTTGGGCGGTTCGCCGCCTCCCCCAACCCTTCACGAAGGAGTCCTTGACAGTGACCGGTCGTACCAAACGTTCCTTGACAATAAGCGGTCGTTACAGACGTGTTGTAGCTTTCTCGGCGACGTTGGTCGCGGTTGGTGCCCTGGCGGGCGTGGCGCCTGTGATCGCGTCAAGCGGGCTTCCAGCCTCGGCCGCGGCGGTGACCACGTCCGGTGGTCATCGATCGTGGGACACCCGAACCGGATCGTGGGACACCCGAACCGGATCGTGGGACACCCGAACCGGGGGTGACCGTCACCGTTATCTGCACCGACGACACCTGAGCGATAGCGCTGGCCCGAGCGTTAGCCCGAGCCCGAGCGCTAGCCCGAGCCCGAGCGCTAGCCCGAGCCCGAGCCCGAGCGCTAGCCCGAGCCCGAGCGCTAGCCCGAGCCCGAGCGCTAGCCAATGGGTGCCGGCGGTCGGCGGTGCCTGGCAGATCCAGTACACGGGGTCGCTGGACACCAGTGTCAACGTCCCGACGTACGACCTCGACGGTTTCGACACCGCAGCCAGCACCGTCGCTGCCCTGCGTGCCGCTGGCAGTCACGGTATCTGCTACATCAGCGCGGGGAGCTACGAGGACTGGCGTCCTGACGCCGCCAGTTACCCGAGCAGCGTTCTGGGTAGCAGTAACGGCTGGCCTGGTGAGAGGTGGGTTGACATCCGACAGATCAGTGTCCTCAAGCCCATCATGGACAGTCGCTTGGCCATGTGCGCCAGCAAGGGCTTTGAGGCTGTTGACCCCGACAATGTTGATGGCTACACCAACAACACCGGCTTCCCCCTGACCGCTGCCGATCAGTTGGCGTTCAACCGCTGGATGGCTGCTGAGGCACACGCCTACGGACTGTCAGTTGGGCTCAAGAACGACATCGACCAGGCTACTGCCCTCGTCGGTAGCTACGATTTCGCCGTCAACGAACAGTGTTACCAGTACAACGAGTGCGACGCACTGAAGTCCTTCATTGGTGCTGGCAAAGCGGTCCTGCAGATCGAGTACGAGGGTGACCCCAACCAGGTCTGCCCAATCTCGCGGAGCTCTGGATTCTCGACCCTGTTCAAGAAAATGAGCCTCGACGCTTGGCGGCAGGCATGCTGACCTGAGCACACGACAACGCGCCGTGACAGGCGCACCCGCTGATGGCGGCGATCGGGCTTCGACCCGATCGCCGCCATCAGCCGTTTGACAAGAGGCTTCGGTCGTACAAGAGAGGATGTCCCGAGTTCCGTGGAACTTCGGTGGCGGCCCGATGATCATCAGGCTGCGTTCACGGTCTCATCATGACGGTCGGCACCGACAGTCTGCTCGGCGACATGGCGTTCGAGTGCGGCTCGTA
>Ga0209587_1000897_pt1 | contig 14460 bp, 12 predicted proteins | sample NGEPerD_2_FD_184512 | JGI IMG/M metagenome (GOLD analysis project Ga0209587, IMG submission 184512) | Arctic peat soil microbial communities from the Barrow Environmental Observatory site, Barrow, Alaska, USA - NGEE PermafrostL1-D... | ecosystem: Environmental > Terrestrial > Soil > Wetlands >... | reverse complement strand
GTGCTGACGGGGGCGAACCTCCAGTTGAGCGGCGGATTCGGCAGCTCTCCGGAGATCGGTGGTCGCTTCGTCGGACTCGGCAACATCGCCTATGCGTTCCTGGCCTCTGCTGCGGTGCTCGTGGCCGGGCTCGCGGCGCATCGCGTTGGAGGTCGGCGCGGCGCGTGGGTGGGCAGCGCGGTGCTCGTTGGTGCGATCGTCGTCGACGGCGCCCCCATGTGGGGTGCCGATGTCGGTGGTGTGCTCACGATGGTGCCGGCCTTCGCGGTCACCGGTGCGTTGCTGTTCGACCGACCGATACGAACCCGAACGATCGCGCTGTTCACCGGGCTGACCGCGGCCGCGATCGGTGTGGTCGCCGCCGTCGACTGGCTACGGCCCGCGGCGCAACGGACCCATCTGGGTCGACTGGTCGAACAGGTGCGGCTCGAAGGTGTCGGCGCGTTCACGACCGTGGTGCGCCGCAAGCTCGAGATGAATCTGTCGACACTTTCGTCGTCGCAATGGCGACCACTCGTGCTCTTCGGCCTCGCGTTCGTGGCCTACCTGGCGTTCGCTCGGGCGGGCCACCTCCGCCGTCTGATCGAGACCGTCCCGCAGCTGCGGGCGTCCCTGGTGGGCCTGGCGATCGTGGCGGCACTCGGGTACGCGCTCAACGATCAGGGGATCGTCATCCCGGCGGTGATGCTGGCGGTGGCGCTCCCGGTGCTCGTGGCTCTCGTGGCTTCGCCTCCGGAAGCGGCGCGTCGGTCACCGCGTCGACGAGCCCCCACTCGGTCGCGGTCGTCGCGTTGATCGCCGCGCCGCTCAGGGCGAGCCACGCCATCCGTTGACGGCCGATGCGCCGGGGAAGGCTCACGGTGCCACCTGCTCCGGGGACGAGCCCCATCTCGATCTCGGGCAGACGGAACGTTGTTTCGGGTCGGGCGAACACACGACCGGAAAAGGCCGCGAGCTCGACGCCTGCCCCCACACACGTTCCGTGCACGACAGTCGAGGTGCGAGCGACGAGGTCGTGGAGGGCGGCTCCGACGCTGCGAGCCCGCCGCACGATGTGTGCGGTCGCGGGATCCGACGACGTACCGAACTCGTCGAGATCACCACCGCTGCAGAAGACAGGACCGTCGCCGTCGAGCACGATGGACAGCTCGGGATCGGTCGTGGCGAGCGTCAACGCGTCCAGCAGGGCGTCGCGTGTGGCGGCATCGAAGGCGTTACGGACTTCCGGCCGAGCGAGCGTGATCCGGAGCTGGTTGCCGTCGCGTCGGACGCGGATCGGTTCGCCCGCCGCGCTCCGATCCCGTCGGACGTGGTGCGCCAGCCAACTACGGTGCTCCGGGCCGGCCTGGAGTGCGGAGTACGTGGCCGACTCCGCGGTGAGTCCCGCCGGTACCGACCGCGCCGAGCTGTGGCGCAGGAGCCACGCGAGCGCACCGGCTGCGAGCGGGTTGGCCGCGACGGCCGCAACGATGACCGCCGCGGTGTCTTCGTTGTCGACGACGAGATCGAAACCGGCGGTTGCGGCGCGGGAGGGTGACCCGATCGCCACCGACACGATCGGGAGAGAGCCGAGCCGCGGCGATCCTGCCGCGAGTTGCGCGCGCACGTCCGCCCGAAGGTCGACACAGTCGGCAACGATGACCGACCCCGCGGACGGGTCGAAAGCTCCGCCCAACGCGGCGAGCGGATCGGGGCCATCGAGCGCCCGTACGAGCTCGGAGGCGGGAAGGCTCACCACGCTGCGACCGTACCCGCGCGTCGCGTACGGTCGTTGCCATCGGTGATCTGGCGGAGTCGGAGCACGCTGCCCATTGGGCGGAGACGGGTGCGCTCGCGCTCACGGGCACCGCGGACGGTCCTGGCCTGCTGCCGCCGCCGGGTGTGCTGGACGCAATCGCGGAGCTGGGCGCAGCGGTCGGCGTTGACGCCTACCCCCATCTCAGCGTTCGGGCTCTTTCGGCGGGATGGACCCGGCGGGCCACGGTGTCGTGCGGCGGCGCAGCCCACCTGCTTGCCGCCGGCACCGAGTGGGTCGCTCTCTCTCTCCCGCGTGCGGTCGACGTCGAGGCATTGCCGGCCTTCCTCGAGACGACCGAGCAGCTCGGGGTCACCCTCGACGAGCGGTTGTGGGCACGGGTTGCCGCGCACGTCGCGCCCCGGGATGCCTCGACCATCGTCGAGCGCGCTCGCATGCTCGGTTTGGCCGCGGCCCGGCTCGGGGAGCGGCGACCGACAGGTTCGGGTGTCATCAGGACCGTGGTCGGGAGCGGGCTGCCGAGCGTCTCGCCGCCGCTGGTCGTCGACCTGTCCTCGTTGTGGGCAGGGCCGCTGTGCAGTCGAGTTCTGGCCGACATGCTCGGGGCCCGGGTCGTCAAGATCGAGGCGTCCGATCGCCCTGACGGGGCGCGCGCCGGGCCGATCGTGTTCTACGACCAGCTCCACCATGGCCACGAGTCGGTCGCGCTCGACTTCTCGAAGCGAGCCGATCTCGCCGCACTTCGGAGGTTGGTTGGTCGGGCCGACGTCGTGGTCGAGGGATCGCGGCCGCGCGCGCTCGAACAGCTCGGGATCCGTGCTGCAGACCTTCTCGCCGACGGGCCTCGCGTGTGGGTCTCGATCACCGGCCACGGCCGTGCCGAACCCCGGGCCGGCTGGATCGGCTTCGGCGACGACGCGGCTGTCGCCGGTGGCCTCGTCGCGCGGGTTCTCGGGGCGCCTCCGATGTTCGCGGTCGACGCGATTGCTGATCCGCTCGCGGGGCTCGCCGCCGCCGGCGCGACGCGTGACGCGCTCCGGTCCGGCGAGCGCGTCCTCCTCGACGTCGGTCTCTCGGCGGTTGCCGCGGCGGTTGCCGCTCGCGGTGGCGACGCGTTGTGGACACCCGTGGCCACATCCAGGTCGAGCGCGCCGGCCCCACCGCAGGCGACACCATCAAGACGGACCAGACCGGCTCGGCCGGCGCTGGGCCGGGATACCGCCGCCGTGCTCAGAGAGCTGGGCGGGTGAGCGTCAGGCCTGGTGGACGACGCCCTCGTCCACGAGCGCTGCGATCTCGTCAGGATCGAGCCCGAGGTCATCACCCAGGATGGCGGTCGTGTGCTCGCCCATCGCGGGCAGCGTCAACCCCTCGGGTTCGCGCGTTCCCGACAGCTTGATCGGGTTGCCCGACACGAGCACGGGCTGGTCGACGCCGTCGACCCGGGGGATCTCGAGCAGCATGTGCCGCTGCGCAACGTGGGGGTCGTTGACGAGGTCCTCGGCGTCGTTGCACGGCGCCGCGGCGATGCCCAGCTCGGCAAGCGCGGCCGCGGCCTTGCCCTTGGTGCGGCGCGCGGCCCAGCGCTCGATGGCGGGTCGAATCTCGGTCTCGAGGTGTTCGGACCAGCCCCAGCGTGTCGCGAAACGCTCGTCAGTGAGCCAATCGTCACGGCCGATGGCCCGGGCGAGGCGTTCGAACTGGTGCTCTCGGACCACCTGGATCATGAACCACCCGTCCGCGGCCCGGAATCCGGCCAGGATGTATGGCACCCGTGCCGGGGTATCGGGTACGCGTCGCATGCCGAGCGACCAGAAGTTGGCGACGACGTCGCACATCGCGATCATCGAGTCGAACATGGCGACGTCGACGAGCTGTCCCTCTCCCGTGCGGTCACGGTGACGGAGTGCAGCGAGGACACCGATGAGCCCGTAGAGGCCGGTTGCCGTGTCGCCGAGGCCGCCGACGGGAGTGATCACCGGGGGCTCGCCGGGCCGGCGTGAGTACTCATAGATTCCCGACATCGCCTCGGCCACCGCGGCGTAGGCGGGCCGATCGGCGTACGGCGACTCGTCGGGAGCTGCCGAAGCCGGAGATCGCAGGTACACGACCGAGGGATCGGCTCGTCGAGCTGGCACGTAGTCGACGCCAAACTTCGCGGCGCGGCCCGGGCCGAGGTTCTCGGCAACGACATCGAACTTCGGGACCAGGCCGAGCACCAGGTCGCGCCCGCGGGGATCTCGCAGGTCGATGCCGACGCTTCGCTTGCCGAGGTTGTAGCGCAGGAACGTGGCCCCGACGCTCTCGTCCCGTTCGTCGACGATCGCCGGTTGCGCGAGCCGCCCGGAGTCGCCCCGAGGTGGCTGTTCGACCTTGACGACCTCAGCGCCGAGCTGGGCCATGAGGAACGTCAGTACGGGCACTGCCTGCATCTGCTCGATGGCCAGGACGCGAACCCCGGTGAGCGGGCCGACGCCGGTCGGAGCTGCGCCGGGCGATCCCTCGGGTGATGTCGCCGTTGTGGTCACGAGACCATCGAGGCTACCGGATCGGCCGTTCGCGGCTTCGGGGGCGATACCGTCCTTCACTCATGGGCGCGTTGCTCCGATTCCGTGTCGCGTTCCTCGCGGCCACCGGCGGTTTCGTCGACGCGGTCACGTTCATCATCCTGTTCGGGTTGTTCACGGCCCACCTCACGGGCGACACGACTCGTCTCGGCGTCGATCTGGGCACCAGGACGTTCAACGGCGACGCCGGCGCCCGCGTCGCGGTCATCATCGCCTTCGTCGTCGCAGTTGCCGTCGGGAGCACCGTTCTGCTGTTCACGGACAAGCTCCACGTCCGACGCCGAGCTCTGCTCGGCGTCCAGGCGGTGCTGTTGGTGGTGTTCATGGTGGCGGGAACGTTCTGGCTCGACCGGGGAGCTGTGGCCGAGGGATCGCTCGTCCTCATCGTGTTGGGATCGATGGCCGCGTTCGCGATGGGGCTGCAGAACGTCGTCGTCCGCAACGTTGCCGGCATCTCGGTCGCGACGACATTCATGACCGGCATGCTCACCGCCATGGCCGAGGACATCGCCAGCTGGGTCCGCGCGCGCCACGATCCGGAACCCCGCCGAAGGGCCTTCCTGCATGGCGGCATCTGGCTGTCGTACATCACCGGTGGGATCGTGGGCGCCGCGGCGGTGACCGCCTGGGAGCTTCGGGCCCTCTGCTTGCCGATCGCGGTGATCATCGTTGCCGCGATCACCGAGCGCGGCGGTCACGGGCGGGTGGGCCAGGAGCTCCTCTAGTGGCCGGCGGTGACCCCTGGGCCCAAACGGCGGCGGAGCTCAGTCTCGTAGTCGCGCACCATCGGGCCGGCGTGTCGTTGCTTGAGCTCGCTGAGCACGGGATAGCCCTCGTCGCGCTCCGCGTCCCATTCATCGGCGAAGCGACCCGACGAGATGTCGTCGGTGAGCCGTTCCATGGTGGCGCGCACGTCGAGGTGGTCGTATTGCCCGCGGCGCGAGAGCTGGCCGTACTGGCTGGTCGGTGAGTGGTACTCGGATTGGACGGCAAAGCCTCGTTCCCGGAGCAACCGGTAGGTCCGCTCGACCTCGCCCGAGAGCACCAGCTCGGTGATGATCGCCTCGATCGGGATGCCTCGGTCCGTCATGGTGCCGACGAAAGCCTCGTTGACTGCGGCGAGCGCGGGCGACAACACCTGCTCGACGCCGAGGTCCAGGATGGCTTCCTGCTCGAGCGTCAGCTCGATCGCACCCTCCCGCAGACCCCCGATCGCGAGCGCGACGGCCAGGACGCGTTCGAGCGCGTGGCCGGTCTCGTCGTGCTCGACGCCGATGGCGGTGATGAACCCGTTGCCTTCGATGTAGCACTCCCGCACCTCGGGTCCGAGCATCCGGGGCGCGACCATCCCGAGGTCGCCCGCGGGTGTGAACCGCTCGAAGGCCGGGGTGTAGCCGCTGGCGACAATGGTGCACGCGTCCGGCCGGGGCGTGAGGCCGATGGTCGGAATCACGTCGTCGGGTACGAGGACACAGATCACATCGGCGTCGTTGGCCGCCGTGATCTCGGTGGTGTCGAAGCCCTCCTCGCGTGCCTGCTCGGCCGAGGCGTCGCTGCGGACGCACACCTGCACGGCGATACCGCTGTCACGCAGGTTCAACGCCCAGGATCGACCCTGGTTGCCGTAGCCGACCACCGCGACCTGCCGGTCGCGCAGCGCCTCGAGACTCGCGTCGGCTTCGTAGAAGATCTTCGTCATCGTCGGCTTTCCTTCCGGTCCGGGGCCGATGAGCGTAGGCCCGCGTCGCTGAGCGCTCCAGATGAGCGGCGCTCGGAGCCGGACCCCGACCGCGCGTGACCGCACCCGCGGTCGGCGGGTCATCGCCATCTACGCACTAGGTTCTGTGCGTCGTGGACCCCATCGACCTCTCACCGATCGAATCGGATTGTCTCCGATGCCGGCGCGCCGAGCCGATGCGGGTGCCCGGTCTGTGTCGCTCCTGCCGTGACGAGCTGATCGAGCGTTACGCGCCGCAAGTCCGTGAGATCGAGGTCGAACGGTACGAACCGGCGATGCACGTCACCCCGAACGCCGTTGCGCTCAAGGACGACTGATGGCCTCGCCGCGGGCGCAGCTGAAGGCGTTGCGCAAGCACCGGGTCCCCGCATGGTGGCAGGACGCCAAGCTCGGCATCTTCGTGCACTGGACGCCCGCGTCGGTTCCCGGCTTCGCGCCCGTCGACGCAGACATCGGCGAGATGCTCCGGTCGGGTCGGCGCGACGCGATGGCGTGGTCGCCGTACACCGAGTGGTACGAGAACTCGTTGCGGTTCCCCGACAGCCCCGTGGCACAGCACCACCGCGAGACCTACGGCGACCGGCCGTACCGCGAGTTCGCGGGGGACTGGGAAGCCGCACTCGAGTTGTGGGATCCGCAGGCATGGGCGCGTAGCTTCGCCGCGGCCGGCGCACGGTACGTCGTGATGGTCACCAAGCACCACGACGGCTACTGCCTCTGGCCGACCGAGGTCGTGAACCCGCGCCGGGGTGGATGGCACTGTCGTCGCGATGTGGTCGGTGAGCTCGCCGAGGCCGTGCGCGCCGAGGGGATGCGCTTCGGCGTCTACTACTCGGGCGGGCTGGACTGGACGTTCGACGATCGCCCGATGGGTTCGTTGTCCGACATGCTCGCGGCCATCCCGCGCGGTGACTATCCCGTCTACGCCGAGGCGCAGGTTCGCGAGCTCATCTCGCGCTACCGCCCGAGCGTCCTCTGGAACGACATCGCGTGGCCGGCCGAGGCCAAGCTCCTCTGGCCCCTGTTCGCCGACTACTACGCCGCGGTGCCCGACGGCGTGGTCAACGACCGGTGGATGCCGTGGAGCCCGCTGATCGCCGCGGCGCGTCTCGCTCCACTGAAGTACGTGATCGATGCCGGGTCCCGGCGTGCCGCCGAGCGCGACAAGGGCCTCATCCCGCCCAAGCCGCCGTTCTTTGACGTTCGTACCCCCGAGTACACGGTGTTCCCCGATGTGCAGCGCACGCCGTGGGAATGCGTGCGCGGCATGGATCACAGCTTCGGGTACAACGCGTCGTCGCGTCCGGAGCATTTCGTCTCGCGATCGGACCTGTTGTGGTCGCTCGTCGACATCACCGCCAAGGGCGGCAATCTCCTGCTCAACGTCGGTCCCCGTGGTGTCGACGCCCAGATCGCCGGGGAGCAGACGCGCCGGCTCGACTGGCTCGCGGACTGGATGGGGAGCCATGAGTCGGCAGTGCGGGCAACCCGTCCGTGGGTGCGCCCCGGCGTCGAGACCGGGGAGGGGCGACCGGTTCGCTACACGGCGCGGGACGAGACCGTCTTCGCGGTCATCGACGGTGCGAGCGGCAGGACCACGTTCGGTGACATCGTGCCGACCCGTACGACTGCGGTCGAGTCGACCGACGGGACGAGGCGCCCATGGCGGGGCACACCTTCCGGACTCCAGGTCGACCTCCCCGCGGCCGCTGACGATGCCGGCCCGGTCACGGTCGCGCTCCACCGAGTCGACGCGCGGCCATGACCGGTCAGGATCTCCGCGCCGCGGCAGCCGACGCGCTGCGGGACCTCAACCACGCCTTCGTCGGCCACGACACCGATGATGACCGGCTTCGTGCCATCGCCACCGCGGCCGAGCAGGCGACCGCGGCATTGCGGGCGGGCCCGCGCCGTGATCGCCTCGCGCTCATGAGCGCCGCGATCGCGTCGGCGCGTGCAGCCGCCGACGACGGCAGCGAAGAAGCCGATCTGATGTTTCCGGCGTCGATGCCCGGTGCGGGCTTCTCCGATCGGGCCGTGGCGGGCACGACCAACCCCACCAGCATCGACATCGACGCCCGCTTCGAGGGCGAGGAGGTCGTCGCCGACGTCGTGCTGCGCCGGGCGTTCGAGGGCGCGCCGGGCCGAGCACACGGCGGGATCGTCGCCGCCGCGTTCGACGACGTCACCGGCTTCGTCATCGGAAGGTTGCGCGAACCGGCCTTCACCGGTGAGCTCACCGTTCGCTTCCACGCGGCGGTCCCGGTGGAGCAGACGCTGCGCATGGTCTCGCGTCTCGACGGTCGGGAGCGCCGCAAGCTGTTCATCAGCGCCGAAGCCCACGTCGGCGACCAGCTCGTCGCGAGCTGCCGCGCGATCTACGTCACGGTCGATTCGTCCAAGTTCGCCGGAGCGCTCGACCCCCGCTGACGCGAACGGGCACGATTGCACCGGCGCGTCCTCGTACGAGGCGCCGCGGCATCGGAGAGGAGCATCTCGTGAGTGGTCCCACCCCCGGACAAGCAGCGCCTCGATCGCGGGGCGATGCTCGCGCTGTTCGCGATGGCGCTCGGCGTGTTCGTCATCGCCAACGACTTCACCGCGCTGAGCGTGGCGATCCCCCGGATCGAATCGGAGCTCGACACCGATCTCAACACCGCGCAGTGGGTGATCGACGGCTACGCACTCGTGTTCGGCGTGCTGATCGTCACCGGTGGACGGCTCGCCGACCTGTTCGGCCGCAAGCGCATCTTCATGATCGGCGCGGCACTGTTCGCGACGTTCTCGGTGCTGGGCGGCCTCAGCCCGAACATCGAGACGCTCATTGCCCTTCGGATGCTGATGGGCGTCGGTGGGGCGATGATGTGGCCGGCGATCCTCGGCATGACCTACGCCATCCTCCCCGAGGACAAGGCGGGCCTCGGGGGTGGGCTGATCCTCGGCACGGCCGGGCTCGGCAACGCGTTCGGACCCATGCTCGGAGGATTTCTCACCGATGTGGCGAGCTGGCGTTGGGTGTTCTTCGTGAACCTGCCGATCGCCGTGTTCGCGATGCTGGTCACGGCCCGGCAGGTGAAGGAGTCGGTCGTCGACACGTCGGTGCGAACCATCGACTACGCCGGTGTGGCCATCCTCACCGGCGGGGTCGTGTCGATACTCGTCGCGCTGGACGAGGGCACGACCCGGGGGTTCGACGATCCGCTGATCCTCGGTCTCTTCGCGGTCGGTGCCGCGCTGCTGACGGGGTTCTTCCTCGTCGAGCGGCGTCAGGGCGAAGGTGCGCTGGTCCCCAACGACGTGCTGTCGAACCGCGTGTTCGCGGCGGCGTGCCTGGCCGTGCTGCTCATGTCGGCGATCTTCTTCTCGGCCCTGTTGTACCTGCCCCAGTTCACAACCAAGATCCTCGGCTATTCCGCCCTGAGGGCGGGTGTCGCGCTCCTCCCCATGATGGGGGTGTTCGCGATCACGTCGTTCATTGCCGGGTCGCTGTACGCCCGGCTCGGTGCCCGGCTCATGGTGTCGCTGGGCGCGGGGATCCTCGCCATCGGGATGTTCCTGCTCTCGCGGGTGGACCCGAGCTCGACCTACGCGGCGCTCGTCCCCGGGATGGTGGTGCTCGGCATCGGGGTCGGGCTGTTCTACTCGTCGATCACGACGTGTGCGGTCACCGCGCTCGATCCGTCACGGTCCAGCCTGGCCGGCGGCATCGTCTACATGTGTCAGATCGCCGGCGGCGCGGTCGGGCTCGGGCTGAACACCGCGATCGCCACCTCGGCGTCGAATCTCGCCGACGGGATCGGCAATGCGTTCCTCCTGGACGCGCTCCTCGCGCTCGCCGGCCTCGTCATCGTGGCCCGGTTCATCGACAGCACCGAGCACACCCACAAGCACCACCACTTCCGCTGGCACCGCGCCCACGCCTGAGCCCGGGGGCGATGTTGCGCCGTCGTGCGAGCTGGTGACGTTCCCAGCTCGGGTGCGCGGCCGAGCGCCGCGCACCCGATCGGCTCAGGACGGGCGGGCGTTGCCGGAGCTGTCGTCGCGCTCGGTGAGGGTCACGTCGACCGAGTCCCCGTCGCCATCGCGTTCGTAGGTGATCGTGACCTCGTCGCCGGGGTCCTGGGACCGGATGGCCTCCACGAGATCGCGCGGCGTCTCCACGGCCTCGCCGTCGACCTCGGTGATCACGTCGTCGGCTTCCAGACCGGCGTCGTCGGCCGGGCTGTCGCCCAGCACATCGACGACACGGACGCCCGAGTCGTCTTCGGTGGCTGCGGTCTGGACACCGAGGAACGTCGTCGAGCCGATCGCCGGGCTCTCGGGCTCGACGAACGGGCGCGGGTCGGGGCGGGTCGGCGCCTCCTGTTGGCTGCCGGCCGAGCTCGTGGTGTCGTCGTCACCCTTGACGAACCAGCCGGCACCGAAGCCGAGGCCGACGAGCAGGAGCCCGGCGACCGCGAGCGCCGCCCACTTCGGCACCATGACGTGGTTGCTTCGCGGCGCGGCCGTCGGTGCGGCGCCCATGGGGACCGCGATCGGCTCGATCAGGGCAGGCTCCGGCGGAGTCGTGTCCGATTCGGGGGCCGCGGGAACGGTGACCTCGGTGGTCGGTGCGGCGCCGGCTTCTGCGTCGGGCACCGGGGTCGTCGCGTCGGGCGACGGTGGTTCGGTCGGCGTGTCCTCGGACGGCGTGTCGGAATCAGTCATGCATGTCCCTCCAGGTTTGAGCTGTCAGCATGGACGCGCCGAGCCGATCGCGGTACGCGGCTGCTGAGAGCTGCCTGAGAGGGCAGGCTCGATCCCCGAGCTCGTGGGCCGGATCTCGCCCATCACCAGCTTCCACCGCCGCCACCACCGGAGCCACCGCCGCCGCCGCTGAAGCCGCTCGAGAATCCCGAGGTCGACGACGATGCGGGGGTCCACGTGGACGCGGCGGTGAACCCGACGAACGAGGTGGCGAGCACGCCGCTGCTCACGAACCAGTCCGAGGTATCGGGTGCCTCGAACGCGTCGATCCATTCCTGCACATGACCGAACACGATGGCGTAGCCCATGTACTGACGCAGCAGGCCCAGGTCGGCGGCGGCGCGGGCGTGCATGGCCTCGCTCTCGGTGAAGAACCGCTCGAAGCCGCGCACGCGCCAGGAGGCCGCCAATCCTTTCGGCGTCGCGCCCTGGCCCGCGCCGCGCACGATGACCCAGCCGCCGATCGCGAGGATCCCGAGGGCGATGGCCAGCTCCACGAGCTGGGCGAAGGAGCGGTCGCCGGTGACGGTGACGATCGCGTAGCGGGCGCCGCAGCCCGCGGCCACGGCGATCAAGCCGAGCCAGAGCGCCCGCAGGGGACGGATACGCGTGCGGAGGTCGGCTGCATCGGTGCCGCGCTGCGCCAGCCCGCGGTCCTCCAGCTCGTCGGTGAGGTCCTCGGCGAGCTGCTCGGCAACCGACCTCATCTTCTCCCGCCGCTCCTTGTCGAGCTCGACGCTGTCGGCGCGACCGAGCACGCCGGCGATCATCGTCTCCTCGTCTTCGGTGAGCCCGACGTCGCGGTCGCGGCGTTCGATCGTCCATGACGTGCTGGTCTCGGTCACCTTGAGCGCCCCGCGTGCCGCGAGGTCGATCACGGTGGCGGTGAGCAACCGGACCTCGTCGACCTGGATGAGCGCCCCCATCTCTCCGGGGCGAAGATCCATGGGCGGCACGAACTCGATCGCGGGATCATCGAGGAGGTCGTACGACTCGCCTTGTTTGCCCGCGACATCGGGCCCGAAGGTGCTCCACACCTCCGCTTGCGCGGCGGCCATCAATCGGCGCCATCGGCGCAGCTGCCACCATGCCACCAACGCCACGCCCGCGGCCGCGGCGAAGGCGGAGGCGAGGTTGGCCGCGGTCAGCCACGGGTCGCCGCTGCCGGGCGCGATGGCGCCGCCGGGCCAGACCACCTCCACGGTGAAGGCCTGATCGATGAAGAGGTCGCGGCCGATGAACTCCCCGCCGGTCTCGGTCACGACGGCCTTGGCGCACGGGAGCGTGGTGGCTTCGCCACCCTGAAAGCACTGCACGCGACTCGGCGACCCGGGTGACGCCACGCTGTAGCGCAGATCCGTGATCTGCGATCTCCACGCGGAGATGGCGTCGATCCGCAGCTGGACGCGATCGCCGGGTTCCGCGGTCGTCATGTTGGTGAGCTCGTAGTCGAGCCGGTAGGTGTGCGTGCCCGTGATCAGTCGGTCGGGATCACCGATGCGGATCGTCACCTTGTCGGACTCGGCGTTGATCGACACGCCATCGGGGGTGCCCGCCGACGTCGAGACGACCAGGTCCGAGATGCGGTGGGCGCCGTTGGAGTCGCGCAGCGGGATGATCCGCTCGATGCCGTGGCGCGGCCCGGCCCCGAAGTTGTGCACGATGGTCTCGCGGATTCGCGCGTCGCCATCGGCGGTCACCTGGGTGGAGACGTCGAAGCTGGGTGTCGACTCGAAGCCCTCGATCTGCGGGGGTGGATCGAGGGCCGGCCCGTTCTCGGCCTCGAGTCCGGCCGCGGGTGACTCGATGGCCTGGACGATGACGTTGCCGGCAAACCCGATCATCCCGACGACGACGGCGAAGACGAGGGCGAGCCACCAGCGTGGAAGACGCATGGCGCTGCGTGGGCCTACGCGACGGGTGGGGTGGGGCGGCTGAAGTCGCGGTTTGGCCGCTCGGGCGGGAAGCCCATGCCTGCCGGTGGCCGGAACCCGCTCTCGCGCATGTCCTCGAAGACGTGCTTCATGTTGAGCAGGTCCTCCTCGTAGGAGAACAGGCCGTCGCCGGCGTAGATGAGCGTGGAGCAGCCCGACTGCACGTAGCGGGAACCGTCGGCTCGCCGGCCGGGCAGCACCTGTCGCCATTTGATGAGCACGTCGTCGCCGTCGATGGCGAAGAACTCGGTGGGGAAGTCCCAGTCGTCGAGGCCGACCATCGCCTCACCGAACACGGTGCGCCGCATCTCGTCGAGGCCCTCGACGCGTCCCCACGCAGGGTCGATGAACACCGCGTCGTCGGTGAAGAACTGGGCGAGGTCACCCCAGGTTCCCCGGCCCGCGTTGATCTCGTCTCGGACCGCGATGTAACGCTCGACGGTGGCGCGAACCTCTTCGACGGAGTGGCCCATGGTGCTCCTCGGTGCTCAGTGCTTGGGTCGCGCGAACGCGGCGCGCACACGGTCTTCGAAGTGCCCGAGCGGGAACGTCTCGGCGTCGGGGTCGAACGCGATCTGATCCCACTCGTCGGTGAACTGCTCCGCCAGGTCGAACCACGGCTCGTTCCGGTACTGGTCGCGCAGGTCCTGGGGCATGTCGAAGTGGTGGTAGTAGTGCCGACCCTGGAAGTCCTGGTGGACGCGCAAGACGTGGTAGCAGTCGGGCCGGAGGTAGGGCTTCAGCATCTCCGCGGCGATCGGTCCATGGTTCGCGACGCTCACGAACTTGCCGATGTCGTGACAGAGCGACATGACGATGACGTCCTCGTCCGCGCCGGCCTTCTCCGCCAGGGTCGCGGTCTGGAGGGAGTGGGTGAGCTGATCGGTCGCGAATCCATCGGTGACGCCGGCCAACGAACCCAGCATGTCGAGGATCGATTGGGCGACCCGGGGCTGGTGCGCCGCGGTCTGGCGTCCGATCTCGGCCCACTCCTCGGCCGTCGACTCGTCCATGCGGGTGAAGGTCGCGTTCGCCATGGAACCTCCTCGGTGGACGACCAGTCTGGCACGCCGTGCACGCACGGGAACGGGGCCGAGGAGTGGGCTACCGAGCCCCGAACGGTCAACCCGAGATCCCGACCCACTCCTCCGACCGCCTCCAGAGATCACGCGCCCGTGTCGGATCCATCGCGTAGGTACGCACGCCCTCCATCGCCCCGGGGTCTGCCGTGGGTGTGGCGATGTGGCAATCCTCGAGGTAGAGACCGCCGCGGCCGTCGAGCTCCGCCGAGGTGGCCGCCCACACGGTCGTTGCCGCGCCTTGCGGAATGGTCTTCCAGGCCGACTGCGCGTCGGACGGCATCGAATCGCGCAGCGCCGCGAGGGCCTCCTCGGTGAGGTGACGTCCGAGCTCGGTCAGGATCATGCCCGGGTGCACGGAGAACGCGCGCACGCCCTCCTCGCGGTAGCGGCGGTCGAGCTCGACCGCGAACAGGGCGTTCGCGGTCTTGGATCGCCCGTACGCGATCCACGGGTCGTACTGGGACTGGTCGAAGTTGGGATCTTCGAGGTCGACATCGGCGAACCGGTGTCCTCGCGAGCTCAGCGCCACGACGCGCGCCGAAGGGGCTGCGAGAAGTGCCGGCATCAGCAGCGAGGTGAGCAGGAAGTGCCCGAGGTGGTTCGTCCCGAGCTGGAGCTCGAAGCCGTCGGCCGTCTC
>Ga0209587_1000896_pt1 | contig 14472 bp, 13 predicted proteins | sample NGEPerD_2_FD_184512 | JGI IMG/M metagenome (GOLD analysis project Ga0209587, IMG submission 184512) | Arctic peat soil microbial communities from the Barrow Environmental Observatory site, Barrow, Alaska, USA - NGEE PermafrostL1-D... | ecosystem: Environmental > Terrestrial > Soil > Wetlands >... | reverse complement strand
GAACCAGTCCATATTGTCGATCGTTTTGGCGGCGCGCGAGATGGCGTTCTGAATCGCGTCGTCGCTGCTCTTGGTGGACGAACCCGCCAGCTCGACCAGCTTGTATACATGATCATTCATGATGTGCTCCGGAAAGTTGAAGGTCTAAGGCCGCCCGTTAGATCAGGCATCGATGCCGGCGCGACGTGCGTATCGCGGACAGTCTCGCCTGCCCGGTTTCGCGAGGATAACAAACCGCGGGCTGTGACGCGCGCAGCTTCGAGTGTTGATTTACCGCGGGATTGCCACTCGTTCCATCAGGTAGCACAGGCAGTCCTGGCGCACGATTGCTTCGTCCAGGGTCAGCATCGACGGCATTACAGACTTTTTCAAGGTCAGCCGCCCTTCTTGGTTGGCGAAATACCGGTGCGTCACGTCTTCGCCACGCTCGCCGGTCGCTGTCAGGCATACGGGTCCATCGGCAGCTATGCCGGCAAGCACGGTGCCCGCCGGCAATTCGTGGAAATTGAATCGGTCCAGATCGTTATCGAAACGGACTTGAGCCCCGTCGCCGCCAAAGCTGAAGCTTGCCTGCGGCGGCAGCTTTACCACCGCGATGGTGTGGAACAGGTCGATATCCTGTTCCAATACCGGATGCGCCGGCAGCTTCGCCAGCCGCAGACAGGCCTCCAGATAATCGGCCGCGTGCTGCCCGCCACGCGCGTAGCCCGGTTTGCCGCACTCCAGGGTGGTGGCCGGGCAGAGCTCGGCAAACGCCATTGACTGTACGCCAGTGGGCTGCACGAAGTAGACCACCGTGCGGCTGAACAGCAGCGCCAGTTGCAGGAAACTGTGATCCAGCCGGTTGATGCAGGCGTAGTGCGGATTAAGCCCGGTGTTGTTGTGGACATCCACGCTCGCGAACACGCCGCGCGCCGCCATGATCCTGACCACTTCCGCCAGCGTGCGCGCCTCACAAGAATCCGCGAAATCCCCGCCCGGCCACACGCGGTTGAAGTCCGGCTGTCCCGGCAGAAAACGCGCGCGGTGGCGGGCCGCGCCAACATTGCCGATGAAGATCGACAGGGCGCGCGGCAACGTCTCCATGCGTTGCAGCAAGGTCTGCATCGCTTGAAGGCCGACATCTTCGTTGCCATGCAGTAATATCGAGACGAACAGCGGCGGCTTGCGGCGTCCGGGCAGATGGATAAGCGTGGGGCCTTTCAGAACTTCGTGCAGGCGATGGGCCGGCAGCCGCAGCGAGCCTTCTGGGAGATAATCGAGTTCGGTCAGCATGCGCTCAGTCATCCCAGGTGTGTACCGGCTCGCCGCGCCGCTGACGATCGATATACGCCGCCGTCAGCGCCTGCATGTCCGGCCCGTGGCGCGCGACGAACGCCCGTTGCCAGCCGGCGCCGTTGCGGCTGTGTTCCACTCGTTGCATAACAATTCCGAGGTAATGGTCGCACTCCGCCGGCTCTATACCGATTGAATGTAAACCGCGGCGCGCGAGCGGCAGCAGTTCGTTCAACAAGAGCGCGCGAATGCCGGTCTTTTTGCCATCCAGCCAGCTCACGTTGGCGCTGAGACCGAAGCGCGCGGCCTGGTAAAAATTATCCTTGGCCTGCGCGAACGGCAGTAGCACCTCCAGGCGCACGTCCGGCGCGCACAGGCTTTCGGTGAGTCCGTAAAAAAACGCCGCGTCAGCCACCGCGTCAGCAATGGTGGGGCTGCCGGCCAGCACGCGGTGCTCGATTCGTACGTGCGGCGCGCCATCCGCATCGAAACCGATCAGCGGCCGGTTCCAGCGCCAGATCGTACCGTTGTGCAGGCGCAGGTGTGTGTACTTTTCAGGCGGATCGTCGCTGAGCATCGGCAACAGCACGGGAAAATATGCAAGATTCTCGGTAAAACATTCGATAATGGAGTCGATCGCATAACCGGAGCCGAAACTCACGCGCCGCACCGGTCCCTGCGCGACATCCTTAAAACCGCCGACCTCGACCGATTGCTCGAACAAGGGTACGCGGGTTTCGCTCCACAGATCCTGCCCGAACAGATAAGGCGCGTTGGCGCAGGCGGCGACCATGGGTGCGGAGACGGCTATGGCCGCGTTGTAAAGCCGTTGCGCTCGCTTGAATGGTGCCTGCAGGTGGATCTGGAACGACGCGGTGGCGGATTCCAGCAAAATATTGTTGTGCTCGTACCTGAGGTGCTGATGACCCACGATGTCGAGCTTGAGCGACCGCCCGTCGCGCGCGCGCAGCACCTGCCGGTTGAGTGCCCGGTAACGTTTGAGGCCCGACATGTTAGTGAGTGTTAGATGCTCGGCGCGCAGAGTCGGCAGGATACCGATGGTCAGCACGTCGGCGCCATGTTGACGGGCGGCGTCGTGCGCGCCTGTCCAGATGCGTTTGAGCGCGGCTTCCAGGCCGCTTAGCGCCCGGCCCATCAGCAGCTCCGGCTCCACGTTGAGTTCGATATTGAACTTCGCAAGTTCCAGGGTCGCGAGCGGGTCCGCCATGGTCTTGAGCACGGCTTCGTTGATCGGCGCCGGCTCCAGCCGCGCATCCACCAGCCATGCCTCCAGCTCAAAACCGGCGACCGGCCCCTTGCTGGACAATTCACCCGCGTGTGCCTGCGCAATCAACAGCTCGGTTTCGTATCTGAGGCGTCGCGCGAACTCCTCGAAATCGCGCGCCCTAAAGCGGCTGGATTCTATTTCCTGTCCCACTTATGCTTTAGTCCGGTCGGGTGACAGCGTCGGCCCGCAGGCGCGCATCCAGCGCCCGCAGGCGTTCCGGTGTGCCCACATCCAGCCATTCGCCGCGATAGTGCTCGGCGCTGACCTTTCCAAATTCTGCCGCGCGCCGCAATAACGGGGCCAGCGCAAACGCGCACGCCCGGCAGTCTTCGAACAGCGATGGTGTGTAATAACCGATGCCGCTGAAGGTGAGTTTCTCCCCGTGCGTCGGGCTCAGCCGCCCCGCGTCCAGAAAAAAATCGCCTTGGCGGTGATGCGCCGGATTATCGACCAGCACCAGGTGCGCGCGGTCGCCGCGCGCCAGCCCATGAAGCCTGAACGGATAATCGCACCAGACGTCGCCGTTGACTACCAGAAAACGGTCGTCTCCCAGCAGCGGCAATGCCTTGAAGATGCCGCCCCCGGTCTCCAGCGCGCGCTCGCCCTCATTGGAGTAGCGAATGTTCAGACCGAAACGGCCCCCGTCGCCGAGCTTTGCCTGGATCTGATCGCCCAGATGCGCCAGATTGATCACCACCTCGTTGAAGCCCGCCGCCGCCAGGGCTTGCAGATGATATTCGATCAGCGCCTTGCCTCCCGCCTTGAGCAGTGGCTTGGGCGTGCGGTCGGTGAGCGGCCGCATTCGTTCGCCTCTGCCGGCGGCAAGAATCATGGCCTTCATAAAGAGACGCGCGGCACAACGTGCTGTTCGAACAGATGGGTGAGCGGGGCCAGTTCGCCGTAGCGGGCGGCGATCGTCATCACGTAGTGCACGAAGCGGGGCGTGTCGCGGGTGTAGCCGGGCTTGCTGTCGCGATGCGTGAGGCGCGCGAAGATGCCGAGCACTTTCAGATGCCGTTGCAGGCCCATCCAGTCGAAGGCGCGCCGGAAGTCGGCAAACGAGGCGTGTACCGGCAGGCCGGCCGCGCGCCCGCGCTCCCAGTATTGCCGCGACCACTGGTCCACGCGCTCTTCGGGCCACGAAATAAACGCGTCCTTGAACAGGCATACGGCGTCGTAAGTCACGGGGCCGAATACCGCGTCCTGAAAATCGAGCACGCCAGGATTGGGATCGGACACCATCAGATTGCGCGGCATGTAATCGCGATGCACGTACACGCACGGCTGCGCCAGCGCGGACTCGATCAGCAGCGCGCGCACCGCTTCCCACCGGGCCTGGGATTCGGCGTCCAGGACGACGCCCAGATGCTTTGACAGATACCATTGCGTGAACAGATTCAGTTCGCGCGCCAGAAGCCGCTCGTCATAGGTCGGCAACACGCCGATTTGCGAGGCAAGCTGCCAGCGGATCAGCGCGGCTATGGCGTCGGTGAACAATGCATCGGCGGTTTCCGGCGTGAGCACGTCCAGGTAGGTTTGCATGCCCAGATCGGTCAACAGCAGAAAGCCCTGTTCAAGATCCTGCGCCAGTATCCGCGGCGCGTGCAGACCCGCATCGCGCAGCAGCGCGGCGACTTTTATAAACGGCCGGCAGTCTTCCTTGTCCGGCGGTGCGTCCATGACAATGAAGCTTTTGTCATCGACGCGCGCCCGGAAGTAGCGCCGGAAACTGGCGTCGCCGGAGGCGGCCGTAAGCTCGCAGGTGCCGAGTTCGTCCGGTGTGCGCAACCACGCACGCAAACACCGCAGACGTTCGTCAGGGTCGGTCATGCATTTCTAGGGCCTTGTTCGAGTAATTTGCCGGCAGCCCGCAAGCAAATTTGACCAGGTTTATGCTCAAGCCGCGGCAGGCGGTTCTGCGGTCAGGGGGCCGGCTTGCCGCCGGCGGATCAATTCAGCCGACTGTGATGCTCCTGCAGGCGAAACACCAGTTGGCGCACGTCGCCGGTGTCTTCATCGTCGGGTGCGTGGTGCAGATAATATTGAAAATCCTTGAGCGCGGCGTTGTAACATTCCAGGGCGTTGAACATCAGACCGCGGTCGCGGTATTCGCTGACCCGGTCAGGATCTACCAGCAGTATCTTGGTGATGATGGGGATGATTTTGGCCGCCTTGCCCTGTTGCTGATAAATCCCTTTCAGATTGGCCAGCATCCTGATGAGGATATGTTTGTTCGAGGCGGGGGCGAGGAATGGCGCCGGCGACTCGATAGCCACGTCGAACACGCCCTGCAGACGGTCGGTGAGATCTTCCGCGCTCAGCGAGATGCCGCCATTGTAAGGGTCGATCACCACCTCGCCGCCGCCATACGGCAGTTTGACCAGGAAATGTCCCGGGAAGGACACGCCCACCAGATCGAGCCCCAAGCGCCGGCCCAGTTCCATGTAAACCACCGACAGCGAAATGGGTATCCCGCGGCGCCGCTCCAGCACCTCGTTAATGTAACTGTTGCGCGGGTCGTAATACTCGCCGGTGTTGCCGCTGAAACCCAGTTCCCTGAACAGGAATTTGTTCAGTTGCCGAATCTGAATCTGCTCATCCATGCCCGGTGCGACGCGCCTGCCGATCTCTTGTGCCCAGGCGTCTAGCGTGGCCACATGGTGCGCCACATCCAGATCGGGATACTCATCCGCGCCGATCAGCAGGGCCGCGCGCAGCAGATCCACATTATTGTCCGGCAGGCTGATCTGCCGGCAGAACGACTCTTCACAATCTTTATGCATGACGAGACATTCTAAAACGCGCTATCTGTATTTGTAACCCACAACGAAAGAATGACAATCTCCGGCGCCTTGGCATTGCGGGCCAGCGCCTGCCACGATGAACGCATTCTCGTGCCTTGCGCTGGCCGGCAGGGCGCGCGATTCTAGCGCTCGCAGCTTGGCGCTCACCGCGCACCATCGTACCGTCGAGGTGCCTTTGCGCGGGAGCAACGCCATATTTCCGTACTTGAGTAACCTCGTATCCCCTTGGGGTGAGTGATGTCGAACCGCACCATCGAAATCAACGACCGCATTTATGATTATCTGCTGGCTGTGTCCGTGCGTGAGCCGCCGCTGCTTGCGCGGCTGCGCGAAGAGACGGCCCAGGATTCGGCGGGCGGCATGCAGATCGCGCCGGAGCAGGGGCAGTTCATGGCGCTGCTGGTGGAACTGCTGGACGCGCGGCGCGCGATCGAGATCGGTACGTATACCGGCTACAGCGCGCTGTGCGTCGCTGCGGCGATGCCCGAAGACGGCCGGCTCATCTGTTGCGATACGAGCGAGGAATGGACCGCGATCGCGCGGCGTTACTGGGCGGCAGCGGGTGTCGCGGACAGGATCGATCTGCAACTGCGCCCGGCGCTGGAGACACTGGATGTGCTGCTGGCGCAAGGCGCGGCCGGTACTTTCGACTTCGCGTTTATCGATGCGGACAAGGAAAACTACCAGCATTATTACGAGCGTTGCCTGGAATTAATGCGTCCGGGCGGTCTCGTTGCGGTGGACAACACCTTGTGGGGCGGCTCGGTCGCCGAGTCCGACAAGACGGATGGCGAAACTGAGGCGATCCGGCGCTTCAACGAGCGGCTCTACGACGATCGGCGCGTGTCGATAAGCCTGGTGCCCATTGGCGACGGGTTGACCCTCGCGCGCAAGCGCGGGGATTAGCGCCGGCGTTGGTCCGCGGCGCGCGCTACATTTCCCGGCAGGCGTTGGACGTGGGTGCGACGATCAGCTTTTCGATAGATCGCCTGTTACGATTTCCTTGAAGAAAATCTTCGAATTGCGCTGATAGTTGTACAGTTCGCGCCGCTTGACCGGCAGGGTCTTGATCGCCCCTGCGCGAAAGCCGCGCTCCAGAAACCAGTGCGCGGTCTGCGTGGTGAGCACAAAAAGCTGCTTGAGACGCAACTCGGCGGCTTTTTGCTCCAGACGCTCCAGCAGCATCTCGCCGCGGCCCGCGGCGCGATACCGCGGATGCACCGCCAGGCACGCAATTTCGCCAATGCTCTCGTCGGCGAACGGATAAAGTGCGGCGCACCCGATGATCATGCCGTCGCGTTCAAGCACGTCGAAGCGCCGGATTTCCAGCTCCAGCTGCTCGCGCGAACGGCGCACCAGCGCGCTCGACTGTTCCAGCGGCGCGATCAGTTCCAGGATACCGCCGATATCGTCGATCACCGCCTCGCGCTGTCCCTCGTAAGTCTCGGCGGTAATGAGGGTGCCGGCGCCGTCGCGGGTATAAAGCTCCTTGAGCAGCGCGCCGTCGATGCGGCGGTTGACCAGATGCACGCGCCGCACGCCGTTTAAGCAGGCGCTGACCGCGCCTTCGATATCGCGGCGCGTTTCTTCGCTCAAGCGCCGTTTACCAATCAGCAACGCCTGCGCCTGCGCGAGATTCAATTGCCGCACGGCCTTGCGCTGGCCGTTGCGCAAGCCTGCGTCTTCGGTGAGGAAAATCAGTTTGTCGGCGGGCAGCGAGGCGGCTGTCATCGTGGCCACGTCCGCAGCGGACAAATTAAAAACCTCGCCCGTTGGCGAAAATCCCAGCGGCGACAGCAACACCAGGTTGTGCCGGTCGAGCTGCTGGCGAATACCGTCCACGTCAACCTTGCGCACCTCGCCGGTGTACGCGAAGTCGACCCCGTCGCGCACCCCCAGCGGACGCGCGGTCACGAAGTTGCCGGACACCACGCGCAGCCGCATGCCGGACATGGGTGTGTTGGCGAGACCGGCCGAAAGCCTGGCCTCGATCTCCACCCGCACGCATCCGGCCGCTTCTTTCACCGCGATTAACGCGGCTGTATCGGTCACACGCAGCCCCTGGTGATACTGCATCTGTACACCGCCAGACTTAAGCCGGGCTTCGATCTGCGGGCGCGCGCCGTGTACGATCACGAGTCTGACGCCCAGACTGTGCAGCAGGGCGAGGTCGTGAATCAGACTGGAAAAATCGGCATCCGCGATGGCCTCGCCACCGAAGGCAATCACGAAGATACGCTCGCGATGGGCGTTGATGTACGGTGCGGCGTTGCGGAAGCCGTGGGTGTCGAAATGGTCGTTGTTCAATTTTTATCCTATTCGGGTTATTCTTTTCGGGCTAGTTTGGGTCGGCGTCTGGTGTGCCACTATAAAGACTAAGCGGTGGCGCTGCCCCGCGCCACTAACACACGTGAGTCTCCGCCAGGATCAGCTCCGGAATCGATATATATACGATGGTTAAATATTGACTGCCGCACAATATCTGATGTAGTAGAACATCGTTCCCTCTAAAGAAATTTGCGCGGTGGCCCAGTCGCGGCCGCAACGCGCGCACCAGCATCGGATGTAAAGTTGCAGAATCACGGACGCATCAGCAAGGTCAAACCTGTGAGGGTGTCGCTGCTCGGCGGACGCGCGCGTCGCCCGGCCACCTGGCATTTGTACCAGCGCTATTATCTGATCGGCCTGCGGGCGATCCCGGGACTGGAATTCGGCTACGCGGATACAGCCGACAGGCGCTTCGCCTGGGCGCTGGAGCGCAACTGGCCGGGCGCTTCGCGGGCCTGGGAATATTATGCCGGCCTGCAGGCCGGACAGCGTGAGGATAAGGCCAGCCACGTCGCGCGCTATCTGTTCTATCTTCCCACGCGCGCCGAGCCGGTGCGGGTTGCGATCGACCAGCACGACGGGCGCGGCATTCGCGACGCCGAAGCGCACGACTGGGCGGAGGTCTATTTCAAGGTCAATCGCTGGCCGAATCTGGACTACAGCGACAAGGTGCGGGGGCTGGTTACCGGCAACGGCGCGCTTACGCAGGCGCGTATCGATCGGCTGGTGGCGCTGCGGGATTATCCCAAGCATCTGGACCTCGTGTTTATCGCGAAGCTGTGGCCCAGCGTGCCGGGCCCCACCCACTGGCATCCGGTAGAGCATCTGGTGCGGCTGTTCGAGACGCTGGCGCCGCTCAAGATCCGCTCGCTGCTGCGCGCGATCGTGCCGCGCGCACACGAAGGTCAACTCCCAAAACACTATCTCGATCGACTGGTCAACTGCGGCGTGCAGGTGACGGAAACCAACATCACGGTAGACGAGCTGTGGGCCGCGACTTCGGCCGCGCGCGTGGCGTTTCTGCGGCCCGGCAAGCACCTGTGCGTGTCGTGGCGCATGATCGATCATCTGGCAATGGGCGCGTGTACGGTTTGCGACCGTGCGGCATACTCGCAGTGGCCGGTGCCGATGCGCGCGGGCCGCGAATTCGTCAACTGCGAAATTGGCATCGATCACGACGAATCGCTACCCGATATCGCCGATTACGAATGCATCGCCGCCACCGTTATGGCGCTGGTGCGCGATGAGGATCGTGCGGCGTCGGTGCGCGAGGCGTCCGCGGCGTACTTCGACCGACACGCTACGCCGAAACGGATTGCGCGCTACGTGATCGAGACCGCCGACCGCCGACCGCGCCGCGCATAGCGCCAGCCACAGTATTGTCAAACCTGCAAAGACGCGACCTATCAAGCGACCCTCGCGGCGCTGATCTTGCAACTCTCGGGGCCGCGCCCATCGGGTTGTGGCGCTGGCAGGGGATTTGCTGCCGGATAAAATAAACTGCAGATGGGATAACGCGATGTCGCGCGTGATAGTTTTCGATGTGAACGAAACGCTGCTGGATCCGCGCGGGCTCGATGCGTGCTTCAAGCGATACTTCGGTTTGGCCTGCGTGCGCAAGGAGTGGTTCGCGCAGGTGCTAAAGTCCGCGATGGTCGCCACCATCACCGATGCATACAGCGACTTTGGCCGCATTGGCGACGCCGCGCTGGAAATGACCGCGCAACGCCATCAGCTTTCCTTGAGCAACGATGCCCGTGGCGCCATTCTCGGCGCTATGCGCACACTCCCGCCGCACGCGGAGGCGCCCGACGCCCTTGCGCGTTTGCGCGAGCAGGGTTTGCGGCTGGGCGCGCTGACCAACTCGACGGCGCAAACCGCGCAAGCGCAGTTAAAGCACGCGGGACTCTACGATTTTTTCGAGCAGATACTGTCGGCGCATGCGGTGCGTCGTCTGAAACCGGCGCCCGAGCCCTATCTTATGGCGGCGCGTGCTTTCGATGTAGACGCGAGCAACGTTCGGCTGGTCGCGGCGCACTCTTGGGATGTAGCCGGCGCCATGCGCGCCGGCTGCGCAGCCGCCTTCGTCGCGCGTCCGGGCATGGTGCTCGATCCACTCGCTGAACGGCCCGACATTGTCGGCGCGGATCTTGGCGTGGTTGCCGATAGTATCCTCAAAATGGATGTTCGATAGCGACGTTAAGCTGCGCCGCTACTTTGCTTGACCCAACAATAATCACAGGAACTGCTCGATATGGCATCAGGAACCAAAACCGTTATCTTTGCCGCCCTCATCGGCAACGGCTGCATTGCGGTAACCAAATTCATCGCCGCGGGTATCACCGGCAGTTCGGCGATGTTGTCGGAAGGCATTCACTCGGTAGTCGATACCGGCAACCAGATCCTGCTGCTGTACGGATTGCATCGGGCCAAGCAGCCACCGGACGAGCATTACCCGTTCGGGCACGGCAAGGAGGTCTATTTCTGGGGTTTTGTCGTGGCGATACTGATCTTCGCGGTCGGTGCCGGCATCTCGATGTACGAAGGCATCCATCACCTGCTGACGCCCACGCATGGTGGCAGCTTCATGGCCAATTACATCGTGCTGAGTATCGCGATCGTGTTCGAGAGCGTTTCCCTGTACTTCGCGCTCAGGGAATTCAAGCGTGCCAAAGGGGACAAGGGAAACCTGCGGACCATACGCGAGAGCAAGAACCCGAACGTATTCGTGGTGCTGTTCGAGGATCTGGCGGCGATGGCGGGTCTGGTCGTTGCCTTGATCGGCATCGGCCTGGCGCACGCGACCGGCAATGCCGCGTTCGATGGTATCGCTTCGATTTGCATTGGCCTGATCCTGGGCGGCACCGCCGTATGGCTCGCGTACGAAACGAAGGGCCTGCTGATCGGCGAGAGCGCCAACCTTGAGGTCGTGCGCGGCATCCGTGAGATAGCGCGCAAAACGCCCGCCATCAGGCAGGTCAATGAAGTGCTGACGATGCACATGGGGCCCGAGTTCGTGCTGGTGAATCTGAGCGCGGATTTCGCGGACCAGATCTCGGCGGCGGATGTCGAGTCCAGCACCGCGAAGCTCGATAAACAGATCAAAGCCGCGTATCCGGACGTGAAGCGGGTCTTCATCGAAGCGCACTCTAAACGGCAGGCGTCCGGCTGAACGCAGTCGGATGCGGGCGCTGTGCGGCGTTATCTGTACGTGCGGCCGCGGTGCCTGATCCACCCGTCGGGATGGCGCCTGCCCGGATCATGATGCGTCCAGTGGATCACATTTCCAGGCGCTGCTTGAGCGGCGCGATACTGCCGAAGCCTTTGTTGTTGATGTTGTCTTCATCGGCGCCCTGCCGGGCCCGGGAAAACCCGCTGGAGATGAGTCTCGTGTCTCGTCCCGGCGGCGGCGCAACGAAAGCATTACAATTAGGCGTTATTGCCCGCTTGACTGGCTGTGAAGATGTAACGAAGGAGGAAGCATGGATAAGACCGTCCGTTTCGCGGTTTCCCTGGATAATGGCTTGCTCAGAGACTTCGACCGCGCGCGCAACCGTCAGAAATACGTCAGCCGATCGGAAGCCGTCCGCGATCTCATCCGCGATCATCTGGTGGAACTGGACTGGGACGACAAACGCGACACCATGGGCACCGTGACGCTTGTTTATAACCATCACGTGCGAGATCTCACGGATAAGCTCACCAGCATGCAACACGAGCACCACCAGTTGGTGCTCTCCACCATGCACGTGCATCTGGACCACGACAATTGTTTAGAGGTGCTGGTAGTGAAAGGCAGCGGCCGGCAAATCCGCGCGCTGGCGGATCGCCTGATCGGCGCCAAGGGTGTGAAACATGGCAAGCTCACCATCACTACCGGCGGCAAGGAAATCTCGTAACTGATCCCCGATTTTTCCGATATCCCCCGAAATACCAGCTTGATTGCTTACCTTTCCTTGACTATTGTTCAGCGTGTCCTAGTATTACTTCCGTAGCTGTTCGTAATATCGTCGTGTAGCGACCCAGTGCGTCTACTTAATCGCCCAGGTCGCTCACGCAAGCTCTCCTCGTCCGTTCGGATCGGATGGCGGGCGCGCCGCAAAGCTGGAGGGAATCGCTCATGCCAGATTGGCAAGCCATACCCTCGTAAACCGCGCAGCCGTGGCCACCATTGCTGTTACTCATCATCGTCGACGTTCCGAAAAATTTGGCACTGCGCACGCGCGCGGCGCCGCCAAACAAGGGGATGCGTCATGCAGGAATCCACTTTGAGCGCCGTTGCATGCGCGCAATTCGAAAATTCATCTGCTCGTCGTTGCGTTGGCTGCGGCCGCAGCCTCGCCCGCCAGCAGCCAGAGGACGAGCAATGGTTTTCGTCTACAGTGACCGAGCTCTCAGAAATTTTGATATTGGACCGGGCGCCGGATTTGACCGGCGACGAGGAGGATTGCCGATGAGCACGACAACTACGGTGCATCAGGGCTTGCATATCGTCTTGAGCGGCGCACTGCTGGTGCTTATAAGCGGGTTGCCAATCGCCGCGCGTGCAGCGGGCGTGCCAACGCTGGAGCTCGAAACGATCGAAGTAAGGGCAGACTCTACGGAATTGATTGGCATTGCCGATACCGCAAGCGTGGGCACCGTTTCCAGGAAACAACTGCAGGCGCGACCAAGTTTCCGCCCCGGCGAATTGTTGGAGGAGACGCCAGGACTGATCGTCACGCAGCATAGTGGGGAAGGCAAGGCAAACCAGTACTTCATACGCGGTTTCAACATAGATCACGGTACCGACCTGCGCATCGATTTCAACGGCACGCCGGTCAATCAGCGGAGTCATGGACACGGCCAGGGCTGGGCTGATCTCAATTTTGTTATTCCGGAGCTGGTCGGCATTCTGCAGTACAAGAAGGGACCTTACTACGCGGACGAGGGCGATTTCTCCTCTGCCGGCGCAATCAGCCTGGACTATGTGGACACGTTGCCGGAAGGGTTTGCGTTAGTCGGCGTTGGCGAAGACGGTTATCGTCGAGGGGTGATCGCTGACTCGTCGAGTGTAGGCGCGGGCAATTTGCTCTATGGCTTGGAGGCATCCCGTTACGACGGGCCATGGACCAGTCCGGAAGACTTCGAGAAGTACAGCGGCGTGTTGCGTTATAGTCATGGCAATGCGTCGGACGGGTTTGACATCAGCGCTCTGGGCTACTCAAGTCAGGGTAATGCGACCAATCAGATCGCGGAGCGTGCCGTAGATAACGGACTCATCGGACGCTTCGATTCCCTCGACCCCACCGACGGCTCGAATACCGACCGCTATAGTCTGTCCGCTGGATGGCGGCACGGTGGTGAGAGCTCCTTGAGCGAAGCCAATGTCTACGTGATCCGCCATGAACTGAACTTATTTTCCAACTTCACCTATTTCCTGGATTTTCCCGAGCCTCCGTTAGGGTCCGGACAGGGCGATCAGTTCGAGCAGGAAGACAAGCGTGTAATAAGCGGCTTGAACGCCAAGCACAGCTGGTTCACCGACTGGGACGGCAACTACGTGGAAAACACCGTGGGATTGTAGCTGCAAAACGACAACATCTTTAATGGCCTGTACAGGACCGATGACCGGGATCGATTTCTAACGGTTCGGGAAGACCACATCGTGGAGAGCAGTGTCGGCGCTTACCTGGAGAACCGTACGCAATGGCTTGAAAAGTTCCGCACCGTGGCCGGGCTGCGCGCGGACTTCTTCCGCTTCGACGTGGACAGCGACAATCCGGCGAACTCCGGAACAGTCAACGATCAGATCGTAAACCCCAAGCTAAGCCTGATCTTCGGACCTTGGGCCGATACCGAGTACTACTTAAGTGCCGGTGGCGGGTTCCACAGCAATGATGCGCGCGGCACCACGATCACCGTAGATCCAACTGCGGGCGCGGGGTCGAATATCCCCGCGGATGAGGTACCCGGTTTAGTACGCTCCAAAGGCTATGAAGTGGGTTTACGTACGGCCATCGTGCCGGGTTTGCAGAGCACCCTCGCGGTTTACGTGCTGGATTTCGACTCCGAACTGGTGTTTGTTGGCGACGCCGGAAATACGGAGGCGGGACGCCCGAGTCGCCGAGTTGGTTTCGAGTTCGCCAATTTCTACAAACCTACCGACTGGTTGACTATCGATGCGGATTTCACCTATGCCGATGCGACCTTCCGGGGTGACGATCCAGCCGGAGATCTTATTCCAGGCGCGGTGGAGGGCGTCGCGACCATCGGCGCCTCGGTGGACAACCTGGGGCCGTGGTTTGGCGGCTTGCAGTTGCGCTACTTCGGTCCACGACCATTGATCGAGGATGACAGCGTGCGCTCAAATTCCACCACACTGCTCGCGGGGCGGCTCGGCTACAAAATCACCCAAAATCTGAGCATAGCCCTGGAAGGCTTTAATCTACTGGATGCGCAAGACGATCAGATTTCATACTTCTATACCTCGCGGCTGGCTGGCGAGCCAGCCGCTGGTGTGGATGACATCCACTTCCATCCGGTGGAGCCCCGTACGTTTCGCGTTAGCGCCACGCTTAACTTCTAAATCACCGCCACTGATTGGCCAAAACAACTGCGTTATGACTATGCATCCGCCGGATGAGGTGACCGCAGGCGTTGAGAACAAGTACTTCCACCCGATGGAGCCGCTCACCGCACGTCTGTACGCGACCTGGCTTTTTTAATTCAGGCAAGACAGGTAGCGTGTTGGCGTACGTTCAGGTCGCGGGTCGCCAAATTTTATGCGGCATAGCA
>Ga0209587_1000894_pt1 | contig 14492 bp, 13 predicted proteins | sample NGEPerD_2_FD_184512 | JGI IMG/M metagenome (GOLD analysis project Ga0209587, IMG submission 184512) | Arctic peat soil microbial communities from the Barrow Environmental Observatory site, Barrow, Alaska, USA - NGEE PermafrostL1-D... | ecosystem: Environmental > Terrestrial > Soil > Wetlands >... | reverse complement strand
ACATGCCTAACAGCGTCTACAAAGTGATTGAGCTCGTCGGTACCAGCAGCGAATCATGGGAAGATGCCGCCAAGCGTGCGGTGGAGACCGCCGGCGCCTCCCTGGAGGACCTCAGGGTAGCGGAGTTGGTGGAGCAGGACATGAAACTGGAGAACGACAAGGTGGTCGCCTACCGCGCCAAGGTCAGGGTGTCATTCAAGTACAAGACCGAGTAGGGGTTAGTAACGCCCCAAGAGCTTCCAGAGACCACGGTGCAGGGCGTGGGGGCTTGCGGTCGGGGCCAGATACATGACTGCGCAGTCGCCGTGATGCACGGTGGCATTTGCATTGTGAGCTGCCTGGAGAGCTTCGGGCGTGTCTGTCCGCTGGTGTATCCACAAGTCAGTGATGCCGCGGTTCATAAGGGTCTCCACTGCTCCAGCTGTGCGTTCTTTGGAAACCTCTACCACCGCCGAAGTGACGTTCTCAGGAACCTCGTCCAGGGAGGACATGGTGCCTGAGGGTGCTCCGTCTGCCTCGGAACCCAGATCCACCGGATAGACCTGCTTGCCGTTCGCCTGTAGGCACTTCCACGTGAATTTGGGGAACCTGCCCCCACTGGAGTCACCCAGCACAATGAAGGCATCCTGTTCGAAGAACCGGGCTTTGGGGCTTACCGCCTTACTCACGCCTCCTCCTTTCCCAGCTTGGTTAGTGCGTATTCCATCCTGCGCAGACCTTCTACCAGCCGTTTCCTGGGTGCTGCATAGGAAATCCGTAGGTTGAAGGGAGAGCCAAAGGCTTCCCCCGGCACCACAGCTACTTCCGCTTCCTCCAGCAGATACATGGCCAGGTCCTGGTCTGACTCCACCCTGGTCCGTTTTGCGGTTGCGCCCCGGTAGGCAGAGAAGTTGGGGAAGGTGTAGAAGGCACCGGCGGGTAGAGCGCAGGTGACTCCTGGTAGATTGCGGAGTCCTTCCACCATCAGATTGCGCCTAACCTGGAATTCCTTGACCATGGCTGCGACGTCATCTGCTGCTGACCGCAGCGCTTCCAGACCGGCCCATTGGGAGATGCTGGTGGGATTGCTGGTGCTGTGGCTCTGGATCTTACCCATACCGGAGATCACATCGCGTGGTCCCGCAGCCCAGCCCAGTCTCCACCCCGTCATGGAAAAGGCCTTGCTCATCCCGTTGACGATGATGGTTCTCTCCCGCATGTCCGGGTGCACTGCGGCGATAGTTCCGAACTCCAGACCGTCGTACACGAGCTTCTCGTAGATCTCATCTGCCACCACCCAGATGTCTCTCTCCCGGCACACTGCGGCCAGGTCCGCTAACTCCTTCTGCGTGTAGCAGGCGCCGGTGGGGTTGGAGGGGTAGTTGAGGATAACCGCCTTGGTCTGGGGGGTGATGGCTGCATCCAGTTCCGAAGCGGTCAGTCTAAAGCCGTTCTCTTCCCGCGACGGGAGAAAGACGGGTTTAGCCTCCGCCATCCGCACCTGTTCCGGATAGGTGACCCAATAAGGAGAGGGTATTATCACCTCATCTCCTCGCTCAAAAAGGGTTAGGGCCAGGAAGTACAGGGTGGCCTTGGCTCCAGGGGAGACTATGATGTTCTCCATCTCGTATTCAACACCGTTCTCCCGGTGGAGCTTGGCTGTGATCTCCGCCCGCAGCTCAGGGATGCCTACCGTCGGCGTGTAGCCAGTCCGGTTCTCCTCTATGGCCCGGTGTCCCGCCTCCTTGACCACCTGGGGGCTGGGGAAGTCCGGCTGCCCTACGCTGAGGTCCAGGACGTCTCTGCCTTCCGCAGCCATGCGTTTGGCCAGCCCGCTGACCTTGAGCGTGGGTGAGAACCCTATTTGCCTGACCCTCTCAGACTGCATTCCGTCTCCCCTGCATGGCACTGGACGATACCTCAAGAGCACCCGCGTATACGCTATCGTGCGGGACGTAGTTCAGCAACCGCTTGAGTGCTCGCTCGGCGGGTGATCCGGATGCCGACTATCACCAAGGCGCCACCGGCTGCCTGCCACCAGGTCAGTGGTTCGGCCAGGATGACCCAGGCCAATAGCGCAGCTGCGGCGGGTTGTATCAGCAGGGTCACGGAAGAGAAAGAAGCGGGAAGGTGGGCCAATCCGTAGGCAATCAATCCCTGTCCTATTGTCTGGGATACCAGCGCAAGTCCCAGAAGGATCAGCCATCCCCTGTAGGTGGGAGCCAGCAGCGGTTCCTGGGTCACCAGCACCAGGCCCAGGAGCACCACGGCAGTGAACCCGGTACTCATACCCATGGCTTGGGGTGTGGAGCTGGTTCTGCGCAGCTGCTTCATGCTCAGCATGTACCCTGCGTAAAAGACGGCGGTGATGGTGCCCAGGAGGTCTCCCAGCAGGTGTTGCCCACTCAAACCGACGCTGGCCCGTACCAGCAGCGATGTGCCCAGGATGGCGATGATCATCCCGGCCAGGAAGCGCCCGGTGATGTGCTCTCCAAAGAGAAGCCAGGCTATCAGGGTGACGAAAACCGGAGCCAGGTTGGCAAGGAGGGTGGCGTTGGCTACAGAAGTGTAGTTTATGGACCAGTGCCAGAAGGCCAGGTCTCCGGCGAAGAACAGGCCGGCTGCTGCAGCCCAGAACACGCTCCGCCCCGGCCGCGTCTCGGTGCCACCTGTGTTCGGCGCGATAGGTGATGGTTTCCTCTCCTTTCCCAAGCCCGAGAAGTTCCGGTGTGCACCCATGGCATTCCAGGCCAGGAAGAAGGGGAGAGCCAGAAACACGCGGTGGAAGGCGGTGGCCGTGGGGGGTAACTCGCTGAGGCGGACAAGGATAGGGGAGAAGGCGATGCACAAGGCCCCTATTATGAGGGCGGAGAAGGCCCATCGGCTCAGCGAGTGTCCTTCTGCCTGTATGCGGAGGGATGTGCTTTCGGCGGTGGAATTCAGCATGGATGAATGGTAGCAAGGTGCCGGCGGTTCTGGTAGGAGCGGGATTCAGGGATGTGTGCTTGGGCGGATGAGTAGGATATCCTACATGCGGGCCGGCTGTGCAGTTGCGCTGCTGGACCGGCCCGCTGAGCATATAGTTTTTCAGTGGGGGGTGAATGCAAAGGGGTAAGGATATGCGCGGCTCCAGAGGAACGTCTCCACGTGTGCACTATGCGTGGTTAGTCCTAGCCGCCTCCACTCTGGTGGTCTTTGGCTGTCTGGGTTTGGCCCGTTTTGGTTATGGGCTTATTCTGCCCTCCATGCAGGACGGCCTGGGTCTCGATAACACTGGCGCGGGCTCCCTCGCCACGGCCGGTCTGGTCGGCTATGCGTTGCTCTCCATATTGGGCGGTGTGTTGGCTGCCCACTTCGGTCCTCGGGTGGTGGTGGCATTGGGTTTGGGTGCGGCCGGCGTGGGGATGTTCTTGACCGGCCTCTCTGAGACTCTCTGGACTGCGCTGGTCTTCCAGTTTATTGCAGGCATGGGGAGCGGAGCCAGCAACGTGCCGGTGATGGGTCTGCTCTCCGCTTGGTTCGGGCCGAAGAGACGAGGGTTTGCAGCGGGTGTGGCTGTGACAGGATCTTCTCTGGCTTTGATTGCGCTGGGCCCCTTGGTGCCGTGGATCCTGGAGCGGTTCAGTGAGGACGGGTGGCGTGTCTGTTGGTATCTGTTCGGGGTGGTCACCGTGGGGTTGGCTCTGTTTAGCTACGTAATCCTCCGCAATGATCCGTCCGAGAAGGGTATGAGGCCCCTCGGTTTGGGGGAAGATGAACTAATGCCCGGGGATCCGACTGCGGAAGGGGCTGGAGCGGGGGAGAAGGACGCTGTCGGGCCTGTCGGGCGGGGGGGCCGGATGGGAAGACCGTCCTGGTCTTCTGTGTATAAGTCCGGTGCGGTCTGGCACCTGGGTTTCGTCTACATAGCCTTCGGTTTCTCCTACATCATTTACATGACCTTCTTTGCCAAGCACCTGATAGATGCTGGCGGATACTCTACGTCAGGGGCGGGGACTCTCTATATGGTCATGGGATGGTTCAGCCTGCTTTGTGGCGTATTGTGGGGGGCGATTTCAGACAGGGTTGGCCGGGGCAGGGCGTTGGCTGGCGTCTATGCTGTGCACGCTATAGCCTTTGGACTGTTTGCTGTATGGCCTGCTCCGGTGGGGTTCACCCTGTCTGCCGTGCTGTTCGGACTTAGTGCCTGGAGCATTCCGGCCATCATGGCGGCAACCTGCGGGGATGTAGTGGGCCATCGGATGGCGCCAGCCGCACTCGGCTTCATTACCCTCTTCTTCGCCGTGGGGCAGACCATAGGCCCCATAGCGGCCGGTGCTCTGGCTGACGCAGCCGGCACGCTACACCCGGTCTATCTGCTGGCGGCGGTCGCTGCGCTGGGAGGAGTATTGGGAGCAGTGACACTTCGCTCGGAGAAGCCGTCTCGTTCCGCCTCATTGACTGAGCCTAGTCGCGGGTAGTTCTTCTCCGAGCGAGCGCCGCTTCCACCCGCTTCACCAGTTCTGCGGGGCGGAAGGGCTTCGCCAGGAGATCCAACTCTTGCGCCTGAACTGCTGTCTGAGCGAACACATCTTCGGTGTATCCTGACATGTAGAGTACCTCCATGTTCGGATGTAGTTCACTCAGGTTGGAGGCTAGAGTAGGCCCATTCATCCCAGGCATGAGCACATCCGTGACCAGAAGGTTCAGGGTTCCATCTAACTGCAGGGACAGCTGCATTGCTTCATCTCCATTCCGTGCGGACAGGATCTCCCAGCCGTGCCCCTGCAACACCCTTGTGGCCATGCCACGCAGAGAGTCTTCGTCATCCACCACCATCACGACACTGCGCTGGCTGGTTGGTGCCGTCCCGTCCGCCACAGTTGACGTCACAAGTGACTCCGCCGGTGGTGCTTCCTCTTTGCGCTCGGTCTCAGGTAGATAGATAGCCATCACGGTGCCCTTGGCGGGCGCAGTGTATGCGCGCAAGCCCCCGTGGCTTTGGGTGACAATTCCGTGGGTAGCGGCCAACCCCAGACCCGTACCTCTACTCCGCTCCTTGGTGGTGAAGAATGGTTCAAAGGCCTTCTCCAGCACGGGCGTGCTCATTCCGGCGCCATCGTCTGCGACCGTCAATCGCACGTAGCGACCCTGAGGTACGCTGGCGCCGGGCAGGAACTCATTCATCTGTTCCACACCGACCAAGGAAGGCTCTTCCTTCACATTGTCCCAGTCGCTCACCAGTACGCTCTGGGTAGATATGCTCACGTGACCTTTTTCTTTGGGCATTGAATCGCATGAGTTGACCACGAGGTTGATGACTACCTGTTGGAGCTGTGCGTGATCCACCAGCACGCATCCGACATCCTCGCCCATCTCGAGATTCAGCTCTATCTCTGGACCCAGGAAGTGTTGGAGTATGTCTTTCATGTCTATGACTTCTTGGTTGATCTTGACCAGTTTAGGCTTGAGGATCTGGCCGCGGGCGAAGGCTAGGAGCTGATTCGTCACCTCGGTGGCGATGGATGCTGCGGAATCGATCTCCTCCACCATTGCACGGTCCTCTTCTTCCAGATGGTCGGCGGCGAGAAGGGCGGATGTGTTCCCCAGTATGGTGGTGAGCAAGTTATTGAAGTCATGCGCGATGCCCCCGGAGAGTCTGCCTATGGACTCTGCTCGCTGTACATGGCGGAGATGGTCCCCCATCCTCTCCCGTTCCTTGATCTCCAGCTCCAGATCCCTCCTGGCCGCTCCCAGGCGCTTGATCAGCGACGCCTGCTCCAAGGCGCGCCGGTACAGGAAGAGGATGTAGAGGAGCGTCAGGGTCACCGCTGCCAGGATTCCTCCCGCAAGCGCAAGCGGGAGGTGGTTGTTACTTCCCCGGCCAAGAGGATCTGTGGCCGTTGCCTGTATGTACAGCTTCCGGTCGGCCAGTGTGATTGGGGAGACAAGCGAGGGCAGCGTGTCTTCAGCGGTTGGAGGCAGGGAGAGGTTCTGAGCCAGCACGTCTGCGCCTTTAGCCGGGTCACCGTCACGTATAGTGATGAAGAGTTTCTCCGTATCTTCGCCAGTCTCGTGTATGCCGGGCACGGAGACGGCGCACTCCACGCATATTTCGGTGACGACGAAGCCGGTGATCTCGCCGTAGTTGATCTCCCCTGTTACGGGGTTGGTGCCCTTACGCCGGTTCACGGATTGGAGGAGCAGGAGGGTGGGCTGGAGCTCCCCCGTCTCGTCGGGCAGTTTCACCCTCGCAACGGTTTTCTCCAGGGGTCCAAGATCCGCTATGGCTTCTCTCAGCCGCGGCTCCGCGGCCAGGTCCAGCCCTGCCAGAGCATTCGTCTCCGTGGATGAAGGCGTGATGTATGTGAAGGGGTAGTACTCATCTCTGGGCTCTGCGGGAACCAGCCGGCCTTCAGCATCTATCTCCTGGAACTGAAAATCTGGGTATTGTTCCTTCCTGAGGCTCTGCTCTGTAGCCAGGCGGTCTTCCCCGGGGATCCGCGGCGCCCAGGCCGCCAGGTGTGGGTGCTCAAGGCCGGCCTGTGTCTCAGCGGCGAAGGTGCGGAACTCGCTGTATGTGACTTCCTGAGAGGAGTGGAGCAGCGCGTTCAGTGAGGAGGCGAAAGCCACGTTGCGTTGGAGGGAATCTTCCACCGTCCGGATACGGGCGTTTGCGTGGTCCCGGAACAGCTTCTCTTGCTCTCGTTGGAGGTTGGAGGCGGTAGTTGCATAGACGTATGCGGACGCTGCCAGGCCCAGGATAGCCACCACGGCCAGGGTGGCCTTGGCTCGGGCGGGCAGATTGTGCACGAGGCCGCGGAGAGGGAGTCTGTCTAGTACCCTCATCTTCTGTTGGCTGGGGTGGAAATAGTCATGTTGTCCTTGTTCTCAGCCTGTGCGTTGGCTGATGACCTTCAGCTGATGACCTTCCGGAAAGCTCTGGTGGCTGCCGTCAGGGTTAGGGAAGCAAGTCCCATTGTGACTGCCAGTGCTTGCCAAATGGCGGTCCAATTCCATCCCTCGTTAACCAGCGCTCGCAGGGCGTCGATCAAGTAGGTTATGGGGTTGAACTGAGCTGCGGTTCCCAGCCAGTCGGGCAGGAGTGCCTGAGGCATGAAGCCCGTGGAGAGGAACAGCACGGGAAAGGTGATGAGAATCCCTATGAGCATGGTCAACTCCGCGTTGCCGGTGCGGAGCGCCACTACGTTGGAGATCCCCGCCCAGGCTATGCCAAAGAGGACTGCTATGAGTATCAGTAACCCCACACCCAGGATTCCGGTCTCCACACGCGCGCCCATGATGTAGGCGAAGCCCAGTATGAGCAGGGCCTGCAGGGCCATTCTGGTGGCATCTGCGAGAACCTTCCCCAGGAGGATGCTGGAGCGTCTTATGGGTGCAATGAGGAATTTGTCCAAGAGTCCGTCATCTATATCATTGACCATGCCCATGCCTGACTGGAAGGCGGAGTTCAAGGTGGTCAGTCCCACTATGGTGGGGACCAGGAACTGCAGGTAGTTCTCATATCCGAATCCCGGCATCTCTGACAGGCGACTGAACACCTGGCTGAAGAGCAGAAGAAACAGCAAGGGTTGAAAGAGGCTGAAGAACAGAAGCATGGGCACGCGGGTCAACTTCAACATATTGCGGCGCCAGAGCACTCCAGCTTCCCGTAGGCTACGGATCATCGTTGTTTACTCCTTCCGTGTGGGCGCCGCATGGATGGGCGCTTGGTCTCCTCCACGCGCAGTCTCTCTCCGGTGTGGCGGAGGAAGACGTCATCCAGGGTTGGCTGAGCCAACTCCAGTCTGGCGACAGGGACGTCAGCGCTGTCCAGCGCTCTTACAACCTCTGCCAGACGGGATGATCCGTGCTCCAAAAAGACAGCCACGGAATGGTTGTAGCTCTTAGTCTCAGCTGCTCCGGACATGCCGTCCAGGATACTGCGGGTCCGTTCGAAGACATCCTGTTGCGCCGTTTCTGGAAGGGTGACCGTGATTGCCTCACCTCCGAGGGTCGCCTTGAGCTCGGCCGGGGAACCCTCAATCTGTATGCGGCCCTGGTCGATTATGGCCAGGCGTTCACACAACGTATTTGCTTCCTCCATGTACTGCGTGGTCAAGAAGATGGTCAGGCCGGATTCGTTGAGTTTACGCAGGTGTCCCCATAGGGCGCGGCGGTTCTGGGGATCCAATCCGGTGGTGGGTTCGTCCAAAAAGAGCAGGTGCGGCTCATGCACCAGGGCCTGAGCCAGGTCCAGGCGGCGCCGCATCCCGCCGGAGAAAGTACCCGCTCGGCGCTTTGCCACGTCCTGAAGATCCATAATTTCCAGCAACTCATTCGCCTTCTTCTTGGCCTCCCGAGTAGAGATGTTGTGGAGGCGCGCCTGAAGGATCAAGTTCTCGTGGGCCGTAAGGTCGTCATCCACACCGATGAACTGGGCTGCGTAACCGACTCTTTCTCTGATGGCCTGCGGATTCTTGGTCACATCAAAGCCGTCCACGAGGATCTTTCCCGAAGTCGGTTTGAGAAGGGTCACTATGGCCCGGATGGTGGTGGTCTTGCCTGCTCCGTTGGGGCCGAGGAAGCCGAAGATCTCTCCCTTCTCCACCCGGAAGCTTATGTCATCTACCGCCCTCACGTCGCCGGGGAAGTCCTTGATCAGGTTCTCCACCGTGATCATGGCTCTATCCTCCTTCTCCGTACCGGTCTTGTCCATGTTGCAGCCTTTCTTTCTCTTATAGTTATTCGCAGCCATTGTTCCACTCGCGGCCATTGTCTACATAGGTATGCGCCGCGATTGGTGCTGAGGTGTGGAGGCCACTGCGTGGTCACGGTGTGCGGAAACCTTGACGACATATTCTAGCGCATAGCTTGATCTTGCGTAGATGCATCGTGACAGATCTTATACGGTTCTGTGATACTTTGTGCCGCGTGGATGGCGCGGGGAGGGAGCCGTGGGGTACCGGTAGAGGTACCGGTAGAGGGGAGGAGGCTCTTGGCTGGGTGCGCAGAGAGATATGTGCTTGCCATCGATCTCGGGACCTCCGGAGCGAAGGTGGCTGTGGCCACATCGCACGGGCGGATCCTGTCCCATGATTTCGAGCCCACCGGGCTCTGCCTTCTTCCGGGCGGGGGAGCGGAGCAGGATCCGGAGGATTGGTGGAGGGCCGTGGTTTTGGCGGCCCGCTCCTCACTGGAGGCGGCTGAGATCTCTGCCGGCGACATAGCAGCCGTGTCCTGCACCACCCAATGGTCCGGTACTGGCCCGGTGGTCTCTACGCCTCCCCCACGTTGGCGGGCAGTCGCCCAGGAGCCTTGAGCGCAGCCTGTTGGGCGGCGTTGGTGCCCTTGGGAGAAGAAGGTGTGACTCTTCGTCACACCCTCCCCGGAGTCGTTGCCCGCTTTCTGGAGGATCTCCGTTCTTCTGTTAGGGAGGTCCGGGAAAGCCCGGCGGAGAAGGGAGGAATGGCTCCTGTCTACGGTACCGCGGCTCGTATCCCTGTACGCGGAGCGGTAGGAGATCTCCTGGAACGCTATCTGGACAGTTTGTACGAGCTCTGAGCCTTGGTCTCAGTTCTTCGATGGTGGTGTAGTATTGTGCAAGAAACGAAAGGGTGGGCGTAAGTGCGAGTCGCAGTGATTACGGGAGCGAGTTCTGGATTCGGTGCAGCGATAGCAGAGGAGCTTGCATCATCAGGCGTGACGGTGATGTTGGCCGGGCGCAATCCGGAGAGGACGGAGGCTGTCGCCGCTGGAATCAGGGACGCAGGCGGACAGGCAAAGACATGGCTGGGTGACCTTTCGGATCCGGCCCGGTGCCAGGAGTTAGTTGAGGCGGCCATAGAGTCCTATAATCGTGTTGACATCCTTGTGAATAGCGCGGGCATTATCTTCAGGGCCACGGCGGAGGAGACCACCAATCAGCAGTGGCGTAGCACTATGGCTGTCAACGTTGACGCTACCTTCTTCACTTCCCGGGCCGTCATTCCCTTCATGCGGGAACAGGGGGGTGGAGCAATTATCAACATCGCGTCGGATTGGGGGCTTGTCGGGGGCGAACAGGCGGTGGCGTACTGTGCGAGCAAGGGCGCTGTTGTACTGATGACCAAGGCCATGGCCCTTGATCATGCCCGTGAGGGTATCCGGGTGAATGCCATCTGTCCCGGAGACTGTGACACACCCATGCTGGACGACGAGGCGGTTCAACGGGGCGCCGACCCAACGGAGTCGCGAAGGGAGGCTGCAGAGGAATCTCCTGTTGGCCGTATAGGCACGCCGGAAGAAGTGGCGCAGCTTGTGGCCTACGTCTCTTCAGAGAAGGCGGGTTACATCACTGGGGCCGCCATCCCGATTGACGGGGGGAACACCGCAGGTTGACCGGTCTTCCGCCATCGTGGCATGAACCAAGTGGATCCTACATTGAGGAGGCCCTGCTGTGATTGTCACCACCAAGGAGTTATTCGCAGCCGCCTACGGGAAGTACGCCGTGGGCGCGTACAACATCAACAACCTGGAGCAGGCTATGGGCCTTTTCCGGGGCAACCTGGACTCGCAGGCGCCGTTTATCATCCAGATTTCAAAGGGTGCTCGCTCCTACACCGATAAGCGCATGCTTGAAGGCATCATCCGGGCGGCCGATGAGGTGTTCCCGGAAGCCGTCTTCGCCGTGCATCTTGATCACGGCGACTACGATGCTTGCATGGACTGCATCCAGAGCGGCTTCTACTCCAGTGTGATGATTGACGCCTCGGCCGAGCCCCTGGAGGAGAACATTCGTATCACCCGTGAGATAGTTGAAGCGGCGCACGCGAAAGGGATCGTGGTGGAGGCGGAGCTGGGTCAGCTTGGTGGGGTGGAGGAGCACGTTCAGGTGGAGGAGAAGAACGCCAACCTCACAGACCCTGACGAAGCCAAAATCTTTGTGGAGGGTTCGGGCTGCGACAGCCTGGCTGTGGCCATCGGCACCAGCCACGGGGCGTACAAGTTCTCAGGAGACCAGGGCCTGCGCCTGGACGTCGTGGCTGAGATCCAGAAGCGACTGCCCGGTTTCCCTCTGGTCATGCACGGCTCCTCCTCCGTTCCCCAGGAAGAAGTGCAGCGTATCAACAACGCCGGCGGGGCCCTCAAGGAGGGTGCCAAGGGGGTCGACGAGGACGAGTTCGCCAAGGCGGTACCCCTGGGTGTCACCAAGGTGAACATCGACACCGACGGCCGCCTGGTCTGGACGCGCGTGCACCGCGAGTTCTTCCGCGATACCCCGGAGAAGTTTGATCTACGGGATCCAGGCAAGATCTTCATGAGCGAGTACGCTAAGTTCATCGCACACAAGAATGAGAAGCTCGGGTCCGCCGGAAGACTGGGAGAGGTGAGGGGACTGTCCGCTCCGTAAGTAGCGAGATGATGTTGCCGGGGGTGATGCCGCCGGACTCCTGTGGCACATGTTCCGGCCCGTGTTGTACATTATGTACATAATGTACAACAGGCGGAGGGGGAGGGATTCGAACCCTCGAGGACCGCGAGGCCCTGCCGGTTTTCAAGACCGGTGCGTTAAGCCGGACTCCGCCACCCCTCCGCGCGCAGATGTATGCAGGCGGCCATCCTGAAGCTGCCCGTGTGACCACCGGCCATCCTAAGGCCGCCGAACAGGAGTATAGCCCGCAGGGTCATGTGCCCCAACCCTCCTTCTTCTTTTCCAAGATCCGGGCGGCTTCGTCCACAGCGAAGGTGGGCCACCGCGTCGGTCTTCCTCCTCGTGTGGCCTTCACATAGGCTTCAGGTTCGCCCACCCAACCGATCCGCGTAACCGCGCTACCTGTGGCCCGAATGGAATCTGAGATTGACTTCTCCGCGACCGGTGCGCAGACGATAAGCAGGCTCCCGGACCCGATCAGGCCTAGGGGATCCACGCCCAGAGTGGAGCATATTCTCCGGGTCAGTGGATGGATGGGGATTTTGTCCATGTCCACATCCACTCCGTGTCCGCCTGCCTCACTCAGCTCTTCCAGGGCCGTCGCCACTCCTCCTTCCGTGACGTCGTGCAGAGCCCGTACTCCGTCCACTTCCGTCGCCGCCCGTGCCTCCATGCCGATTCCTATCAAGCTAACGAAACTCTCCCCCAGAGAGATGTCCTTCACAGAGACTCCGCCATCCAGCAACTCTCGTCGCATCTCTTGCGCCAGAACCGCAGTTCCTTCGACGCCGACGTGCTTCGTCAGCAGAACTGCGTCACCCTGACGTATGTTCCGTTTGTCCAGAAGGCGGTCCGCCGTCACCGTACCAACCAGCATCCCGCTCAATACCGGCCGTGTGACTGCATCAGTTATCTCCATGTGTCCGCCGCAAAGCGAGATCCCGGTCTGGCTGCAAGCCGCTCTCAGGTCGTCCACAGTGGACCGGACATCTTCAAACGTGGACTCGGGTGGGAAAAGCGCCGTCACTAACATCCATCTGGGAACCGCTCCCGTCGTGGCAATATCGTTGGCGTTGACCTCCACCAGGTATCGGGCGGCGGCTTCGGCGAGAAACGTGATGGGATCTGACTTCAGCACCAGGAGTTCTTCCGCATCTGTACCTTCGCTGGACGGATAGGCCACCACCGCCGCATCCTCGCCCACCCCTGGGGGGACGCGCAGCGTAGGGTCATCCGCGCCCAGGCCTGCCAGCAACTTCTTCAATAAGTTGTTGGGGATCTTCCCCTGGGCAAGCGGGTGATGCGCCTCAGTCACGTAGACCCTATCTCCTGGGTTTTCCTGGTCTCCCGGGTTCCCCCGGTGAGCATGCGGGGTATAGTCATCATGATCCAATGATATCCAACTGAGGTGGGTCTGTGGACATATCTGGGGCACGGCGTTGCAGAGTCAAGGTCAGGGAGAACGTGTGGATCACCATGTCGGACGGTTGTCGGCTGGCTGCGAAGATATGGATGCCGGTGGACGCAGAAGCAGACCCCGTTCCCGCAGTGCTGGAGTACATCCCTTACCGCAAGCGGGATTTCAAGGCAGTCCGTGACGCCGAGATCCATGGCTTCTTTGCTTCGTGCGGCTACGCCGGGGTGCGCGTGGACCTGCGGGGGAGCGGGGATTCTGAGGGTATTCTCCGTGATGAGTATCTCCAGCAGGAGCTGGATGACGGACTGGAGGTCCTCCGGTGGCTGGCAGCGCAACCCTGGTGTACCGGAGAAGTGGGGATGTTCGGACTCTCTTGGGGAGGTTTCAACGGCCTGCAGATAGCCGCGCTTCAACCCCCGGAACTGAAGGCCATAGTCACCGTCTGCTCCTCTGATGATCGCTATGTGGACGACGTTCACTACATGGGAGGTTGTTTGCTCACGGACAACCTTTCCTGGGCTTCCACAATGTTCGCCTATAACTCTTGTCCGCCAGATCCCGAGGTGGTGGGGGAGCGATGGCGGGATATGTGGTTGGAGCGTCTGGAAGGAAGCGGGTTGTGGATCCTCAACTGGCTGGAACACCAACGCCGGGATGAGTATTGGCTCCACGGCTCAGCTTGTGAGGATTTCTCGTCTATCAAGTGCCCGGTCTATGCGGTTAGTGGATGGGCGGACGGTTACTCCAACACGGTCTTCCGGTTGCTGGAGAACCTGGAGGTTCCCCGGAAAGGTTTGCTGGGATCCTGGGGCCACAAGTACCCGCACCTCGGCGGACCCGGGCCCACCATAGATTTCCTGGGAGAGGCAGTGCGATGGTGGGACCGTTGGCTTAAGGGCATCGACACCGGGGTGGACCAGGACCCCATGCTCCGGGTGTGGATGCAGGACACGCACTCCCCGTCCGCGCCCCGGCGGCCCGGGCATTGGGTGGCTGAGCAAGAGTGGCCCTCTCCGGGCATCCACCCCCGTAGCTGGACGCTCTCCCCGGGGCGGATCGATATGGAAGAGCCCTGCGATCCGGACGGCGAGATGTCCATCCAAAGCCCTCTGAGCGTTGGGTTGTTCGCGGGCAAGTGGTGCTCTTACGCGGAGGCCACGGATCTGGCGCACGACCAGCGAGAAGAGGACGGTGGCGCACTGGTCTTTGATAGCCCGGTGCTGGAGGAGGATCTGGAGATTCTGGGTGCACCTGTGGCCGAGTTGAACCTTAGCTCCAACAAGCCGGTGGCTATGGTTGCTGTGCGCCTCTCAGACGTAGCTCCCAATGGTTCTTCCACCCGGGTTACGTACGGTCTCTTGAACCTTACCCATCGGGACGGGCACGAGGAGCCGGAGGAAATTGCGCCCGGGCAACCCTACACGGTGGAGGTGCAGCTCAACCATGTGGCCCAGAGATTCCCGGCCGGGAACGTGATCCGGCTGGCTGTCTCCACCTCATACTGGCCCTTGGCTTGGCCGCCGCCAGAGCCGGTGAGCCTTACTGTTTACCCGGGAGAGAGCAAGTTGACTCTGCCCGTGCGCCCGCCCAAGCAGTCGGATGATTCATTCCGGGATCTGGGTCAAGCGAGGGCGGCTGCGTCCCTCTCCACCACCCTCCTGGCTCCGCCCCAGCGGGAATGGAAGGTGGTGCATAACCTGGCCA
>Ga0209587_1000893_pt1 | contig 14495 bp, 13 predicted proteins | sample NGEPerD_2_FD_184512 | JGI IMG/M metagenome (GOLD analysis project Ga0209587, IMG submission 184512) | Arctic peat soil microbial communities from the Barrow Environmental Observatory site, Barrow, Alaska, USA - NGEE PermafrostL1-D... | ecosystem: Environmental > Terrestrial > Soil > Wetlands >... | reverse complement strand
TCAACACGCCGCGCGGGCCCCGCCCGCGCGGCGTGTTGACGACCAGATCGACCTTGCCCGACGAGATGAGCTCGACCGCGTCGGTGCCGACCGTCTCGCCGACCTTGGCCACGACCTGGCCGACGGGGATTCCCGCGGCGGTGAGGGCATCGGCGGTGCCGACAGTGGCGGCGATCGCGAAGCCGAGCTCCATGAACCGACGCGCCACTGCGAGTCCGCCCGGCCTGTCTCGCGCCGCGAGCGAGAGGAACACCGTCCCCGCTTGCGGCAGCGCGGCGCCGGCGCCGGCCTGACTCTTGGCGAACGCGAGCCCGAACGTCGTGTCGATACCCATCACCTCGCCGGTGGAACGCATCTCGGGGCCGAGCAGGGTGTCGACATTCGGGAAGCGGTTGAACGGCAGCACTGCCTCCTTCACCGCCACATGACCACCGCCCGCCGGTTCGGGTATCAGGCCGTCGTCGCGAAGCTCGGCGAGCGTCGCGCCGAGCATCACTCGGGCACCGATCTTCGCGAGGGGCACGCCGGTGGCCTTGCTGACGAACGGCACCGTCCGGCTGGCGCGCGGATTCGCCTCGATGATGAAGATCTCGTCGCCCTTGACCGCGAACTGGACGTTCAAGAGCCCGCACACGTCGAGCCCCTCCGCCACGGCGCGGGTGAGCGCCGCGATCGTGGAGACCACTCCGGCGGGCAGCGAAGGGGGTGGGATCGCGCACGCGGAGTCACCAGAGTGCACCCCGGCCTCCTCGATGTGTTCCATCACCCCACCGATGAGCACCTCGCCGGCGCAATCGCGCAGCGCGTCGACGTCCACCTCGATCGCATCCTCCAGGAAACGGTCGACGAGCGCAGGACGCTCGGCGGAGAGCCCGCCTTCACGGCCGAGGCTGCCCGCCGTAGCCAGCTCGGCCATCGCGGCATCGAGCTCGTCGGCGGTGTAGACGATCTGCATGGCTCGGCCGCCGAGCACGTACGACGGGCGGACCAACACCGGGTACCCGATCACCTCCGCGACCGCGCGCGCGCCGGGCGCGTCCACGGCCGTGCCGCCGGGCGGTTGCGCGATATCGAGCCGGTCGCACAACGCGTTGAACTGCTCGCGGTCTTCGGCGAGGTCGATCGAAGCGGGGCTCGTCCCCGCGATCGGGATCCCCGCGGCCTCGAGTGCGCCCGCGAGCTTGAGGGGTGTCTGGCCGCCGAGCGCGACGACGACGCCCGCGAGCTCGCCCCGGCTCGTCAACGCATCGCAGACGTTGCGGACCTCCTCCAGGCTGAGCGGCTCGAAGAACAGGCGATCGCTGGTGTCATAGTCGGTCGAGACAGTCTCGGGGTTGCAGTTGATCATCACCGTCTCGTACCCGGCATCCGAGAGCGCGAACGCCGCGTGGACACAGCAGTAGTCGAACTCGACGCCCTGGCCGATCCGGTTCGGACCCGAACCCAAGATGACGACGGCCGGCCGTTCCAGCGGCGCGACCTCGTCGGTGTCCTCGTACGTGCCGTAGTGGTACGGGGTCCGGGCCTCGAACTCGGCCGCGCAGGTATCGACCGTCTTGTAGGTGACCGCGACGCCCTCGGCGAGGCGCGCGCTCCGGACGTCGTCGGCGTCGACACCCCAGAGTCCGCCCAGCTGCTCGTCGCCGAACCCCATCCGCTTCGCCCGTCGCCAGTCGCGTCGGCTCATGGCATCGAAGCCGAGGGCGGCGAGATCCCGGCGCTCGGTGATGATCCGAGCGAGTTGGTCGAGGAACCACGGGTCGATCCCCGTGACCTCGTGGAGCCGCTCCACCGACACGTCCCGTTCGAACGCCTCGGCCAGCGCGAACAACCGGTCCGCCGTCGGCACCGCGGCGCGCCGAACAAGGTCGTCGGTCGAGAGTGCCTTGACGGACGGGTCTCCCGGCTCGAACCCCACGCGCCCTGATTCGAGTGATCGCAACGCCTTCTGCAGCGACTCGGCGAACACCCGCCCGATCGCCATCACCTCACCGACCGATTGCATCTGGGTGCCGAGCACGTCGACCGCGCCCGGTAGCTTCTCGAACGCCCACCGGGGAACCTTGGTGACGACGTAGTCAATCGTGGGCTCGAAGCTGGCCGGAGTCACGCGGGTGATGTCGTTGACGATCTCGTCCAGTCGGTAGCCGACCGCGAGCCGAGCCGCGATCTTCGCGATAGGAAAGCCGGTCGCCTTGCTCGCGAGCGCGCTCGAGCGCGAGACCCGGGGGTTCATCTCGATCACGAGCATCTCGCCGTCGGCCGGGTTCAGCGCGAACTGGATGTTCGAGCCGCCCGTGTCGACGCCGATGCGGCGGATGCACGCGAACGCGGCGTCGCGCATCCGCTGGTACTCGACGTCGGTCAGTGTCTGGGCGGGAGCGACGGTGATGGAGTCGCCGGTGTGGACTCCCATCGGATCGAAGTTCTCGATGGAACACACCACCACCACGTTGTCCGCGTGGTCGCGCATGACCTCGAGCTCGTACTCCTTCCAGCCGACCACGCTGCGCTCGATGAGGATCTCCGACACCGGGCTCGCGGCCAGGCCATCGGCCGCGATCGCGGCCATCTCGTCCGGGCCGTGAGCGATGCCGGTGCCGCTGCCCCCGAGGATGAACGACGGGCGGACGATGAGCGGATAGCCGACCTCGTCGGCCACGGTCATGGCCTCGTCGAGCGTGGCGGCGAGACCCGAGTCGGCAACGCCGAGGCCGATCTCCTGCATCGCCGCCTTGAACCGGGAACGGTCCTCGGCGGTATGGATGGCCTCGACGCTCGCGCCGATCAACTCGATGTCGAACTCATCGAGCACGCCCGCGTCGTGGAGCGCCACCGCAAGGTTGAGCGCGGTCTGGCCCCCGAGCGTGGGCAGCAAGACGTCGGGACGCTCACGTTCGATGATGCGCCGCAGGCTCGCGACGTCGAGAGGTTCGACGTAGGTCGCGTCGGCGAACTCCGGATCGGTCATGATCGTCGCCGGGTTCGAATTGACGAGCACGACGCGGTAGCCCTCATCACGCAGCACCCGGCATGCTTGAGTGCCCGAGTAGTCGAACTCGCAGGCCTGGCCGATCACGATCGGTCCGCTACCGATGAGCAGGATCGTCTCGATGTCGGTGCGCTTGGGCATGAGCTATCCCGCGCCGACTGCCGTCATCAGCTCGGTGAACTCGCCGAACAGGTAGGCCGCATCGTGCGGGCCGGGCGCTGCTTCGGGGTGGTGCTGCACGCTGAACGCGGGCACGCCCCGTACCCGCAGACCCTCCACCGTTCCGTCGTTCAGGTTGACGTGGGTGACGTCGGCACCGCCGCCGACCGTGTCAGCCTGCACGACGTAGTTGTGGTTCTGGCTGGTGATCTCGACCCGGCCGGTGGCCTCGTTGCGCACAGGGTGGTTCGCACCGTGGTGACCGAAGGCCAGCTTGGTCGTCTCGGCGCCGAGCGCGAGGCCCATGATCTGGTGGCCGAGGCAGATGCCGAACAGCGGGAGCTCACCGATGAGCGCGGCGACGATATCGGCTGCGCCCGCGACCGCGGCGGGATCGCCGGGCCCGTTGGAGAGGAACACACCGTCGGGGTCGCGTGCGATCACATCGGCGGCCGGGGTCGATGCGGGTACCACCTCGATCACACAGCCCGCACTCGCGAGGTGGCGCAAGATCGTCGTCTTGATGCCGTAGTCGTACGCGACGACACGGAACGGGGCGTCGGGATCACCAACGGTGTAGGGCTCGTCGACGGTGACGCCGGCAACGAGGTCAAGGCCATCGGTCCCGGTCGCGCGCTCGGCCGCGGCGCACACTGCGGTCTCCTCAGCGCCGAACGCGCCGGGCATGACACCCGTGTCGCGCAGGTGGCGGGTGAGCCGACGGGTGTCGATGCCGGTGATGGCCGGGACGCCGCGCTCGCCCAGGAATGCGTCCAGGTCGCCCTCGGCGCGCCAGTTGCTCGCCCGGGGCGCCAGGTCTCGAACGACAATGCCCTGACAGAAGGGACGGCGACTCTCGTCGTCGTGTCGGTTGACGCCGTAGTTGCCGATGTGGGGGTAGGTGAACGTGATCATCTGGCCCGCGTAGCTCGGGTCGGTGATGATCTCCTGATAGCCCGACAGCGCGGTGTTGAAGATCAGCTCACCGGTGGCGACGTCGACCGCAGCACCGGCGAGCTCGCCTTCGAAGACCGCACCGTCGGCCAGCACCAGCACGCCCTCGCGTCTCATCTCCACCCCCCGTTGGTGCACGAAGCGTCGCTCGGGGCCCCGTGTGTGACCCAACGGCGCGGGCAGGTGGGACGGCACGGGCACGGGCCGGTCATCGTTGGGCCTCGCCATCGATGACGACAGGCTCGCCGGCCAGGATCGTGTGGCGGTTGCGGCCGGTGAGCTTTCGCCCCGCGTACGGCGTGTTCCGCGACCGGCTGGCGAGACCACTGGGATCGACCTCCCACTCGACCGCCGGGTCGATCACGCAGAGGTTCGCGGTTGCGCCCGGCACGATCGGCCCGCCGTGGCCGCGTTCGTCCAGTCCCGCGATCGCAGCCGGATCCCACGACAGCCGTGCCAGCGCGGTGGCGAGCGACAGGACGCCCGGTTCGACCAGCTCGGTGAGCGTGAGCGCGAGCGCGGTCTCGAGGCCGAGCATCCCCGGCGGCGCCTCCTCGAAGGTGCGTTCCTTGGCCTCGGGGGTGTGCGGCGCGTGGTCGGTGGCGATCGCGTCGATGGTCCCGTCGGCCAGACCGGCCTTGACTGCCTCGACGTCCGTCGCCGTCCGAAGCGGTGGGTGGACCTTGAACGTCGGGTCGAACCCGGCGCACGCCGCGTCGGTGAGCGTGAAGTGATGCGGCGCCGCCTCGGCAGTGACCGCGAGTCCGCGCTGCTTCGCGCCGCGGACCAGCGCGACCGCGGCGGCGGTCGACACGTGCAGGAAATGCACCGGCGCTCCGGTCAACTCCGCGAGCGTGATGTCTCGCGCCACGATCGTCGCCTCGGCGGCCGCGGGCCGTCCGGGGATCCCGAGCCGACTCGACCACGCGCCCTCGTGCATGTGCCCGCCATCGGCGAGCGCCGCGTCCTCGGCGTGTTGGGCGATCACCGCCCCCGGCAACGACCGGGCGTATTCCAGGGCGCGGCGCATGACGCCCGACGAGGCGACGCATGCGCCGTCGTCGGTGAAGATCCGCACCCCGAGCCGGTGAAGCTCACCCATGGGGGCCAGCTCGCGCCCGGCGCGGGCCTTGGTGATGCACCCCGACGACACGACGTCACACGTGGTGGTCGCGCCACGGGCGATCACCGAGCCGACGACCGCGGCGTCATCGAGCGGGGGTTGGGTGTTCGGCATCGCCACGACCGCGGTGAACCCGCCGAGCGCCGCGGCGCGCGCACCGGTGTCGATCGTCTCGGCTTCTTCGTCGCCCGGCTCGCGCAGGTGGACGTGCAGGTCGACGAGGCCGGGGGCCACGACACAGCCACCGGCGTCGAGCACCCGATCACCGCTGAGGCCGTCACCGACCTCCACGACGTGACCGTGCGCGATCAGAACGTCCGCCGGTCGCTCACCGGTGGCGTCGACGACATGACCGCCCCGGAGGAGGAGCGACCTGGCTTGGCCGGTCATGCGACCGGTCCACCCGAGCCGAGCAGCGTGTACAGGACGGCCATCCGCACGGCGACGCCACTGGCAACCTGCTGGGTGATGATCGATGCCGAGCTGTCGGCCACCTCTGCCGCGATCTCCACCCCCCGGTTGATCGGACCGGGATGCATGACCAGCGCGTCCTTGGCGAGACGCGCCGCGCGCGCCGCGGTGAGCCCGTAGCGGCTCGTGTACTCCCGCAGCGACGGGAAGAGCGCTTCGCCCTGGCGTTCGAGCTGGATGCGCAGCAGGTAGAGGACGTCGACCTCGGCGAGCACCGCGTCCAGGTCGTGGCTCACGTCCACGTCCCAGGTCTCGACCGCCTCGGGCAGCAGGGTCGGTGGGCCGACGAGGGTGACCTGGGCGCCCAGCGCGGTGAACGCCTGCACGTCGCTGCGGGCCACCCGCGAGTGGCGGACGTCACCGACGATCGCGATGCGCATCCCCTCGAGCGACGGTCCCCGGTGGAGGCGGAGCGTCAGCACGTCGAGCAGCGCCTGGGTGGGGTGCTGGTGGCGACCGTCGCCGGCGTTGAGGATCGCGGCGTCGATCCAGCCGGTGATGCGGTGGGGGGCGCCTGCGTGCGGGTGACGCACGACGACGGCGTCGATGCCCATCGCCTCGATGGTCTGCACGGTGTCTCGGAGGCTCTCGCCCTTGTTCACCGAGGACGAGGCCACCGTGAACGTCATCGTGTCGGCCGAGAGACGCTTCGCCGCGGTCTCGAAGGAGATTCGGGTGCGCGTCGAGTCTTCGTAGAACAGCGACACCACCGTCTTGCCGCGCAGCGCCGGGACCTTCGGGATGTCACGGCGGGTCACCTCCACGAACCGTTCCGACAGGTCGAGGAGCTGTTCGAGCTGGGTGCGGTCGAGATCCTCGATGGAGAGCAGGTGCTTCACGGCCCGTCCTCTCGAGGGCCCCACAATTGGATGGCGTCCGCGTCGACGTCATCGGTCTCGACGAGGCGAACGCGCACGTCTTCGGCCTGGCGGGTCGGGAGGTTCTTTCCGACGAAGTCGGCCCGGATCGGCAGCTCCCGATGCCCCCGGTCCACGAGCACCGCGAGCTGCACGGCGCGGGGCCGGCCGAGCTCGGTGAGCGCGTCCAGCGCGGCGCGAACAGTCCGGCCCGTGAAGAGCACGTCGTCGACGAGCACGACCACGCGGCCGGTCACGTCCACGGGCACCTCGGTGGGACCAAGTGGTTGTACGGGTCGCAAGCCGATGTCGTCCCGATAGAACGCGACGTCGAGCGTCCCGACGGGTATCGACACGCCCTCGAAGGACTCGATTGCGACGGCGAGTCGCTGCGCGATGGCCGGGCCTCGGCTGTGCAGCCCGACGAGCACGAGCTGTTCGGCACCGTGGTTGCGCTCGACGATCTCGTGGGCGATGCGCGTGTGGGCGCGGCGAAGATCATCGGCGGAGAGGACCTGCGTGCGGAGGAGGAACTCAGCCGTGGACGCCGACCCGAACGGCGGAACCGGCGCGGTGGAGGCCGGATCTGACTGATCGGACGCGTGTGCCGTGGCTCGCGGGACACGTGTGCTCTCGGGCATCTTCACTCCTCCGTGGAGACCTCACAGGATCTCCTTCACGGTGACCGTCAGTGTAGCGGAACGCCCTACCCACCGAGCCGCTACCCGCCGATGGCCGCTACCCGCCGATGGCCCCTACCCGCCGATGGCCCCTACCCGCTGACAGCCTCGACGAGCGCGCCCTGCAGGTGAGTCAGCATGTCGTAGACGAAGAACGGCGCCTGGGTCGGGTCGGTCGGATCCAGGGTCCGCGGATCGAACGAGTCGGTGATCTCGAGCGTGACCCCGAGCACGACGCGGGCGTCGTTGAGGGCCATGATCCAGGCTTCGGCGTCCGACGCGGTGAGCTTGGCCCGAACCGACTGTTCGGACGCGACGCCCTCAGCTCCGGCGTCGGCCAGGTTGGCAGCCAGTGTCGCGAGCGCGGCGGACTTCTGGGCCACGAGCTCGGGGTGCACCAACGACTGCCACTCCCCCTCGGCGTGCTCCTCGGTCGGGTCCAGGTACGCGCGGGGAAAGAGCCGGTCGCGTACCGGATCGGTCGACACCCCGCTCGTCGGTCCACCGTCGAGCAACGGCGCGAGGCTCTCGCCGAGCCCAGCCAGGAGCTGGACCTCGACTCCGGTGAGATCGACGACGACGCGCCCGCGCCGCGCCCGGACCCGGGCCACGTCAGCGCCGCCCGTGCCCGGTCACGGGGTGTCCCGTTCCATCGTCGCCCACAACCCGTGGGCGTGGAGGCGGGCGACATCACCCTCGGCCCTCTCACGCGTGCCGTGCGACACGGCCGACTTGCCGTCGTGGTGGACCTCGAGCATGAGCTTGGTGGCCTTCTGCTTCGAATAGCCGAACAGCTTCTGGAACACGTGCACGACGTAGGTCATCAGGTTCACCGGGTCGTTCCAGACGATCACGAGCCATGGCCGGTCCGTGATCACACCCTCTTCACCGACGGGCTCCGCTCCGAGCTCCTCGATCTCGACCTCGGCCGGCGCCATCGGCGCGGTCACGACTCCGCCGGCGGTTCGGAGGCGGGCGGCCCGTCCACGGGCGGTTCAGGCGCGGGCTCATCCTTCGCGGACGCGGGCTCATCCTTCGCGGACGCGGGCTCATCCTTCGCGGACGCGGGGCGCACCTCGTCGGCGATGCGGCTCAGCAACCCGTTCACGAAGCGCCCGGAGTGCTCCGTCGAGTACTCCTGGGCAAGCTCGACCGCCTCGCTGATGACCACGCCGGTGGGCGTGTCGGACGCGTGCACGAGCTCGAAACAGCCGAGCCGCAGGATCGCCCGGTCGACCACCGGCATCCGGTCGACGGCCCAGCGCTGGGAAAAGCGGCCCAGCAACCCGTCGAGCTCGTGGCGGTGGTCCTCGACGCCCCGGGCGAGCGAGAGCGCGAAGGGATCCGGCGGCGCCGGCAGCCCGGCGAGCAGCTCATCGAGCGTGCCGTGACGGACCTCGAGCTCGTAGCCCAGCTCCAGCGCCCGCTCGCGGGCGATGCGTCGCCCTTGCGTTCCGACCGGTGAATTCACGCGCGCGCCAGGTACTCCCCGGTGCGCGTGTCGACCTTGATCGCCTCACCGGTCTCCACGAACAGCGGGACCTGGACGACGACCCCGGTCTCGAGGGTGGCAGCCTTGCGGGCACCCGACACCCGGTCACCCTGGACGCCCGGCTCCGTCTCGGTCACGGTGAGCTCGACCGCCGCGGGCAGCTCGACTCCGACGACCTGGCCCTCATACGTCGGCAGCACGGCGGCATTGCCTTCCTTCAGGTACTTCGCCGCGTCACCCAGATCGGCGGGATCGACCGAGACCTGGTCGTAGCTCTCGGTATCCATGAACACGAGCTCGGTGCCGTCGCGGTAGAGGTACTGCATCTCGCGCTTGTCGATCACCGCGAGCGGGACCTTCTCGTCGGCGCGGAACGTGCGCTCCAGCACCGCGCCGGTACGGAAGTTCTTGAGCTTCGTCCGCACGAAGGCTCCTCCCTTGCCCGGCTTGACGTGCTGGAACTCGATGACGGTCATGAGCCCTTCGGGCAGGTTGAGACTCATGCCGTTCTTGAGACCGTTGGTGGAGATGTTCACGCCAATTCCTTCGGAAACTTCGTCAACGCTCGGGCACCGGGAAGATCCTCGGCTCCGCCGCCGGCAGCGGTTGGTCCGGTCGTGGGGGGCTCGGTAGCGGGAGTCCCGTCACCGGTGACGACGAGGGTGTCTTCGATGCGGACGCCACCGACGCCGGTGAGGTACACGCCCGGCTCGACGGTGACGACCTCGCCAACCTGCAAGGTATCACTCGATGTCGACGCCACTCGTGGGTCCTCGTGGATCTCGATCCCCACTCCGTGGCCGGTCCCGTGGAGGAACGCCTCCCCCCAGCCCGCCTCTTCGATGATGTTCCGGCACGTGCGATCGACTGCCGCGCACTCGGCGCCGGCACGCAGCGCCTCGCGCCCCGCGGCCTGGCTCTCGGCGACGACATCCCACACCCGTCGGGCCTCGGGGCCCGGATCTCCGACGCTCACGGTGCGAGTCATGTCCGAGCAGTACCCGTCGACCGTGCACCCGAAGTCGATCACGACGAGCTCGCCGCGCTCGATCCGGCGGTTCGACGGCCGCGCGTGCGGCTTGGCTCCGTTGGGTCCCGACGCGACGATGGGATCGAAGCTGTTACCGACCGCGCCGCGCTCGCGCATCGCGAACTCGAGCGCGATCGCGAACTCACGTTCGGTGGGGCCATCGGCGAGCGTGCCGATCAGGCCGCCGAGCGCGTCGTCGGCGATCTCGCAGGCCGCCTCGATACGGCCGACCTCGCCCGCGTCCTTCACCTTCCGCAGCGTCTCGACCAGGCCGTCGGTCGCGAGCAGCTCCTGGTCGGTGAACCACTCATTGGCGAAGGTGCGCTGTTGGGCCCAGGTGACCCCATGGGCCTCGAGGCCGAGCCGGCCGATTCCGGCGTCGGCGACCGCAGCACCGGTTGCGTCGCGTTGGATGGCCTGCGTCACGCCGACGACGACCCGGCCATCAACGCCCGCGCCCGCGATCTGGTCGGTGGCCTGGTCCCGGTAGCGGCCGTCGGTCACGAGGATCGCGTCGGTCGCGGTGACCAGCACCATGGCCGCACTGCCGGTGAACCCGGTGAGGTATCGGATGTTGGGAGACCGCGTCACCAACAGCGCGTCGACGCCGGCGCCGTCGAAACCGGCCCGAAGCCGCGCCAGCCGACCGGCGACGTCCATCGGCGGCAGCGCCCTGTGATCGCCGGCGACGACACCCATCGTCCTCACAGCAACGTGACGGCGGCTTCGACCGCCAGGCGGTAGCCGGCACGACCGAACCCGGCGATGACGCCGGTCACGTACGGGGCGCTCACCGAATGGCGGCGCCACCCCTCGCGGGCGTACGGGTTGGAGACGTGAAGCTCCACCTTCACGCCGGCGAATGTCGCGAGCGCGTCGGCGATGGCGTACGAGTAGTGCGAGAACGCCGCCGGGTTGATGACGATTGCGGCACACCGACCTCGGGCCCCGTGGATCGCGTCGACGAGCACAGCTTCGCCGTTGCCCTGCACGTGTTCCAACGAGTGCCCACCCACCTCGGCCGCGGCGCGCGCGTCGGCGACGCAGTCATCGAGCGTCGACGAGCCGTAGATCTGCGGCTCGCGTTCGCCGAGCAGGTTCAGGTTGGGCCCCGAGAGGAGGAGGATCACGCCCATGGGCTCAGTCTCCCATCCCGGTCGGCGGTCCCACGCCCACCGCGGCCAGGGCCCGCTCGACCGTCGCGGCCGGGGGGTCGTCGACCCGCTCGAGGCCGTTCGGCCCGTCCAGCACGAACGTGAGCCCGCCGCGGGCCTTCTTGTCGCGGCGCATGAGCTCGACGAGCACAGCAGGATCGACGCCCGCGCTGACGGGAGCTCCGGTCGGCAGGCCGAGCGACTCGATCAGCGCGAGCGAGCGGTCCACGGCGTCGGTGTCGAGACGTTCGAGGCACTCGGCGAGGCGGAGGGCGAACACCAGCCCGACCGCCACGGCCTCACCGTGGGTGAGGGCGTAGGTGCCGTCGGTCTCGAGCGCGTGGGCCAGGGTGTGGCCGTAGTTCAGCGTGGCCCGCAGCCCGGTGCGCTCGACGGGATCGGCCGCGACCACCGCGGCCTTGATCGCCGCACACCGGGCCACCAGGTCGGCCAGGATATCGGTGTCGCGGGCGGCCAGCGCTTCCCGGTGGCGGCGGAGCAGGTCTCTGATACCGGCCGCGCCGGCCACGCCGTCGCCCATCAGGGCGTACTTCGCAACCTCGCCGAGCCCCGAGCGGTACTCGCGCGCTGGGAGGGTCTCGAGGGTTGCGACGTCGGCGAGCACCGCCGCGGGTTGGTGGAACGCGCCGAGCAGGTTCTTTCCCTCGGGCAGGTTGACAGCGGTCTTGCCGCCGATCGCGGCGTCGACCATCGCCAACAGCGTCGTCGGCGCCTGCACCAGGGTGACGCCCCGGTGGTAGGTCGCGGCGGTGAACCCGGCGACATCGCCGACCACTCCCCCACCGAGCGCCACGATCGCGTCGTCGCGTAGCAAACCCCATCGGGCCATGCGGCGGGCCAGGTCCTCCACCGTGGCCAGGGTCTTGGCGTCCTCCCCGTCGCCCATGAGGAACATCTCCGACTCGGTGAGCGTGTCGGCCAGCGTGGACGCGTGGTGCTCGGCGACGGCAGCCTGGCTCACGATCGCGACTCGCCGTCGACCGTCGAGCACGCCGGCCGCGGCGGCGAGCGCACCGGTCCCGACGATGACGTCGTAGGGCGGGTCCACACCCACGGCTATCCGGTGCATGACTCGCCGCCCGACGTTCGGTAAGCCTCGAGGACCGCATCGGCGACCTCGTCGACCGTATGACCTTCGGTGTCCATCACCAGGTGCGCCGCCGCCTCGTACGCCCCGGCCCGCACGACGTCGAGGCGCGCGAGCGTGACAACAGGATCGGCGCTGAGCAGCGGGCGAGCGTCCTGACCGGCGACCCTCGCCGCCAGCACGGTGGGTGGGGCTCGCAGCCAGACGACCAGGCCGGCGTCACGCAACACCCGGCGGTTGTCACCGTCGAGCACCGCGCCGCCCCCCGTGGCCAGGACCAACGCTTCGGGTGAGGCGCTCGCATCGGCAAGCGCGACGCGTTCGCGGGCCCGGAAGCCGGCCTCGCCCTCCGCGGCGAAGACCTCGGCGACGGTCATCCCGGCCGCAGCCTCGACGAGATCATCGGAATCGACGAACCGACGGCCCAGGCGGGCGGCGCAGATCTCACCCACCGTCGTCTTGCCCGCGCCCATGAGGCCGACGAGGGCCAGGTGGCGTGCCCTCACGACAGCGTGTCGAGGTAGCCGCGGTGGTTGCGGACGAGCTCGTCGACCGAATCGCCGCCGAACTTGCGCAGTGCCTCGACCGCGAGGACCCACGCGACCATGGTCTCGGCCACGACGCCCGCCGCGGGGACCGCGGTGACGTCGGTGCGCTCCTTGAACGAGACCGTCTCCTGCTTGGTCTCCACGTCGACGGTGCGCAGCACCGGGCGATTCAGTGTCGCGAGCGGCTTCATCGCGGCCCGCGCCACGAGCAGCGAACCCGTGGTCATGCCGCCCTCGGTACCTCCGGCCCGGGCCGAGCCACGCTCGTAGGCCCGATCCTCGTCGCTCCAGAGGATCGCGTCGTGCGCGTCGGCGCCCCTGCGGCCCGCCACCTCGAAGCCGTCACCGATCTCGACGCCCTTCACCGCCTGGATGCTCATGAGCGCCTGGGCGAGCAGTGCGTCGATCTTGCGATCCCAGTGGACATGAGAGCCGAGCCCCACCGGGATGCCGTAGCCGAGCACCTCGACGACACCGCCGAGCGAGTCACCGTCCTTCGCAGCCGCTTCCACCTCGGCGACCATCCCGGCTGCCGCGTCGGTGTGAAAGCACCGCACGGGCGACTGGTCGACCCGGTCGAGGTCGGCCGGGTCGGGCCGGGCCGCCTCGAACGGGACCCGGACGGCGCCCATCTGCACGACGTGGCTGAGAACCGACGCGTCGAGTGTGTTGAGCAGCGCCTTGGCCATGGCGCCGGCCACGACACGCGCCGCGGTCTCGCGCGCGCTGGCCCGTTCCAAGACGTTGCGGGCGTCACCGAACCCATACTTCTGCATGCCGACCAGGTCGGCGTGGCCCGGCCGCGGCGTCGTGAGGGGCTGGTTGGTGGTACCCGGCGCGGCGGCCATCTCCTCCTGCCATCTCGGCCATTCGGTGTTGCGGATCACCACCGCCACGGGTGATCCGAGTGTCCGGCCGTGGCGCACGCCACCGAGGAGCTCGAGATCGTCGGCTTCGAATCGCATGCGGGGGCCCCGACCGAATCCGAGGCGGCGGCGCGCCAGCTCCGCCGCGATCTCCTCGATCAGCAGTGGCAATCCGGCGGGGAGGCCTTCGACGATGACGGTCAGCGCAGGGCCGTGTGACTCGCCGGCGGTGAGGAAGCGGAGCATCTCCGAAGAATAGGAGCGCCACGGCACCGCGTACCGACTCCTCGGCGACTCCGTGGACGCACGCGGCCCGAAGTGGCCGGTCCCCGCGCCCGGCCGCGGGTCTACTTCAGCGTTTGCTCGCCGACACAGAGCTGGAACGGCGAGTCCCCGAACTGGAACTGGCCGCATTGCGCCCCCAGATCGAGGCTCACCACCTTGTAGCTGGTCGCGAATGTCTCTCCGGCCGCCTGGGTGTAGACCTCGGCTCCGACCTGGATGCGGGCCTTCACGACGCCACCATCATCGAAGACCTCGAGCAACGAGACCGGCGTCCCCGCCGACGGGGCCTGGTTGTCGGGGACATTTGGTGTGGTCCCCCCGCCGTTGACCGGCACCGTGGTCGCGGTGGTCGGCGTCGTCGCGTCGGTTCCGGTCCCTGCCGACGATGACACGACCACCGGCTGGAACGGGTTCTTGGTGACGAAGGCGTCGAAGGGCTGGCCGGGGGTGAACGGCTCGCCCGGCGTTGTCGTGGTGGTCGTGGACGAGCCGCTCGAACCGTCGCCGGTCGCGGAGCCGTCAGCGCCGGTCGACGGCGTCGCGGCCGCCTCCGTGGCGGAGTCGTCGCCGGAGCCGCCGCCCGAGCTGATGAGGCGATAGCCGAAGAATCCGATCACGAGCAGCACGACCACGCCGAGCGCGACCACCAGCGGTGTGCGGACCTTCTTCTCGGCCATGGCTAGGAGGTCCCTCCACTGGGCGGCGGCGTGGCTGCCGGCGGCGGCGTCTCCGGCGTCGCGCCCGGGACGCCCGGCGTCGCCGAGACGGTCCACGAG
>Ga0209587_1000892_pt1 | contig 14521 bp, 14 predicted proteins | sample NGEPerD_2_FD_184512 | JGI IMG/M metagenome (GOLD analysis project Ga0209587, IMG submission 184512) | Arctic peat soil microbial communities from the Barrow Environmental Observatory site, Barrow, Alaska, USA - NGEE PermafrostL1-D... | ecosystem: Environmental > Terrestrial > Soil > Wetlands >... | reverse complement strand
CTCGGTACCCAGGGAGCCCCTGTGGCGGGTCGCGAACATGGCCCGAGGCAAGTACTGGCGCGACCTCGGCAACACCCCCGGGCACATTCAGCACTGGGGGCGTCGAAGCTTCGCCGCGCGCGTCGCGTGCCACTTCGACATCGTCTCGGTGGCGAGCCCACCGCCGTGGACGATGGTATCGGCGGAGATCCGCCACTAGTCGGGTTGCGGTCCGAGCGGGGCCCGGCTCCGACTCCCGCGAACGAGCGCCGCGCCGATCAGCGCGCCCGCGGCGTCGACGACCATGAACGCGACCCGAGCCGCGATCGCGATCGTGGCGCTGGTACCTGACGGGATCCCGTTCCCGATGAGCGCGATAAAGGCGGCTTCGCGCACGCCGACACCACCTGGGACCGGCACGACCACGAACCCGACCACCCACGAGAGGATCGCGGCCGGCGCGACGGTCATCCAATCGGCCGACGGGTCGAGAGCGCGAGCAACGCACCACGTCGAGGTGCCGATCAGGAGCCAGGCGGGTACATAGAGCGCCACCAGGCCCATCGATGCCGACCATCGCGGGACCCGTACCCGCAGCTCGCGCTTCATGATCCGCTCCCCGTGCCGGATCAGCCATCCGAGGAATCGGTGGTGCAGCGCGGCGATGCCGGTGGGCAGGAGGACGAGCACCCAGAGCGCGGTTTTGTCACCCTCGCCGAGGAATCGCAGCGGTACGAGGACCGCGGTGACGAGCATCGCCGAGAGGTACAGCGCCCCGAGCGAGAGCGCCACGCTGGCGTAGGCGGGTGCGCGCGCCAGTCCCCCGCGGCGTGCGAGCTCACCGCGTCCGACGACCGGCCAGAAACCTCCGGGTACGTACTTGCCGATCTCGCCGACGAAGTACCAGATGACGGTGTGCCCGAGATGTGCGTCGATTCCGACCAGGCGCAGCGCTCGACGCCACGGCAGCGCCACCGCCACCATCGCCGCGCCCGCAACGACGACGCCGGCCACGAGCCACGCAGCTCGGGCGTTCCGGAGCACGCCTTCGACCTCGGACCACTGGCTCGTGATCGCCCGGACCACGAACACGCCACCGAGGATCGCGACGCCGAGACCGATCGCGGTGGAGACGTGGGCCCAGCGTCGAGACTTCACGCTCGATCCACGGCGGCCGGCTCGGTCGTTTCCGAGGGTCCGGTCACGCGCCCGATCGACCGACCCGGTCGAGGGTGGCCTGCGCCTCGGCGACGATCTGTTCGACCAGCTCCGCCGCGGGTGTCAACTCGTCGAGCGCGCCGACGCCTTGTCCGGCGGGAAAGCACTCACGATTCGGATCCACGACGGTCTGCTCGTCCCCACCGAGGTTCATCCAACCACCGTTGATGGCGGCGAGGAGCTGCTGAGGAAAGGGCTCGAGCTGGTCCGGGTGGTCCTCGAAGAACTGCGTCTGGTCGTTGCGCACCGCCCGAAGTGTCTTGCCGGTGAAGGCCCGGCTGATCACGGTGCCGTCTTCGCCGGTGGCCAGCAAGGCGTCCTTGTAGCCGGGCACGGCGCGGGCCTCAGGCGTCGCGATGAACCGGGTCCCGATCCACGCGCCGTCGGCTCCGAGCGCGAGAGCCGCGGCCAGCCCGCGACCGTCAAAGATCCCACCCGCGGCCACGACGGGCACGCGATCACCGACCGCGTCGACGACCTGGGGCACGAGCGGCATCGTCGCGACGGTGCCGGTGTGACCACCGGCCTCGGTGCCCTGTGCGATCACGAGATCGCAACCCGCCTCGACCGCACTGACCGCGTGACGCACCTTGCCGCACATGTTGGCGACGAGCACACCGTGGTCGTGGCAGATCTCGATCGCGTCGCGGGGCACGCCGAGCCCGGCGACGAACAACGACGCCCCTTCGCGCACGAGGCTCTCGACGTTGCTCACCACCTGGTCGGGGATCGCCGTGAGGAGATCGACGCCGAAGGGCTTGGCGGTCCGGGTACGCACCGCGCGCATCTCGGCGACCATCTCCGCGGGTTGCATCGTCGACGCGCCCAAGCATCCGAAGCCGCCCGCCTCCGACACTGCGCCCGCGAGCGCGTGATAGGAGACACCTCCCATTCCGGCGAGCATCACCGGGTGCTCGATCTGCAGGATCTCGGTCAGGCGGGTCAGCATCACCGGCGAGGCTAACGTCGTCGCATGGCTCCGGTCAGTCCGCTCGTCGGCGTGATCATGGGTAGCGACTCCGACCTGTCGGTCATGCAGGCCGCACTGGACGTGCTCGACGAGCTCTCGATTCCCCGCGAGGTCCGGATCGTGTCCGCGCACCGCACGCCCGACGTGATGGTCGACTACGCAACGACCGCCATCGACCGGGGCCTCCTGGTGATCATCGCGGGCGCCGGCGGCGCCGCACACCTGCCCGGCATGACCGCAGCCATGACGGCCCTGCCGGTCATCGGAGTTCCGGTCCCGCTCGGCCAGCTCGACGGATTGGACTCCCTGCTCTCGATCGTCCAGATGCCGGCCGGCGTCCCCGTCGCGACGGTCGCCATCGGCAACGCCCGCAACGCCGGGCTCCTGGCGGCGCGGATCCTCGGGACCGCCGACCCCGCCCTGCGCGAACGCGTGGCTCGCCAGCTGGATGAGTCGGCCGAGACGGTACGGACCAAGGACACCAAGCTCCGCGCCGAGTCCGCCGGCCCGTCGACCTAGTCCCCACCGCCGGGTAACGACCCCCGTTGGTGCGCGCGCTGAGCCTCTGACCCCACTCACCGCACCGACGTGAGGTGGGCGGGCGAGATTCAGTCCGAGATGGCCTTCAGCACGTCGAGCTTGGCGGCGCGCCGCGCCGGGAAGTAGGCCGCCGCGATCGCCAGCAGCAACGCGACCAACACGATCACCGACAGCTGAATGCCCGGAGGGGCGAACTCGGAGATGCCCTGATCCTTCAGTGCCTCCACGATGGCCCAGCCGAAGAAGAGCCCCAACCCAAGCCCCAACACCGTGCCGAGCAGGGAGATGATGACCGCCTCCCACCGGATCGTGGACTTGAGCTGGGCGCGGGTCATCCCGACGGCACGCAACAACCCGAGCTCGCGGGTGCGCTCCACGATCGACAACGCCAGGGTGTTGGCGATCCCGATTCCGGCGATGATCACCGCAAGCGCCAACAACGCGTAGATGAGGTTCACGATCTGATCGATCTGAGCCTCCTGGGCCTCCTTGAACTCGGCCTGGTCCTGGAGGTCCGCCGTCGGGTACGCCTCGAGCACGGGTTCGATCTCACGCCGGCCCGCGGCCGCGCTCACACCGGGCTTCAACGACGCGTAGACCTGATTGTCCAACTGCTGGGGGAACAGGTCCTGGTAGGCATCGAGCGAGATGAAGTAGTCGCTCAGACCTTCCCGCTGACCGACCTCGTAGATCGCGCCGACGTCCATCTCCCGCTTGCCGCCGACCGGGAACTTCACCTCGAGCGAGTCACCGACCGCAAGGCCCTTGTCGTTCGCCACCTTCTCGGACACCGCAATCTGGTTCGGGCCGAGCGCGTCGAACTCGGAGACGTCGAGGGGGCCGAGGTCGAACAGCTCGTTGGTCGCGCCCGGATCGCCCGACACCAGGAACTTCCCGGAGCCGTCGACCTCGAACGCGCCGAAGCGCAAGCCGCTCGCTGCCGCGATGTCGGGGAGCCCACGGATCTCGGTGGCCAAATCGGGGCTGAAGCCGCCGCCGAAGCCGCCGCCCTTGGTGTTGATGACGTAGTCGGCCCGAAAGGCGCGGTCGATCTGGAGGCTGATCGACTTCTTGGTCGAGGCAGCAAAGACCGTGATCAGTGCAACGAGCGCGACGCCGATCATCAGGGCGGCCGCGGTCGACGCCGTGCGCTTCGGATTGCGGACCGCGTTCTCGCGCGCCAACTCGCCTTCGACCCTGAATGCGGCGAGCGCGGCAATGACCATGCTCACGCTCCCCGCGCAGGCAAGGACCAACAGTCCGACCACGACAAGGAGCAAGACAGCGACGCCGGCTCTCCCATCCACGAGCCGGCTGATGACCGCGATGACAAGAGCGACCGCGCCAGCAGCCGACGCGATCGCCAACAGTCCGCCGGCCACAACAGAAAACCCCGCAACCGGCCGTGATCCGAGCACGCGGCTCACCGGGCGGGCGATCACCGGACCCAGCAGCGCGACGCCGAGGAAGATCACGACCATCCCGAGACCGACGAGCGCGATGGCGTTGTCGAGACTGGCGAACAACCCGACGAACAGGGCGACGACGCCCAGGGCCGTCACGGCCAAGCCGCTGACAATCCGCACCGCACTCTGACCGGTGCCTTCGATCGATACGTCGCGCATCGCCGCGATCGGTGGGACCCGGGCGGCGCGCCGGGCCGGGAAGACCGCGGAGACAAACGTGACGCCGATGCCGACCGCGAGCGAGACGATGATCGTGCGGGACGCGAGGACGGTGCCGCCGGCAGGGATGTCGATGCCGAGCCCCGCGAACGCCGCCTTGAGCCCGGCGGCGAGCAACACTCCCGCTGCGACTCCGATGACGGAGGCGATCACCCCGACCCCGACGGCCTCACCCAGCACCGAGCCCAGGACCTGACGGCCGGTGGCGCCAATGGCCCGCAGCAACGCGAGCTCGCGCACGCGCTGGGCGACGATGATCGAGAACGTGTTGAAGATGAGGAAGCAGCACACGAAGAGCGCAACGAGGGCGAAGATCAGCAGCGCGGTGTTGAAGAAGGACAGGCTCTCCTGGATGGTGTCCTGATCCTCCTTGGTCAGCTCCGCGCCGGTGATGACCTGGATGCCGGTCTCGTCGATCTCGGCTCGGATCTCGTCGACGAGCTCGGTCTGCGAAACCCCGGACGCCGCCGCCACCGCGATGCTGTCGAACTGGTCGGGCGCCGCGGCGACGCGCTGCACCTCGGCCGTCGTGAACAGTACGGCGCTCGCACCACCGGGAGAATCGACATCGCCGAACTTCACGACGCCGGTGATCGTGTACTGCGCCGATGGGGCCTGGGTCAGGACCGCGATCGACTCACCAATGCGAAACTTGCCCTCGTCGGCGGAGCCCTTGTCGATGACGATCTCGTTGTCGGCACGCGGCGCGCGACTGTTCTCGCCCTTGTACTCCACCAACGTCCAGGGGTTGAGCCGGTCGAACGGGCTCCAGTTGAAGCCGAAGGTGGGCGGACCGTTGCCGGGGCTTCCGATGGCGTCACCCTCGGCGTCCACCATCTGGGCGTAGATCCCGAGCTGGCCCTGGACGACCGCCTCGCCGTCCTGGTGCGCGACGGGGTCGACTCGGGCGATCTCGCTCACCAGCGACCCGGGAATGCGCTCGCGCTGGGTGCCCGAGAACTGGTCGTCGATCTTGGAACGCGACCGCACGGACGCGTCAGTGCCCTCGTTCACGTTCGCGAACAGCTCGTCGAACGTCCTGCTGATCGTGTCGTTGAGGACCAAGGTGCCCGAGAGGAACGCGACGCCGAGGATCACCGCGAGCGCGGTCATGCCGAAGCGGAACTTGTGCGCGAGGAGTCCCTTGATCGTGATCTTGAACACGGGGTTACTCCCCGAAGCTCTTCATCCGATCCAGCACGCGCTCCGCGGTGGGATCGACCATCTCGTCGACGATCGCCCCGTCGCCCAAGAACACCACTCGATCCGCGTAGCCCGCCGCGTTGGGATCATGGGTCACCATGACGATCGTCTGGTGCAGATCCCGCACGGCCCCCTGCATGAAGCCCAGGATCTCGGCACCGGAGCGCGAGTCGAGGTTGCCGGTGGGCTCGTCGGCGAAGACGAGATCGGGCTGGGCGAGCAGGGCGCGCGCCACCGCGACCCGTTGCTGCTGGCCGCCGGACAGCTCACTGGGACGGTGGCTGAGGCGGTCGGCGAGGCGCACGGTGTTGACGACCTGGTCGAAGCGGGCGCGCTTGGGCTTGCGGCCCGCGAGCGACATCGGCAGCGTGATGTTCTCCTCGGCGGTCAGCGTGGGGATCAGGTTGTAGGCCTGGAACACGAATCCGATCCGATCGCGGCGGATCAGGGTCAGCTCCTTCTCTTTCGCCGCGCTGATCTCGACGTCACCGAGGAACACCTGACCCGAGGTCAGCCGATCCAGGCCGGCGAGGCAGTGCAGCAGCGTGGACTTCCCGGATCCCGACGGTCCCATGATCGCGGTGAAGGCACCTTGGGAAAACTCGACGCTGACGTCATCCAGCGCGCGCACCTCCGCCTCCCCCGACCCGTAGATCTTGGACGCGTGCACCGCGCGCGCCGCCACCGCTGACGACGCGGGCCGGGATTCGACGATCGGGGAACTGCTCACGATGGCCTCCAGGAGGCGAGGGAAGAGACAGGGGGAGCGTGTGGCACCAGGCTAAAGCCCGGAGGTGCTACTCGACGGCACTGGGTGCGTCACGAAAGTACGCCGCGCGAGCCATGGGCCGTGCGGGTGTCACTCGCGTGACGGATCGGCACTCGCCGACGGTTGGGCATCGGCAGTGGCGCCTGGCCGCGCGGCAGCATCGAGATCTTCACCGGGTTCACCACCGGGTTCCGCGCCGGGTCTGGGCGCGGGTTTCGGCCGTCGGCCCAACCACACGAACCACGCGCAAGCCGCGAGGAACACGACGATGCTCACCCACGCGTTGATGCGTAGACCGGCGATGACGTGGGCCGGATCGGTCCGCATGTTCTCGAACACGAACCGACCCGCGGTGTAGAGCGCAATGTAGAGCGCAAACGTCTGACCCCTGCGGTGCGACGGAATGCGATCCGCCCAGAGCAGCACCGCGAACAACAGGAAGCACCACAACGACTCGTAGAGGAAGGTCGGGTGGAAGGTTGCATAGGCCTGGTACTGCTCGGGGCGATGGGCAACGTCGATCTTGACCGCCCAGGGAAGCGTCGTGGGCCGACCGAACAGCTCCTGGTTGAAGTAGTTCCCCCAACGCCCGATGCCTTGGGCCAGCACGACACCGGGGGCAATCGCGTCGAAGAGCGCGAGCGTGTCGAGGTGGTGGCGGCGCGCCAGGATGATCGCGGCGATCGCGCCACCGGCCACCGCGCCCCAGATCGCGAGGCCGCCGTTCCAGATCTCGAACGCCTTGAGCGGGTCATCGGTGTAGAGCTGGTAGTCGGTGATCACGTGGTACACGCGGGCGCCGATCACCCCGGCAACCACGATCCACACCGCGATGGACGAGATCTCCTTGGGGTCGTGGCCCATCCGCTTCCAACGAGCCTCGGCGATGTAGGTCGCGGCGACGACACCGACGGCGAGCGTCAGCCCGTAGAGGTGCAGCGGGAGCGGCCCCAGGTTGAAGACACCGTTGGAGGGGCTCGGGATGAAGGCAAGCGCAGTGGGGAACACCGCGGGTCATGCTAGGTGGCGCAAGACGCGGGCGTGGCTCAGCGTCGACCGTTTCCCCGCGGCACCGGCGGCCAGGATCGCCGCACCTGCTGACGCGGCCTGGCCGACGCACGTCGTGGCGACGTCGACCCGGTTGTGCAACTATCAGGTTGCATGAATTCGCACATCGAACGGCCGCCGACCTGACGGTCGACCAGCAGACGGCACGGAGCTGGATCTCCGAGCGAGATCTTCTCGGGGACTGGCCCGAGGCGGCGGTCGAGTTCGAGGCGGTGCGCGCGTGCGGGTCATCGAGACCCAGCTGGGAGACCGGTCCGGCTCGCCCGGTCGCTCGGTGCTGAGCCCGGTATGACCGCCCGCGACGAGCGCGCCGGGCGCGTGTTCCACGCCCTCGCGGACGCGACGCGCCGTGAGGTCGTGAGCAGGCTCGCGCAGGCGCCCGCGACCGCGACCGAGCTCGCCGGTTCGCTCCCGGTCAGCCGTCAGGCGGTGGCGAAGCACCTGCAAGCGCTCGACGCCGCCGGCCTCGTCGCCCGGTCACGCGTGGGTCGCGCGGTGCAGTACGAGCTGAGCCCCACGGTCTTCGACGAAGCCATGGCCTGGATGGCCGAGACCGGCACCCGCTGGGACGAGCGGTTGCGACGTCTGCAAGCCCGCGCCGTCTCCCCGTCCGGAGCACCCCGGAGTCGTCGAGACCGATGACCCGACCGAGCACGCTCCCGGAGCCGGTCCCACCGGGTCCGGGCCAGGAGTCGGCGTGGGACTATCCCCGACCGCCTCGCTTGGAGCCGGTGACAAGGCGGCTGCGGGTCATCTTGGGAGGCGAGACGATCGCGGAGACGATCCGGGGCTACCGCGTGCTCGAGACGAGCCATCCGCCGAACTACTACTTCCCCCCGGCCGATGTCGTCCCCGGCGCACTCGAGGCGGCAGACGGCGCGTCGTTCTGCGAGTGGAAGGGCCGAGCCGACTATCTGAGCGCGCTCGGCGGGGATCGCCGCGAGGTCGCGGCCGCGTGGGCGTACGCGCGACCCAGCCCGGCGTTCGCGTCAATCCGCGGCTACGTCGCGTTCTACCCGGCCCGGATGGACGCGTGCTTCGTCGATGACGAGCGCGCGGTCGCGCAGCCGGGCGGCTTCTACGGCGGTTGGATCACCGACGATGTCGTCGGCCCGTTCAAGGGTGCGTCGGGCACGCGCTCGTGGTGACGCCGGCTACTTGACCAGGCGGGACATGCGGCGGTCTGCGAGCACCTTGCCGCCGGTCTGACAGCGTGGGCAGTACGTGACCTCGTACGCGTCGTAGGAGATCCGCCGGAGTGTTCTTTCACACGTAGGGCACGGCGTGCCCGCTCGGCGATGAATCGCGAAGCGGTCTCCGAGCTTGGGCGCGGAAAGCCCACCGTCGCGGGCGCGTTCGCCATCCAGCGCGTCGGCCAGCACGGCGCGGATGGCGTCGAGCAGGCGCGCCCGGGTGTCGTCGCCGAGCGACGCGAGGGTGGCGTACGGCGAGATTCCCGCGCGGTGGAGCGCGTCGTCCGCGTAGCCGCGACCGACTCCCGCCACCGTGCGCTGGTCGCGCAACAGCGTGTGCACCCGACGCTTGTCCGCGCCCAGCCGGATCACCTCGGCGAACTCGTCCGAGTCGGGCTCCGGCCCGAGTGCCGCGAGTGGTCCGTCGTCGCCGGGCACGAGCACCCACCACTTGGCCTTGCGTTCGGTCCCGTACTCGCGGACGAGCCACGCGCGCTCTTCGTCGAAGACGAGACGGACGACGGAGCCCTTGGCGCGCGTCCGCTTGGGCGGAGCCTCGACGTCGAGCCGGCCCGCTTGGGAGAGATGGATGAGGATCCGCCCGACCGGACCGAAGTCGACGATGAGGTACTTGGCCCGCCGACCCACGCCGACGACGGCATGACCGACGAACGACTCCGGCGGAGGACTCACCGTCTTCAGCGCGGAGAAGCCGAGCGGGTCGACCCGCTCGAGGGTGGCCCCGCGAAACCCGGCATCGAGCCGTTCGGCCAGGGCCTGCATCTCGGGAAGCTCGGGCATGGTCAGCTCCGCCTGCGGTGTTCCTCCATCCGCTTGCGGATGGTCTCCCGCCGATCCTGCACGTCACGATACGTGAGACGCTCGGTGTCGGCGCTCACGCCGAGCGCGGCCTTCACCGAGTCGGCGTCGAAATCCGAGACGCTCATGTCGATGCCGAGCTCGCTCGCGAGGCGTTGGCCGTGGCGCACCGTGATCTCGCGGTGGACGTTCTCGATCTCACCGAGGATGTCGAGGTCCGGCGCGAGTGTCGCGATCGCGCCGTCGAGGAACATGAGGTTCTTGACGAAGAGCATCAGCTCCTTCGGAGCGCGGGCGCCGTAGCCGAGGAGCTTCTTGGTGAGGTCTTGCAGCTCACGCACGAGCTCGTCGGCGGAAAGGGCCGTCGGGTCGACGGGCTGGTCGAGGTCGAGGTCGGTGAACACCGCCTCGAGATCGACGTCGGGGGGAAACGCCCCCAGGTCTCGCAGCGCGCGGAGCTGGCCTCGCACGTCGCCGCTCGTCGCGCCCACGAGGAGCCAGAGAAACGCCATTCGCTGCTGCTCGTCGAGCCGCCCGGTGATGCCGAAGTCGAGCAGGACCGTCGTGCCGTCCGGACGTACCAGGAGGTTGCCGCCGTGGAGGTCTCCATGGAAGACGCCGAACACCATCGCGCCCTCCATGAACGACACGAGTCCGCCGTGGAGCACGGCTTCGGTGTCGACACCCGCTGCGCGCATGCCGGCGACGTCGTCCCACGCGAAACCGTCCAGTCGCTCCATGACCAGGACTCGGCGGGTGACGAGCCGGGGGTGCGGGCGAGGCACGATCGTGGCGCGTGCCTCGCCGTCGGTGGTCTCGGCGAGGACTCGGGCAATGTCGAGCATGTTCTCGGCCTCGAGCCGAAAGTCGAGCTCCTCGGCGATCGTCTCGGCGAAGAGCTCGACCAGCGCGGGGGGATTCGCCAGCGCCGCCACGGGGATACGACCCACGAGCAACGGCGCGAGCCATGACAAGGCTTTGATGTCGGCCCGAACGAGCCGGGCGACGGCCGGTCGCTGGACCTTGACGACGACCTCCTCGCCGGATCGCAGCCGAGCGCCGTGGACCTGGGCGATCGATGCGGCCGCGAGCGGCACTGCGTCGAACCGATCGAAGACCTCGGCCAAGGTCGTGCCGAGGTCGGCCTCGACGGTGTCGCGAATGGTGGAGAACGGCTCGGGTGGGACTCGATCGCGCAGGAGCTTGAACTCGGTCACGAGCTCGGCCGGAAAGAGGCCCTCCCCACTGGAGATGATCTGACCGAGCTTCACGTAGGTGGAACCCAGACCCTCGAAGGATCGTCGCAGACGCGCCGCGAGCCCGCGCCCCGAGTCCGAGGTATGCCGCTCCCGCAGGTACCACAGCGCGAGCGCGGCGCCGACCGACGCGACCACGCGGGCTACCCGCCCGATGGGTGGGATCGTCCCGCGTTCGAGCATGCGGGGTACCTCGGCGCGAGTCCGGAAACGGACGGCGTCGAGGCCACGGTGCCACACGAGCGCGTCGGGGTCGACGAGCCACGGCGCCGCGTCGGAAAAGGCGCCGAGGGCGAGATCGGCGGGCACGTCGTTCACGAGCGTCACGGTAACCAAGGTCACCGAGTCGGCCCGAACCCGTCCGTGGTGAGAGCCGGCGCTCGCGAGGTCGGTGCGGCGCGAGTCGGCCCCGGGACAGACGCCCGGGGCCGACTCGAGACTCGTGATGGACGCGGGCGCGGCGCTAGCAGCCGGACCCGGCCCACGGGCGCGTCCCGGACGAGGCGATCGCCTCTCGCGCCCACTGGTCCTGGACCACCGCCGGCGCGTCCTGGGCGCGCGCGTAGCCCGCGTATCCGTCCCAGGTGGAGGGCAGCGCCTGGTACGCGCCACCGGCGCCGGAGCTCGAGTTCACGGCCGAGTACCCGCCCGCCGAATCGGACTCGTGCGCCCGGATGCAGGCGAGCGTCGAGCCGGAGCCGCCCGAGGTAGCGCCCCCCGACGACGAGCCGGCCGACGACGAGCTTCGAGTCGTCTGGGCTCGCCGGACCTGCGCGGCACTCTCCGCGGCGCGAGCCTGCTCCGCGGCGATCCGGGCCGCGACGAAGCGTACGATCGCGTCACGCTGGACGAGCGTCTCCTGGTGCTCTTGGGTGGCCAGCTCCACCGCGAGCTCGAGCGGCGTCGAGGCGAGCTGCTCCGAACTTGGCGCGGCGTCCGGCCGCACCTGATGTTGGGCCACGGTTCGAGCATGAGCCAGCTGCTCGCGGGTCGCGCCGGCCGGAGAGGCCAGCACCTCGGTCGCCAGAGCGCCGACGGCGGCTACCGCAACGGCTCCGCTCAACAGCGCTCGAAACTTCCTGTTCGTCATGGTCGTTACCTTTCGGTCGTGTACTCGGGTCGTGGCCGTGCTCGGTTCCCCGCCTGCGGCCGCCCCCCGCCTGCGGCCGCCCCCTGCCTGCGGCCGCGCGCGCGGACACACGAGACTCGGGAAAGGGGGCGAAAGCCGCACAAGGGGCCTTCGAGAGAGAACGCTATCGAGGACCTGGGACGGTCAGCCAGCCGGGGGACGGCCACGTTCCGTGGTCCTTCGGCCGTACTTGACCACTGCGGGCGCGAAGTTTGGCCTACTGCTGCGGTTCTCCGGACCCCCGGAGGCGCGGATCAGCCCGCGCCAGTGACCCAAGTCACGCCGTGATTTTCTACCCTGACGGGCGTTTCGCCGGTTTTTCGACGCGGATTGCGTCCGGGCAGCCACCGAGTCCCGGGTCGTTCGAGACGGGCCGGGGACTCAGCGGGAGGATCAAGGAGGAGGGCGCAGCGCCGCGTCGAGGACCGCCAGCGCGCCCTCGACCCGACGCGACTCGACCGGCTCGCGAATCTGCAACGTGCCCATCAGCAACATCAACACGATGGACTCGAGGCCAACCGCGATCGACGCCGGGTCGATGTCGGACCGCACTTCGCCGTCGCGTTGGGCATCGGCGATCGAGGCCTCGATCTCTCGGGTGAACGCCAGGAGCGAAGGCAGCTCGAGCAGCCGGTCGATGACCTCGGGCTCCCGGCCCGACAACACCCGCTGCGCGAGCGGGTGGAGGTCGATCCGCTCGACCAGCGTCGCGAGCACCGCCGGGACGCTCGCCCGTACCGACGACTCGTCGATCCCGGCGCGAGCCTCCGTGATCAACTCATCGGCGTCCTGGTCGACCGCGGCCTTGAAGAGCGCCTCCTTGTTGGCGAAATACGCGTACACGGCCGCAGGCGTCAGATCGGCCTCGCGGGCGACATCGGAGACCGAGGCACGGCGATAGCCATCCCGGGCAAAACGATGGATCGCGATGTCCAGGAGGCGACGGCGAGTCCGGTCGCCCTTGGACGTCCCAACGGTTGTCGCCGCCGCTGTACCTGTCGCCTTGGAGGCTGCCACGGCGCTCATCGTACCGACGACCAGGAGAAACTACGAATCTTCGAATTTACTTGACTCATTGATGTTCTCATCTGATACTGGCCGTATGATCTCGACACTCGCCCCCCGGTCCCCCCGCGCCACCGACACCGGAGCGACCGGCCCGGCCGCGACCGCTCCCTCGGAACGCACGGCCCGGGTCGTTCGGCTCAACCGCGCGTCGAGCCGACGCCCCATCGAACCGGACACTCACCTGCCGTGGGGCACACTCGGCTCGGGCCAGGTGATCGCCGACGAGCTCCTCACCGTGCACGGGCTGGACCTCCGGCTCACCGCCGACCAACGCTGCCGACTGTCTCGCGAGGAGACCGCGGCCATGCTCACGATGGGCGTCCGGTTCGAGGCGACGCTCAACGCCGGCTTTGCCCAACAGGTCGCCGACGCACGCGACGTCACGGACCCGAGAGTGACCTACATGCTCCACGAGATCGGTGAGGAGGCGCGCCACTCGCGGGCGTTCGTCCGCCTGATCGCCGAGCTCGCACCAACAGCCACGAACCCCCTGGCCAACGGTCCGATCGATTGGCTGACGACGAAGGCCGCTCGTTCGGTGGCCAAGACCGACGCACTGCTGCTCGTGATGATCCTCGCCGGCGAGGAGATCCCCGATCTGCTCCAGAAGCTCGCGTCCGAGCATCCCGAGACCGACCCGATGCTCGCCGCGCTCAACCGTTATCACCGCATGGAAGAGGCCCGCCACCTCTCCTATGCCCGCACCGTCCTGCCCGAGGCGTGGGCGAGCGCCGGCCGCGTCGAACGGATACGAATCCGGTACGCGGCGCCACTGATGATCGACCAGCTCTGGCAGATGTTCGTGCACCCCGGCGTGTACCAGACCGTCGGTCTCCCATCGTTCAAGACCTGGCGGGCCGCGAACCAGCTCCCCCGGCGCATCGCGTTGCGCAAAGAGGCAACCCGTCCGGTCCTCACCGCACTGCTCGCTGCCGGGGTGATGGAGCCCGGACGCATCCCCGGGCGCTGGCGCGAGCTCTGCGGCGTCGACGCGTGGGGAGACGAGCAGGCGGCGTAGACCGGGTCCGGTCCGGATCGGTCCGGCCGCGCCGAGCCGGGTCGGACTCAGGAAGCTCGGCGCCCCATGTGTGTGCGATGGAAGTCCAAGACGCCTGCCGGGGTCATGATCAGGTTGGTGAGCGTCCGCTCGGCGTGTTCCATCCGCCACGAGAGCATCTGCTGGGCGTACTCCAACACCCGCGGCGCACACGCCGGATCAGCCGCACGGTCCTCGAACTCGTCGGGGTCGTCCTCCAAGTCGAAGAACAGTGGCGGCAGGCCGGCGAAGTGCACGTACTTGGCCCGTTCGTCTCGCAGCACGGTGAGCCAACACTCTTCCAGCTCGAGGCCGAATGCGTCCGGTGAGAACGCGTTGACGAAGTCCCGAAAGTCGAACTCCCAGTGCGCGGCGGCCGTCCGCCAGTGCGCCGGGTCGTGTCCCTCGAGGAACGGGAGCAGCGACGAGCCGTCGCACTGAACCGGGGTGGGGAGTCCGAGCCACGACAGGAGGGTCGGCATGACATCCACGTTCTCGGTGAACCGGTCGACGACCGACCCGCGGGTCACGTCCGCGGCGGCTCGAGGGTCGCGGACGATCAGCGGGATGCGGGCCGCGTACTACGGC
>Ga0209587_1000891_pt1 | contig 14522 bp, 15 predicted proteins | sample NGEPerD_2_FD_184512 | JGI IMG/M metagenome (GOLD analysis project Ga0209587, IMG submission 184512) | Arctic peat soil microbial communities from the Barrow Environmental Observatory site, Barrow, Alaska, USA - NGEE PermafrostL1-D... | ecosystem: Environmental > Terrestrial > Soil > Wetlands >... | reverse complement strand
GACCCGCGCCGATCTACGGGGCGCCGACCTCGCCGACACCGATCTCAGGGACGCGCGGCTCGAAGGCGCCGATCTTTCGGGCGCGGATCTGAGCGATGCCGTTCTCGAGCGCGCCGACCTTTCGCGCGCCGATCTTTCCGCGGCCAATCTCTGTGGCGCGAACCTGGCCGGTGCGCGCAATCTCACGACGGCGCAATTGCACGGGGCGGAAGGGGATGCCACGACGGTGCTGCCCGCCAATGTCGAGCGGCCTCTGATCTGGACGGTGGCCCAGGCGGTGGACAGTCAGCCGGTGGTGGTCAGGCCGGTCCCGGGCCGTATGGCGGAGCCCCGCGCAGAAGAGCCTCCGCAAGACAGCCAGCACATCACCTGGCTCATTGGCGGCCCGCGCGGCCTCGGTCGCCCCTCACGCTCCGAAGACGCGTCTTTCGGCGAGCCTGGCAGCGTCTAGCAGATCACGCAGGCACTGGCGGAGGGGGTGGGATTCGAACCCACGAGACGCTCGCGCGCCTGCCGGTTTTCAAGACCGGTGCCTTCAACCACTCGGCCACCCCTCCAGCTCGAGTTTTAACGCCTTTGCGACTCGCTGAGAGGGCCGAAAGGCTGACTTGGCACCGGAATGGCGCCGAGATGTTCTATTTCAGGTCACCCAGGCCGGTGTCAATCTGTGAGGATTTCACGCAACCGCGCCGCGGCCTCCCGCCGCGATATCCGCCGGCGCGACCGGTCCAGCAGAACCTCCGCGCACGCGAACGCGGCCTCATTGCCCCTGACCTCGACCGCTGATTCCAGTCGTCCCGCTGCAGCCTGCCTCACATCCACCTGATGCATAAACCAACTCGCGAGCATTCCGGGCCAGCCAAGAAACCGGCAACCAATATGGAACTGCAAATGCCGGTAAAACTGCCCCGCCTGTCCATGCGCCACCAAACTGTGCTTGATGCCATCGACCAGGAGCTGCCGCGTGGCGTTTTCTGACAAGGACCCTTCATACGCCCGCCGCAAGAAAAACAGCCCCAGCCCCAGCCGACTGCAAACGCCTTCGGGCTCCCCGTAACGCACCAGCCTCGCCACCAATCGATCACAGGCTGTTTGTTCGTTCACCGTGTCTATGTCGAACACCTTGAAGCCGCCCGGTGGCTTTTCACCCTCCGCGCGGAGTCGGGAAACGGCATGGTGGTGTCATCGGCTTAAGAGACAAACAACGGTGCGAGACGACACGCCCTCTCGGTCCGTATCCCGCGCAGGAGGAGGGCTGTCTTGTTCATTGGCCTTCGATGACCAAGGAGCAGCGCTGTCGGGACCTAAATTTTGCCCAAGAGCAGAAGAATCACAACGATGACGACCACCAAGCCCAGAAGCCCTGAGGGAGCACGGCCCCATGATCTGCTGTAACCCCACGTCGGAAGCGCTCCGATCAGCAAGAGCACCAAGATAATCAGAAGAATTGTCCCTAACATCGCATTTTCTCCACAGGTCAATGGTCGAAACCTGCGGGAATAAGTGCCGAGCGCCTCTCAATGTTCCCGCGTAGCCTGCGCGTCGGGGCCGCGCTGGCGTCTTCGCGGAAACCTGCTCTTAGGGCTTGAGCATTATCTGCTTGTCTTCCGGGCGCTCAACGATCCTTCATAGAGACATGAACCGCCAGCCAGACTCTGTGGGCCGTGAGGCCACGCGTCCCCATCACATCCCGCAAAAGGGATGGTGGCAGATCGTGCAAAGGGTCGGGAGCAAGATCGTCAGCGACAATCTCCAGGTGGTCACGGCGGGCTGCGCCTTCTATGCCCTGTTCGCCATCTTCCCGGCGCTTTGGGCCTCGATTTCGCTGTTCGGGCTCACCACCGACCCAGATACCGTGGAACGGCAATTCGGCATGCTCGCCACCGTGTTGCCGCCTCAGGCCTATGACATCGTCATCGGTGAGATCCGGAGAATCGCCGAGACGCCGCATCAGGCATTAGGCTGGGGTTTTGCGGTCGGCATCGGGATCGCGCTGTGGAGCGCCAATTTCGGCACGCAGGCCATGATGTCCGCGCTGAACATCGCCTATGGCGAGTCCGAGCATCGTAGCCTGCTTCGTTTCTATTTAAGCGGCTTCGCCTGCACCATCCTCGGCATCCTCGGCGTCGTCGCCATGCTATTCGCCATCGTCTATGTGCCGATTGTGTTTGCCGATACCGGGCACTCCGGCGCCTATGAGACGATCGTCAAGGTGGGGCGCTGGCCCTTCCTCGCGCTTCTCGTGCTGTCGCTGCTTGCCTTGATCTACCGCTACGGCCCGAGCCGCCGCGGCCCCGAATGGCGCTGGATCAGCGTCGGCGCGATCTTCGCCACGACCGTATGGCTGCTCGCTTCGTTCGGCTTCTCCTACTACGTCTCCAACTTTGCCAGCAATTACGACCGGATGTATGGCTCTCTGGGCGCGGTGATTATTCTGCTGTTCTGGCTCTACCTCACCTTCTTCATCGTGCTGGTGGGCGCGGAGATTAATGCCGTGCTCGAAGTGGAGACGGCGCAGGACACAAGACCCGGCGAACCGGGTGGTCGGTGAGCGCAAAAAGGGTAGGGGGCCTTGTGCCTTGGGGGCTTTGACTTAAGCCTCGTCCGGTGCGCTGCGCCGCTGCCATCGTCGGCGCAAGAGCCCCACGGCCAGGACGAAGATCGCGCCCAAGGCCGCGCTGGCCGTGTGGCCGGGGTGACCCATGGCCGGGTCGATATAACTGGCGATAATCGGATCCTTGGAAATGATCTCGCCGGCGATCCAACCAAGCAGCGCGGCGCCTGCCCATACGATGATCGGAAAGCGTTCCAGCAGCGCCATGACGATCGCCGCGCCCGCCATGATCAGCGGGATGCTCACCGCAAGTCCGAACATCAGGAGCGCATAGCTGCCGCGCGCGGCCATGGCGATCGCGATGACATTGTCGAGGCTCATCACCGCATCGGCGATGGCGATGATCTTGACGGCTTGCCAGAGGCTGGTGGACGACTCGACTTTGTCGCCGCAGTTCTCCTCTTCGCCGGTAAGCAGCTTGATCGCGATCCAGATGAGGAGCACGCCGCCAATGAGCTTCACATAGGGCATGGTCATCAGCGTCGTCACCAAGCCGGTGAAAACGATACGAAGAGCGATGGCGACGAGAGTGCCGAGCGCGATGCCCATGGCCCGTTGGCTGGCCGGGAGCTGGCGGCAAGCAAGCGCAATGACGACAGCGTTGTCGCCCGACAACAAGAGGTCGATCCAGATGATCTGCAATACTGCCAGCCAAAAGGCTGGATCGCCCACAGACATGCCGCGGCCTACCCCCTTGATTCTTCGAGTGCTTGCCGGCCCCCTCAGACCCGGACGAAGCGCTTACCCTTTGCCACTAAAAACGGCAAAGGCAAGACAAGCCATATAGTCACTCCGGGTTCGGTTTGAAGGAGGACACGATGGCCGTGGAAAGGGCTCCTGACATGGCTTTGCGGGAAGGACAAGGCCTTACGGATCGCCTATGCTCTGCCTGTCGGACGAATCGGCCGTCGCGCCCTACACGGAGAGGAACTATGCCAGCTATGGATCCCGTTCTGCTGAATCCATTGATCGCACTCGTCGCTGGAATTCTCATCTTGCTGATGCCGCGCATTCTTAACTACGTCGTGGCGATCTATCTGATCGCCATCGGCATCATCGGGCTCGCGCACCACCTCCAGTAGTTCTTCGGGGACAATCTTCCCGGACGGCAGGTAGACGTGCCCCGGATACTGGGGCGCGTCGCCGCATGCTTGGGCGTATTAGCGGCAATAGTAACCTGGAACCCCATCCTTCTATGGCCTATAGTTTCTTCTTCACGCTCACTTGCAAGGGGAGGGCGCGTCCAAAGCGCGCTTGCAGACAACCTGCGGGGCCTTTGACCTACCGGGCCAAAGCGCTTGGAGCCCTTCGTGAACGTGCCGAGCGACAATACGGTTTCAGCATGACGGCCAGATCAGGTGACCGAGAGGGTTGATGGGGCAGAGCAACCAGGTTAGGCGGCGGACCGGAAGAGATCGGCGTTCATTGCGCGCCGTCCCGCCGATCCTCACACTCGTCCTGATCGTGCTGGTCATGGGCGGCGCCTGTGGCGCCTATGCCGGCTTCTATCCCGATTCGACCTGGCGTCCTGTAGCGGCGGCGGCATCGTTGCTCGAACGAACCGAGAGCAAGGAGAAGCTGCGCGCGGCCGGCTATGTCTGGACGGCCTTGCGCGGCGAATCCGGTCTCAAGCTGCGCGGCGCGGTTCCCTCCGAGGAAGACCGCAGAACGATGCTCGGCATGGTCAAGGCGCATTTTCCCGATCTCAAGGTCGAGGAGCGGCTGAAGATCGTCGAAGGCGGTCCTCCGCGGGAACAATGGCTCGGCGCGGTTAGCTTCGGCTTGCAGCAGCTCTCCCACCTCAAGCGCGGCACTGTGCGCCTGTCCAATTCCAACCTCAGAGTGTCCGGCGTGGCCCAAAGCGCCGATGACTATGTTGAGATCAAGAAGGCGCTTGCGGGGCCGCTGCCGGCTGGCCTCACCATCAAAGGCGACGACGTGCGGGCACCGGTCGCCGACCCGTTCGTGTTCACCGCCGACCTCGGCGTCAATGCGCTGAGCCTCGCGGGTAGCGTGCCCAGCGAGAACTCACGCAAGCAATTGCGCGAGCTGTCGCGGCAACTTTTCGAAAGACCCGGTCTCGACGACCGTTTGAGGGTTGCTTCCGGAGCGCCCAAAGACTGGGACGAGGCGGTGACGGCCGCACTGCGCGCTCTGAGCCGGTTGGAAACCGGGAAGGTCGCGCTGTCGGGCCTTGCCGTGACCATCGAAGGCGTTGCGCCCGACCAGGGAACGGCTGTGGCCGTTTCTTATCAATTGCGGCGCGATCTCCCCAGCCTGTTCTCGACCTCAGAGAGCATCAAGTGGAAGCAGGCCAGTGCCTCGCGCGACGTCGCCGCGAAGGTCCTTCCCCGCATCAAGGCCTATGTCGAAACCAACAGCGAGTGGTCGAACGGCAAACTGCCGCCGCTGAGCCCGCCACGCGATGCGCGATAGCAGCGGCGCGGGTCCGTCTCACCAGAGGGTCCGTCTCGCTAATCGTTGACTGCGAAAAAGGCGCCGATCGCCTCGACAGGTTCTTGTTCTTGGAGCATGGGCGCGTGGCCTTGCTCCGGGACCGTCATGGACCGCAAGTTCGGATGCCGTTCGATCATCTCTTCCAATGTATCGGCGCTGAGCACATCCGAATGCTCCCCACGCACCACGAAAGCGGGAACCTGACCGAGCGCCACGAACTGGGGCCAGAGGTCCGGCACCGGCCGGCTTAGATCCACAGTGCCGATGGCCTTGGCAAGCTTGCGGTCGTAAGAGAGGACGAGCCGGCCTTTGCGTTCCTCGAACAGGCCGCGCGCCATCTGGTCCCATTGCGAGTCGTTGAACTCCGGAAATCCCCGGCCATTGATCTCACGCATGATTTGCACCGCGTCCGCCCAAGTCTTCGGGGTGGGCATGCGGCCCACATAGCCGACGATGCGGGCCAGCCCGCGCGTCTCGATCACCGGGCCAATATCGTTCAAAACGACGGCGCCCATCGCCGTTGGCCGGAGCGCAGCCATCATCATGGCAATGATGCCGCCGCGCGACGTGCCGACGATGCCCACCTTGTGCAAGCCCCGAACGGTCAGGAAATCGAGCACGTCCAGGAGCTCGGTATAGGGAACGTAGTTGCGCCAGTTCGTGTCGTACTGCGATCGTCCGCGGCCGCGATAGTCTAGACAATAGACATTGCGCGGCTTCTCAGGATGCGTGGAGAGATAGGTGGCCAGCGTGTGGAAGTCGCTGGAATTGCGGGTGAGGCCCGGCAAGCAGATCACGCTCCGGAATGTCTCATCCGGAGCCGGGTAGTGGCGAGCGTAGAGTCTAAGATCGTCGAAAGACTCATAGAAAATGTCTCGCCACGGCTTGCTGTCAAGCTCAGGCATCGTCAACCAACCGACCTTGGGAGCGTATTCGGGTCAAAGCTCGCGCGCCGGGAGCGCTCGGGCTCGCAGTGTTTCGCAAACTTGATGGGGGGACAAGCCTGGAAAAGTCAATCGGGCACCTTGAGCATATTTCAGGGTGTCTTGATTTCAGGTGTCTTGGGGAATGGAACGATGGCCACCGACGCGGTCTCCGAAGGCGGCACCCTCCGGCCACGATTGAGATCTTGGACGAGATGAAGAGCGCCCTGGGGACCGGACAGCCGGGAGCGGTAGAGCTGCAGCGTCTCCATGATCTTGATCACGTAGCGCCGCGTTTCGGTGAAAGGAATGCGCTCGATCCAGTCGATCGGGTCGACATCCGGGTTACGCGGATCGCCATATATCTCCATCCACTCCTTCACCCGGCCAGGACCTGCGTTATAGGCGGCAAGCGCGAGGAAGTACGAACCGTTATAGCTGTCGATCAAATTGCCCAAGAAGGCTTCGCCGAGCTGCGTGTTGTAAGCCGGATTGGAGGTCAACTTCGACTGAGAGTACCCAACCTTGTAGCGCCGCGCGACGCCGCGCGCGGTGGCCGGCATCAGCTGCATCAATCCGCTGGCGCCAACCGGGCTCTTGGCAGAAGCGTTGAACTCGCTCTCCTGACGAGACAGCGCGTGCACCAAGGCGGGATCGATCCGCTCGTCGCGGAGGCTCTTGAACGAGGGCATGACGCCGACGGGGAGTGCGTAGTCGCCCATCGGCAGATCCCTGTTGAAGGCGATCTTCGACAAGCGCAAGGCAATCTGATTGCGGTCGAACTGTTTTGCGAGCTCGGCGAGCAGCACCACTTCGGCGGCATTGTCGAGCGTGCGCGATAGTGCCAGGAAGAATTGCGGCGTCACCCATTCGAGCCTGGCGGCGCGAGCCACGCCAATCGCACGGACGGCGTCACGCGACATGAAGCGGTCGATATCGGCTTGGGTCGGGACAGGCGTAGAGGTCACCGAGAGCCGGGCAGGGCGCGGATCCAGGGCCTGCCGCCCAAGCTGCCCGTAAAAATACTGCGGGTATTTGGCCGCCCCGTGGAAATGGATCACGGCGGAGCCGCGGTCCCCAAGCTCAAGGGCCGTGCGGCCGAGCCAGTACTCGCCGCGCGCGATGTTTCGCGAATCCGTGGCGGCTTTGCGCAGAGCAAGGAAATGCCGCAGCGCCGCTTGCGGCTTGTTCAGATAACGCAGCGCGACCCAGCCGGCCAAGAACTCGGCCTCGATGTAGGAATTCCCGGATTCCAGACCGTGCTTGGCCGCGATTTGATAAGCGGTCTTTGGGTGACCGTCATTGAGCGCGGCCCGAACGTTGACGCGCCGCTCGATCCACCACTCATTGAGATCGAGCAGGATGTTCGGCTCCAGCGGTGCATCGAGCAGCAGCTTCCAAGCCAGGAGCCGCTGCTCCTTGTTCTTGGTGCGCCGCAGCCATTGAATGTTGTTGAAGCGCAAGCCGACGTCGTCCTCCATAGCATCGTCAGGCAATGCGTCGAGCAGCTTGCCGGCATTGTCCCCGCGCTTGATGACGGCGATGCGGGCATCGACCTTCTTTCGCTCTTCTTCCGGGAGCAGCTTCACCACGCGAAGCGCCGCGGGCGCAGCGGACGCTTTGTCCGGATAAAGCAGCATGTCGATGCGTGCACGGTGATGCTCCTCGGTGAGCATCGAGCCGTATTTGTCCAGGATCTTCTTCTCGACCTCTGCATTGAGCCGGTGGTCGCGCCAGGCCGATACGATGAGGTCCTTGGCCGCGGCGTCGTTGTCTTCCGTCAGGAAGACGCTGGCCAGTGCCGCCTTGCCGGCGCCGGTCTGCGGCGCCGAGGCGCCGAAGAACGCCTTGATCTGCTCAGGGGTCGTGTCTCCGAGGAACAAAGACGTCTCCGCTTTCTCGCGGAGATCGTCCTGGCTCGGCCAGCCGGGATGGGCGAGGCGGAAGGTCTCGACATCCTTCGCGTTTAGATACGTGCTCTTATTGTGTTTGTAGCGATACCAAAGACCGAAGGCGCGCACGGCCCGGTCGGTGATCTTCTCCGCGGTCTCGTCGATCGTGCCCCTGGTTTGCATCACGAAGCGCAGACGGCTCTCATCGCCGGAGCTCAGCTCATAGGAGAGCAGCGGCTTCAAGATGGAGGCGTAGTCGAGCGCGGGCTCCGGCGCCTTGGGGGAAATCGGATCGCGGTTCGGATTGATGTCCGGCAGGGGCGCGTCGTCAGGCGCGGAGAAGGGACCCTCCGTCACCTTGGCCGTTTCCGTATCCTCCTTCTTCTTCGCGGCATCGCCTGTGGCGGCCTTCTCGTTTGCAGGCTCAGCGGCAGAAGACGGCTTCTCGGGATTGCGCGCAGGTGCAGGGATCGCCGCGACCGTCGTCGTGTTGGCGTCGGAAGCCGGCGTCTCGTCCGCGGTGGCCTCCGGCGTTGTCTTTGGCGTTGTCTTCGGCGTACCGGCCACGGACTCCGGTGTGGCGGGGGCCGGCTCTGGCGGTGTCGCGGACTCCGGCGCCGGCGCGGACTTCGGCGCGGTCGCGGATTCCGTCGCAGACTCCGAAGCGATTTCGGGCGAGGCGCTATCGGCTGCTGTGGCGATCGCGCGTTCCGGATTGCGCTCGGGAAGGGGAATAGGCTCGGTTTTCGCGGCGGCGGAATCCGGAGCGGCGCAGGCCAAGGCGACAAGGCACGCAGCAAGGCATGCCAAGGCGGCAGGGAATGACAAATGGTTCGCGCGAATGCGTTTCATTTCGTCGATCGGTACCGGTTACGACCTGCGTCTTAGCGGTCAGGACGTCCCCCGACCGGGGAGCCGCGACGATAAAGGCCTGAGACAGTGTACCCAAATTGAACACTGTCTGAAAGATTCCGGCGGAAAAATGACTACTTAGGGCTTGTCCAAGGTCATCGACGCGCTGAGAAGACGCGTGTAAGCCGTTCCCTGCTATTGTACTTTTCAAGGTCTGGAATCGGCGTTTTGGACCGGCGGGATACTTAACGGGAAGGGCCCGACCGGCCCCCCATCGGCTTGCCGCCTCAACCCCGAAACCCTATTGTCCGCCCGGCTTTCCGTCGCATTCCCGCGTACCTCGCCTCGCCAAGGAGCTTTCGCTTTGCCCATGCCGCCGTTTCATGGCTCGATCACGGCCCTCATCACGCCCTTCCGGGATGGCTCGTTAGACGAGGCGGCCTTCCGCAAATTCGTGGAGTGGCAGATCGACCGAGGCACCCACGGTCTCGTGCCCTGCGGCACCACCGGCGAGTCCCCCACACTCAATCACGACGAGCACCGCCGGGTGATCGAGCTGTGCATCGAGGCGGCGGGGGGCCGCGTTCCGGTGATCGCAGGAACGGGTTCCAATTCAACGGCCGAGGCGGTCGCGTTGACCCAGCATGCGAAGACGGCCGGCGCCGACGGCGTTCTTCTGGTGACGCCCTATTACAACAAGCCGACGCAAGAAGGGCTCTACCTCCACTTCAAGGCGGTCAACGACGCCGCCGACATCCCGATCGTCATCTACAACATCCCCGGACGCAGCGTGGTCGACATGTCCGTCGAGACCATGACGCGCCTGTTCAAGCTCAAGAACATCGTCGGCGTGAAGGATGCGACCGCCAACATGGCGCGCGTGAGCCAGCAGCGCGCGGCCATGGGCCACGAGTTCATCCAACTCTCCGGCGAGGATGCGACGGCGCTCGGCTTCATGGCCCATGGCGGCGTCGGCTGCATTTCGGTGACCGCCAACGTCGCGCCGGCACTATGCTCGGAGTTTCAGCTTGCCTGCCTCGGCGGCAACTTCAAGCGGGCTCTCGAGATACAAGAGCGTCTGATGCCGCTACATGACGCCTTGTTCGTCGAATCCAATCCCGGCCCCGTGAAGTACGCGGCGGAGAAGATCGGGTTATGCTTGGGCGAGACGCGGCTGCCGCTGGCGCCGATCGGCGAGGCCGCGCGCAAGCGCGTGGATGACGCGATCGCGGCAGTGGGCCTCGCGGCCGTTTAAGCTCCGAAGGGTTTCAATCATGGCGCCGAAGCGCGAGAGCAGCGGGAAGCTCGTCGCCGAAAACCGCAAAGCCCGCTACAGCTACGAGATCGAGGATACCCTCGAGGCCGGCATCGTGCTGACCGGCTCGGAGGTGAAGTCGCTGCGCGCCGGCAAGGCGAACATCGCCGAATCCTACGCCTCGAACGAAGGCGGCGAGCTCTATCTGATCAACTCCCATATCGACGATTATAGGGGCGCCGCGCGCGACGGCCATGACCCGAGGCGGCGCCGCAAGCTCCTGATGCATAAGAAGGAGATGGGGCGGCTGCTCGGCGCAATCCAACGCGAGGGCATGGCGCTGGTGCCGCTCAGGCTCTACTTCAATGCGCGCGGGCTCGCCAAGCTGCAGCTTGGCCTCGGCCGCGGCAAGAAAATCTACGACAAGCGCGAGACGGAGAAGAAGCGCGACTGGGAGCGCCAGAAGGGCCGGCTCATGCGCGACAAGGGATAAGCATGGACGAAAATGCGTTAGACCACGTGACACCGGGCATGATGCTGCCGCACGTGGCGCTGCCGGCAACGGACGGAACCGACATTGCCCTTGCCGCGCTGCCAGGCCGAAGCATCATCGCCGTCTATCCCTGGACGGGACGTCCCGGCCGGCCAAACCCGCCCCATTGGGATGACATCCAAGGCGCCCACGGCTCGACGCCCGAGCTTGAAGGCTTCCGGGATCTCCATGCGCGCTTCGCGCGGGCCGACACGCGCGTCTTCGGCCTCAGTCCCCAAGCGCAGGACTACCAACTTGAGGCGATGGAGCGTTTGCGCCTGCCGTTCCCAATCCTGAGCGATGCGGAGGGGGTCTTCGCGGAGGCGCTGGCCTTACCGACTTTCTCAACCGGCGGCGAGAGTTACCTGAAACGACTCACACTTGCAGTGAGCGACGGCCACGTGGAATGGGTGTTCTATCCCGTGTCCGATCCGGCCGGCCACGCGGGCGAGGTCTTGCACTGGCTCGAGACGTTGGCCTAAGCGTGATTAGTCGCCCCTCTAGTCACCCATGCTCTAGTCACCCATGGCGTCGTCTTCGGCGTCCTCCACCGAGTAGCCGAGCTTGTCGAGCGCCTCCTCCAGATAGTCCGGCAGAAGCGGTATGCCGAGGAGATAATCCTCGGTCCGGCTGGTGCGCTCGGCGCGCGCGGTCTCCAGCGCGTCTTCGAGTTCATCAGGGCCGAACGAGCCCCGTCCGATCCAAGCGAGCGCCACCAGGCTGATCTGCTCGTCTTCGTTGAGATCGTGGATGAACTCCTTCAACTCGCCGAGGGTGGAGTCGTCGGAGAAATCCTCCAGGATCGACTCCGCGTCATGGTCCGACGTCGAGCCTTCATCCCAGGCGCCGACCTTGGCGCCGAGCTCCCGGGCTTTCAGGATGACAAATCCGACTTTGGTGGGTGAGATTTCCAGCCCCGCCATAGGACCTCCTCGATCGATGTGCTGCTTGCCGAAAGCATGCCCGACTTGCCGGGCGCCAGCAACTCAGTCCTTCAGACTTGCCGCAGCCTCTCCCACAACCGTCTCGAACATCTCCGTGGTGAGCCTGCCCGTATTCGTGTTCTGGCGGGAGCAGTGATAGGTGTCGAACAGAACGAGCCCGTTCGGCATCACGTGGCGCGCACCGTGGGCGAACGGAAAATTTCGCTTCCTCAAGGCAAACGTATCGAGAATGCTGTCATGGGCAATGCGGCCGATGGCCAGCAGCGTGCGCAAGTTCGGCTGCGCCGCCATACGCCCAATGAGGAAGTGCCGGCACTGCCGGATCTCTTCCGGCTTTGGCTTGTTCTGCGGCGGTACGCAGCGCACTGCGTTGGTGATCATGCAGTCGACAAGCGAAAGCGCCTCGGGCGCCGACAAATCGTGGCTGCCGCGTGCAAGGCCGACTTTTAGAAGCGTGCGGTAGAGCAGCACGCCCGCATGGTCGCCCCAAAACGGGCGTCCCGTGCGGTTCGCGCCCTTGAGGCCGGGGGCGAGCCCGACGATCAACAGTCGCGCCGTCTCCGGGCCAAACGAGGGCACCGCGCCATTGAACCAATCCGGATGCGCAGCCTCGTTATCGTGCCGGAACGCCACGAGCCGCGGGCAGAGGGGACAGTTCGGCGCGGGCTCGGATGGCGGCACGTCATGAGCGGTCGAGTCATGAGCAGTCGAGTCATGGGCGGTGGTGAGCGCCACGACGTCAGTCCCGGTGTTCTGGATGGTGTTCTGGATCAAGCACGGTCGGCGCGCCCGACTCGCGCTTGGCCAGCAGCGCGATTGCCGACCAGTCGAGATCCGCGCCGCCTGCCTCGATGAGCGTCAGGAAGCGTCCGGCGATGAGGTTCGCAAGCGGCATGTTCACCTCGAGCGTCTGCGCCGCCTCCAGCGCAAGACCGACATCTTTATACCCCAAGGCGGCCTTGAAGCCTGGAGGATCGTAGCGCTCCCCGGCGATCAACCCGCCATAAGTCTTGTATACCGGCGCGCCGAACAGCGTGCTGACCAGAAGGTCGAGATATTGTTCCTTTCGATCCCGGCCTTATCGATCAGCGCGAACGCTTCCCCCAAGGCTTCAATGACAGACATGATCAGAAAATTGCCGCTGAGCTTCACCAGATTGGCGTTGGGCGCATGCTCCGACACATTGAAAGTGCGCTGACCGAGCATGTCGAACACAGGTTGGAGCGTGGCGATCACTTCGGGCGCGCCAGCCGCGACGATAAAGAGCTTCCTTGCCGCCGCCGCATCTGGGCGTCCGAACACCGGCGCGGAGACGAAGTGCTGTACCTTCTCGGCGTGGGCACGCGCGAGCCGTTCGGCAAGCCCGACACTGATCGTGCTCATGGAGACATGGGTCGCGCTGGGCGGAAGCACATCGAGGATGCCGTCCTTGGCGAAAACGACGGCTTCCACCGCGGCATCGTCCGCCAGCATGGTGATGACGGCCTCACCGCCTGCGGCTTGTCCCGGCGTTTCCGCATTCACAGCGCCGGCGCTCACAAGCGGTTCGGTCTTGGCAGCGGTGCGATTGTGCACAGTCAGGACGTGCGGGGCCTCCAGCAGATTGGCTGCCATGGCGCTTCCCATACGGCCGAGTCCAACGAAGCCCAGCTCCATCGCCTTGCCTCCTTCGTCGATAACGGTCTTCCGTCCGGAAGGTTCAGGTCTCGATCAGGTCGCCGGGCTCGAACTCGTCGAGCGGTTCGGGCTCCGGACGCCGGCGGTACTCACGTTGCGACCGATCGGCCGGGTCACGGCCAATCTCATTCTGCAGGTTCGCGAGATCGATGAACTGGTCGGCTTGGCGTCGCAGTTCGTCGGCGACCATCGGGGGGTTCGTGGTGAGGGTCGAGACGACGCTCACGCGCTTGCCCTTGAACTGTAGGGCCTCGACCAGAGAGCGAAAATCGCCGTCGCCCGAGAACAGGACAAGGTGATCGAGATGTTCGGCGAGCAGCATGGCATCGACCGCAAGCTCGATATCCATATTGCCTTTGATCTTCTTACGTCCCGTGGCGTCGACGAACTCCTTGGTCGGCTTCGTCACCATGGTGTAGCCGTTGTAATCGAGCCAATCGATCAGTGGCCGGATCGAGGAATATTCCTGATCCTCGGCGAGCGCGGTGTAGTAGAGCGCGCGCACGAGCTGACCTTTCGTGCGAAACATCGTCAAGAGGCGTTTGTAATCGATATCGAAGGAAAGAGACTTGGCGGCCGCATATAAATTGGCGCCATCCACGAACAGAGCGATGCGCTCGTTAGGATAGAAATGCATTTTGCGTCCTAACACTGAAAAATATGCTGGTGTGCGTTACAACAATCACTGATTACGCAACCAAGTAGACAACATACGTAGCACAAGGTCGCTCCGCAATTGGTCGCAGCCGCGCAGACACTGGTAGGTTTAGGTTCAAATTATCCCGGGCCGTGGGGAAGTCCTGCCGAGACCATCACGCGGGCACTGCGCGAATTGAACCGCGCGGGAATCGCCGTGAAAGCGGTCTCAGCGTTCTACGAAACTGCGGCGGTGGGTCGCGCCGGTCAGCCGCCTTACGTGAATGCCGCCGCCTCGATCGATACGAGGCTTCCGCCGGAAGCCCTGCTCCGGCGTCTGAAGCAAATCGAGCGGGCATCGGGGCGTCGCGGCGGCACCCCATGGGGGCCTCGCACCCTCGATATCGACATTCTCGACTACAAGGGCCGCGTTAAGCATTGGCGGGGAGGCCGTCCGTGCTTTGCCCGGCCAGGCCCGCGGCCCCTCGTTCTGCCCCATCCATGGATCGAAAAACGGCCATTCGTGCTGCGCCCGCTGCTCGACGTAGCGCCCGATTGGCGGCATCCGGTCACCAAAATGTCGGCGCAACAGCTGTGGCGGAGGGTCGCGCAGGACCGAGAAGGGCAAGTAATGCGAAAGCTTTAGCCCTGCTTCGCCTTGCCAGCGCGGCGCAAACTGCATACATAGAGTCTAAATTCGACCCATTTCAAAAGGACTCCCAGATGGCTCGCGTCACCGT
>Ga0209587_1000890_pt1 | contig 14526 bp, 14 predicted proteins | sample NGEPerD_2_FD_184512 | JGI IMG/M metagenome (GOLD analysis project Ga0209587, IMG submission 184512) | Arctic peat soil microbial communities from the Barrow Environmental Observatory site, Barrow, Alaska, USA - NGEE PermafrostL1-D... | ecosystem: Environmental > Terrestrial > Soil > Wetlands >... | reverse complement strand
GCCGCTGCGGCGCGCGGGCCGGCGCGACAAGCTGCACCTGAGCCTGGTGCCCGAGGCGGAGGCGGCGGAGCGGGAGGAGGTGGCCGAGCCGGAGTCCGAGCCCGTCGCGGAGCCTGAGCCGGAGCCGGTCGCGGAGCCCGAGCCCCGTCACGGGCAGGCCCCGGCCGGGGACGGCACGGCGGCGCTCAAGCTCGCGCCGCTCGCGATTGCCCTGATGGTTGCCGGCTCGCTGGGCCCGTGGGCGAAGAGCATCTTCGTCGTCGACTACGGGCTCGACCGCGCCGGCGTGCTGGTGATCGCGCTGGCGGCCGTCGCGGGTCTGCTCTTGTTGGCGCACGCGCGCTCCGAGAGCCGTACGCCGCTGCCGCTGGCGGCGGCCCTGGTGGCGACGGTGGCGGTGACCGTGGTGGTATCCGAGTTCCGCGAACTGCTGGACGACGACCTGGTCGGCCCCGCCTGGGGGCTGTACGCCGCGTTCGCCGGGTCTGCCGCGATGGTTGCGATCGCGATGCTGCAGCTCGCGCGGCGCTGACCGTCCCACAGGCCTCCGGCAGGAGGTGTTACGTTGCCGCGATGCCGTCCGCCGCCTTCGTGGAGCGCCTGAACGAGCAGGTGGGTAACGAGTTCGCCGCCTCGCAGCAGTACGTGGCCGTCGCCGTCTACTACGACGCCGAGACCCTCCCGCGCCTGGCCTCCTTCTTCTACACCCAGGCGGTCGAGGAGCGCAACCACTCGATGATGATGCTGCAGTACCTGCTCGACGCCGGCGAGACCGCGACGGTGCCCGGCACCGCCGCCCCCAGGACGGATTTCGCCGACGTGGTGGAGCCGGTGCGGATCGCCCTCGAGCAGGAGCGCAAGGTGAGCGACCAGATCGCGGGCCTGGCCAACGTCGCGCGCGAGGGCGGCGACTATCAGAGCGAGCAGTTCATGCAGTGGTTCCTCAAGGAGCAGGTGGAGGAGGTCGCCACGATGTCCGACCTCCTGCGAGTGGTCGAGCGCGGTCACAAAAACCCGCTGCTGGTGGAGGAGTACCTCGCGCGGGAGGCGCCCGCCGACGCGGGCGACGACCCCACCGCCCCGCCCGCCGCCGGCGGGGCGATCTAGCTCGGCCGCCAGGAGCGGATCCGCTCGGCGAAGCTCACGGCGCCCGAGGCCGTGATCGCCGTGATCCGCGCCGGGGCCCGCGGCTATGTGACCAAGACGATCTCCGGCCCCGACCTCGCCGACGCCGTACAGCGAGTGCGCGAGGGCGACGCCGTGTTCTCCCCCGGCTGGCCCTTCGAAAGCTCCAGCTCTCCAGCCGTCACGAGCTGTCGGCGTGGGCGGTGGAGCGGCGGCTGCTCGAGTCCTGAGGGGTATCCTGCGCGCCGGGAGGAAGCTGTGCGCTCTAGCCGAATCATCGCCACCGCCGCCGTCGCGACCGCCTGCGCTCTGGGCACCGGTGTCGCGCCCGCGTTCGCGGCCAAGTCCTGCCCCGAGCCGGGCGAGAGTTGGCAGCGCGCCACGCCCGCCGAGGCGGGCATGGACGCGGCCAAGCTGCAGGACGCGATGGACTACGGCTCCACGCAGCTCAGCTTCGCCGTGCGTGTGTACCGGCGCGGCTGCCTCGTGGCAGAGGACCGGCTGGCGCCCGTGAACCGAACGCAGCAGTACGAGAGCTACTCGATGGCCAAGTCGATCACGTCGGTGATGTTCGGGCGCGCGATGCAGCAGGGGCTGATCGGTCCCGACGACCCGGTGGGCGCACTGGTCACCGAGGCCGACCGCCCCCACGGCGCGGTCACGCTGCGCAACCTGCTCACGATGACCTCGGGCTGGCGCTGGAACGGGTTCCGCGACTACAACATCTTCACGATGCCCGACCGCATCCGGGATGCCCTCACGCTCGAGGTGGTGCGCCGGCGCGGCACCTACTTCGAGTACGCACAGAGCTCCGTGTCGCTGCTGGCCGAAGCCACCGGCCGAGCGGCGGGCAAGGACGCCGGGGCATACGCCCAGCAGGAGCTGATGAGCCCGCTTGGCATCGAGGCCGACAGCTGGTACTGGAAGCGCGACCCCGCCGGGCACATCGGCGGCTTTTACGGCGTGAACATGCGACCCGACGACTTCGGGCGCTTCGGCGAGCTGCTGCGCCGCGGCGGCATGTGGCGCGGGCGCCGGCTCGTGTCAACCGCCTTCATGGAGGAGGCGCTGCAGCCCACCAAGACCAACGGCTGCTACGGCTGGCTGATCTGGCTGAACCGCGACAAGCCGTGCGTGGGCGCGCGGGTGACCGAGCGGCCGGTGGACAACGCGCGGAGTTCCCCGATCTGCCCGCCAACATCTACCGCTTCTCCGGGCTCTTCGGGCAGCTGGTGACCGTGTTCCCGTCGCAGGACATGGTGCTCGTTCGCACCGGCCAGGACCCCAGCCTCCTGCCCTCGTCGGGCGGCGCGTCCTACGAGCACACCCTCTACCGCAAGGTGCTCGGCTCGATCACAGACCAGCGCGTGCAGGTCGGCCAGGAGGGACCCGGCGAGGGGCCGAAGGACAAGCCCAACTCGGACACCGGGTTCCAGAACTCGCTGCGGGAGCCGGACCAGTACTCCCAGGGCGCGTCGCAGCAGCCGCTGCCCCCCGCCGGACCGGCGCGGGCCCGCGCGGCCGTCCTGTCGCTGGCGCGCCCGCGGGCTTCGCGCCGCGGTGTCGTATCGCTGCGGGTGGCATGCCCGCCGCGGTGGCTGTCAAAGATGGCGCCGGTGTGCCGCGGCATGGCGCGTGTGCGCGGCGCCCGCCCCGGGCCGCGACGCGGCATCCGCTACCGGATCGGCGCCGGCCGCTCGAAGGTGCTGCGCTTCAAGCTCACGTCTCGCCGTGCGAGGGCGCTGCGCCGCAAGGGCCGCATGACGCTGATCGTCTCCGCGAAGAACCGCGACGCCGCCAAGGGCGCCTACACGCGCGGCGACGTAAAGGTGCTGCGCGCCCCGCGGCGCCGCTGAGCGTCAGTCCACGTCCTGGCCGTTGGCCGTGAGCTTCACGTCGATGTTGCCGCGCGTGGCGTTGGAGTACGGGCACACCTGGTGGGCGGCCTTCACCAGCTCCACCGCCGCGTCGGTGTCCTCGACCGAAGGGAGCGAGACGTCCAGGTTCACCGACAGAGTGAAGCCGCCGCTTTCGGTGGGATGAAGGCTGACCTTCGAGTCGATCGTGGCGTCGCCCGCATCCACGCGCTGGCGGCGGGCCATCACGCCCAGCGCACTGTCGAAGCACGAGGCGAACCCCACGGCGAAGAGTTGCTCGGGGTTCGTGCCCCTACCGTTGCCGCCCAGCTCGGAGGGCACGCGGATGTCCACCTCCAGGGCACCGTCCGTGGTCTTGCCGTGACCCTTGTGGCGGCCGCCATGCACCTGGGCCTCGGCCGTGTAGAGCACCTTCGCCATGCAGCCTCCTGTTCTGGGTGTCCGGAAAACCTACCCGTGCGGCGGGGCGCGCTGAATCACACGCGCTCCGCGCTTGGGCCGGAAGGTGATGCCGCGGCGCACGCCGCGCTCGGGCCTGCGCCCGGCCGGCTCGAGCCGGGTTCGCTCGAGCACGCGGCGGATGGCCACCCGCATCTCCATCTCGGCGAAGCTCGCGCCCAGGCAGCGGCGCGTGCCGCCGCCGAAGGGCAGCCACGTGTAGGTGTCCGGCGCGTCGGCGCCGAGGAAGCGCTCCGGACGGAAGTCCGCCGCCTCGGGGTAGCGGTCGGCGCGGCGGTGGATCGCGGCGATCGAGGGATTGATCTCGACACCGGGCGGGATCTGGTGGCCGCCCACTTCGAACGGCTCGTCGCCGCGCACCACGCGGCCCACGCCGGAGATCACCGGCCGGATGCGCAGCGCCTCCTTCACGACGGCGGCCAGGTAGGCGTCGCCGTCCGATGCCAGCTCGGCCTTCAGCCGCTCGAGCACGCGCGGGTTTCGCAGCAGCAGCTCGAACGCCCAGGCCAGCCCCGTTGCGGTGGTCTCGTGGCCGGCCACCAGCAGCGTGACCAGCTCGTCGCGCAGCTCGCCGTCGGTCATCGGGTTGCCGTCCTCGTCGCGCGCCACGAGCAGCATCGAGAGCACGTCCTCGCGCTCCTCGAGGTCTGGCTCGGCGCGCCGGGCGGCGATCTCCTCGTGGATCAGCTCGTCCACCCCGCGGCGCGCTTCGACGAACTCCTCGCCCGCGCCCGCCCCGCGCCTGCCGCCGGTGAGCACCAGCAGCAGCACCGCCCGTCGCGACGCCACGGGGTCCACCATCCTGCGCACGCGTCGCATCAGCTCGGCCTGGTGCGGGCCCTCGACCACGCCGAACACGGCGCGCATGATGATCTCCAGGGTCAGCTGCTGGGTGTGCGGCAGCAGCGGAAACGGCTTGCCCACGGGGAACGAGTCGATCGCGCGGTCGGCCGCCTCGCGCATCACGTGCTCGTAGGCGCGCATGCGCTCGCCGTGGAACAAGGGCAGCAGCAGCTTGCGCTGGCGCATGTGCTCGGCGCCGTCTAGCAGCAGCACCGACCGCTCCCCCACCACCGGCCCCAGCACCGCGTTGGCCTCGCCCGCGCGCAGCCGCTCGGGCGAGCCGCGGAACACCTGCTTCACCAGCTCGGAGTCGAACACCATCACGAAGCCGGGGTCGAACAGGCTGCGGAAGGTGACCACGTCGCCGTAGCGCCGACGGTTGGCCTCGATCCAGGGGACCGGAGCGAGGATGAAGCCGAGCGTCTGCACCCAGCGCGGAAGCCGCGGTCCGGGCGGGAGGGCGGCATCGACCATCGTGCACAGGGTACGCGGCCGCTTAGCCCACGGCCGGCGCGCTCATCCGGGCGGCCACGTCGACGACCACCGGCTTCGGCACGTCCGGCCGGTCGATCCACCACATCGCCAGCCCTGCCAGCCCGCTGGTGAGCAGCTCGGCGGTGGGCTCCACCTGCTCGGGCGGCATCCGTGATCCGGCGCGCTGCCCGATGAACGCCGCCATCACCTGCCGGGCGGACAGGCTCACGCGGAGCCGGAAGGCCTGTATCTCCTCGTCGCCGGAGTTGTCGCGGAACAGCATCGCCCAGGCGTGGGCATTGGTGCGCACGTAGTCCAGCCAGACCTCGAGGATCGCGCGCACGAGCGAGTCGGCCGAGCGACCCGTCTCCGATAGGTCCACTCCCTCGAAGAAGCTCGGCAGGTCGTCCTCGTGCCGGGCAAGCAGCGCCAAATAGAGGTCCTTCTTGGAGTCGAAGTGGCGGTAGACCATCGGCTTGGTCACATCGGCCGCCGCCGCCACGTCCTCCATGCGCGTGCCCGCGTAGCCTTTGGCCGCGAACAGCCGCCCGGCCGCGAGGGCTATCAGCTCGCGGCGCTCGTCGCCGGCGATCCGCTTGGGCTTGGTGGCGGCCATGGTTACCGGAGAGTAACTCCGCGTGCTATGTTACTCGCCGGTAACAACAAAAGGAGCTCCCGTGCACCCCACCGCACACGACCCGGTCACCGGCGTGAGCTACGCCTTCACCCCCAATGGCGAGAACCTGACCGTGGACTGCTGGTTCGAGCCCGGCGCGAAGCTCCCCGAGCACTACCACCCGATCCAGGAGGAGCACTGGTCGGTGGTGGAGGGCCGAGCCAAGGTCCAGAACGGCGACTTCAAGGGCGTGGTCGTCCCCGAGGACGGCGCCCAGGTGGTCAAGCCCGGCACCAAGCACTCGATCGAGATCCTCGCTGAGCCGGCCCACCTCCGCTGCGAGGTCTACCCCGCGCTCGGCCTCCAGTCGTTTCTCGAGGACAGCGCGGCCGCCGCCCGCGAGGGCCTGTTCATGAAAGGCGGCATCCCGCGCAACCTGCGTGGCGCCCGCTGGGCGGCGAACTTCCTCAAGCACCACCGCGAGGAGACCGTGCTGACCTTCCCGCCGCGGTTCGCGCAGTCGGCGATGATCGCGCTACTGGGGCGCTAGCTGCCCTCCAACGCCTGCACGATGGCGTCACCGATCCTGCTTGACATGTGACCGGCATGGACGATGTGTTCAGGGCCCTCGCCGACCCCACGCGCCGGAGCCTGCTCGACGAGCTGTTCAAGGAAGACGGGCAGACTCTCAGCGCGCTCGAGGGGCGGTTGCCGATGACGCGCTTTGGCGTGATGAAGCACCTGAAGGTGCTCGAGGAGGCGAACCTCGTGGCCACAAAGAGGCGTGGCCGCGAGAAGCTGCACTTCCTGAACCCCGTCCCGATCCGGCTCGTCCACGACCGGTGGGTGAGCAAATACGCAGAGCCCTGGGTGGCAACGCTCAGCGGGCTCAAGCGCCGACTCGAGGAGAAAACGATGGAAAAAGTGTTCGAGATCTACATCAAGAAGACCCCGGAGCGCCTGTGGGAGGCCATTACCGACGGCGAGATGAGGCGGCAGTACAGCTTCGGCGTGGGAGTCACGTCCGACTGGACGCCGGGCTCGCGCTACGAGGCCGTTCACCCGGGGGCGGGCATAGCCATCTCCGAGGGCGAGAACTTGGAGGTCGATCCGCCGCGCCGGCTCGTCCAGAGCATGACCGCCCTCTGGAGCGACGACGTGAAGAGCGAGGGGACCTCGAGGGTCACCTGGGAGATCGAGCCAGTCGGCAGTTCCTGCCGGCTGACCGTGACCCACGACGAGCTCCGCGAGGGTGCGAACGACGAGCTCTTCGGGGGCTGGCCGATGATCCTCTCCGGCCTCAAGACGCTGCTGGAGACGGGCGAGTTGCTCGACACCCCCGGCTCTCAGCGCTACGCGGCCGCCTGAGATCCTGACGAGCGAGGCGCCGCTGCATCTCGGCGGCGCCTCGGTCAGCCCTTCTTTCGGATCACGAACTGCGCGAGCGTTCAGGAGGCGGGCGGCCGCTGCGCGCGTGCCACCAGGCCGGCGTAGACGAGAGCGAGGGTCTCGCCGAGGAGCTCGGGGCCAACCGATCCCGGCTCGATCAGCTCATCGACAGAGAGGCCGCCGATGATGCCCATCACGATGCGAGCAACGTCCTCCGCCGGCATCGGGAGGTCAGGCGTCCCGAGGTGGCGCGCCCGCGCCTCGAGCGCGCCCGCAAGGGCGCCCCGAAGCTCCGTTTGGCGCTCGGCGTAGCGGGCGCGGAGCTCGGGATCGCGGATCGCGAGGCTCCAGTACTCGTGCTCGAGCAGCACTGCGTCGCGCTGCCTGCTGAGCTGCCGAGCGAACGTCCGGTTTGCCTCTACCGACATGTCGCGTTCGGGTGGCGCCGATTCGAGCAGCGCGACCATCTCGCGCATCGGCGCGTCGATGCGCTCCTCGATCAGCGCCAGGAGGAGGTCCTCCTTGCCGGAGAAGTGCCAGTAGAGCGCCCCCTTCGAGTAGCCCGCCGCGGCGGCGATCTCGTCGACGCCGGCCTGCCGGTAGCCCCGGCGGGCGAAGACCCGCAGCGCCGCCGACAGCAACTCGTCGCGACCCTCACGGCCCTGCGCGCGAGCGGCGCGGGTGCGCCGATCGAGACGCGCTTCGACTGCCTTGCCCGACTTGCGATGCCGGTGTTTAACGCTGGCGGCCATCGGGGTAGTCTACCGACTGAACGGTCAGTATGTACACGCTATACGTCATCCCCGGTTCGCACGCCTGCCGCTCGGCGATCCTCATGCTCGAGCACAAGCAGGTGCCCTACCGGCGCGTCGACGTGCCTACCCTCCTGCATCCGCTTGCGGTCCGGCTGGTCGGGTTCGAGGCGACCTCGGAGACGCGCTCCGCCGGCACACGGCGCCCGGCCCCGCTGCGCTTCGGCGATCGCACCGGGACCGTGCCGGCGCTCGCCGTCGACGGCCAACGGGTCTCGACCAACCGCGAGATCGCGCGGTTTCTCGACGATCGCCATCCCGAGCCGTCGTTGTTCCCCGCCGATAGCGCGCAGCGGCGGGCGGTCGAGGAGGTCGAGCGCTGGGCGAACGACACGTTTCAGATGGCCGCCCGCCGGATCGCCCTGGCCGGGGCCCTGCATGGTCCGAAGGCGATCAGGCGATCAGGCGCCGACGGCCGGATGGGCTATCTCCTCTACCGGAGCGCGCTCGCGCGGCGCCTGATCATCCCGATGATCGGCCGCCTCGTGTTCGCCGTCGACTCGGCCACGGATCCCGAGCTCCTCGCCGAGCTTCCCGCGATGCTCGACCGGATCGACGCCTGGATCGCCGACGGGGTACTCGGCGGAGCGCAACTGAACGCCGCGGACTTCATGGTGGCGCCCAGCCTGGCGCTGATCCTCTACCGCACCGACATCCTGCCCCTGCTCGAGGGCCGCCCGGCCCTCGAGCTCGTCGACCGGCTCCTGCCCGAGCCGGCGTAGGCGCGGGCGACGCGCCAGCCAGCAACCACTGCAATGGAGACGCCGGGAATCGAACCCGGGTCCGCGGTCGCGTAAAGAACAGCTTCTACGAGCGTAGCCGGCCCTCTGATCTCGTCCCCCTCTAGCCTGACCGGCCGGGTTGAGGGGGACCAGCCTCTGTATATGTCCCTCCACCACCAGAGGCGCGTGGTGGAGGCAAGCCCGTTTCTGATCCCAGCGATCTCCCCCACGGGCCGAGGGGAGGCCGGGAGCTCACTGCCTAGTTGTAACTAGACAGCAAGCGCGAACGAGTGATCTCGGTCCGCACTTATGGTTTTGCCGGTTGTTTTACGAGGCCTACCGGCGACCTCGGCTCGCAACTGCTCCCACGAACGACCACGTCGAAGCCTGTCGTCCCCGTGAAAGCCCTTCAATGGTAGCTCCAAGGGGAATAGCCGGGTCCAGGCGCCTGGCACAATCCGGACGGATGACCGAGCGGCCCGAGGACGAGCAGGCCGCCGAGGAGGCCGCCGACGCCGCCGGAATCGACGTCGAGGACCTGGTCGACGAGGAGCACGAGCCGCCCGTGGCCACCCGGGCCGAGCGCGCGTACTCGATTCGCGCGGCGGTGGCCGGAGTGCGCAGCACCCGGCGCTTCGCGCGCATGTCCCTGGCCGTGGCCGCGATCGCGCTGCTCGTGGCGGCGGGCACCGTGGCCCTGGCGCTCACCGGGGTGATCGGCGGCGGCGACGGCGGTGTGAACACGCAGGAGATCGTGGCCCAGGTGACCCCGTCCACCGTGCGCGTGAGGGCCAACTTCCGCGGCCAGCAGGCCGACGGGAGCGGCTGGGTGCTCGACGCCGGCGACGGCCTGATCGTGACCAACTTCCATGTGGTGAGCGGGAGCACCGAGTTCGACGTGATCGCCGACGGCGACTCCAGCGACGCCGAGCTGGTGGCCGCCGCGCCGTGCGAGGACCTCGCGCTGCTCAAGGCCGACGAGACCGAGGGGCTGGAGACCCTCCCGCTCGGCTCGGGCTCCGACCTGCAGCAGGGCGAGCCGGTGGTGGCGCTCGGGTACCCGGCCAACCTCTCGCTGGGCGAGGACATCAGCTCCACCGCCGGCGTGATCTCGGTGGTGACCAGCTCGGAGCGGCTGCCGGTGCCCGACTCGCCCACCTTCGAGGACCTCGTGCAGACCGACGCCCCGCTGAACCCGGGCAACTCCGGCGGCCCACTGGTGAACGCGGACGGGGAGCTCGTGGGCGTGAACACGGCGATCCTCACCGAGCTGGGCGGCCAGCCGATCCAGGGCCAGGGCTACGCGATCGGAGTGGACCGCGTGAAGGAGGTCGTGTCCGAGCTCCGGCGCGGGCGCTCGGCCGGCTGGTTCGGAACCGGCCTGGTGGTGCCGCCCCCGGCTGCGCAGAGGCGCGAGCGCCTGGGGGGGATCCTTGCCACCGGCGCCGTGCCGGGCACGTCGGGCTTCGAGAGCAGCCTGGAGGGCGCACTTGTGACCGGCGTGAACGGCCGCCGGGTGGACAGCGACCTGCAGAGCTACTGCGATGCCGTCGAGGACGTGGACAGCGGCGATTCCGCCGTGCTCCAGGTGTCCCCTCGGCCGGGCCGCCGGGTGCGCTCAGCCACCGTGCGATTCGAGTAGCCCCGGACTAGGTGACCTGTGTGGGCAGGTCACCTAGCTATCCCCCGTGCTCGGCCAGGGCGCGGTCGATCTCGCGCCGCTGGTCCTTGGCCTTCAGCGATGCGCGCTTGTCGCGCGCGTCCTTGCCCCGCGCCAGCGCGATCTCCACCTTGGCGCGCGCGCCCTTGAAGTAGACCCGGGTGGGCACCAGCGTCAGTCCCTTCTCGTGCGTGCGTCCGACCAGGCGGTCGATCTCGCGGCGGTGCAGCAACAGCTTTCGCGGGCGCTCGGGCTCGTGGCCGTCGCGGGCGGCGGGCCCGTAGGGCGCGATGTGCACGTTGTGCAGCCACACCTCGCCGTCGTCGAGCATCGCGTAGCCGTCCTTGATCTGGACGCCGCCCTCGCGGATCGACTTGACCTCGGAGCCCATCAGCTCCACCCCGCACTCCCACTTCTCGAGCAGGTGGAAGCGGTAGGAGGCCTGCCGGTTGGTGGCCACGTCGCCCGCGGCCGCCTTGCGTTTTCCGCCCTTCTTCGCCATGTCTATGAGCTTATGCGGCCGGCAGCAGGTCCACTCGCCCGCGCGGGGCGTCCACGCGCTCGACGGCCACCGCGATCGGGTCGCCGATGCGCAGCGCCCGGCCCGAGTCCTCGCCGATCAGGGCCGTCCCCTCCTCGTTGAGCTCGTACCAGTCGCGCAGCCGCCGCGCGGGCAGCAGGCCCTCGAAGCCCTGCTCGCCGAAGCGGACGAACGCGCCCTTGGCGATCAGGCCCACGATCTCGCCCTCGAACACGGGCGGGTCCTCCCCACCGGCCTGCTCGACGGCCGCCTCCAGCAGGAAGGCCAGGCACACGTCGTCGGCCGAGCGCTCGATCTTCATCGCCTCGCGCTCGCGTGCGCTGCTCTCGATCCCGGCGTCCTCGAGCTCGCCCGCCCCCGGCGCGACGTCGTCCAGGCCCAGCCCGCTGAGCAGTGCGCGGTGGGCCACGAGGTCGGGGTAGCGGCGGATCGGCGAGGTGAAGTGGCAGTAGCGCGGGCTGGCAAGGCCGGCGTGTCCGAGGTTGCGCGGCGAGTAGTAGGCCTGCTTGAGGGAGCGCAGCACCAGCGAGCTGAACGCGAACCGCCCGCGGCCGGTGGAGCGCGAGAACGCGGCGGCCATCCGCGAAGCCTCGGCCGCCACGTCGGCGGCCTGCTGGGGGCTCATGTGGCGGGGCACCGGCGGCGTGGGCACCTCCAGGGAGGCCAGCCGGGCGATCATCGCCTCCACCGAGGGCGGGTCGGGCCGCTCGTGCACGCGGTACAGCGTGGGCAGCTTGCGATCGGCCAGGTAGCCGGCCACCTGCTCGTTGGCGAGGATCATCAGCTCCTCGATCAGCGTGTGCGACTCGGTCTGCTCCTCGTGGCGCACACCGGCCACGTGACCCTGGGGGTCGAAGTCGAAGCTGGGCTCGAGCGAGCTCACCTCCAACGAGCCGCGCTCCTCGCGGCGGGCGCGTAGGGCGGCGGCCACCTCGCGTGCGGCGGCCAGGGGGCCGGCCCAGGGGTCGGCGGCTCGCTGACTGCCCGTGAAAACCTCGTCCACCTGCGCGTAGGTGAGTCGCGCGTCGGAGCGGATCAGCGAGCGGTGGAACTCCACCCGCCGCACGTCGGTGCCGGCCAGGTCCATCGACGCGGTCACGGCCAGCTTGTCCTCGCCGGGACGCAGCGAGCACGCGCGGTTGGACAGCGCTTCGGGCAGCATCGGCTCCACGGCCCCGGGCACGTATACGCTGGTGGCGCGGCGAAACGCCTCGGCCTCGAGCTTGCCGCCGGGCCGCACGTAGGCCGACACGTCGGCGATGTGCACCCACAGCCGGGCGCTGCCGTCGTCGCGACGCTCGGCCGAGATCGCGTCGTCGAAGTCGCGCGCGTCGTCGGGGTCGATCGTGAACGTCGGCAGCGCGGTGAGGTCCAGGCGGCCGTCGCGCTCGGAGTCGGGCACGGCGTCGGCCGCCTCGTCCTCCACGCGCCGCGGGAACGACCGTCGCAGGCCGCGGTCGAGCATCAGCGCCTCCACCACGTCACGCGCGACCCACGGCTTGCCGAGCGGCCGCAGCACCCGCGCGCCGCGCTTGCCGGCGCCGACCAGCACGAGATCGCCCTCCGATCCGCTGCGCCCGTCGAGCGCCACCCGCGATCCGCCCGGGCCGAACAGCGGCTCGGCCACGAGGAACCGCCCGCGCTTGCGAAGGACGCCGACCATCGGAAAGTCGAGTCGTGCCGGGCGCCCCTGCGCCCGCGGGCTCACCGGCTTGCCAGGCCGCCCAGGGTGCTGAGCGCCTTGGGCAGCGCCTCATCGCGGTCGGTGTCGGGGTCGTCCACCGCCCGCACGGTCGGCCGCACGCCCTTCTCCTGGATGTTCTCGCCCTTGGGCAGGAAGTACTGGCCCACTGTGATGTCCAGCACGCCTCCGTTGGAGAGTGGCTGTACCTCCTGGTAGACGCCCTTGCCGAACGTGCGGGTCCCGACGATGGTCGCCCGCTTGCGGTCGCGCATGGCGCCCGTCACGATCTCGGAGGCGGAGGCGCTACCGCCGTCCACGAGAACCACCAGCGGCAGGTCCTCGTCGATCGCGTTGCCCTCGGCGTCGAAGTCGCGGCGCGGCTGCGTGCGGCCCTTGGTGTAGGTGACGAGGCCGTCCTCGATGAAGATCGACGAGACCAGCACGGCCTCGCTGAGCAGGCCGCCGCCGTTGCCGCGCAGGTCGAGCACGAGGCCGTCCACGTCCTTCTCCAGCTGCTCGTTGATCTCGGCCCGCAGCGCGCCGTGGGCGCCCTCGCTGAAGGTGGTGAACTCGACCACGCCGTAGTCGCGCCCGCCGCGCGAGACCGTCCGGCCCTCGGCCGCCGGCACCTCGATCTTCTCGCGCTTGAGGTCCAGCGTGCGGGTGCGGCCGGTCTCGGGGTCGGCCACCTTCAGCTTTACGCGCGTGCCGGCCGGGCCCTTGATGCGGCCCGTGGCCACCTGGCTGGGCACGCCGGCGATCGACTTGCCGTTCACCTCGATCACGAGCTCGCCAGGCTTTATGCCGGCGCGGTCGGCCGGGGAGTCGTCGAACGCGCGGAGCACGCTCAGCCCGCGGCGGTCCTCCTCCACGCTCAGCCCCACGCCCTCCAGCTCGCCCGCCACGGTCTGCCTGAACTCGCGCGTCTCCGCCGGGGTGAGGTACTGCGAGAACTGGTCGCCCAGGCCGTTCACGATCCCCTTCAGCGAGCCCTGGTCGATCTCCGATCGCTTCACCGGTTTGTAGAAGCTGTCGTGGATCGAGTCCACGAGCTCGGCGCGCAGCGCGCGGTCGTCGTCCACGAAGGCGTCGCGGAGCGGTCCGGGCAGGGACTCCGGGTGCCCGCCCCACCACACGCCCACCAGCAGGAGCAGCAGGGCGCCCGAGATGGCGGCGACTGTCTTTGCGAATGCGGTCATAGGAAAGGGCCGCTCGAGCGGCCCGGATCAAGGGTAGTGGCCACTCGGGCCTGGCCGCCTGTCAGGCCAGCGTCCGGCCCACCAGCTCCGCGTGCGCGGCCACCTCGCCGGCGAAGGCGGCAAATCCCGCTGAGGCGATCTGCTGCGGACCGTCGCACAGCGCGGCGTCGGGATCGGGCGCCACCTCCACGATGATCCCGTCCGCCCCCACGGCCGCGGCCGCGCGCGAGAGCGGCCCCACCAGCCGGCGGTCGCCGGACGCGTGGGAGGGGTCCACGATCACCGGCAGGTGCGAGTGCAGCTTCAGCCACGGCACGGCGCCCACGTCGAGCGTGAAGCGCATGGCGGTCTCGAACGTGCGGATCCCGCGCTCGCACAGGATCACGCGCTCGTTGCCCTCCTTGAGCACGTAGTCGGCGGCCATCAGCAGCTCGTCGAGGGTGGAGGACAGCCCCCGCTTGAGCAGCACCGGCTTGCCGAGCCGCCCGACCACCTCGAGCAGGCCGTAGTTCTGCATGTTGCGCGCCCCGACCTGCACCACGTCCACGAGCTCCGCGAAGCGGTCGGCGTGGGCGGTGTCCGTGAGCTCGGACACCACGGGCAGCCCCGTCTCCTCGCCCACCGCCGCGAGGATCTCCAGTCCCTCCGGGCCGAGGCCCTTGAACGAGAACGGCGAGGTGCGCGGCTTGAACGCGCCGCCGCGCAGCATCGAAGCGCCGGCGGCGGCCACCGCTCGTGCCACCTCTGCCGTCTGGTCGGCGGACTCCACGGTGCACGGCCCGGCGATCAGGCAGAACGACTTGTCTCCGCCCACCGTGCGGCCGCCCACCTCGAACGAGGTGGGCGCGTGGTGGGACAGCTCGCTGGACGCCAGCTTGTAAGGCCGGCTGATCGGGATCACCTGGTCCACGCCGGGCAGTCCGTCCAGGCCCATCGACCTCACCCCCTCCGGGTCCCCGATCGCGCCGATCGCGGTGGTGAGCTCGCCCGGCATCACCTTGGCGTGCACCCCCGCGGCCTCCAGCCGCTCGACCACCGCCTCGATCTCCGCGGCCGTCGCCTGCGGAGTCATCACAACCATCATGGGCTTGAATCTATCCGGGCGGGGTCCGGGGCCGGTGGCCC
>Ga0209587_1000889_pt1 | contig 14529 bp, 13 predicted proteins | sample NGEPerD_2_FD_184512 | JGI IMG/M metagenome (GOLD analysis project Ga0209587, IMG submission 184512) | Arctic peat soil microbial communities from the Barrow Environmental Observatory site, Barrow, Alaska, USA - NGEE PermafrostL1-D... | ecosystem: Environmental > Terrestrial > Soil > Wetlands >... | reverse complement strand
CGATTGGCCCAGACGCTCCGCCCGTCCACCACGCCGGCGAAGAGCACGCGCCCGTCCAACGAGCCGGCATCCTCGACCAGGCGCTGGTTGTGCGATCCGGCACAGAAATCGAGACCGATCCCCTCGATCGGCGTATCCAAGAGAGCGTCGAGCGCGCCCGCGGCGTGATCGAAGTAGGTCGAGACGCAGACAGCCGGCCGGCCGGAGATCGCGGCCAGGTGACGGTAGGCCACGCGTGTCGCCTCCAACTCCGAAGCGGTTCGGTCCTCTACCAGAGCGGGCTCGTCCAGCTGCACCCATGGAGCGCCTCGTTCACCCAACCGTCGGAGCAACTCGCTGTAGACCTCGAGCAGCGCGGGCAGCAGCTCCCATCGGTCGAACGGCTTCTTGTCAGGTCCCGGCTTGGACAGGGCCAGAAAGGTGACCGGCCCGATCAGCACCGGCTTGGTGGTGATCCCGAGCGCCGCGGCTTCATCGAACTCGTCGAGTGGCTTGGAGCCCGCGAGCGTAAATGCGGTCGACGGGGAAAGTTCCGGAACCAGGTAGTGGTAGTTGGTGTCGAACCATTTGGTCAGCTGCAGCGCCGCGAGGTCCACGCCCTCAGCCTGCACGCCGCGGGCCATGGCGAAGTACTGATCCGTCGTGTCCCGCAACCCGCTTCGGTAGCGTGCGGGCACCGCGTCCACCAGGACCGCCATGTCCAGCATCTGGTCGTAGAACGAGAAGTCGTTGGAGGGTGGGAGCTCGATGCCTGCGCCAACCATTCTCGCCCAGTTGTCGGTTCGGATCTGCCGTCCGGTCGCCGCCAGTTGATCCGAACTGACGCGACCTTGCCAGAAACCTTCGGTGGCTTTCTTCAGCTCCCGGTTGGGACCTATCCGCGGAAAGCCGTGCACAGTTGACGCCGGTACGCGAATCATCCCTCCTGCCGCAGCACAGGTCAGCTTGGGTTGGCATTCAGTTTGGCCGCGTCGCGCGGCTTGCGTGCCCAGCGCTCGGTGCCGAGCTGGGCCCGCAGCCGATCGACATCCAGGCGGTGGCAGAAGTCGCCGAACCGCTCCCCGCTGCGGCGCTGATCGCGGTATTAGGCCAGCACCGGGCGCAGCACGTTGACCAGCTCGTCACGGGGGACGTTCTCGGCGAACACGTCGTTGAGGCGGATCCCCACTGGTTCGCCGCCAAGGTGGATGTCGTAGTTCTTCTTGCCCCGCCCCACGAGGCCGATCTCGGCGGTGTACGGGCGGGAGCAGCCGTTGGGGCAGCCCGTCATCCGGACGTGGGCGTCGAGCCCGGCGAGCCCGAGCGCGTCGAGCTCGGCTTCCAGCTCGTCGAGGACGCCGGGTAGGGCCCGCTCCGACTCGGTGAGCGCCAGGCCGCATGTGGGCAAGGCCGGGCAGGCGAAGGAGTTGCGCTTGATGGGGACCCACTGCTCGGCCGGCAGCACGCCGTGGTCGCGCAGCAGCGCCTCCACGTTCGGCCGGTCACGGTCGGCCAGGTCGGTGAGGAGGATGTCCTCTCGGGGTGTGAGGCGCACCCCGGGCGAGAAGCGCTCCACGACCGCGCGCAGCCCTGACCGAACCCGCACGGCGCCGCCGTCGGCAACGCGGCCGTTCTCGACCTTGACGCCGAGGAACCACCGCCCGTCGCCTTGGGGGTGCCAGCCGAGGTGGTCGTCGGCGGCCTCGAAGACGACCGGCTCCGGCGCGGGCAGCGAGCGTCCCAGGCGTTGGGCGACCTCGGCCCCGAACCGATCGATCCCCCACTCGTGGATCAGGTACTTGAGCCGAGCGTGCTCGCGGTCGTGGCGGTCGCCGTGGTCGCGTTGCACGCGGATGATGGTGACCAGCACCTCCAACAGCTCCTCGGGAGCCACCGTCGTGAGGGGGTCGGCCAGGCGGGGGAAGGTGTCTGGGTTGGTGTGGTTCTTGCCCATGCCCCCGCCGACCAGCACCGTGAAGCCGCGAAGTGACTCGCCGTCGAGCACGGGCACGACGCCGATGTCGTTGCTGTAGACGTCGATGCAGTTGTCGCCGGCAAAGGCGAAGCCGATCTTGAACTTCCGGGGCAGGTAGGTGGTGCCGTAGAGGGGCTCCTCGCCGGGCGCCTCGCCTGGCTCCACGGCCGTCACCGCGCGCTCACCGTCGAGCCACAGCTGGTAGTAGGCCTGGGTGCGAGGCCGGAACCGGCGGGCCGCCTCCTGGGCGTAGGCCCCCACGTCGGCCCGCTGCCGGTCGGAGAGCGGCGCCGGGCAGCACATGATGTTGCGGACCACGTCGCCGCAGGCGCCGAGGGTGGTGACCAGGTGATCGTTGAGGGTGGCGAGCAGGGAGTGGAGGTCGCCCTTGCGAACGAAGTGGTACTGGATGCCCTGCCGGGAGGTGATGCGCAAGGTGCCGCTGGCCACCGCGTCGCACAGCGTGTCCATGGCGAGGTACTGCTCTGCGGTCAGGATCCCGCCGGGGATGCTGACCCGCACCATGCAGATGTGGTCGACGTCGAGCCCTTGGCGCTTCCGCTCGGTGCGCACGTCGCGGTCGTCCTGCTGGTAGATGCCGTGGAACCTGAGCAGCTGTTGGCTCTCAGGCGAGAACGCTGGCGTACCGTTGGACAGCTCCTCGCCGATGGTGCCCGCAGCTGGCTGCCGGCGGCCTTGATCCCCTCCACCGTGGAGACAGCGGTGTCGGCCATGGCGCCCTCCTTCCCGGCGGGTCTCACGAGTCAGCCACCGAGGTAGCTCATCTCGACCTTGTGGAGACCGAGATGCGTAGGTCCCGGACAGACCGGCCCAACGTGTCCGAGACGCTCATCGTCGGAACCGCTACGCGAACGACTGTCCGCAGCCGCAGGAGCTCTTGGCGTTGGGGTTCTCGATGTGGAACCCGGCGCCCTGGAGGCCGTCCTTGTAGTCGAGGGTGGCCCCGGCGATGTGGGGGGCGCTGGCCGGGTCGACTCTCACCTTGACCGTGCCGAACACGGCCTCATGGTCCTCGGGGTCGGTGTCGGTGTCGAAGAAGATCTCGTATGACATCCCTGAGCACCCGCCGGCCTTGACGGCGACGCGCAGGGCGAGCTGGTCGTCGCCCTCCTGGGCCAGCAGCTCGGCGACTTTGGCCGCGGCGTGGTCGGTGAGGTTGATGACGGGTGTGGTGGTGACCTGGGTGGTGCTCATCGCGAAAGGGCTCCTTGTTGTTGTCAATTTGTCGGATCTAGGTAGTCGCCGTGGGCCTGTGGCTCCGGTATGGGGGTGAGGAGACCGGCGGCTTTGAAAAACTGCCGGGCGGTACAGGTGACCATCTCGACGAGCGGGATGGCCTCGGTGACGATGCACTCGGCCAGGGCGGCGAAGGCCTGGGCCGCCGGTGTGTGCGACGCTGCGATCGCGGCCGGCTCACCGGCGTCGCCCCCGGCGGCCACGGCCGGGTCCAGTGGGATCGATCCCAGCAGGGGCACGCCGAGCTGTTCGGCCAGCCGCTCGCCCCCGCCCGAGCCGAACACGGCATACCGGGTGCCGTCGGGAGCCACCGACGCGCTCATGTTCTCGACGACTCCGGCCACCCGCAGGTAGCCCTTGCGAGCCATGTCGGCCGCTCGGGCCGCCACCTGCTGGGCGGCCAGCGCCGGGGTGGTGACGATCACCACCTCGGTGCGGGGCAGCATGCGGGCCAGGCCCATCTGGATGTCGGCGGTGCCCGGGGGCATGTCGATCAGCAGGTAGTGCATGTCGCCCCAGCGCACGTCTTCGAGGAAGTGCTGCACGGCCCGGTTCAGCATGAACCCGCGCCACATGATGGCCTGGTCCTCGCCCGTCCCCTCGATCGAGCCCATCGACATCACCTTGAGCAGGCCCAGGCCAATCGGCTTCTCCAGCGGGGCGAACCGAGCCCGGCCGGCCTCGTCCTTCACCCCCTGGACCCGGCCCTCCACGCCCAGCATGCGGGGGATGGAGAACCCGCCGATGTCGGCGTCGAGCACACCGACCGTCAGGCCCCGCTGGGCCAGCTGCGCGGCCAGGTTGGCCGTGACCGACGACTTGCCCACTCCGCCCTTGCCCGAGGCGATGGCAACAATACGGGTGGTGGCCGGGATGTCGGTGTCGAGCGCGTTGTCGCGCGCCTTGAACCGGGCCCGGGCCATGACGTTCCTCTTCTGTTCTGTGGTCATCTCGCCGAAATGGACCCGCACCTCGGCGACACCGGGCAGGGTGGCCACGCGCAGCTTGATGTCCTTCATGATCTGGGCTCGCAACGGGCAGCCGGCTGTGGTCAGGGCAATGGTGACGTCCACGTCGCCGCCCCGCGGGTCGATCTCGATGACATGCACCATGCCCAGGTCGACGATGTTGTCGCCCAGCTCCGGGTCCATCACCCCGAGCAGGACGTTGCGGACGGCCTCATCGGCCACCGGGGAGACGGACATCACCTTCTTCTCATTCACTTCTTGGCCTTCTCGTAGTACGGGTTGGTGCCCGCGGCGTGGTCGGTGACGTCGATCACTCGAGTGATCTCGGGGACCGACTCGCGGAGGGCCACTTCGATCCCCTGGCTCAAGGTCACCGCCGCCATCCCACATCCCGCGCAGCCTCCGCTCAAGCGGAGATAAACAGCGTCGTCCTCCACCGCTACGAGGTCGGCGTGGCCGCCGTGGGCTGCAATGGACGGGTTGATCTGCTGCTCGAGGACCTGCACGATCCGCTGGGCCACGTCGCCGCTGAGGTCGACTGGGGGTCCGGCCATAGCCGGGCTGAGGTCGAGGATGCCCGGCGTTCCCGTGAGCAGCTGGGTCCGGATGACGGCTCCGATCGCCGACTTCAGCTCGGACCACGAGGCGCTCGCCTCCTTGCCGACGGTGACCACGTTGTCGGCGACGAGCACGTGGGCGACACCGACAAGCGCGAAAAGCTGCTCGGCGAGGGGCGATCCCGCGGCCCGTTCCCTGTTCTTGAAGAAGAACGGCCCGCCAGAACGCACCGCCCTGCTAAGGGTGAACTTGCACGTGTCGGGGTCGGCCACCGACGTCTCGGCGCGGATCGTGATGGTCGGATCGACGGGCAGGACCTCAGACATCTTCCACGACCTCGGCTGCGTCGCGCTCGCCCAGGGCCCGCAGGTACTCGAATGAGTAGATCCCGGTGCTGTGGCCGTCGCTCCAGTTCACGGTGATGGCGTAGTTGCCGACGCTGGTGATCGTCCGCGGGGTCACGTCGGGTCGGACGCTCGCCGGGTCCAGGAGCGGCCGGCCGCTCATCTCCTCGATGCACAGCGCGCAATGACACGCCAGCCGCAGGTCCCGCACGTCGAAGTCGTCACGGTGGCCGTCCTCCCAGAGCACCGACAGCGCGCGCACGTCTCGCCGGTGGAAGCCGATCGGGGTGGTCCGAGAACCCGATGGGTGGGCGGCTGTCTCCACCCAGGCCGGCTCGCCCTCGTTGGTGTCCCAGGTCCAGGAGAACGGCCTCAGCGCGGTCGACGGGAGCCCTTCGAGCTGGCCGGCGAGCTCGGTGGCGATCGCCAGGTAGGTCTGGGCCGATACCGAGTGGGGCTTGTCGACGAAGACCGGGCGGCCTTCGTCGCCGCCGGTGACGATGTCGGCGTCGAGGGGGAGCGACCCGAGGAACGGAACGCCGATCTGACGGCTCATCCGTTCGCCGCCGCCGCTGCGGAACACGTCGGTGCCCTGCCCGCAGTGCGGGCAGGTGAACGTGCTCATGTTCTCGATGATGCCGAGGATGGGGACGTGCACCGTCTCGAACATCCGCAACCCTCGGCGGGCGATCTTGAGGCTCACGTCCTGGGGCGTCGTGACGATGACCACACCAGACAATGGGAGGCTCTGGGCCAACGTCAGCTGGGTGTCGCCCGTCCCGGGCGGGAGGTCGAGGATCAGGTAGTCCAGCTCGCCCCAGTCCACGCCGCCGACAAACATCTGCAGGTACTTGCTCACCATCGGGCCACGCAGGATGGCCGGGTTGTCGTCACCCCGGAGCAGACCCATCGACACTGCCTTCAGGCCGTGCCGGTCCGGGGGGACGATCCTGCCGTCGGGGGTCGCCTCGGGCGGCTGGTCGGTGGGCAGTCCCAGCATGCCCGGGATGCTGGGCCCGAGGACATCGGCGTCGACGAGCCCCACCCGGCCGCCGACGTGGCGGAGCGCGAGCGCCAGATTCACGGCGACGGTCGACTTGCCCACGCCGCCCTTCCCGCTGCCCACCGCGATGACGTGGCGGATGCCCGGCAGCTTGTCCTGATCAGGCGAGGTGGTGCTACTCATTGGCTGCGGTCACTTCCTCCTCGGGGTGCTCATCTCGCAACGGACTCATCCCTCCACCTCGATGAAGATGCACTCGCCGGGGCATTCCTCGGCCGACTCGATGGTTGCCTCCTCCTGGCCGGCGGGGACGTTGGCCATCCCCTCGGCGCCCTGGGGGTTGCCCTTGGCGTCGGCGAAGATCTTGTCGTCCTCCTTGACGTAGGCCAGGCCGTCGTCGAGGAGGGTGAACACGTCGGGTGCGATCTCCTCGCACAGGCCGTCGCCCGTGCACAGGTCCTGATCGATCCAGACCTTCATGGCGATGTGTCCTCCTTTGGTTCGGTTCTCATCAAACGGACTCGGTGGCGCCCCGTCACAACATGCCGAGCTGCAGGCGGGCGGCGTCGGACATGCGGCTCGGGTCCCAGGGCGGGTCCCAGACCAGCTCGATGTCGACGTCGCTGACGCCGGGGATCGTCTGCACCCTGGCGCGGGCGTCGTCTTTGAGCACGTCGCCCATCCCGCAGCCGGGGGCGGTCATGGACATCTTGATCTCGACCCGGTGGCCGCCGTCGGCGAGCGGTTGCGCATCACACGCGTAGATCAGCCCGAGATCGACCACGTTGATCGGGATCTCCGGGTCGAAGACGGTCTTGAGTTGCTCGATCACATGCTGGAGCTCGAACGGGCCGGAGTCCGCTGGTCCTTCGTCGGCCACGGTGCCTTCGAGACCGAGCGCGGCGGCGTCCTGGGCGTCGATGCGGGCGAGGTAACCCTGCTCGGTCTGGACGGTGAAGCTGCCGCCGAGGGCCTGGGTCACCACCACGCTCTCGCCTCGCCGGAGTGTCACCTTGTCCCCACCCGGGATCGAGGTTGCCTCGCAGTCCTGCTCGAGCGCGATCGGTATGTGTCGGTCTGGGCCCATGGTCACCTACTCCGTCGAGACCCGTGCGCCGTCGGCTTCGAGGGCGCTTCGCAGCGTGTGCCAGGCGAGGGTGGCGCACTTGACCCGCATCGGGAACTCCCAGACCCCGGAGAGCACTGCGAGCTTGCCCAGCTCCGCCGGGTGGGCCTCGCCGTTGGGCCCCTCGGTCAGCATGCCGTGGACGCGCCCGAACAGGGCGAGGGCCTCCTCTTCCTTCTTGCCTTTGAGCGCCGTGGTCATCAGCGAGGCCGAGGCTTGGGAGATGGCGCATCCGGCGCCCTGGAAGGCGATGTCGGCGATGCGGCCGTCGTCGAGCTTCACGTAGAGCGTGAGCTGGTCGCCGCACAGCGGGTTGAAACCCTCGGCCGTCCGGGTGGCGCCCTCGAGCTCACCGAAGTTCCGGGGCCTGCGGCCGTGGTCGATGATCACTTCCTGGTAGAGGTCTCCGAGGTCGCTCACCGGAAGGCCTCCTGGACGGTGTCGAGTCCGGCCACGAGCGCGTCGATGTCCTGGCGCGTGCTGTAGCAGGCCAGCGACGCGCGGGCGGTGGCGGCCAAACCCAAGCGGGCGAGCAAGGGCTGGGCGCAGTGATGGCCGGCGCGGATGGCGACGCCCTGGCGGTCGAGGATGGTGCCGATGTCGTGGGGGTGCACGCCGTCGAGGACGAAGGACAGGACGCTGGCCTTGGCCGGGGCCGTGCCGATGAGGCGGAGGCCCGCGAGCGCAGACAGCGCCCGCACGCCGTAGGCCAAGACGTCGTGTTCGTGGGCGGCGAGCGCCTCGTGTCCCAGGTCGCCCAGGAAGTCGATGGCCGCCCCCAGGCCGACGGCGCCGGCCAGGTTCGGCGTGCCCGCCTCGAACTTGTAGGGGGGCCTGTTGTAGACGGTCTTCTCGAAGCTGACCGACGCGATCATGTCGCCGCCTCCCTGGTAGGGGGGCATCTCCTCGAGAAGTTCGCTGCGGCCGTAGAGGACGCCGATGCCGGTGGGGCCGTACATCTTGTGGCCCGACAGCGTGTAGAAGTCGCAGCCCAGGGCCTGCACGTCGATGTCGAGGTGCGGGGCGGCCTGGGCGCCGTCGACGAGCACGCGAGCGCCGCGGGCGTGGGCCATCTCGGTGATGCGCCGGATCGGGTTGACCGTGCCGAGCACGTTGGAGACGTGGGTGACGGCCACCAGCTTGGTCCTCGGCCCGACCAGGCGTTCGAGCTCGTCGAGCAACAGCTCGCCGGCATCGTTGATGGGCGCGACGCGAAGACGGGCGCCCCGCTGCTCGCAGACCATCTGCCAGGGGACGATGTTGGAGTGGTGCTCCATCGCCGTGATGAGCACCTCGTCGCCCTCGTCGAGATGGGTCCTGGCGTAGGTCTGGGCCACCAGGTTGATGGCCTCGGTGGTCCCGCGGGTGAAGACGATCTCGGAGGCGTGGGCGGCGTTGAGGAAGTCATGGACCTTGGCTCGGGCGCCCTCGTAGGCCTCGGTTGCACGCTCGGAGAGGTAGTGCACCCCCCGGTGCACATTGGCGTTGTCCCTCGAGTAGAACCCCGAGATCGCGTCGATCACGGCCTGGGGCTTCTGGCTGGTGGCCGCGCTGTCGAGGTAGACGAGGGGCTTGCCGTAGGGCGTCTCCCGGAGGATGGGGAACTCCTGGCGCACGCGCTCGACGTCGAGGCAAGCGTTCTTGTGCTCAGCGTCCGCGAGCTGGAGGGGACCCGGGTCGAGAACGCTGGTCTGCACGGCGGTCATGTCTGCACCTCGTCGCCCGTCGCGAGCCGGTGGGCGACGAGCTTCTCCACCCGGGAGCGCAGCGGCTCCAGCCGAAGTCGCTCCACCATCTCGTTCACGAACGCGTAGATGAGCAGGCCCCGCGCCGCCAGGTGGGGAACCCCACGGGAGCGCAGGTAGAACACGGCGTCCTCGTCGAGTCGGCCCACCGCGGCGCCGTGGGTGCATTTCACGTCGTCGGCGAGGATCTCCAGCCGAGGCCGGGTGTCGACCTCGGCGTGGTCGGAGAGGAGCAGGTTCTTGTTCGTCTGGGCGGCGTCGGTGCCGGCAGCGCCCGGGCGCACGACGACGCGCCCGTTGAACACGCCGTGGCCGTGCCCGTCCAGCACGCCCTTGTACAGCTGGTGGCTGGTGCAGTGGGGGGCGGCGTGCTCGATCAGGATCGGGTTGTCGTGGTGCTGGTCGCCTCGGGGCATGTAGAGGCCGTCGAGGCTGACCTGCGCCCCCTCGGCCTCGAGACCCACCCGCACCTCGTGGCGGGCGACCCTGGACCCGAGGGCCACCGAGTGCGAGGAGAACCTGCTGTCTCGACCCTGGCGGACGTCGAGGAGCGCGAGGTGGAACGCGGTCTCGGACTCGTCCTGCACCTTGTAGTGCTCGACCGCCGCGCCCTCTTCGAGGACGACCTCGGTGACGGCGTTGGTGCAGTAGATGTCGCCCGGGACGCCAACGTGGGTCTCGACGATCGCCACCCGGCTGCCGGGCCCGGCCAGGACCACCGACCGCGGGCTCGACACCAGGGGGGAGCCGGCGGTTTCGGAGAAGAACACGAGCTGGATCGGCTCGTCGACGGTCGTGCCGGCTCGGAGGTGGACGAACGCCCCGTCCTCGGCGAGGGCGGCGTTGAGCGCGGTGAAGGCGTGGTGATGCGATCCGATCGGGCGCGAAAGGAGCGGCTCGAGACGCTCCGCTTCCTCGGCCAGCACCGAGGCCAGGTTCGTCACCGTGGCGCCTTCGGGCAGCTCGGCCAACCACGAAAGCTCGGGAGCGAAGTGGCCGTTGACGAAGACCAGCCGCGTGCCGCCCAGGTCGGCGGCCAGCGCGTCGATCGTGCTCGACGACAGCCGGTGACCCATACCGGCTGCGGCGGGCTCGAACGGAATGTCCAAGATCGGCCCGAGCCGCGTGTAGCGCCAGTCCTCGTCCTTGAGCGTGGGGAACCCATGCTCTGCCACCCACTCGAAGGCGGCCCGGCGGGCCTCCGTGAGCCAGGCGGGATGGTGGCCGTTGGGCTGGGGCTCGAGGCGCGAGAGGCCCCCGAGGAAGGCGGTGGCCATGGTCATGGCGTCGCTCCCACCGGCGTGGACCGGTCCGCGCCCGCCTGCTCCTCGAGGCCGATATAGCCGTGCTCCTCGAGCTCGAGCGCCAGGTCCTTGCCGCCGGAGCGGACGATCCGGCCTCCGGCCATGACATGGACCCGGTCGGGAACGATGTAGTCGAGGAGCCGCTGGTAATGGGTGATGACCAGCATGGCCCGGTCTGGGCTCCGCAGGGCGTTCACGCCGTTGGCGACGATCCGGAGGGCGTCGATGTCGAGGCCCGAGTCGGTCTCGTCCAAGATGGCCAGCTTGGGCTCGAGGACCGCCATCTGGAAGATCTCGTTGCGCTTCTTCTCCCCACCCGAGAACCCCTCGTTGACCGACCGGTTCATGAAGCTCTGGTCCATCTCGACGAGGGCCATCCGCTCCTCGGCCAGGGCGAGGAAGTCGATCGCGTCGAGCTCGTCGAGCCCGCGCTGGCGGCGCACCGAGTTGAGCGCCGTGCGCAGGAAGTAGAGGTTCCCGACGCCCGGGATCTCCACCGGGTACTGGAAGGCGAGGAAGACACCGGCAGCGGCCCGGTCCTCGGGCGACAGCCCGAGCAGGTCCTGGCCCTCGTAGAGAACCCGGCCGGTGACGTCGTAGTCCTCGGCGCCGGCGAGCACCTGGGCGAGGGTGGTCTTGCCCGACCCGTTCGGCCCCATGACGGCGTGCACCTCGCCCGCCTCGAGCTCGAGGCTCACGCCGCGGAGGATCTCGTTGTCGCCGATCTTGGCGTGGAGGTTCTCGATGCGCAGCATCACCCGACGCTCCCTTCCAGGCTGACGCTCAGGAGCTTTTGGGCCTCGACCGCGAACTCCATGGGCAGCTCCTTGAACACCTCGCGGCAGAAGCCGTTCACGATCATCGAGATCGCCTCCTCCTCGGGGATGCCCCGCTGGCGGCAGTAGAAGAGCTGGTCCTCGCCGATCTTGGAGGTGGAGGCCTCGTGCTCGACCTGCGCGGTCGAGTTCTTCACCTCGATGTAGGGGAACGTGTGCGCGCCGCAGTCGCTGCCCAGGAGCAGCGAGTCGCACTGCGTGTAGTTCCGGGCGCCCCTGGCCGAGCGAAGGACCTTCACCAGGCCCCGGTAGGTGTTCTGGCCGTGGCCGGCGGAGATCGCCTTGGAGACGATGGTGCTGCTGGTGTTCTTGCCGATGTGGATCATCTTGCTGCCGGTGTCGGCCTGCTGGTGGTTGGCGGTGAGGGCGACGGAGTAGAACTCGCCGACCGAGTTGTCGCCCTGGAGGATGACGCCGGGGTACTTCCAGGTGATGGCCGAGCCGGTCTCGACCTGGGTCCAGGAGATCTTGGAGTCCGCGCCGGCGCACTTGCCGCGCTTGGTGACGAAGTTGTAGACGCCGCCGCGCCCTTCGGCGTCGCCCGGGTACCAGTTCTGCACGGTGGAGTACTTGATCTGGGCGCCGTCGAGGGCGACGAGCTCGACCACCGCGGCGTGGAGCTGGTTCTTGTCGCGCATCGGGGCGGTGCAACCCTCGAGGTAGCTCACGGACGCCCCCTCCTCGGCGATGATGAGGGTCCGCTCGAACTGGCCGGTGTCGGCGGCGTTGATGCGGAAGTAGGTGGAAAGCTCCATCGGGCAGCGCACGCCCTTGGGGATGTAGCAGAAGGAGCCGTCGGAGAACACGGCGGAGTTGAGCGTGGCGAAGTAGTTGTCCCGATAGGGGACCACCGAGCCGAGGTAGGTGCGCACCAGATCCGGGTGGTTCTGCACGGCCTCGGAAAAGGAGCAGAAGACGACGCCGACGTCGGCCAGCTTCGCCTTGAACGTCGTGGCCACCGACACCGAGTCGACGATGGCGTCCACCGCCACGCCTCCGAGGCGCTCTTGCTCGGCGAGGGAAATGCCGAGCTTGTCGAACATCGCCCGCAGCTCGGGGTCGACCTCGTCCAGGCTCGCCAGCTCCGTCTTCGGCTTGGGGGCGGCGTAGTAGATGATGTCCTGGTAGTCGATGGGTCCGTGGTGGACGTTCTGCCAGCGGGGCTCCTCCAACGTGAGCCAATGGCGGTACGACTTGAGGCGCCACTCGAGGAGCCAGTCCGGCTCGTTCTTCTTCGCCGAGATCAGCCGGATGACGTCCTCGTTCAGCCCCCGGGGGGCGACGTCGGTCTCGAGGTCGGTGACGAAGCCGTACTGGTACTCCCGGGCGGCCAGCTCACGGACGTCGCTCGATACGTCGGTCATCGCGCCCCCTCCGAGCTCGGGCAGGCCTCCAGGACCTCGCCCATCGTGCTGTGCCTTGTGATCACGGTGGCGCTCATCAACGTTCTCCTTGTCGGTGGGACCGAGGCTACCGCTCGTAGCGTCGATCTACAAGTTTCAACTTGTGAATCTTGCGTTGAGCCTCCATGGACGGGTAAAGTGAGCCCCTGTGGAGAACGCACGGACCAAGACTACCGCTCGTAGCGTCGATCTACAAGTTTCAACTTGTCAATCTTGCTTTGAGCTTCATGGACGGGTAAAGTGAGCCCCTGTGGAGAACGCATCTGTGGCCATGACCGACCTGTCGTCGGCGCAGCGGCACGTCTTCGTCGCCCTCAAGAGGCGAGGGGAGGCGTCAGCAGACGGGATGGCGGAGGCCCTGGGGATTACGCCGAGCGCTGTCCGCCAACACCTGGCCGCGCTCAAGTCGGCCGGCCTGGTCGCCTCCCGTCAGGAACGCGGTCGGCCCGGGCGGCCCGCCGATCTCTACCACAGCACCGACCTGGGCGAGGCCCTGTTCTCCAAATCTCCCGGCGACCTCTCGGTCGAGCTGCTCGTCCACATCGAGGAGGAAGACCCCGAGCTCATCTCCCGCGTCTTCGAGCGGCGCCGGCGGCGGCGTGTCGAACAGGCCCGAGACCAGCTGGCCGACAAGAGCCTCGACGAGCAGGTGGCGGTCCTGGCCAAGATCCTCGACGCCGAGGGGTATCTGGCCGACTTCGACAAGCTTGCCGACGGCAGCTACCGGATGACCCTGCACAGCTGCGCCATCTGGGCAGTGGCGTCCCGGTACGGTCAGGCCTGCGCCACGGAACTTGAGTTCCTCCGCGACGTGCTCCCCGAGACGGAGATCGAACGGGTCGCGCACAAGATGGCAGGCGCCTACGCCTGCGGGTACGAGATCCGACCCCGTGCGGCCAAGCCTCGGGCCCCGCGCCAGCAAGCCCGACGCGACAGGACGTCGGCCTGACGGGCAGGAGAGTCCGGGGTCGCTCGGCCCCTGTTCCTGGTCAGTCCCGGAGTGGTCACATTCCCGCGGGGCGGTCGACCGCGCCGCCGGCTCGAGAGGCTCGCCCGCGTTTCCGATTGCCGCTGCAGTTTGCGTCGCAGGCGCGAACTGGAAGTCGTCCGGTCGCTCACGACCGCCCCCTCACCCTTCCTCGCTGTTGACCACGATGGCGATCACGCCGGCACCGTCAGGCGAAGCGGTTCGGTGAGCCGGTGAAGGGGCACCACCAGACGAGTGCTCGGCGGCCGGGTCGTCATGTGTTGCCGGACCTGTAGAGTCGGTGACGTACGCACGGGAGTCCGGTGCACCGGGCTGAGAGGAGGGCTGAGGCGGCCCTCGACCGGAAGAACCTGAAGCGGATCATGCCGACGCAGGGAGACGGAAGCCATTTACGTCCCGAGACTGCACCTCGTCACCCCTCTCACCACTGATCTCGAGCTGGTGCGTGCCACGCAGCAGGGACTGGCTGCGGGCGCCCCCCTCGTGCAGGTGCGGTGCAAGGAGGCGACCGACCGCGACCGGTATCATCACACCGGCCGGCTGCGGGAGCTGTGCGCAGCGACGGGGGCGATGTGCCTCGTCAATGACCGGGTGGACCTGGCGTTGGCGGTGGCGGCCGACGGTGTCCATGTCGGCGACCAGGACCTGCCGGTCGCCGTTGCCCGCCGACTGTTGGGTGCGGGCATGTTGGGTGCCACCTGCCGCGACCCTGAGGCGGCGCGCCGGGCTGTCGACGGCGGTGCCACCTACCTCGGGGTCGGACCGGCCTACACCACCACGACCAAGCGCGGGCTTCCCGAGGCACTCGGGCCGAGCGGCATCGAGGCCGTCGCCTCGGCCGTGGACGTGCCGGTCATCGCCATCGCTGGCGTGACCGTCGCACGGGTGCCAGAGCTGCTCGCCGCTGGCGCCTGGGGCGTGGCCGTGGTGGGTGCGGTGTACTCAGCGCCCGACCCGGCGGCGGCGGTCACCGCCTTCCTCGAGGCGATCAGTGAGGCCTCACCGTCCGCCCCGGGCGGGGCGGACGGTGAGGCCTCACTGAT
>Ga0209587_1000888_pt1 | contig 14530 bp, 9 predicted proteins | sample NGEPerD_2_FD_184512 | JGI IMG/M metagenome (GOLD analysis project Ga0209587, IMG submission 184512) | Arctic peat soil microbial communities from the Barrow Environmental Observatory site, Barrow, Alaska, USA - NGEE PermafrostL1-D... | ecosystem: Environmental > Terrestrial > Soil > Wetlands >... | reverse complement strand
GCACTCTGAATTGTACAGTGACGAATAAGGGCTGACACCCCACTCAGTGGCGCGTCAAGCACAAAATGACACACCAGGGATGGTGTAGGGGCGGGCCTCCCGCGGGAGTTGTCCGCCCAGTGGTCGCGCAGCGGCCACAATTACAATTGCTTCCGCGCATCAAGGCCCGACAGGACGTGAATAGCACAGTGACGAATAAGGGCTGACACCCCACTCAGCATGACGAGTAGGTGCAAGAATTGACGCTCAATAACTGTTCCGCGGCCATTACAGCCCGTTGCTCCAGTAGGGAATCACATAGCTGGACAGGATAATGACATTGAGCAGGAACATGCCAACGAAGACGGCCGTCTGCACGAGCGCCTGTAACCGCACCGGCGTGAGCATCCTCAGCCCGAGCGCGACGATGATGGCGGCCGCGTTGACCGCCGGGAAGTAGTACCGCGCCTGGGTGAGGGTGAACGTGGTCCCGAACTGCAGGATCGCAAGGTAGGCCAGCACGCAGGTCAGGATCATGGCGCCCACGCCGATCAACTGCCACGATGCCACGCTCACGATCGGATCGGTGTTCGCGGTCAGGGCTCGTTTCTCCGAGCGCGCCGCCTGCCTGACCTTCCGCCGGAAGCTCGTAACCACCACGAGCCAGATCACAAGCCCCACCAGGGCGCCGAAAAAGCCCCAAAACAGCGCCTGCAGCAAGGTCGTGCCCAGCGGGATCAATCTCCAGCCGAACTCTCCCCATGTCTCGCGCCAGCGCATCCAGGCAAAGCCGGCGTCGAAGAGCTGGCCCAGGATCGTTGGCGTACCTTCGTTATAGTGATTCCACCACTGCAAGGTCTTGATTCGATCGAGCGCCGTCAGGCTTCCATACGTATCGAGCATATAGGCGTACCACGGCGCGGCGAGCACGGCGGTGAGCGCCAGGATCAGGCCGCCCTTCGGCAACCATTCCAGCGCGTGCTTCCAGCCAAGGCGGAGGAGCATGGTCACGGCAATAACCGGCATGATGATGATCGCCGTCTGCTTGGACAGCACCGCCAGGCCGAGCGCGAGCCCGAGCCAGGCGCACAATCCGACCGTAAATCGATTTTGCAACCCCACCACGATCAGGTAGATACAGGCGCTGGTGGTGGCGATCGCGAGGATATCGTTGTTGAGCATCGCGGCTTCATACGCGATCTGCGGCTGGAAGGCAACAAGCGTCGGGACCACCAGCGCCAGAAACCGCTCGCCCGGAAACAGCCGGCGCACCGTCAGGTAGGCGAACAGCACCGTCAACAAACCGAGAGGGATCGCCGCCAGGCGCAGCGCATAGAGCTGCGTTTCCGGGCTCTCACCCGAGGTGAGCGAGTAGACCGGGGCCATCAGCAGGTAGTAGAGCGGTGGATGGTTCGCCGTGTAGACCCACCCGGAGGGCAGGTAGTCACCCAGGTACGTCACCGCCCGGTAGACATTGAACGTGTCCTTGAACCAGTCATCGGTCATGTAGCGCTGGTACGTATGAAAGTAGTCGGGAATCTGATCGAATGTGGGGTTTTCGTTGGCACGGTAGGCGGCGTTGAACGCGACTGGATCCGGGATGACCGGGATTCGATCATCTTCCACCAGGACCTTCAGGTAGGCGTAGTGCGCCACCTCGTCATGCCCACTGAACGGCGGAAAGATGAAGGTGAATAGCACGCCCTTGGCCGCGAACAGGATCAGCAGTATCCAGAGAAAGCGCAATTCCAGCGGTGCGTTCTGGAACGTCGATGCGATCCGCCCGGCAATGGATGCCGATTCCGGCTTGCCTGAAACCGTGCGGCTTCCGTCCACGGTCACACCGTCCTGGGACGGGATCGCGGACGCGAAGGTGTTGTCTGTGGCCTGTGGAGCTTTCGATGTCACGCGACTGCTCCCGCTATATTGGGAAAACGGATGTCAGTTCCGGCTACGATCACCTCGTGCATGACCCGTACCTCGCCTGACGATACTCCATTGATGCCGCACATGGCCAGTACGCGTCTTGCCAGACGGCACGTAGGGTGTGCGTCACTATTCGGGTATCCGCGGCGGCGTAGGGGCAGACCCCCGGCAACCGTCGCCGTATGGCGACGAGATGACGGGGTTGTCCGCCCGGCCGCCGCAGGCGGCAAGACGACGTGGTAGCCATTGCGAACGCTTCGCGTCCGCCGGGCGGACAACTCCTTCGGAGGTCCGCCCCTACCGCCCTCGGCGCAGCGCACATACCAAAATGTGACGCACACCCCCGGAGCATAAACGGCGCCGCCCGGCAGAGTATACTTGGCCATAGCTTTTCGGCCCTACCCCATACACCATGTCGATGCGTTCAGCATCGCTCCATTACAGGGTACCGTCGAACAAGCGCTTGATGGTTCCCCCGTGGACACATGATGGCTTCAGACAGGAGAACGCCATGGTGCGAACCAAGCTTGATTTGCATGTCTTTCTCGCCTTCGCCATTGGGCTGATGATCCTGGCTCCGCGGCTTGTTGGTGCTGACATTGCCGTCGCCCAGGCTGGTGAGGACGCCAATACGGAGACATCTCCCGACGCTGAAGTCGTGGGGCAGGTGGTCATACAGGTCGAATCAGCCGGGGCGGTGACGTCACGGTCGATGGCAAACGACCTGGAGGCTGTCCTGCTCGATATTCAGCAGACCGTCACGACGGTGGTCGGCGCGCGCCCCGCTGAGCCACTCCTGGTTCGGTTCGGCGGCGGCGTGCCGGAATCCGACGAGTGGATCGGCATCGCCCCGGATACATGGGTCAACGCCGACGCGACGGTCGCGATCGTTGAGCTTGATGCGTGGCTCGCCCTGCCCGAGCTCGAAGCCACCAACCGTTTTCGGCAGCTGATCGCCCGGCGCTGGCTGGTTGACGCATCTGACGCCGGAATGCCACCCGCGTTGCTCGACGGCTTTGCCCGTTACCTGGAATCGCCGGTGTTGGCCGAACAGGCCCGACGTGCGTCCCTGGTGCAGCAAACCTACCTGGATGGTGAGCTTCCCAGTTGGCCAGACATGCTTGCCTCGACCGGGCCGGCACCCGGCGCGCCCGATGAAGCGGTATCGTCGCGCCATATTGCGCTGGCCGCCTTCCTGGTGGAGCGGTACGGCGCGAATGTGATCGCCGAACTGGCCACCCAATTCTCCGATCAGCCGGACCTCGACCCGGTTGCGATCGTCGTGGAAACCACCGGTCAGACGGCCGAGCGCCTTGACGCATCCTGGGACGAGTTCCTGGCAAGCTGGTTTGCCGGTGGATGGCGGTCCAATCTCTTTTCCGCGCTCGACCTGCAGCCCGCCGAGGATTTGTTCGCGCGTGGCGCGTATGAGGCGGCGGTCGACCGCGCCAATCGAACGCTGCTGTTGACCACCGCGCTGGATGATCGTGTGGGCAGCGCCGAAGCGGAGCGAGTCGCGGCACAGGGCTCGGTCGGAATGCAGGCCGAGGCGCTGATGGCGGATGCCGAGGAAGCGCTGCGGGATCATGACTACGGTCGAGCGCTTGTGCTGATCGAACGCGCTGGAGATCAATATGCCCTCTTGCCCGAAGATCATCGGCCAAGAAGCCTGATCGAATCATGGCGTGGCCTGGCGACCGATGGCGCTGAGGCGATTGAGCAGCTCGACCAGGCCCGCGCGGACTCCGCTGACTGGTTCCTGATGCGTGGCGCGCGCGAAGATGCCATCGAGGCCGGTTCGACGCTTGCCTCGCTTGGCGACGCCGGACGAGTCGACATCGCGCAACAGATGGTTGACGACCTCGATGGGCGGCTATTCCGACTGGTGCTGGCGCTCGGCGGCGCGACCGTCCTGCTCGTCACCTGGCTGCTGGTGTGGGGCTGGAATCGCGCTCCGGGCCGAATTCGCTGGCCCGGCACGTTCCGCGGGGCGAACCGGGAGGCGGCGATATGATCTCTCCTCGCGCGCTGCTCCGGACCGCCCGGCGCCCTCCCCTGCCCCATTTCTCATGGACTCCTCGCGTGCCCACCAGAACGCATGCCTGGCGACACCTTTCACTGAAACAGTTCCTCTGGCTGGTGCTGTGGGCGCCCTGGTGGGTCGGCAACGACATGCCGCCCCCCAACGCGCTGGCGACACGGCAACCGGTCATGAGCGAGCCGCCAGCCGGCGGCGCCGGAGCGTGGGTGCTCGACCAGCTTGACGACCTGCGCTTCCGGTTCGGATTGACCTGGACGCTGGCGCTGGCGCTGCGCGGCGCCTGGCTCGGTGGATTGGTGGGAATTGGCTGGATCGTGGTGGCGCAGCTCAGCGCCCTGTCCATGCCGGGCTTCTCGGGGATCGTGCCGCTGGTGATCGGAGGCGCCCTGTTCGGATTGGTATTGCGCGTTTTCCACCGCCCTGGGTATCACCACATTGCCCAGATGCTCGATACGACCTTCAGCCTGCGCTCGCGCATCAACACCGCTGTGACGGGATTGCGCCTTGACGATGCCCGCCCGGAAGGGCTTCATCGGCTGCAGCTCGCGGACGCCGCGAATGCGCTGGGCCGGGCGCGTGGCCTGATCTCGCGAGAGCACTGGTTGCCGGTTCGGGAGATATTCATGGCGTGCATCGTCGCCGTGATCATGCTGTTCCTGCTGATTGCCCAGCAGCCTGAGGACGACATCGCGCCGGTATCCACCACCGGCATTCCCGGGTTTGTGCCGGTTTCGGAACGACTGGCGGAAGCCCAGGAACAGGCGGTCACTCCCCCGGAGATCCCGGACGCGGCCACCGTCCAGGAAGTCGAAGACATTTCCCGCGAGTCGAACCAGGCCCGCCAGGACCTCGATGAGATCGGCGAGGCGCTGCTAGGCAACAGCGTGACCTCCCCCGCCGGCGAGTCGATCGAGGCCGGCGATTATCCCAGGGCAAATGAGCAGCTCAGCGAGTCATCGGGGGATGTAGCCCAGCTGCCCGAAGCTGATCGCGCCCGCCTTGCCGACGATCTGGACGAGGCCGCCGACCAGGTCTCCGACGCGAATCCAGAGCTTGCCGATTCAGCGAGGAACGCCGCGGACGAGGCGCGCTCCGGCAAGGACAACGGCGCGCTGGACGATCTGGGCGACCAGATCGAGGAAACCGGCAGCTCCGTGGTGTCACAGGATGGCTCAAGCGCCGAGCTCTCAAATTCGCCGTCCCAATCCTCCAGCGGCCAGCCTTCCTCCGGCGGCAGTGGCCAGGAAGCCAGCCAGCAGCCACCTCAGGGCGGCCAGGTCGAAAGTGGGCCTGGCGCGCCGCGGGCAGGCGACCCTGGCGCCGGCATGAGCGCCAGCGGCGGTGTTGGGCAGTCGGGTGAAGACGGCGCACCATCCGAGGGCGCGGGAAACCCAGGTGAAAATGGACAACGTGGCGGCCAGCCAGGCGACGCTCCCGAAGGAGGCTCCGGGGAACCTTCCAGCAATGCATCCGGCTCATCAGGTGGAGGCGAGGGCGAAACTGCCGGCGCCGCAAATGATGCATCCCTGAGCGGTAATCCGAACGAGGAAGGCGTCAGCTCGCAGGGTTCTGGCGCGGGCGGTGGGCAACGAAACGCCAACGACCCCAACCAGCCGTCGGACAGCAGCGGCGGTGGCGATCCCGATAATGAGCAACAGGCGCCGGAAGCCGGGGAAGGCGAAGCGGGCGATCCACCACCGGGCGGTGCCGATGAGAACGGCGACGCCTCAACCACCGATGTACCGGACACCAATGCCTCGATCGCCCTTCCGGGGACAAGCGACGATCGCGTGCGTTCCGGATCCGACATCGGGTCGTCCAGCGTAGGCTCAGGTGGCGGTGTTGGCGCGGCGTCTGGTAACTCGACCGGAGGCACCTCCGGATCGGCCGGGCCAGACAGCAACGATGTGCCCGAAGCGTGGCGGCAGGTTGTGGAGGATTATTTCCGGGAGGGGGGCGCGCCATGAAGATTGCCGAGCTCGCCCGCCGCGCCTTTCCGAATCGTGCCGATCAATCCAGCTCCAGGCCGGAATCCGGGGAATCTGCCCGAACGGGCCCCGCATCTGGCTTGTTGCCAGACGAGGCGGCGATCGGGAGACTGCGCCAGTTCTCGATGAATCACGGTTTGCGACCGGTGGATGGACTCGTGGGCGAGCATCGATCCCGGCGACGTGGGGCGGCGCCAGAGTTCAGCGACTATTCGCCGTATACACCCGGTGACGATGTACGGCGCATCGACTGGAACGCCTATGCCCGGTTCGATACGTTGTATGTGCGGGAAAGCGAAATCACGACCGAGCTGGATGTGCACTTCCTGATCGATACCAGCGCGTCGATGGATTGGTCGGGAGCGTCATCGCGGCGGCCAAAAATCGACATGGCCCGGAGGATCGTCACAACGCTGTCCTGGATCGCGTTGTCTCGTTCCGATCGCGTCACGGTCACCGGCGCCTCCGATGCGCCGGACGCAGGCTTTGGCCCGCTGCAAGGGCGCGGCATGGTGGTGCAGGTCGCCACCCGGCTAATGCAGCTCGCGCCGGGCGGATCGGGCTCGATCACCGCATCGATGCGGCGCTATGCGCGACGCCGATCGCGTTCGGGTTTCCTGATCGTGCTGACCGACCTCGTTGGCGTCACCGCTGAAGAGCTGGACCGGACCCTGTCGGTGCTGGCGAACGAGCGCTGGCGAGTCGTGCTCGTGCATGTCGAGGACCCGGTCGAGATCGACCCGGCCGGGTTGTCGACCTCACAGGAGGTCTTCGAGCTGGAGGATCCGGAATCGCGGATTCGCCAGCGCGTGAATCTCCATCCGGACACGGTGCGCCAGTACCGCGGAGGTCGCGATGCCTGGATGTCGCGGCTCGAATCGACTGCCCGCCGCCGCACCGTGCCGCTGATCAGGATTTCCACCGCTGCGCGGGTTGATCCTGATGTGCTGCTTGCCCTGGAACAGGCTCAGGTGATCGTGTCATGACACTGTCCTGGCTCTTTCCACTCGGTGCGATTGGCCTTGTGGCCCTCGGGGCGATCGTTGTGCTGCACATGCGCCACCGGATGCCGGGCGTATTGACGTTTCCGCAGCTTGCTTTCTGGCCACGCGTGCCCAGCGAATCGCGCGAATCGCCCCGCTGGCGAAAACCGCCGATCACGCTGCCTTTCATGCTTCAGCTGCTGGCCGCATTGGCGCTGGTGTTGGCCTTCATGCGCCCCGCGATGCCGGATGTGGCGGGGTTTATCGGTCAGCGCGCCGGTGCCGTCCAGCATGTGATCGTGCTGGATGGCTCGACCAGCATGCTCGCTCGTGACGACAATGGACGGATGCGGTGGGATGAGGCGCGAGCCGAGGTCGAGGCGATCCTGGGCGATTGGCAACAGGGCGACGGCGTTACCCTGGTGATCGCGTCGGGCGATCCAACGTGGAAGCGCGCCGTGGACGAGGCACAGCTGGATGAGCTACGGGCCTGGTTGGCGCAGCTGCCGGCGCCTGGTGGCGAACCCGACCAGCAGCGGCTTTCCGCGCTGATCAATGGCGCGCTATTGCCGGACCTTGCGCCGCGGTTCAGCCTGGTTACCGATGGTGGCATTTCCTTGGGTGACCCGGGTGTCGATGCCCGCACCGTCCAGGTCGGCCAACCTCCGTCGCCGAAGGGAAATGTCGCCATCGTTGACACAGTCGTGACCGGCGCCGCGGGCAGTGATGACCGGTCGATACGCGCCACGGTGCTTCATGATCGGTCGACGACCGAAACGCTGCCCTGGGTGGCCCGGTCAGGAGACTCGGATATTGCGACCGGCACGGTCACGCTTGGTCCGGGTGAGCTCGGCGCGATCGACGTCAATGTTCCTGAAGGACTCGCACAGGTCACGATCTCGATGGTTGTCGATGACGCCCTGCCCGAGGATGACCAAGCGATCGTCGCGTTCGGCGGTGATGCGCTGACCGGTCTCTCCATCATCCTGGTGTCGGACCTGCCCGGACCAGTCCAGCACGCCCTGGAGGTGCTGCCGGGCGCGCGCGTGGAGGTCTATCCCTCAACCACGCCAGGGATCAGACAGATCGCGGCCAGTGCCGACCTGGTGGTGTTCGACGCAACGGCGCCCGCCCCCGACGACATCCCAAATGCCCCAATGCTGCTGGTGCAGCCAACTGGCATCGATAATGCCTGGCAGGTCGGCGGCGTTGTGCCGGATCCTGAGATTGGCGACGTTCGGCTCGACGACCCCGTCATGCGGGATGTCTCGCTGGAGGGCGTGGTTTTTGGCGAAACGTCAGTGTACATCCTGTCGCCAGACGTTGAGGTGATCGCTGCCGGCGGCGATGGTGATACGACCCTGCCGCTGATCTGGCGTGGCATCCTGAACGATCAGCCGTACGTCGCATACGCCTTCGATCCCGCCCGATCGAATATCGCCGATCGGGTGAGCTTCCCGGTTTTGGTTGCCCAAACGGTGAAGTCGCTCGCCGGCGGCGGCGCTCGCGGCGCCGTCTCACCAGGAACCATCACGACGATCGACGTTCCGGCTGGCACCCGCACAGTGGAAGTGACCGATCCCACCGGGCATCGCGCGGTCGTGCGCGTGCCGGATGCCGCGCGCGCGGTGACGCTGCCAGTGTCCGCGGTTCCGGGACGCTGGTCGATATCCCTGCTGGATGCGGATGAAGTCGAGATCGGTCATGGCGCGATCATCGTCAATGCCGGTGATCGCCACGAGTCCAGGCTATCACGGCCCGAGATCGTGGAGCTGCCTATGGCCACCGCGGCTGATGGGTCGAGTGGTGGCGGCGCGACAGACACGGATGCCCTAATCGAGCTCTGGCCGGTGCTCGTGCTTGCTGGAATCGCCGTGATCTGTCTCGAATGGTGGGTTTGGCTCGGCCGGTCCGTTGTCACCCGGCGACTTTCGGGAGGGGGCCACGCATGACGCTCTCATGGTTCCGGCCCGAGTTGCTGTGGTGGTTGCTGGCCGCGCCGATCGTGGTGATGCTGCCGATGGCGCTGTTTCGGGCGAGGCTGCGGGTGCGGCCGTCCGCCATCGCGATGCGAAGCGGAATCCTGGCGCTGTTGCTCATTGCGCTGGCCGGGCCAGTCGTGCTGGTGGATGGCGCCACCTCGACCACAATGTTCCTGATGGACCGGAGCGGCAGCGTGCAACCGAGCTCGATGGATGCGGCTCAGGGTTGGGTGGAAACGGCGATCGACGGCGCTGGAAACGACGACGCGGTGATGATCTCGAGCTTTGGCGGAACGACCGAACGGCTCGTCGGACCCGTCGATGCCGGGCAAGTTGACGTCCCCAGCGTGATCGATGCTCGTGAGATCGATGCCGGGCACACCAACATCCAGAACGCGTTGAGCCAGGCCGGCGCCCTGCCGGTCGGCGGCGCGCGGATTGTATTGCTCTCGGATGGCGCGGAAACCAACGGGATGGCCCGCGCGGAGATCGACGCCCTCACCGGGGCCGGCATTCCGGTCGATGTCGTGCACCTGCGCGGCGTCGAGGAAGGAGAGTTCCGGATTTCCGGGCTTTCTGGGCCGTCGGTGACCTGGGCCGGCAGCCAGGACCAGGTGACGGCGTATATCGAGTCCGGACAGCCAGGGACGGCGGCAGTTGAGCTGCTGGTCGACGGGGACGTGGCGGACACGCGCGAAGTCGCCCTGGATGGCAGCGGTGTTGGTGTGACATTCACCATGCCAGGGATGGAACCCGGCTTCCACGTCGTCCAAATCCGCCTGTCGGGCGCCGCGTTCGACGATGCTGTCGCCGAGAACAATGCATGGCCGCTCGGCGTTGTCGTGCGGGATGCCCCGAAGGTCGCGGTGGTAAGCCCCGTGGGTGGCGACAGCGGGCGGTTGATCGACGCGCTGGACGCGCAGGGTGTCGATGTTGAAGCGCTCCCCTCCCCTGCCCTGGCAAATGCCCAGGCCGATCTCGCCGCGTGGGATGTGATCGTGCTCAACAACGTTCCGGCATGGGACCTGGATCCTGGTACACAGAACGCCCTCGAAGCGTTCGCCCGGTCGGGTGGCGGCGTGATGGTGCTCGGAGGAACGGCCAGTTTTGGCCCGGGCGCATACGCCACCACGACGCTGGAATCAATGCTGCCCGTTACCGTGAAAGTCACTGACGGTCGCGATCGCCCCAGGGTGGCCGTTTTGCTGGTGATCGATCGATCGGGCTCGATGAGCTACGGAGAATCGACCAGCGGCGCGCCGAAGATGGAGCTCGCCAAAGACGGCGTCGTCACCGCCGCCAGCGCGCTGGTGGCCGGCGATCAGGTCGGGGTCATCGCCTTCAACGATGAGCCGGTGTGGGCGCTGCCGATGACGACCTTGTCCGGGGAGGATCCGACCGGGCTCATCGAGAGTTCGATCTCGGAGTTGCATCCGGATGGTGGGACCGAGCTATTCCCCGCCCTTCAGGTCGCGATCGATGGCTTGCGAAATGTCGATGCCGATGTCCGGCATATCGTCGTGTTGTCCGACGGACGGTCACGCGGCGCGGAGCGTGAGAGCTATTTCCGCTTGCTGGACGATGCCGCCGCGGACGGCATCACGATATCGACGGTTGCGATCGGCGTGGATGCGGACCTCGAGCTGCTCCAGGATTTGGCGGTGGCCGGGAATGGCCGGTTCCACTATGTGGCGAATCCGGCCGAGATCCCGCACGTGACGTTCGAGGAGGCTCGCGCGGCAGGCAGCCAATCCGTGCTGCGAGGATCGTTCCAGCCGGTACAGATGATCCCCAGCCCAATCATGGCCGGCGTCTCCACCCAGGAAATGCCGCCGCTCGACGGCTATAACTTCGCCGGCGCAAAACAGGGAGCACAGGTCGTGCTGGCGTCTGACCGGCGGGATCCGCTGCTGGTGAAATGGCAGCTTGGACTGGGGCGAGTCCTTGCCTGGACCGGTGACAGCGGCACGGATTTCGCGGCGTCCTGGGCAACCTGGGATGGCTACGATCGGTTCTGGGGCAATGCGCTTTCCTGGGTGTTGCCTGACCCGTCGAATCAACAGTTCCGGGTCGGCGTCGGGCAGTCCGGCGGCGAAGCGGTTGTCGACGTGACCAGCGACACGATAGCGATGACATCGTCGACACAGGTGACCGTGCGCGACCGGTCCGGCGCGGTGGTTGCGGGTCCGCTCGATGGCGGCGCGGTGACTGGCGGCATACCGGTTCCGGTGGATAGCGGGCCAGCCTGGTTCGTGGAGATCGATGATGGCGCCGTTCAGGAGACGCATGCCGTGACGCTCGCGCCCAGCGAGGAGTGGCAGCCAGACGACGATGGCGTGGAGCTGCTCGATTCGGTTGCCCGTGCGACCGATGGGCGCGTTTACGACCTGGATAACGATCCCGCGTCGGTGTTCGATGGCGCTGACACCGATCGCGCCCGGCAGGATGCCCGCGCCGTCTGGTGGATTCCGGCCGCGCTGGCGATTCTGCTGTTCCTCGGCGACATCGCCGCCCGGCTCGGCGTTCGCCTGAGTCGATGACGCAGGGCGCAATTGGCATCACCTGCTCGGCGCACGTGGCATCCATGCGAAACCCGCGTCGAAATCCTATAACCTCGAGCGGTTCTCGGATCACTTGGACCGTGGCGTTAGACCCCAGTAGCCTCGGCTCACCGTGGCCGAGGTCCGCCCAGTGGTCGCTGCTCGACCACAATGATCAGCCCCACTCATCTGAGAAACGCTGTATGGTCTCGTACCCGAGGTCGCTCGCGGGACAGTTCGTCGCGCATTATACGGATTTCGGGTAAACACTGTGCATTCCTGATCATTGCCGCCTGCGGCGGCCGGGCGGACGACCCCTTGCTTCATCGCCTCACGGCGATTCACGCGGGGGTCCGCCCCTACGGGATCGACTGGTGTTGATCCAAATGTCGTATTACTTACCATCAATAACCGTCGAACATGGCTGCCTTCGGGCGGTCCTCGGGTACAAGACGCATATGCACAATCAACTGCGTGAAGTCGTGTCTCGATGACCCGACCTCACCGGTCGCCGGTTGATTCTCGTCAGCCTTGTCCTGATGCCGGGATCGGAACAATGGCACCGGGAACGCTTATGTCAATATCATTCCTTGGGCGCCTCGGGTTGCTGGATGTGTTGCTCGGTCGCCTCTTCTGGCGTCAACAGGCGCGCCGATTCGAGCGAATCATCCCACCCCACTGGAATCGGCTTTTTGAACAGCGCCGCGCGATATGTCGCCAGCGTCTGCTCCAGGTCGTCCACCCGGGTGGACTGATTCGACTGGACCGCGTCGAACCAGTGCGCGGCATCGGTTGTCCAGGCAGGTATCTCGTTATAAAGCACGTGCCCGCCCTTCGGATACCAGTCAAGCGTCGCGAGTGGCCCTAGCCGCGACGCCAGCAGCGTCGACTCGCTGGACGGCGCCATCAGGTCGCGCCCGCCCGCCACGATCAATGTCGGTCGCTTGATCACCGGCGCGATCCCGTCGAGCGAAAATGCGTCGGACAGAGCTCCAAGGTCGTCAGAATCATCCGTCGCGATCACATTCCGAAGCTCAGCGTTGACCATCGAGGATGCGTGGTGAATCCAGCGTCCAGGTTGATATGGCGGGCTGATCGCGGCGGCGGCCATGATGCGGCGGTCATGGGCGAGCGAGCGGATGGCGAGATTGCCGCCGATGCTGATACCCATGATGCCGACCTTGCGCGGATTGATCGCCGGAAAGGAAGGCAGCATTTCAAATACGCCGTCGAGGATGTCGTCGTGATCAGCCGAGATGGGACCGAGCTGCCTTGCTTCGCCCGTTCCCGGCGTGTCGATGAACAGCGTGGCGATCCCCAGTTGATCGAATGGCGTGCACCAGCGCATGATCTCCTCCTTGGTCGTGCCGGCGCCATTGAACGTCACGACAAGGGCGGACGGTTCGGGGCCATCGGGACCGGGCACCAGGATCGCGGGCAGGTCGTGATTTCGCCAGGGAATGTTGACCTTCCGGGCGTGCGGCAGGATGTCTGGCAGCGCCTGGCCGACGAGTGTCGCGGCAGTCGCGCGGCAGTGCTCCATTGTCCTGCGATCCGGACCGGGGATGAGCTGAGCGACGTGATAGCACAGTCCCGCCAGCAAGCGCGCCTGGGCGGCGTCATGCCGGAGGTTGCCTGACACCTGCCTGCGGAAATCACCGAGAAATCGCTGTGCCGTCTCGATCCAGACATCATTCCAGTCATTCAGATGCCGGATCTGGTGAAGGGACTCGGTCACGATGTCGCTGGGGAATCCCATCGCCAGGATACGGGCCTTGAGCGACTGTGGCAGGACTGTCCCACTTCGAAGGCGCAATGCCATATTGACATGGCGCTCGGATACCCGATTCACCATGCGCCATGCGTCAGCCTCGTATCGCCAGGATTTGGGTTGTACATGCTGGCGCGGAGCCGATGATGACATGCAAGGGCCTCACTTTTATGACCGGGGATCGGTCAGGTCGCCTGAAGTTCCAACCATACCTGATAGGCCTGTTGCAACAAGGCAAAGGTGTGGCGTATGTCGCGGTTGTCGGGGCAGGCGATCGTGACCATTTCGATGCGCGATGTGAATCGCCGGAGATGCCCCGCGAGCTCGTCGACAATGACGTTGTAGACATCCCGTTGTGTCAGCCTGCCGGTCCCAACACCTGATCCCACTGGTGGAATCACGATTGATCGAACCCGGTGCCGCTCCACCGATTGGAGGGTACTCGTGATCGCTCGTTCGACGTGGTCGATTCGGGTCGCGCCGCCGAGATCGTCGAACACCACGGCATGAAACACCATGCGGATTCCGCGGCTTTCGAGCTCACCGCTGGTTGTCGCGATTGACGTGCCCAGCGTAAGCGGCGCCTGGGACATGATCTCGCGTTCGATCTCGGCGCCTCCACGCAGGCGCACCAAACCGGCCGCGCCCGCCACCATCATTCCGCGCCGGTTGGCGGGGCAGACGATGGCCTCGGCGTCCGTGCAGAACACGTCGCCGCAGATCACCTGGACGGTGGTTCGTCCAAAGCGAAGCGATGATTGGCCGCTGGAATCGGCGGATGGAGCGGAATGTGGCACTTGAGTCCCCGCGGCTGCGCGCGTATCGGTCTGCCGGGTGCCGGCCTGACCCGAGCTGAGCAAGTCTACCACCGGTTCGGAACTGCCGAGGACCGTCCACCCGGGTGGACCACCCCTCCGTGATTGGAGCGCATTGCGGAATGGTTGCGTGAATCCCGTCGTGCCGACCCACAGCCTGTCCAGAGGCATCGAAGGATCGGCGGGATTCACGCAACTTTAGGCTCGCCGCCTCATTATGGTTCGAGAAGAGACGGATCAACGGTGCGAATTGCGGAATTGGTCTTGTCAATGAAGACGATGCCGTCCCGCAACCAGAGCACGCTGCCTGTTGCGACAGACGTATCGCTGGCGGCGATCAACGATCCACCGAGATCGTAAATCTCGAGTCCGGAGCCGGTGCTGATCACGACAGCCTGGTTTCGCTCCGAGAGGTCGTAATCCACCCCATTGAAGGGAATCGAGCTCAATGCGTCACCAGGCGAGGATGCCGGGGCAACGATCACCTGGCCACCAGCAACATAGG